>VOFG01004154.1_pt1 | contig 54655 bp, 48 predicted proteins | sample 5384171 | NCBI WGS metagenome assembly VOFG01 (sample SAMN12384726, study PRJNA508395) | human gut metagenome | isolation source: healthy gut F | host: Homo sapiens
TGCATTAATTTTCTAAAGTCATGTACTTCTATATTACATATCTCATTTTTTCATATTCGTTATATAGTTGCATCCGCGACTGTGCTTGTTCAGCATAGCGCTTTTGAGAACTAAAGGCACTATGACCCGATGAAAAGGTTTTATACAAAAGAAATAAGCCTTTCCTACCCAATTATGGTATTTTACTAATGTGGTAACCTCAATCATTTGTTTTCCTGTTTCCAATGGTGTAATGAAAATATCGACATAAAACAATAAATGTTTATCGTCTTTTCTCATAATTGCTTCTTGCTTGTCTTCCTCTATAATAAGTTCTTCACTTTCAATAGCTTTAGTTTTCTATACCGAAAGGTTTGACTAAACAGGCCCTTATTGCATACAACATTCGGAGCCAAGCGGGGTTATGAGCAAAAGACTTTTAAAATAATATCTTTAGGAGACAAACGATTTTCTGTAACTTCTATGGAAAAACTGTCACTGTAATCTACGGGGAGATATTTCTCTATTTTCTTAGCCATATTGGTTATTCAATTAGGGTTATTCTACAATAGTTCAGTTTAGGTTTCCTCCGATAATAGATAAACCATAGAAAAGGGGCTTGAAAATAAAAAATCAGGCAGTTTATTTAAGATAACCACCTGATTTTCAAAAAAGAGCGGTAAACGAGGCTCGAACTCGCGACCTGCGGCTTGGGAAGCCGCCGCTCTACAACTGAGCTATTACCGCATATTTACTGCATTTCTCGACTCAAAAGCCTTATGAAATGGTGATGCAAAGGTAAACATAATTTTTATATCTCAAATAAAATCGCAGAAATTTTAATGCAAAAAAAAGAGAAATCAAAGCATCTTCAATTCTTTTGTTTTGATGAAAAACAACCGGATATAAAAAACGCATATTAGTAGCCCGTATAATTAAAAATATACAGATTGACGATAGTCGCTATAGAAAAAAAACTCAGGATTTCCGGTTAATAAGATTCAGATATAAACTATTTTAGAATAGAGAATGAATATTGAATATGTGAGAATAAAGTTGCTTATATTATTTCAAATTGACAGATTTAGTTTCTAGCAAAATAAATAAGATTTAGAAACAAACAGGTACTTTATGGACTATTTGGTAGCTTCCTTTTAAAGGGAGAACACGCTTCTCACCGACCAACGGTTGGTTCCATTTAAAGGAACAGAGCTTTTCCTTTAAAGAAACAACTCAATATGCATTTATATTTTGTATAATCAAGTAGTTTATATCCATTAATAACACGCTTATTGCATATACTTGCATTATTTTATGCATCATTTTTTCTATCTGATAGAAATGATACAAACGTGATTCAAAGAGAAGATGAAAAATAGAACATCTTATAAAAAAGCGTTGAAACCTTCTTTTGTTGTATTGCTATATTCTTTCTGATGAACAAACCTCTCTTTTCATCTGTTAGAATATCTCAAATTCAGATATAACCTAACCAGTATGAAAAAAATAAGCGACTTTGTATACTATTGACTTTGTATTTTTCCATCGGTCAGATAGATGCACAGATACCATTAAGTTTCGAAGAATCACTGCATCTGTTGAATCAAGGAAATCAGAGTCTGAAAATAGCGGATAAGAGTATTGAGATTGCGAAGGCTGAACGTGATAAGTTGAATGCTTTTGGTATCCCAGTCTTCAGTCTACAGGTGCGTTTGTACACATGTCGGAGAAGATCGAAGTTAAACAGCCTTTATCGCAGTTTACCGATCCGGCTAAAGACTTTGTACATTCCATTATTCCGGATGACCAGATCATTTCGTCTATACTGGATCAAATTGGGGCAAATACCCTTATATTTCCTTTGACTCCAAGAAATTTGACAACTGTTGATTTATCAGCCGAGTGGGTACTCTTTTCCGGTGGTAAGCGTTTTCATGCCACCAACATCGGAAGAACGATGGTTGATCTGGCACGGGAAAGTCGGGCACAGGTATCGGCCAATCAGCAAAATCTATTGGTTGAAAGCTATTACGGGCTTCGACTGGCACAACAAATTGTGACGGTTCGTGAAGAAACCTACAACGGATTGAAGAAACATTATGAAAATGCCTTGAAGTTAGAGGCAGCAGGAATGATTGACAAAGCAGGAAGGCTTTTTGCCCAGGTAAATATGGATGAAGCCAAACGTGCATTGGAAGCTGCGCGAAAAGAAGAAACAGTAGTGCAAAGTGCCTTAAAGGTTTTGCTGAATAAAAAGGATGCAGATGCCAATATCATTCCTACCTCTCCCCTTTTTATGAATGATTCATTGCCACCTAAAATGCTATTTGATCTTTCAGTAAACAGTGGGAACTATACACTCAACCAATTACAGCTGCAGCAGCATATTGCCAAACAAGAAGTGCGGATTGCTCAAAGCGGCTATCTGCCGAATATAGCCCTTTTTGGAAAACAGACCTTGTATTCGCATGGCATTCAGAGTAATTTACTACCACGTACCATGGTAGGCATTGGTTTTACATGGAACCTCTTTGACGGACTGGATCGTGAAAAAAGAGTGCGGCAATCGAAATTAACGGAACAAACTCTGGCTTTAGGCCAGATGAAAGCCCGTGATGATCTGGCTGTTGGGGTAGATAAGCTTTATATGCAGCTGGAAAAGGCACAGGATAATGTAAAAGCTTTAAATGCAACGATTGCCTTAAGTGAAGAATTGGTACGCATCCGAAAGAAATCATTTACAGAAGGGATGGCAACTTCTACCGAAGTTATTGATGCTGAAACCATGCTTGCCAGTGTAAAAGTGGCTCGCCTGGCAGCATATTATGAATATGATGTGGCACTAATGAATCTACTCTCGCTTTGTGGCACACCGGAACAATTTGCAAACTATCAACCTAAACCGTAACAAACAATGAAACTAACTAGTAAAACCCTATCATGGGCTTTTGTCATCATTCTTCTGGCTGTCGGTATTTTCACCGGCTTGGGAGTTATATTAATGCATAAACAGCCGCTGGTCTTGCAAGGACAAGCTGAAGCAACAGAAATCCGTATCAGTGGGAAACTTCCCGGCCGTATCGACACTTTCTTCGTTCAGGAGGGAGACTGGGTACACCGGGGAGATACTCTTGTCGTCATTAATAGCCCTGAAGTACATGCCAAGTATCAACAAGTGAATGCCTTGGAACAGGTGGCAGTACAACAGAACAAGAAAATAGATGCCGGAACCCGTCGTCAGATCGTGGCTACTGCACTGCAATTATGGAATAAAACGAAGAGCGATCTTACTCTCGCCCAGACAACTTACAACCGTATTCTTACTTTATATAAGGACAGTGTCATTACTTCTCAAAGAAAGGATGAAGTAGAAGCTATGTATAAAGCGGCTGTAGCAGCCGAACGTGCTGCCTATGAACAGTATCAGATGGCTGTAGATGGTGCACACAAAAAGAAGATAAAGCGTCTGCTGCCAGCATGGTGGATGCTGCTCGAAGCACAGTGGATGAAGTCTCGGCTTTGCTGGTCGATGCTCGGTTGACCGCTCCGGAAAACGGTCAGATAGCAACAATCTTCCCTAAACGTGGAGAGTTGGTTGCACCGGGAACTCCCATTATGAATTTGGTGGTGGTGGATGATATACATGTTGTTCTTAACGTGCGGGAAGATCTGATGCCGCAATTTAAAATGGACGAAACATTTGTTGCGGATGTGCCCGCTATCGGTAAAAAAGAATATAGAATTTAAAATCTATTATATTAGTCCGTTAGGTAGCTTCGCCACATGGAAATCAACCAAGCAAACCGGAAGTTATGATTTGCGCACATTTGAGATTCATGCTCGTCCAACCCAAAAGGTGGATGACTTGCGTCCCGGCATGTCCGTGTTATTGACTTTAGATTAATCGACATCAAATAAACCAGAGAATGGATGAATCACAAACATATTCCCCTTTTCGTTCCGTACTGCTCAGAGAGTGGTGGCGAATGACTTCACGGCGCCTTTATTTTGGTGTCTGCATTGTCTTGCCATTGTTCACCCTTTTCTTTATGGCTACGATCTTTGGTAACGGACAGATGGAAAACATTCCTATTGGTATTGTCGATCAGGATAATACTGCTACTTCCCGGACGATAGTCAGGAATATTTCTGCCGTACCAACTTTTAAAGTGACAAAGCATTTTGTAAATGAAGCAGCTGCCCGTGAATCTGTGCAAAAGAAAGAGATTTATGGATATCTTTCCATACCTCCCCAATTTGAACAGAATGCGATTACCGGAAAGAATGCAACACTCTCCTACTATTATCATTATGCATTAATGTCGGTAGGTGGTGAGTTGATGGCGGCATTCGAAACTTCCTTAGCTCCGGTGGCTCTTTCTCCTGTGGTGATGCAAGCGATGGCACTCGGAGTAGAACAGGATCAGATTACCACCTTTTTATTACCCGTACAAGCTAATAACCATCCGATATATAACCCTAGTCTGGATTATTCGGTATATTTAAGTCAGCCCTTTTTCTTTGTGCTGTTTCAGGTTTTGATTCTGTTGATTACCGTGTATGCGGTTGGCATTGAAATCAAGTTCCGCACAGCAGATGATTGGCTGGCGACTGCAAAAGGCAATATAGTGACAGCTGTTTTAGGTAAATTATTACCTTATACCATTATATATATACTGATAGGATGGTTGGCTAATTACGTCATGTTTGGTATTTTGCATATTCCTTTTCAGGGGAGTTGGTGGTTAATGAATATCATGACTGTGCTTTTCATCATTGCAACACAGGCTTTAGGGCTGTTTTTATTCTCGCTGTTTCCGGCAATATCGTTGGTTATAAGTGTAGTTTCTATGGTAGGTTCTCTGGGGGCTACTTTGTCCGGAGTAACCTTTCCGGTTCCCAATATGTATCCGTTGGTGAGGGATGCTTCCAATTTGTTCCCTGTCCGTCATTTTACGGAAATGATGCAAACCATGCTCTATGGAGGCGGTGGGTTTATCCATCTTTGGCCGTCGGCTGTGATACTCTGTATCTTCCCGTTGCTGGCCCTGTCGCTGCTTCCTCATTTAAAACGAGCTATAGAAAGTCATAAGTATGAAAACATTAAGTAAGTTACAACAGTTGTCATTCATCATTCGTCGTGAATTTCTAGCTATCAGTACCAGTTATGCGGTTTTACTGGTGTTGATGGGAGGAATCTTCGTTTACGGGTTGCTCTACAATTATATGTATGCACCGAATATTGTAACCGATGTACCTGTTGCCGTAGTCGACAATTCGCACAGTGAATTGAGCCGTGATTTTATCCGTTGGCTGGATGCTACTCCCCAAGCAGAGATTTTTAGTCAGGCTATGGACTATCACGAAGCAAAAGAATGGATGAAAGAAGGCAAAGTACAGGGAATACTCTACCTGCCTCATGATTTTGAGGAACGGGTGTTCCGGGGAGATGAAGCCGTATTTTCCCTTTATGCAACTACTGATGCCTTCTTGTATTTCGAAGCTTTGCAAGGTGCTTCTTCACGTGTCATGCTGGCTATTAATGATAAATACCGGCCAGATGAAGCAGTGTTTCTTCCACCACAAGGATTACTCGCCGTAGCTATGGCGAAACCGATCAATGTGGAAGGCACTGCACTCTACAATTATACCGAAGGATATGGTTCCTATCTTATTCCGGCAGTCATGATGATTATAATTTTCCAGACCTTGCTGATGGTTATTGGTATGGTGACCGGAGAAGAATACAGTAGTAAAGGAATCCGTGCATATACTCCTTTGGGGTATGGCTGGGGAGTTGCTATTCGTATAGTGGCAGGAAAAACGTCCGTATACTGTACTCTTTATGCCATCTTTGCCTTTTTTCTATTAGGCTTGCTCCCTCACTTTTTCAGCATCCCCAATATTGGAAACGGATTGTACATCGTACTATTATTGATTCCATATTTGATGGCAACTTCTTTCTTGGGATTGGCTGCATCCAGGTATTTTACGGATTCTGAAGCTCCCCTACTCATGATCGCCTTCTTCTCCGTAGGATTAATCTTTCTTTCCGGCGTTTCCTATCCAATGGAACTAATGCCCTGGTATTGGAAAGTAGTCCATTACATTTTCCCAGCTGCACCAGGCACACTCGCTTTTGTGAAACTGAATTCTATGGGAGCCAGTATGGCTGATATCAGACCGGAATATATAACTCTCTGGATACAGGCACTTATTTATTTTACAATAAGTATATGGGTCTATAAGAAGAAACTGGAATCAAATCTGATTAGTTAAATTAACAAAAACAAAACATGCGCTAATTATAACATATAGCAAAAGAACACTTTCAGATAAATCAACTTCGCAAAGTAAATAATCAACTTTGGAAATAAAAATGTTTCTAAATAGATGTTTTCTTGTAGAATCTCTCCTATTTCTTTGCATTTGTCATTGTTTTTGTCTAGTTTCGTTAACTGTTATGTTTATATGATCGTTAGAAGTAGTTTAAAAAACAACTATTTATATGAAATACATTGTATATATTCTTCTCTTTTTTCCTGTTTGGGTTACAGCACAAACATACAAATATATAGGAATAGAAGATGGCTTGAGCAATCGCCGGATATTCAATATTCAGAAAGATGCTCAGGGCTATATGTGGTTTCTTACAAATGAAGGGATGGACCGATACAACGGTAAAGATATAAAACACTATAAATTAAATAAAGAAGGCACTATTTTGGATGCTCCCATACGTTTGGGATGGTTATATACAGAACCACATATCGGTATATGGGTGGTTGGCAAACAAGGACGAGTCTTTCAATACGAAGCCGACAGAGACGATTTCAAAATGGTATATAAATTACCGGATACCTCTGAAGCAATAAGTTGTGGTTATCTGGATCGCAATGATAATATCTGGATATGTCGTAAAGATACTGTATTGCTGTATAATATTAAAGATGCTCATATAGTTCGATTTCCCAATGTATTGCATAGTAGTATTACGGCAATAGAACAAGTAGATGAGCACCATTTCTTTATAGCAACGGAGACGGGCGTACGATATGTCAAACTGGAGAATGGTATTTTAGAGACCATGCCTGTTGAAACACTGGACTATTTTCATGCACAGGTGAGTGAACTGTATTTTCATCGGCAATTAAAAAGATTGTTCATTGGTTCATTTGAAAGAGGAGTTTTTGTGTACGATATGAATACACAGGAAATTATACGTCCGGACGCTGATCTTAGTGATGTAAACATAGCTCGTATCAGCCCATTGAATGAAACAGAGTTACTGATTGCAACGGAAGGAATGGGGGTGTATAAAGTTAACGTAAATACCTGTGAACTGGAAGATTACATTATTGCTAATTATCAGAGTTATAATGAAATGAATGGAAATAATATCAATGATGTTTTTGTAGATGAAGAAAAGCGGATATGGCTTGCTAATTATCCAACAGGAATTACAGTGATTGATAATCGCTATGAAAATTATCATTGGATGAAACATGCTATGGGTAATGCACAGTCATTAATCAATGATCAGGTACAAGCGGTTATCGAAGATCATGGAGGTGATCTGTGGTTTGGAACTAGTAATGGTATTAGTCTTTATAATTCAAAAACAGGTCAGTGGCATTCATTTCTAAGCTCTTTTAATCATCAACTAAAGGACAAGAATCATATATTTATTACTTTATGTGAAGTGGCTCCTGGCATTATATGGGCAGGAGGATATACTTCCGGCATTTATAAAATAAATAAAGAAACGCTATCAGTTGAATACTTCTCTCCTTACCTTCTTTCTCACGTCAATATGCGTCCGGATAAATATATTCGTGATATAGTTAAAGATTCAAGAGGACATATCTGGTCGGGAGGCTATTATAATCTAAAATGTTTTGATTTGGAGACTAACAGTGCACGTCTATATCCGGGACTGAATTCCATAACATCAATTGTTGAAAAAGACAAAGATAATATGTGGATCGGAACTGCTGCTGGCTTGTATTTATTGAATCGAAATACTGGTGAATATCAGTATATTGAAATGGAGATAGGAATCACTTATATTAATACGCTTTATCAGGCAGATAATGGGTTGTTATATATCGGGACAAATGGTATGGGAGTATTTATCTATAATCCTCAAGATAAGACTTTCGAACATTATTTTTCTGATAATTCTGCTTTAGTTTCAAATAGAATATTTACAATATTGCCGGAAGTAGATGGACGTATAATGATGAGTACAGAGAACGGAATAACCTGTTTTCATACTAAAGAAAAGATATTTCGTAATTGGACTAGAGGAGAAGGCTTGTTGCCTGCATACTTTAACGCAGCGGCAGGAACGGTGCGTAAAAATAAAAACTTTGTATTCGGTAGTACGGATGGAGCAATTGAACTTCCGATGAATGTGAAATTCCCGGATTATAAGTTCTCCAGATTGGTATTTAGCGACTTTCATCTGTCTTATCAACCTGTTTATCCGGGTGTCAAGGATTCTCCTTTACAGAAAAGTATCGATGAGACAGATGTATTAGAGCTGGCTTATGATGAGAATACGTTTTCATTTGAAGTTTCTACAATCAATTATGATTCTCCCGGAAATGCACTATATTCGTGGAAATTAGAAGGCTTTTATGAGAAATGGACTCAACCGGGAGCAAATAATTTGATTCGTTTTACCAATTTGCCTCCAGGTAGATATATTCTTCATGTACGTGCTATATCCAGAGAAGAACATGACATTGTTTTTCAGGAACGTGCTATGAAAATTATCATCACGCAACCTTTTTGGTCGAGTTGGTGGGCTATCTTGTGTTATATTCTGTTGGTAATAGGGGATTTTATTTTTGTTCTACGTGTGATAAATCTAAGAAAACAAAAGAATATATCTGATGAAAAAACGCAGTTCTTCATCAATACGGCCCATGATATACGTACTCCATTAACTTTAATAAAAGCACCTTTGGAGGAATTATTGGAAGAAGAGACGCTTACCGACAATGGAATAACTCGTACGAACATTGCATTGAGGAATGTGGAAGTTCTTTTTACGACTGGTCAGCAATTTGATTAATTTTGAGCGAACGGATGTATATTCCTCTAAAATGAGTGTTTCCGAGTATGAGTTGAATACCTATATGAATGAAATATATAATTCATTCTCTTCTTATGCTGCCATTAGGCGTATTGAATATACATACGAGAGTACTTTCAGCTATATGAACGTATGGTTTGATAAAGAAAAGATGGAATCTATCTTTAAGAACATCATTTCGAACGCACTGAAATATACTCCGGAAAATGGAAAGGTCAGCATTTCCGTGTCCGATACGAATGATTCATGGAAAGTGATAATCAAGGATACAGGTATAGGTATTCCTGCCAGTGAACAAAGTAAGTTGTTCAAGCTTCATTTCCGTGCCAGCAATGCTATTAACTCTAAAGTGACGGGTAGTGGTATCGGATTAATGTTGGTAGGAAAACTGGTGAGCCTTCATGGAGGTAAAATTAGTGTAGATAGTGTCGAACATCAAGGTACGACAATCAAAATTGTTTTTCCGAAAAAGAATAAGACTTCTCAAAGTATCAGTGACGAAGCATCTTCTAAATTTGAGGCGTTGGCTCCTGTACTGCCCGCTCCGAATGTACCAGCAAAGACAAACGCTACGATAGATAATCCAAATTTACGACGGATTCTTGTTGTAGAAGACAATGATGAGCTACGCTCCTATCTGGTCAGTTCATTATCTTCTATATATAATGTACAAGCTTGCGCTAACGGAAAGGAAGCATTGATTATTATCAAAGAATATTGGCCGGAACTGGTTCTTTCTGATATCATGATGCCAGAGATGCGGGGAGATGAATTGTGTGTGGCTATCAAAAGTGATATTGAAATTTCACATATTCCTGTGTTGTTGCTTACTGCTTTGGGAGAAGAAAACAATATTCTGGATGGACTGTCGATTGGTGCGGACGAATATCTCATCAAACCTTTCAGCGTGAAAATATTACGGGCGAATATCGCTAATCTGTTGGCAAACCGGGAACTGTTGCGCATGAGATATGCCAATCTGGATATAGAAGCGAAATCAATGGTTCCATCTGCAAACGGTACTAACAGCCTCGATTGGAAGTTTATATCAAATGTAAAGAAAATCGTGGATGAGAATATAAACAACCCTGAATTTTCCGTTAATGTGCTCTGTGAATCAAGTGGCATGAGCCGTACCAGTTTCTATTGTAAATTGAAAGCATTGACGGGACAGTCTCCGACAGAGTTTATTCGGGGATGCGTTTGAAACGTGCTACCGAGTTATTGAAAGAGGGTGAATATGCTATTAATGAGATTTCAGACATGGTTGGATTCTCTGAAACTAAATATTTTCGGGAAGTATTCAAAAAATACTATAAGATGAGTCCGAGCAGGTATGCTAAAGAAGGAGGCAATCCCTCTGCTGAACTGGAAGATGACGAAGAAGATTGATAAATAAAAAGCGAATAGATACGTTGTATTTAAAAAGTTCTCCTCTGTTATGGGTATCTATAACAGAGGAGAACTTTCTTTTCAAGGCTTATAACTCTTTTCAGGGAAAAGCGGTTATTGATAAGGAAGTTATTTGCGAATCAAATATCTAATGAATAAATAACCTCCGAATACTTGCAGGCACATTCCGGGAATTCCAATGCGGAAATCCTGAATGGCATTGTAGAAATTTCCTATATACATCCACTCTCCCAATGTCCCTACAACTTGATAGGTAAGTACTACGCCAACCAATACCGGGATGGAGATACGTCCGAAACGTTGTGCGGCCCAACCGGCAGCAATGGCGAGCAATACGGACTTTAATAAAATAGCAGGCAGCACCACCGGCATCGGCATACCAAAAAGTGAGGAGTTGATAATAGGGGAAAGAACAGCAGTCAGCAGACCGACTTTCCATCCGTACTTATAAGCTCCGATCAGTGTGAAGAAATAGATAGGCAGCCAGGTTATTCCTCCTTGCGGTATGAGATGAAAAAATTGGGGAAAAAGGATGTTGCCAACGATGAATAACGAGGCTGCCAGATAAGTTCTCACATTGCCGTAATTCAGCGAATAGAGTTTTACAGTAGTTGATTCCATATCATTTTATTATTTAAAAGTTCAAATTAATACCACCCATAAACGTAGCTTTGGGCATGGGATAACCTGCATTTATTTCATAACGCTGTGCCAGCAGGTTCTCTCCTTTTATGAAGAGGTTAGCGAAACGGCAGACACGATAATTCCCACGAAAATTCCATAAAACAAAATGATCCTGTTGCTCGCTACCCTTTACAACAGAAGTATAAAGTCCTTTCACATATTGTACTCCAGTCGATATACTCCAACGTCCGGAAGTATAGTCCGCCCCTGCATACAATTTATGTTCGGGGGCAGCAAGAACGGGATTCTCCATGTGCAACCAGCTATAATTGGCGTTCACATTCCAATGTGAATTGATGTGGTAGCCTATATTCGTTTCAACTCCCCAATTCTCTATCTCTCCGGAATTGATATTCAATGGAGGAAAGAGTCCGTTTGACATAATCAGATTGTCGCCATTGATATAGTAAAGGCTGATTCCATAGGACAATACCCCTTCCAGCAGACGTTGTGAATAGGAAAGTTCATAGTTGATTAGTTTTTCCGGTTTCAATTCCGGGTTGGCAGGAGGAAACATATACATCTCACGAATGGTTGGATTACGGTATCCTTTGCTGACCATTGCTTTAAGTTCTCCATGCTTCGGCAAATGAAAGGCCAACCCACCTTGTGGAATCCATTCAGTACCTACATGCGAATGATGGTCTACACGAATACCTGCATCCAATGAGAACCAGCTATTGATATCCTGACGGAAATCAATGTATCCGGCAAACTCATCCATTTGCTTGTCTACCCCCGGAGTATGTTCACCTGTAGCTACAACCTTGTTCCACGATTCACCTCCGAAGTGCTGATAATCAAATCCTACGGTCAAACGATTACCGGTAAAGAAAGTGGCACTCTGATACCATGACACACCCAACATCTTATCTTTGGAGTTGAAATGTGACTTTTGCGGTTCTTTTCCTATCTGATAACCATCATTGATTTTATGCCGTCCCCAGTTATAGAAAAAGCTCAAACCTCCTGAAGTCTTTTTCATAATGATTTTCCAAAGCGAACGATGTCATTCCACGAGTGATACGAGAATCGTTGTCAATCAGTGGTACTTGGATAGTCCCCGGATTGGAAGCATTAAAGTGAGTCACGTTTACATCTCCCCATAACTTCCAGAAAGAGCTGATGTCATAGCCTAACTTTGCATATCCACCGTATTGCTCGAATTTCATATCAGGGCGATGTCCGTCCGTACGATTATATGATCCGGTTACGACGCTACTGAAACGTCCCTTCTTGACACGGTTGGAAAATTCAGTCTGTAATGTGTTGTATGAACCATAGCCCACTTGCATATTCGTATTTACTCCATCTTCCTGTTGCCGACGGGTAACAATATTAATCACACCACCCATGGCATTCGAACCATAAAGTACAGATGCAGGACCACGTAAAACTTCCACTTTCTCTGCCATCATAGATTGATAAGCATCCGCTATCGGATGTCCCATCAACCCCATGTACTGGGGATGACCGTCAATCAATACCAATAATCCCGCTGTCGGGCTACCACCGATACCGCGCAGGCTCATACCACCTGCAGCTCCGGTAGATACGCCATATCCCATGATGCCACGACTGGTAGTGAATAATCCCGGTACCTGCTCCGTTAACAACGGCAAAAGAGAAGGCTCATATCTTTTCTCAATCTGTTGCCTGCTGACTACGGAAATAGTCATCGGAAGATGACGCACATCGGTTTCATTACGTGTTCCGGTGACTACGACTTCATCAATCATATAATTTCTTCCGGCCTGTATGCTATCCTTTTTAGTCTGTGCCATTCCCGAGAGGGAAAGCAAGCTACCGAACAGGAATAAACAGGCTGTATTTCTTTTCATACTTTATTTCGTGTTTCAAGTTTCTTCTTTTTACTTCTTATTTCTGATCTTTTCCAGAAAATCGCGGATCAGTGGTAATATTTCTTCTGCTGATTCCACTTCGCTTCACATTGTCTCTACAGGACATCCTTCTGTATGGTTACGGTTCCAGATAAAAGGTACTTCCTCTGTAAAATCAACTTTTATATCTGATTTCTGAAGCAACTCCAGAGCTTTGGTACTGATAATATCCGTATATAACTCTTTTATACCACCCAGAATCATCAGGGCTGCAGCTCCCTTGCCAACCACTTTGTCAGCAATCAAAGCTCCTTTAAGAAACTCCGGTTCCTGAGTTAGCAAATCATAGAGATCGGCTACGCCACGTTGAGTGAAAGTGCGGATTTTCCCTCCGTTAGCAATGGTACAGGAATATCCTCCCGTATGTAATAGATTAATTAATTCTTCCATCGTTTCTTTTATAAAGTACCTTGTTTCAATTGTTCTACAAACTGGTCTATCCGGTGCAGTTCTTTCGGAATATCAATGTTCTGCGGGCAATGAGCCACACACTGATTGCAACCGATGCAATGACTTGCCTGTCGAAGTTTGGGCACGCTACGGTCATATCCGACAAGAAAAGCGCGTCGGGCTTTCGCATAATTTTCATCCTGTCCGCTTCTGGCGACATTACCTTCATTGACACAACGGTTGTAATGCAACAATACAGCAGGTATATCCAGCCCATACGGACATGGCATACAGTATTTGCAGTCGTTACAAGGGATAGTAGGATATTTCAGCATTAATTGTGCCGTTTCTTCGAGGAATTCTTTTTCTTCATCTGTCAATGGTTCCAAAGGAGAATAAGTGCGGAGATTATCCTGCAGATGCTCCATGTAAGTCATGCCACTTAACGCAGTCAGAATGTCCGGAAATGAACCGGCAAAACGGAAAGCCCAGGAAGCGACACTGCTTTCCGGACGACGTTGTTTGAGCCGTGCCACCAGATTGTCATTCAGTTTAGACAAATGACCTCCTAAAAGCGGTTCCATGATGATAGATGGAATTCCTCGTTTATGCAGTTCTCCATACAGATATTCAGCATCCGTATTCCGGGTATTGGTTTCTTTGGCATGTTTCCAGTCTACATAGTTCAATTGTATCTGTACGAAGTCCCACTTGAATTCATCGTGCCGTGAAAGCAGATAATCATACACTTCGATATCTCCGTGATAGGAGAATCCCCAAATTGCGGATACGTCCTGCCTCCCGTTCTTTCACCAGAAAGTCAAGCATTCCGTTATCCAGGTAGCGTCCTTTAAGGGCTTCCATTCCTCCCATGCCGATGCCGTGAAGCAGCATATAATCAATGTAATCTACCTGCAGGTCTGCAAACGATTTGTGGTACATCTTGAGCGATGCTTCACGAGACCATGTATCGGGAGAGAAATTGGATAACTTGGTGGCGATATAATATTTGTCACGGGGATGACGGCTCAATGCAATACCCGTTGCCTTTTCGGAAAAGCCCTGTACGTATGCCGGAGATGTATCGAAATAGTTTACTCCGTGAGCGATTGCGTAATCTATCAATCCATTGACGGCATCCTGGTCGATAACTTCACCATTACCGTTGGGAGCAGTTTTAAGCGGCCAACGCATACAACCATATCCCAAGAGTGAAACACGGTCACCGGTGGTCGGAGACGTGCGGTAAGTCATTTTATCGGTAGGCACCTCTCCTTCTCCTGTTGCGCTGCTTGAAGAGGAAGTACCTTTTGAAGAGCATCCGTATAATAGCCCTGTCGACGTGGCTGCACTAATACCTACAATCTTAATGAAATCTCTTCTATTTATATCTTTCTTATTTTTATCTTCCATAATCTTATACTCATTTAGATCAAATAATTCTATGCATCTGATGTCCTGCTCACATAAATAGCGCTGAAAGGACGGGACGGACAAAGGTTCTCACACGCTCCACAACCGATACATTTTTCTACATTTACTACCGGAATCTTTGGAGAATCTGTTTTTTCAGGATCGGAAGCTACCATCTGTATAGCACCTGTCGGACAATGGCGGGCACAGTTGCCGCATTCCATTCCATCAGTCAGCGGTACACAGTTCTCTTTAATCCATACGGCATGTCCGATCTGAATAGCTGATTTCTCGGCAAGACTGGTCAGATGAATAGCGCCGGCGGGACATACTTCCGCACATTTTGCACATTCGGGACGGCAATACCCACGTTCGTATGACATTTCCGGTTGCATCAACGTCATCAGATTGTCTGAAGGACGCAACACCTGGTTGGGGCAAACAGAGACACATAATTGGCAGGCTGTGCAATGTTGAGTGAAATTGCGTGCGCTTAATGCACCGGGAGGATAGATAGGATTTTCTCTTTGGGGAATCTTTTTATCTTCGATAGTAGCCAATCCTCCATCTACTTTTTTCTCTTGTGCTTTCAGGACAGAAGTTGTCGCAAAGATAGCCGATGCCGAAAGGAAGCTACGGCGGGCATTGTCTACCTGTTCAGTAGTGACAGACTTTACTTTCGTATCTTCGCTCGTAGCTGTTTCGTTCTTAGGTTTCCGTCTTGTGTATGTAATGGCTCCATGCTTACACTTTCCGATGCAATCCATACAAGCCACACAACGACTATAATCAATTTCATGAGCTTTCGAATTGATACATGATGCTTTGCAATTACGGGCACATAAACCGCAACTATTACATTTGGAAGTATCAATCACCGGTTTGAATATCGCATATTTGGATATAAACCCTAATACAGTGCCTACGGGGGCAGATGGTATTGCAATACGTTCGTCCATTGCGCCACGCCAGAATGAAAAGGACAATGAGAGTGACAACGGCAATAATCAGTGTTAAAAGGCTCTTTATCCATACATCTACCTCATAAAAAGCATAACTATCCATTCGTTCGGCAAAGTATGCCAACAGGTTGTTTCCCCATTGCCAAACCGGCGCGAAAAGGCTGGAAGCTATTCGTCCATAAGCACTATACGGAGCCAGTAAGATAGCCAAAGAATTCAGCCCTGCAACCATCATGATAATGAACACTCCTAAAACGCCATACCGCAACCATTTCATTGCCGGTGAATAGCGGAAACGATTTTTCTTTTGTTTACCGGATACCCACGAAACGATGTCCTGAAACACTCCCAACGGACAAATAACAGAGCAGTAGATACGTCCGAACAGAAATGTAAATACAACTAAAAACAATACGATACCTATGTTCAAGGCTAATAAAGCCGGCAGAAATTGAATTTTCGCCAACCATCCGAACCATGTGTGCAATGTACCCGTGAAGTCGAGAAAGAGCAGGGTAATAAGTGTAAAGCACACAATGGCGGCTGTAAGTCTGATAATACGTAGCATAAACTTTTTAATTTTCAATTTATAGTAGTTATATCTAAATGTCCAAAACAGTCAGGATTGAACCATCTATATTTCAACTTTGCAAAGTTAATCAGGGAAATTTGTTTTTCAACTATACAAATTACAGAATGTTTTACCAATTTCACTGATAACAGACGGGAAAACCTTTAGCCGATTGGGTAAAGCACTATTTTTCTAATGCCACGACCTCTCCAATCTCCGGAATCAATACATTGAGGTAATCTTTATTCTTCATCTCTTCTGCATTCTTCAAAGGCTCGTCCCAACGATGTTTGGCTAACGCATATTTAGAATGATGTACGGTCAGGACTTTCTTCGCTTTTAAGTCTCTGGCTGTCTGCGCCATATATTGGGGCATGAGGTGGATTAAGCTCCACTCTTTGTCGTATTGCCCGTTTTCAAGGATTGCAAGGTCGATATCGGGGAAGCGGTTGCCTATTTCCGCATAATGTGTATCATACCCTCCGTCTCCGCCAATGTATATCTTTTGTGAAGGAGCTTCCAACAGGAAAGAAGCCCAAAGTGACTGGTTGGCAGTAAGTCCGCGGCCGGAGAAATGACGGGCGGGCAAACAATGTATCATAAAGCCGGGAGCGAGGTTTGCGTCTTCATTCCAGTCAAGTTCTATCAGACGCTCTTTATCAAATCCCCAATATTCGAAATGTTCGCCAACACCCAACGGACAAATCACTGCTCCAATCCGGTCTTTTAATTTTTTGACTGTGTTGTAATCCAAATGATCCCAATGATCGTGACTAATCACCAGATAATCAATGTCTGGCATATCATCCGGTGTATAACGTTCCGTACCTTTGAAGGGCTTGTTGACAAAAGATACAGGAGAAGCGATACAGAATACCGGGTCAACCAATATTCGCTTTCCTCCCGTTTGAATCAGGTAAGATGAATGTCCGAACCATACCAATATTTCTTCATTACGGCCAATCTTGCGTAAATCTGTTTTTATTGCTTTGACAGCCTGTTCGGGGCGCAGACCATCTATCTTTTTGAAAATGAACTCCCAGATTCCGCTAAAACGTCCTCTGTCGGAAGTCATCAACAGGGTTTCGTGCAGGTTTTTAAATTCTCCGTTTCTATAATTAGGAGATTTCATGACTCTTTCCAGCCGTTCCCCACGGGGAGTTCTGCCGAAACTGGCTTGATTGATAAAAACAATGACTGACACCGCCAGCAATGCTATTACAGCTAATATACATCCTACAATCATACGTGCTTTGAATTTCTTGAATATGATACGCATATAATTAATGACTAAATTATTTCACGCAGCAAATATACAGGTATTCAGAGAGCCCGTTAGTATATAGATTACAGATTGTTATACCATAATTACTGAAAGCAGTTGTCTGTTGGGTGTCAGTCTATTGTGTGAACAAACCCTTTTCTTATTCAGTGTCTTAGAAATAAATTTTGTAGCTGATGTTCGGAATCAGACCCGCTCCGTCTTTTTTCTTCTACTACGCTTGTTCTTTCATTGTATTCATAGAAATGCATTCCGGTGCGCATACCTACATTCAGTATCTTTAGAGAGAACTCGTGAGACACTCTTTTCTTATTGATCCGGAAGCTGATCGAAACATCACCGTTTATAGATGGATTGAATCGTTTAGTATATGCTTTGCTCTCGTCAAAAAACGATGTCTTTTTTTCTTCCTGGCTTTTTTCTTCATCCACAGGTGTATAGCGTCCTCCTCCCTGAAAGAACAGACGGCCGTTTACACTTAATACATTCTGTTTGAGTCTGCCAACCATCCATTCTTTTCCGGCGAGCAAGTTCACTAAAAACTTTTGTCCAGTCTTGTATTTCGCCAGATACGGTCTCCTCCCCTATACTTCGACTTAAACAATGAAGCTGTAATCATATAGTAGAAGCCATTTTTCATATATTGTTCCAGTGTTATATCTATTCCATAGTTTTTGGCTATTCCGGTGTTTGTCAATATGCGGTCTAAATAGAATTCTTCGTAATTAATAATCGAAAAGGAGGAGTTTTCCTCAACCGGTATGTGGAACAGGTATTGATAATAGGGTTCTATTTTCAGATGGAGACTTTGATTGATATTCCAGTCATAAGTGAATCCGAAATGATGTGCCTTTGAAAAATCCAGGTATCGGTTTGATTCCTTTTTACCATTGATTATCTGTTCAACAAAGTAATAGTCGAGCCTTTCCCGGCGGCTATGCAAGCCGTAAGCTGCTGCTAAAGAATGTGCAGGATTTATTTTCCATTTAAGGGCAACTCTCGGTTCTATCGACCAGTTCTTGTTTAAAGTAAAGTATTGTCCGGTAACCCCTAAACTGGTTGTCAGATTGTTGCTCAAGTTTATTACAGAACTACTATATGCCGAGAGGACTGTACTTTCTCCACTGCCTTTCGATATTTGTTCCATAGGTTTGTTTAATCCCAAATAAGGGCTGACTTTGTAATCAAGATCATATTTAAGTTCCGTAATGGTAATCCCTGTTCTGTTGGTATGCCTCGGACTGAATTTCTTATTCAGATATGAATTGAATACTAAATTCCATCTGCTATTCTGAATATCTGCTACATTAATAATAGCGTCGTCGGTATGTAAGTCCGCCAATGAACGGTCTTTCGAATAGGTTGCAGATAGAGACGAACGGATATAGGTATTTTCATTAATTACATATTTATGAGTTAGCCCGCCTGCCAGTTTATCCAGTTTGTTAGATCCCGACGACCGGTCTCCCATCGTTTCCCATTCGGAACGATCCAAAACCTCTGCTTTATTTCTGTCTATCAATCCTAATCCCCAGATCGAAAAGGTTCCGGCTTTACGTGTGGGGAAATTCAGTTTAAAGGCTAAATCCTGATATTTCAGGTTGATGTCATTGCCCGACGCCAGCGAGGTAGTGGAAAAACGGTAATTAATCAGGTAGGAACTTCCCCGTTTTTTATTGATAGGACCTTCCGAAGCCAAATCTATCCCCATGAGTCCGACCTGAAAAGCGTGTTCGTACTTCTGATTATTACCATTTCGCAGATGCATATCGAAAACTCCTGATAGGGCATTGCTGTATTCCGCAGGGAAAGCTCCGTTGTAGAAGTCGGAGTTGCCGATGACTTGCGTACTCAAACCGGACAGGAATCCTCCGCCCAAACCTGATAAATCGGCAAACTGGGTAGGATTAGGTATTTCAATTCCCTCCAGTCTCCATTGGGTAAATTGTGGAGCGTTTCCCCGGATGGCAACCGCATTGGTACCGACATCTCCCGCTACTCCTGCAAATGCAGAACTCAACCGTGCAGGGTCGTCAAAACCATTGGCAAATCGGGACGCTTCTTCAATACTAATCATACGTCCTCCTGTGATAGCCATTGGGTTGATAGTCCGGTCTTTTTTTATTTCCGGTTTGACAAGCACCTCGGCCAAATCCTGTACATTTTCATCCATCGGAATCTCTACAAATACTTCTTTGGAAGAAGTGACAGATACTTCGGTGATGATACTTGAGCGATACCCCATAAAAGTTGCCTGAATATTATAACGCCCTACCGGGACATTATTAATCCGGAAATTTCCCCGTTCGTCAGTCGAACCTCCCCGCGAGGGATCTTCTGTTATACAGACAGAGGCATATTCTATCGGCGTATTGGTTTTGGAATCAACAACAATTCCTCTTATGGTTTGAGTCAGTTTTTGTGTATCATTGCTAGTAGTCTTTTTGCTTGTTATCCTGCAAAGAGATAATAATATGATATCCTTTTATTTTATATGCATATCCCGTTCCTTTCAATAGTTGGGTCATGGCTTTGTCGACGGTTACATTTTTGAATGATAAAGAGTGCTTCTTTTCGATATTCAGCTTCGATTGCTCATAAGCGATGCTATATCCGGTTTGTGTTTCAATTTGTGCAAAAGCCTCTTTTAATGAGATATTTTTATTTTGTATGGTAATCTTTTTTATCTTTATTCTGTGCAATAGTTGTAAGAGATAGAAAAGTAAAAATAAAAAAATGGCGAGCTTACCTGCTCTTTTCTTCGTATTTATTCGATTCATTATTCTATATTTGTATGTTGATACTTCATTTTACGTCACTTGTTGAATGAGGGTAGACATTTCAGAACTGGGAAGAGGGTCTCAAGCTGCTTCCCGGTTCTTTTTATTCATAGGCTGTTTCTTTTTATTGTCGGGTTAATACTATTTTCTTTTCATATTGCTGATAATCAAAGCCGATGATATCTTTCAATATATTTAGTATTTCATTCAGGCTTTCATCTTTTAGAAACTTGACTGTATATCGTTTCGATGTGGGGATAGTTGCTGTATTATCAATCGTGGTGTTGTAGTGCCTTTCCAGGTTCGGAATATTTCTCCGGCACTGGCATTGGTAAAGACTAGTTTTCCCACTATCCAGCAGTTGGTATCATTGGTATCTATCATTGATATATGGATGTCTGATGATTTTTTGTCGTATGTAAGCTGCTCATTGGGCTTTAGTATATGGGGAGGTTGGGACTGAACGCTCACTTCCACCTTACCGCTAGTCAATGTAGTAGTTATTTTCTCATCATTAGGATAGGCTTTCACGTTGAATCTGGTTCCGAGCACTTTCACCGAAAGTTGGGATGTTTCTACAATAAAAGGACTTGCGGTATCTTTTTTGACAGAGAAATAAGCTTCGCCGTCAAGCATGACCAAGCGTTTATCTTTGGCAAAAGTTTCCGGATATAAAATGGTACTTCCCGCGTTCAACCATACTTCCGAACTGTCCGGCAAGATCAGGCGTTTCTGTTCTCCATAGGCAACGGATACCTCTATCATTTCGTTTTGGGGAGAAAGATAGTAGAACATTCCTCCTGCAAATAAAAACAAAGGAACAATAACGGCGGCAATACGGGCAAATTTCTGATAAGAAGCTACGTTGGTCAGATGCTCCTTATTATATCCTGTTCTTAAGTTTACCCGTTCCAATGAGACATAAGTGCTCGAATCGGCTTCTACGTCCAATTCATTCCAATAATCCAATGAAGCTTTTGCTTTCGCCTGCTGATTTTGGTCTTTAATGATCCACTTCTGCACTTTCTCTTCCGTTTCGGATGGAAAGCGTGCGGAGAGGAACATTTTGATGATTTTACTGATATTACTTTTCTTCATTTTTGCTGCACTTTACTATATATACAGTTTAGTGGCAAAAAGCTCAATAAGAAAGTGGAAGTTTTTTTATAAAGCAGAATGAAAAAAAAATATAATGCTATAATAGTGATACCAGGAAACATGAAATAACCTTCCGTATTTCTTTCAAAGCAAGACTTAGCTGGCTTTCAACATTTCTTTTGGTAGTATTCAGGCGTTCGGCAATTTCGGCATTGGATAATCCTTCGTTACGACTCAATGTATAAATCATTCTCCGTTGTTCGGGCATTCCTCCGACAAGTTCGTCAATCAGCATTTCCAATTCCTTGGCAATAAGGTCTTCTTCGGAAGTAGAGCTATATTCTGTATCTTGGTTGTTGTTCAGATAGGCATCGCACACATATTTATGTTTCAGGAAGTTGATGGCTGCATTTCTTGCAATGGTGTGCAAATAAGAATTGAATGATCTGGACGTATCAATGGAATGACGGTTGATCCAAAGATTGACAAATAAATCCTCTGTCAGCTCTTCCGCATCAGGTTCTGATTTTATATATCCGTCAATGAATGTTTTGGTTTTGTTGTAGTATGCTATAAAAATAGTCTCAAAGGCCTTGTGATTCCCATCCTGAAAGGCCTCCAGCGTTTTTATATCAATGTTGTTATTCATACTATCTCCCAATTTTTTTATTTCATTAGGACAAAAGAAACAATAATTTATCTTATATGAATGCTCTTTTTTGAAATATTAATGATATTAGGAGGATTTATTTTATTTTCAAGATTCTCTTCATCTCCGGACGAAAGCTATCACCCCAGATTTCCAGTTGCTCAATCAGAGGAATCAGCGTCTTTCCCAATTCGGTGATAGCATATTCCGAATGGGGAGGAAGCTCCATGAATATCTTTTTGCTGATAATGCCGTGCATCTCCAATTCTTTCAGTTGTTGATTGATGACTCGGGGACTTGCCTCAGTAAATAAACGATGCAGCTCGCTGGGACGTTTCGGACCAGTGCATAATTCCTGAATGATGCAACTTTTCCATTTTCCCCGATCACTTCCATCGTAATCTTTATCCCACAATCAATATCAAAAGGAATTTTCTTCTTATACATAGTTTTCTGCTTTTCTGCAAAAATAAGGATATCACTACAAAAACAAAAATAATAATCCCCAAATGTAGTATAGGGCTAAATTTATCAGTATATGAATAATTCGTCCCTACTTGCCGATGTTTCAGGTATTCCCTACTTTTGCTTCAAAAAGATGAGAAAGTATTTATTATCACTTGCATTAGTCGTTGGAGTCGTTTCAATGAATGCACAAGAAAAAGTAACAAACAATGTAAATATGGAAAATAAAAAATCAACTCTTCGTTTTATCTATCCTCAATGGCAAGGAGGAATTGTAGATCATTGGATGCCTGATATTCCGGCGGAAGATTCATCCAGAGGCTACTATCTGGGAGCACAGTTATTGAACTATTTAGCCCCACAGACCGGTCAGAATACGGTCGAAGTTCCGGTTTCACTGGATATAAATGACAGAGCGACGGAAAAAAGGTATCAGTGCACGCAGTGTCATACTGAAACAAACTAAAGCTGCGCTTGATCTGCTTAAAGAGAATCATCCGGATCGGATTGTCACTTTAGGAGGAGAATGTTCCGTTAGTGTTGTTCCGTTTACTTATTTAATCAATAGATACCCGGATGATGTAGCTATCGTCTGATAGACGCACATCCCGACATCAATCTGCCTTATGATGAATATAAGGGTTATCATGCAATGGCACTAACAGCTTGTTTGGGAATGGGAGATGAAGAAATAATGGAATTACTTCCGGGAAAAACGGATGCTTCCAAAGCCCTGATTGTCGGACTCCGCTCATGGGATGAGGGTATGCAGGAACGACAAAGAAAGCTGGGAATTAAAGGATTATCTCCACAGGAAGTTGCCAATGATCGTACAAAGATTATGGAATGGCTGAAAAGTACCGGGGTTTCGAAGGTGGTTATACATTTCGATATGGATGTATTGGACCCGGCAGAGATAATCGCTGCCGTAGGCGTTGAGCCTAACGGCATGAAGATTGAAGAAGTAGTTCGTATCATTAATGATATATCCTCCGAATATGATCTGGTAGGACTTACAGTTGCCGAACCTATGCCACGAGTGGCAATCAAACTTAGAAATATGCTCAATCAGTTACCTCTATTGAAAGATTAAATCCCCTTTGACGAGGACGGTAAAGAATACCGAATACATTCAGTAGATACCCCAATAAACACAATAATGGGGCAATACGTATGCGTGTTCCACTAAATATATCGGGATTATAGGCGGCAAGGGTACTCCCTCGCCGCTCATTAATATATATCCTACGATAATCAATATTAAACCGATTATTAAAATGATGTAATTTCTTTTGCCCAATACTGTTTTTTATTTCTTCTTCTCTTATTCTTTTTCGATTTCATATTCTTTGAGTTTAGTTGTGATAATTCATTAGTTGAGTAAAGCGCATATATTTCTTTTCAAATTGCTGATTACTCTGTTCATATCTCTCTTTATCCATACTCTTCAGTAATTCATTACACTGATTCCATTGCCAGAACTTATACAGGCAATCCCGTTGAACCATTGCTATCCGGCTATCTCCCAGCGAGAAAGCCCAGTCGATATAATCTTTCGATTCTGCTATCAGATCATTCAATAGATCGGTCGCTTTCTGCGTTTCTCCTATGGAAGCATAAGCGGTGGCTATATCATACGAACCACTCTCGTATACTTCAGGAACATTATATGCCGGAATAGCTTGCCCAGCATATTCCAATACTTTTCTGGCACGGATGTCGTCTCCTTGTTTCACCAATTCTTTAGCCAGTTGCGCAAAGAGCCTTCGATGAGAATAACAGATGCGCAGGGTTGTTTCGTCCAGATAAAGTCCGGGAGTATCCAATCCACCGTATTTATATTTGTTCATCACATTCTCGTAGAATTTCTCCGTATCTATGGCATATCCATTGCCTTCTTCCACGTCTCCCCATTCTTTATAGTTGAAAGGAGTAAACCGGAATGCTAACCCTTCCTGAACAAAGTAGTCATCAAACTTCAGTTTACTGGAGTTGCCTACCGAGATAGCCATGTACAGGGGACGTTCCCAGTTACAGTTAGCCAATATTTCGAGTATGAGCAAATCTACTTTAGTCAACAGGCGTATATTTTTCAGAGAAATAGATAGTTTATCCGGTATTGCATCTCTTAGTTCTTCCCCTTTTAAATGACGAATGGCTTCAGGCAGCATTATTCCCGAACGAAGCACTGCATCCTTATCGATATAAATATTTATAGTATCGGTAGGTATCACATGGAATTCCTGTTTCTCTGCGAACACCCAATATTTCAGGATATTCTTTATTTCATACGGATCATTTCCAAAACTATCACGGGCTTCTTCGGGATGCTTCTGATACAATTCTTCTATCTGTTTCTTCAATTCCGGACGAACGGCTACATATTCGTTTTTTCCCTCTTGATATTGATTTTGATTCCAGCTGATCGGCAGTCCGGGAGCATCGTACAGAGGACATTGTTGCTGATAAATGTACCAGTCGGTCTGCGCATAACTTAAATTGCAGATACGTACATCTCTGCGTACTTCTTCCGTATCCTGATTATACCACAAGGGGAACGTATCATTATCCCCCTCACAGAATATGATCGGATTTCCTTTGTCGGGAAGTGTCATCAGATAATTAGCCCCAAAGTCACGGCAGGTATACCGGTTGCTTCGATCGTGATCATCCCAAGTCTGGCTTGCCATTTGTACGGGGATGAACAGGCAAAGCAGCATGAGTAAGCTGACTGGGAGGATTTTTGCCTGTTTCCTGCGAAGCATGTCACAGCATCCGGCAGCTCCCATCCCGATCCAGATAGCGAACGCATAAAACGAACCTGCATACGCATAATCCCGTTCACGGGGTTGTCCGGGAGTCTGATTCAGATAGAGCACAATAGCCAATCCCGTCATAAAGAAAAGGAAAAATAAGACACTGAATTGCTGCTTGCCTTTTTTTCCACGTGCCCATTGCCAATAGATACCAAGTAGTCCTAATAATAACGGCAAACCATAGAAAACATTGTGCCCTTTATTCTGACGCAAAGATTTCGGTAAAAGCTTCTGATCCCCCAAGTCGCAGGTTGTCAAGCCAGGAAATTCCTGTAATCCAGTTGCCGTGTTCCGGTTCACCGCTTCCTTGAATATCATTCTGCCGTCCGACAAAATTCCATAGGAAATAAGCGCCAGTACATGTAATTGAGTTGGTATGTGATAAAATAAGTCAGGTTCTCTTTTTTGTGTAGGAGCCTCATTCGCACCTCCACCGGACCATCCTTTATAAGCAGCGGCCAAACGATCATTCCACATTCGCGGAAACAACATATTTTGAGTGTAGCACACGTCTTCCTTATAGCGGATAATTTTATACTTGCCTTCTTCTTTATCTTGTCGATATATGGCACTACCTTTTTCTGTTTTCACTTTGTAATAGTCTCCTTCGGGCACATACTCCGGTTCGGAAGCGTAGGTTCTTCCATAAAGTAAAGGGGCACTTTCATACTGTTCGCGATTCAGGTAGCTTTTGAGCGTGAAAATATGATCCGGTGCATTTTCATTAAGCGGTGTATTGGCATTGGCACGAATCAATATGACCGCATAAGTGGTATATCCTATGGTGAGCATGAGTAAACACCACAAACCGGTATTCACGATGCGTTTTCTGAACCGATAAATGGCTCCTATCAGTAAAAACAGGACCAAACCCAGAAAGACGATCAATCCTGACTGGAAGGGTAATCCCATCACATTGACAAAGAATAATTCGAACCATCCTCCTACATCAGCCATTCCGGGTATATAAACAAAAAAGAATCAATACAATAAGAATACCGGATAATGCAATGGCCCCGATAACTCCCTTGAGTGATAGAGTCTGATATTTTTGGTAATAGAACACTAATACAATGGCAGGAATACAAAGCAGATTAAGCAAATGCACTCCGATTGAAAGCCCTATGATATAGGCTATCAGGATAATCCAGCGGTCGCCGGATATTGAATCTGCTTCATCCTGCCAGCGAAGAATCATCCAAAATACCAAGGCTGTGAGGAAAGAAGAGAAGGCATATACCTCCCCTCTACCGCACTAAACCAGAATGTATCACTGAAAGTATAAGCTAAAGCTCCCACAAAACCTGCTCCCAGAATGATAATAACATCCATAACAGATAATTTCCGTTCATCGCCCACAAGCAAGGCTCTCACTAATCGGGTAATACTCCAGAAAAGAAACAAGATACAACCGGCACTCAATAGTGCATTTAAAAAGTTGACCATTCGCGACACCTGCGAAGCATCGGAAGCAAACTGGGTAAACAGGTTGCCGACAAGCATATAGAAAGGTGCTCCCGGCGGATGCCCTACCTGTAATTTTTCAGCACAAGAAATAAATTCGGGACAATCCCAGAAACTTGCGGTTGGTTCGATGGTCATCCCATACACAAATGCTGCTATCAGAAAGACCAGCCACCCACCGAAATCATTCCATCTTTTAAATAATAAGTTGCTCATTGTTCTGTACTTTTTTATTTGCAAAGTTACAGGACATACTGCTAAAACAGGCATTTTTTACCGGACGGATACGGACGGTCGTCAATGATAATATGTTGATAATCAATAATAATAAAAGTGAAGAGATAGACAAAAACAGACAGAGGATAAATTAGGTACAAATTAATAATGGCATAGTAAAGTAAATGGCATAAAAATGACAATGTATCAAATATGAAAAAACTATTGGGATATTAGGAAAAACAAGTGCCACTCTTGTTTTTTTGCTATTTAATTTCGTATCTTTAATGACTTTCATTCTTCTAAAGACAGATAATCATATTACAGAATGACAAATATCACCTTATAAAGTGACATTTGTCACCCTATAGGATGCCCATCGTCCCGTTATAACGGGACAACTACCCGACTGCATAAAAGATTACTAATTTCTGTACCAAAAACATTAATCTCTGCAACGAAAAGCCTTAAATGTAGTAAGGAGATAATGAATCATTACCAGATAATAATTAATTTCTTGCACAAAATGAAAGATCCCCCAATGATTTCACAATATCTTCCAGTGACTCTTTAGAATTTGCCAACATCAGTTTCTCCGTTTTTATTCTGGAGATTCTCCGGGTCAGCGTCTCTGTAGTCAGTTTCATTAAATCAGCAAAGCAAGCCGGTTGAACTCCTTCCCGTAGAAAAGCACATACCCTTAAATCTTCTTCTGTGAGTTTTGGACTTATCTCTTTCAATTTAGAAACAAGTCCATAAACATTCTCTTGAAGTCGCAGCAACTCTGTCCAGTCTTTCTCGGAGAAAGAAGGGATTTTAGAAGACAAAACATTCCGTTCCTTAAATTGCCGTACTTTTGAGACAACCGGAGAACTTTCATAGATATGTAACTGAAGAGACTGATACTTCTCCTCGAGATGATTACATCGCAACATCAGCTTATCCGATTCGACATCTTTCTTCAGTATTTCCTCTTTGAAAAGATCCAGTTGGGAAAGTGCGTGCCGGTTTTTCTTCCAGAGTAGTCCAAGCAACAAAGACATCACACCAAACATACCTAAAGCAGAAGACAGAATGACCGAAGAATCACTTTTGTTATCATTTAATATCAACTGACTGGCGTATGCCTTTCTTTCCATTTCCAGTGCTTCATCAAAGTTACCGTATTTCTGATAATAAAGACTACATCGTTTGCATATTTTTGCCAGATGATCGTATTCCTCTGTTTCTTTGGCAAGTTTGATCGCCTCTTTAAAGTGGATTTCTGCATCCTCTTTCTGTTCCAAATCACTTTCTACACAGGCAAGATAATAATATACTTTAGATTTTTGATATTCATCACCGTGTTTCTCATAATAAGATGCCGCCTGCCTAATCTGCTTATCAGAGGAATGAGGAATGTTTTTATCCTCGTTGAGCTGGGTACACAATAAATTATACTCTGCCAGTTGAGCCTCATTCATTTGGCTTGACTGAATAGTCTCAAGAATAATGGATGCTGTATCAGGGTCCTGCTCCATCAGTTGCGCAGCCTTGTCCAGCCCTTGCTTCACGCTCGTCCCTTCCGGATGGCAGGCAGCTAGTGAAAGGAGCATCATATACAATAAAATTCGAAGATTATTCATAACTCTATTTTTGTCTTTGCAAAGGATTGATTGGATTTGCAAATATAAAAAATAATCGGCATTTATGCTTCTATAAGTTACACAAAATATAGTGACGCTATCCTGTTCTTATAGTGACACTATCCTTGCTAAATGGCGTCACTATCCTGACAGGATAGCGTCACTATGTTTTTTTGACAAATATCAAGCCGATGCGGGCTATTAATTAAGAAGATAAGCCGTATCTTTGTAGCAAACAAAAATTGTATATATCATGATTAAAAACATTGTATTTGATTTTGGCGGAGTGATTGTAGACATTGATCGCGATAAAGCGGTTCAGGCGTTTATCAAACTGGGACTAGCAGATGCTGATACCCGGCTGGATAAATATCACCAGACCGGCATCTTTCAAGAACTGGAAGAAGGAAAGCTAAGTGCGGATGAGTTTCGGAAACAACTGGGGGATTTATGTGGCCGTCCATTGACGATGGAGGAAACCAAACAGGCATGGCTGGGCTTTTTCAACGAAGTAAATCTAAATAAGCTCGATTATATATTGGAATTGAGAAAGTCCTACCATGTGTATATTTTAAGTAATACCAATCCTTTTGTTATGTCGTGGGCATGCAGCCCCGATTTCTCATCGAAGAAAAAGCCGTTGAATGATTATTGTGACAAACTATATTTGTCTTATCAGGTCGGTCATACAAAACCTGCACCCGAAATTTTCGAATTTATGGTGAATGATTGTAATATCATTCCTTCCGAAACTTTATTTGTTGATGACGGCGCTTCAAATATCCATATAGGCAAGGAACTGGGATTTGAAACGTTCCAGCCGAAGAATGGTGAAGATTGGCGGGAAGAAATGACTGCTATCTTGGAGAAATGATAATTGAGCAGTTAGTGTCATACCGCAAATAAGAAATATGCAACCACAAGTCATACTTATCACCGGAGCATCTTCCGGATTCGGCAAGATTACCGCTCAAATGTTATCGGAACGTGGGCACATCGTTTATGGAACAAGCCGGAAACCTTCCGAAGACATGAATCATGTAAAAATGCTTGTTGTCGATGTAACCAATTTCCTTTCCGTTTGTCAGGCCGTAGAGCGGATTTTATCGGAGGAGGGGCGGATTGACGTATTGATTAATAATGCCGGAATAGGTATTGGTGGCGCATTGAACTTGCCACTGAAGAAGAAGTGAATATACAAATGAATACAAACTTCTTCGGCGTAGTGAATATGTGTAAAGCTGTTTTGCCATCTATGCGAAAGGCACGAAAGGGCAAGATTATCAATATCAGCTCTATCGGTGGTGTAATGGGAATCCCCTATCAGGGATTTTATTCTGCTTCGAAATTTGCAGTGGAGGGATATAGCGAAGCATTAGCTTTAGAGGTTCATCCGTTCCATATAAAGGTTTGTGTAGTAGAACCGGGAGATTTCAACACCGGATTTACTGATAACCGGAATATCTCCGAACAGACAAGACTGGATGCCGATTACGGAGAAAGTTTTCTGAAATCATTGGAGATTATAGAAAAAGAAGAACGTAATGGATGCCATCCGCGGAAGTTGGGTGCTGCCATCTGTAAGATAGTGGAACGTACCAATCCTCCTTTTCGGACGAAAGTAGGTCCATGGATACAGGTATTGTTTGCGAAGAGCAAAAAATGGTTGCCTGATGCAGTGATGCAGTATGCCTTACGGATATTCTACGCAATTAAGTAAACGATACTATATATAAAAGAAACTGTTCCCAAAGTTCCTAAAAGAAAAATCGTCCTTACTACAACCTATCGTAGTAAGGACGATTTTGTAAAATCAAGGCTTTTTTGAACGGCCTCTTTTTTTGATTTGAATATCTTCTATGTGGCCGGATTAACCCTTCGGAACCAATTCCAAAAACATGGTAGTAGTCAGCAACACGGCCAGTCCGACGCAAACGCTTATCAACAGCCAATTGATATATTTTGCTTTCGGCTTGGTGTCGGCATGCAGATTATTCAGGAAATACTCCCTAAAGAAAAGATACAGGCCGGGGATCGTAGCACTTGCCAATAAGAAATCTTCCGGAATCTGAAAGAAGTAAGTCTTGGATAATCCGATCAATGACCAATGGCAAAGGAACAATACCAAAAACATATTTACCTTGTGTGCAAACAGCAACAGCAGTCCGATAGTAAATACCACTACCGAACAAGGCATGACCGGAGAAGTCATTTCCGGGAATGAGAGTCCGCGTGCCAATGAAACCAAAGGATATATAAAAGGCATTGCTAACAGCACATAAGACAGTAGATCATATTTGTGGGTACGTTCAAAGGTAGTATATCCCGTAATCGCATCCCATATCCAAATGATAGCCATCACACCCCAAAACATAGCCATTACTCCATTATAACTACGCTCTTCACAGTAGATATAATAGTAGACCAGAGAAATCCACGTATACAGACCTATCATATAGAACTTCATCGCCATTTTCACCCACGGACGTGGTCGGCCGATAAGCAATCCGGTCAATGCAATACCAATCAGAATGATAACTATCTGTAACAGCCAGGTAGCTGAATTATAATATGCAATTGTTCTCCAAAAAATCTCCATAAAAGTTCGTTTTAGTGTCTTGTTAATGAAAAGGCTCTATGTGGGAACAGGAACATCGGGAACGTAGCTCCTACTGCCAACATGAAAATCACTGTGCTTGCTATCAGAGTATTAGAGAAGAACATCGACATAAACTTGTCCAGCTTATCCGGATCATTCACATTTTGCAGACACATGATAAGTGAAAATACCATGTTGTATGCAAACTTTCCCGGAATCATGGGAAGCAACGCTGGAATGTACAATACCGTCATCGGGCAATATACTTTTTTCCCTAACCACAAACTACCGAAGCCGATGACTAATCCGGCAAACAACGAACCTGTGGCAATATCCACGCCTAAATAGGTCATCAAACAAAAACGACAGGCGTGTCCCAATGCTGCCAGTATGGCAATCATCTTGAATGCACGCAAAGGAGGATCGGAAATTGCACCAAATCCTATACCTGCTACTGCTGCAAAAAAATCCGTCAGTAAAAATGTCGAGTGCTATCATATCAAATTAAACTGTTTTTTACCATTAATAATGTGAAAGAAAGTCCGATAGCAATGCTGACAATCAGCAAGGAGGCTTCTGTCAGACGGGCAAATCCTGTTAATACATATCCTTCCACTATATCAATCACGCCATTAATCAAAGGGAACCCCAGGCACAAGATAAAGCACGCTGGTCGCCATGGCAATCTCCGAAGTTGTATCGAAAATCAGCGCGGTGGAAGCACACAGGGAAGCAACAAAAGCCGAGACTATAAATACAACATAATGATTGATCTTTTTCGCCTGCATTTGTTGTTTCAGGTAGAATCCTGTAATGGTAGCCGAGAACACGATTCCCATCGAAATTAAATCACCACCAAATAATTTACAGAAAGAGGCATTGGCAAATCCTACTAATAATAATACGAAAAGAGAGTGTATCCGCGGAGCAGAAATAATCTTCTTGTATTTGTCTTTCAATTCTTCCAATGACAAATGATTGTCTACTGCTTCCCAGCTTAATGCGCTTAACTCTGAATTATGTTCAAAACTGATCGGGTGTGCAGGAATGTCTATGACCTCGTTACAAGCCTCGTTTGTTTCTTTGTCTATAATGGTCAGAATGATGTTTCTATGAAATACGCTTAATTTGACATCTAGTCCGAAAGCCTCTCCAATACGCTTTGTGTTGCGTACCACCCGCGAGGTGTGTACTCCGGCCCCCATTAAATGGGCTGAATATTCTGCAATAAATTTACCTATGGATAATAAAGATTCGCCTGTCTTCATGAATATGATATTTTTAAATCGGGCGCAAAAGTACAAAAAAAATAGATACCTTTGCCGCGATTAAAAATAAAAAATGCATGAATAACCAATTTACGCATCCTAAAGAAAGAATACGCTTTGCCATATTGACTTTTTTCTTCGCTCAAGGACTTTGTATGGCAAGTTGGGCTAGCCGAATCCCTGATTTCAAAGACGTTTTTGCCGCAAATTATGCTTTCTACTGGGGCTGATTTTATTTATGATTCCTGTCGGAAAATTTGTCGCGATCCCCTTGGCTGGTTATCTTGTTTCGAAGTTAGGAAGCCGGAGCATGGTACAGGTCAGTATCCTGGGATATGCTTCATCCCTGCTTTGTGTCGGACTGGCCCATGAGGTCTATCTATTAGGCTTTCTGCTCTTTTGCTTCGGTGTGTGCTGGAATTTGTGCGATATATCATTCAATACACAAGGCATTGAAGTGGAACGTATGTATGGTAAAACCATTATGGCCACTTTTCATGGAGGATGGAGTCTGGGGGCATGTGCAGGAGCACTTATCGGCTTCGTAATGATTTTGGCAGGAGTCTCCCCTATCTGGCATTACACACTGATATTTATAATCATCCTTATAATTGCACTTTCCGGGCGGAAATATTTGCAGGAGAGCGCACCGCAGGAAGCGGAAGTTTCTGATACAAAGACGCAGGAAAGAAATACAGCCAAAGCTCCCAATGGTTTTCGCCTGTTATTTCAAAAACCGGAAATGTTGCTTTTGCAGTTAGGACTTGTCGGACTGTTTGCGCTCATTGTAGAGAGCGCGATGTTCGACTGGAGTGCGGTTTATTTCGAATCGGTGGTTCACGTACCTAAATCATTGCAAATCGGTTTTCTTGTATTTATGATTATGATGGCAACGGGCCGTTTCCTGACTAACTACGCTTATCAGCTTTGGGGAAAGAAGAAAATCCTGCAACTGGCGGGCAGCTTTATCTGTATCGGCTTTTTTGTTTCTGCCCTGTTAGGAGGAGTTTTCGAATCTATGGCCATGAAAGTAATTATCAATTCTTTAGGTTTCATGCTGGTCGGCTTGGGTATTTCCTGCATTGTGCCTACTTTGTACAGCTTCGTGGGAGCCAAATCAAAAACACCGGTCAGTATTGCACTTACCATTCTGTCAAGTATCAGTTTTATAGGTTCGTTGATTGCTCCCCTGCTTATCGGTGCCATCTCGCAGGCGTTCGATATCCGTATCGCTTATATGCTTATCGGTATATTGGGTGGATGTATCGTATTAATAGTCAGTTTCAGTAGTGCTTTCGATATTCAGGAATCCGGCGATAAACCTGAATAGAACAAATAAAAAACGCAGCCTTTCACAGTGTTTAAAATTAAACCTCCTGTGAAAGGCCGCGTCAATCTTTTAATGCCTTAACTAACCTAACTACTTTATCTTAACTATACTAACCTATCTACAAAATACCCGAAAAATCTTTTATACTACTAATAATCCTATCTTTCAATTCGTTATTTTCAACTATTGAGAAGCCACAGTCTACATTTGCCGGAGCCAATAATACAGCTTTAGCTTCTTCTGCATCTGCCATCTCTTCCGGGTGCTCTCTGAAATAAGTTTCCCATTGGGAAGCTGATTGCGGAGTTACACCCAGCACATAGTTGATAAAATCATCATCCGTCAAAAAATCCATTACCTTTGAGCACATATCGCATCCTTTTTAAGCGTTTACATAAGTAGGACGGCGTTATCCTGTCTATGTACTCAACCCATTTACCTTTTTACTAAAATTAACTTGCCAGACTACGCAACTTTGTCAATCCACGGTGCATCAGGTTGCGTACAGACTGATAGTTCATATTCATAATCTCACAAATATCCTCGTATTTCTTTTCTTCTATATAATATAATGTAAGTGCTTCGCGTTGGCGGGGAGATAATTGATCCAGCAGACGTCTAACCAATGAAAATTCATTCTTGCGTTGCTCTTCTTCCATATAATCATCTTCTACATCTGTAGGAGTGGATATGCTAACTTCTTCTATTGCTGTATCAGACATATACATACGTCTGCGAAGTTCATCACACAACTTATTCTTTAAGGAGATGAACAAATAAGACTTCAAATTATCAATAGTTCCTAATTCATCTTTCTTTGTATAGAGTTTCACGAAGATGTCATGAATACAATCTTTCAGTAACTCTTTATCAATGGTCAACTTCAATCCGTAATTAAAAAGGACATTGATGTGCAAATCATATAGCTGCGAAAAAGCTGCCATGTTTCCCGCTTGAAAAGAAGCGAGTAAAGTGTCGGTTGAATTATTAGTCTGTTCCATCATAGCATTAATTCGATTGATTTGATGTTGCAAAACTAAGCAGAACTGACCTCAACACCGGTAAAATCTGGTTTGTAGGTTGAAAAAATAAGTATCATGTTTTATAACACTCTTTTGTTAGAAATTACCTATAAAATGCAAAAATCCCGCTGAATGGTCTTCAACGGGATTCTCTGCTTTATAACTTATGGAACCAATAAATGCCTTCTTTCTTATCTGGCACCTTTAGATTGTATAAGCCATTTATTTTCAGTGATTTTATTTATCGTTTCAATCTTTCCGGAAGCAGGATGAATGTACTTTAATACATACTTTCCGGACGATAATTGAACAGGAATTTCTGTTTCGGACTTGGAATAAATGATACTTCCAATATCAGATTTTACCATTTTCTTGTACTCATCCGTATTTGTTTCTTCCACTTCCATTGCTGCTGCATCCTTCAGGAACGCTTTATCTGTGCACGGAATTACAGGACATGAACCTCCTGCCATGAATACAGCCCATCCCATAGCCGGATAATTCTGTGCGTAGAATGTCACTGCCTTTTGAGGAAATTTCTGACGATACTCATTGACAGCTTTATATGCTTCTGTGAAAGTTACCTTTCCCACTTTCATCTTCCGCATGTGCTGACGTGGTGCCATATTTTTTCCACCTTCCGGCGCAAAGATTCCATCCGTCTTATAATGCCAATACCGGATATCAATAATATCTACTACGGCAGCGCGTTTAGGATCTGCAAGGATTGCATCCTGTACGTCTTTCGTTGTACTCAATGCCACTTTTGCTTTCTTCCCGGTTTCAGTTTCCCATTCAGCTATCACGTCCAACCAAAATTGTACGAAGTGCAACGGGCCTGTAAATTCGGCGCTTGTCAACTGAATAACATTCGAATTGTCTGCGAAGTTATTCAGGCACTGACGGATATATTGTCTGTGCAATTCACGACGAACAGGATGAGTAATGTCATAAAACATATCTGCAACAAAGATTCGTTTGTCTCCGGCAAACGGAGCAGGTTCCGGAAATCCGGTCTGGTTGATATTATTGCTGCTTCTCCACGGACAATCTACCCAATGCGCACCGGCTTCCAGTATATTGTGCTGGAAATAGTTCTCATGGAATAGCAATAGTCCGTCTTTATTTCCTTTTTTCTGCAAATTCTTTCAAGCGCGACCAGTACCAGGCATTAGGGCGTTTCAAATCATATTTGCTTAAACCTTCCCAAGCTGTTCCCTGACCACTACGACCGAATGGCTGTTCATAGAAAGGTCCCCATACATCACCATCGCGACGGCGAATCCGTTCGTGGTCATCCCGGCGACGATCGTACCAAAGACCGTAATTCTGATCGAAAACAAGAATGTTTTTCTGTTTCATAAAGTCGACTACAGAATCAATGCGGTCGGTTAATCCCAATCCCTCGCGTCCCGGCACAAAGCGGGTGATGGCAGGGCTTGCCTTTTTTTCAGATAATTGGTTTTGAGCTTTCCGTTCCACCAAGGGGTGGTATGACTACCTCCAACCAATAGAGCTCCGTCCATCTGAATACGTCCATTGGTTACAGTTACTTCCGGTTGGGTTAATAATTTAGCAGCAGCAGTGCAGCTTTCTCTTTAATATCATCGATTGATTTTACTCCGGCTGATGCCACCGAAGGAGCAAACTTATTATCACCTATCCAATGTTCCAACGTCAACCGTGGTTTATATGCTTCTTTAGCGAGTTCCATAGCTACTTCCACTGTAGGACTACTGGTTGCACTTGTATTTCTGGGCAGAATACGTGCACGTTCTGCACATTCTTTGTTCAACCGTTCTTCCAATTGAGCATAAAAAATACTGCGAGGTTGTACATGATTGTTGGACTGTGCCCATTCACCGTCACCGGAGAATTGTGCCCAACAACCGTATGCACGGTTCATCGCATCTTTTGCCGGGGCATAACATTCGATTTCCGCTGCGGTACATTGCCAAAACAAGCTGTTTGCCGTATTCCAACCGGCTCCGTTTTTATCTTGTCCCAAATTCTTGAAAGTCAGGTTATGACCGTCGATATTTACTACGTCAAACAACAGTCCGCACGCCCAAGCATCAATAGAACCGCTGAATCCTAAAGATTCGTACGAATCACATTGTACGAAAGCATTGGGACCGGCTGCACAATATCCGGCAGCAAAGTCATGAATACCCTGTTCCGAATAGCAGCGTTGAAATAAAGTTTGTTGTCCCAGCGTATGGAAAGTGCAACGACGCATCCCTCCGATTTCTGAAACGGGTTCTTTCGAGATACAGTCTTCAACGGTAATTTTGGAACCTGTACGCTGAACAATTACAGCACTTCCTGCAAAATGCTTGAAATTAACCAGTCTCACCCAACAGTTTTCCGCATCTTCAATGGAGATACCTGTCCAGCAATGATCCTCGTCTTTAGGATAGCGCTTGTCGTAATCAGAAATCAGTGTCATATTTTCTACGCCACAATCGTGAATACGTCCGTTCCATTGATAAGTCAACAGGGAAGAAGTTCCATAGTTAGCATCCAAAGCTACGGTCAGCGGAGTATCCAGTGTTATCTGGTTGCCGTTTACTTCGCAGACTGTTCTGTCCCAAGTCAGATCCATGTCACCTTCTTTCCATCCCAAAGCGCTGATACCTCCTCCAAAGATATCACAACCCAAAGAGGCAATCCATTCTTTGCCGGAAGGACGGGTAACCATGACACGGTCTCCTTTTTTCAGAGAAACACCCGAAGCGACTTCCAATGTTCTCGCGTTTACCGGAACATAGTGGGAAAGCACCTTCAATGTGTCTTGTACATTCAGGTCGTCCACTCCTTCCATATAGATAAGCGCACCTCTGTCTACGCCTCTTTTTCAGCAGTATTGTTTTTTCTTTATCCGTACCCCGCAATACAATTCCGGATGCGGAGATACGAATACTGCCGGACAGGGAAAATTCTCCCTGACCGAGTAATACGGCTCCCCGAAAACCAGAAGCGTCAGGAGTCAGCGAAGTTACATAATCAATGGCACGTTGAATACGTGCAGTATTATCTCCGGCTTTCCAGGGGTATAAACACCACATTGCGGACAGAAGGAATATCCTGTTCGGAGGATTTATATCCGCATGTAGAGAAATCGAGAATCCGGTTTCCCTGTTCGTCATTCAAGTAAGTGATCCGGTCATCCTTAACCTGTAAAGCAAAGGTTTGCGCATATCCCTGCGCAAACCCTATGCTCAATAATCCTAAAAGGATAGTTCTTACTTGTATATTCATTACAATAAACTTAATCATCTTTTCATCCGGTTACAACAGACTTTTCCGTTTAGACAATGTATCGTAATTGTTCTTCAAGTCTGTCCAGTCCACTTTCTTTCTGGTGTCTATACCATTGATGTATTTTTCAATATTGGTATATCCGTCACCGTTGCAGTCCATGTTGGCGTCAGCCGGGTCATTCGGATTCAATCCGTTGGCCGTTTCCCAAATATCCGGCATACCGTCGCCGTCCGAGTCTACTACCGCTTCACCTTTATATTCGGGCAGTCCGCCTACCTGACGAATATCTGTGATGATACCTTGCTTGTAAGAATCAGCCGGTAACCGTCTCTTCACGTAAGGAGAGACAAACTCCGGTGCATCTTTCGCATAAATGGCCTTTCCTGTTTGTACGGTCTTAATGACACGTGCATCTACTGCGTCGCGTTTCGGAAAATTAGCTCCTACATTATCTAATACAAAGGTATAAGCTTTTTTTTGGTATCCATTACAGTTACCGGTGGCATTTTGAAAGCCTCGTCCGATTTAATTAGCGGCAGAAACTTTGCGGCGTCCACCTCTTCTTTAAGTTGTACGCCTCCGTCCCAGTTATCTTTTGTAACTTTGGCATTGCCATGGATAATATTTCCATTTACGTATGCTTTTCCGAATGAAAGCGGTCTATTTTTGTCACGTCCTGCTTCCGGTTTGAGAATACGATAAGAAATCGGTTTACCTATCGGAGTGATCGGACCGGGTTTGAAGTAGTTGTTTATCATATTGTAGAAACTGTTGTGATCGCCTCCGTCTACGGAACGGTTCCACCAGTTGAAAACAACATTGTTTACGAAGTTAAAGTCTCCGTCCATACCTACCGAACTGTTACGACTGATATTGGAAGCAAAAGATTACGGCAGAACATACTATTATGTCCTCCGATAGTTGCGCCAAAAGCATGATTGTAGGTATCCAATGCTTCAGAGAAAATAGAATTCTGAATGGTAATGTTTACCGTCGGAAGTTTCAGCCCGTGTCCGTCTGCCCCTCTGTTGTATACATGACGGTAGATAGACATATTTTCATCCAATCCCCAACTGGCGGAGCAATGGTCTACCATAATATTTCCAACCGCATTCCCTCCTACTGCATCATCACGGAAAGCTACGTCCTGCGCACCGCGGCGGAAGCGCATGTGACGAATCACTACATCGTGTGTATCGATCAGGAAAGAATGACCGGTCACGCAGATACCGTCTCCCGGTGCTGTCTGTCCGGCAATTGTTACATAAGGGGCACGTACACTAATCGGGCTTTTCAAACGAATCACTCCCGCTACATTAAATACGATAACACGTGCACCACCGGTTTCACAGGCTTCGCGGAATGTGCCGGGACCGGAATCTTCCAGGGAAGTTACCACAATCACTTTGCCTCCACGACCGCCGGGAGTGTACATACCACCACCTTCCGCACCGGGGAAGGCCGGAATATTACTTTTTATCAAATCTTCGGGTTTGGAGGCCCAAGGCTTATAGGGACGACCTTTCTTTGCTTCTTCCAAAACTGTTGGCAAGGCTTTTTCCCATGCCGCATTTGATTTCTGTTCGAACTCTGCTTCTTGTTTTGCTCCTCTTTCTTTTACCGAGTCGGGGATCACCGGATATTGCGCTGTCACAGGTAATATACAGGCAACCAACATCCATGCTGATAATACTTTCTTAATCTTGTTCATTCTTCCGAATCTTAATAGGTTTCTAAAAGGACGATTAAGAAAGCATTTTGTAATCGGTTATCTCTCTCCTTTCCGCCATTCATTCATATATTCGCGAGGGGACTGATTATATTTTTTCCGGAAACACTTGCTATAATAGCCCGAATCCTTGAATCCGACAGCAAAAGCAATTTCGGAAACACTCAAATCCGTATTTTTAATCAGTTCGATCGATTTATTCAGGCGAATCTCCTTTTACCAGGTCGACAGGTGCCAGTCCGGTAAGGCTTTTCAGCTTTTTGAAGAATGCCGAACGGCTCAATCCGATACCGGATGCTATGGTGTCAATGTTAAAGTCACTGTCGTCCATATTTTCTTCAATGACCTGATGTATCTTTTCGAGGAACTGTACGTCTTTCTTCACCAGATATTGTTCGTAGCTGTCTTCTTCAGTTGTTGTCTGGTTCTCCATTTGCTGGCGGATACGTTCGCGGAACAGTTTCCGTTCGCCGAGTAACTGATCGATACGTGCCAACAGATATTCCTTACTGAAAGGTTTGGTAATGTAGGCGTTCGCCCCTAAAGTGATCGCTTTGGTCTTGGCGCCTTCATCATTCTTCGCAGTCAGGATTATGACAGGGATATGACTGATTTGGAAATCTTTGCGGATGGATTGCAGCATTTCCAGTCCATCCATTTCCGGCATCATCTGATCGGTCACCACGATATCCGGATGATACAGATGTACTTTCTTCAATCCTTCCACTCCGTTATTGGCAATATGGATATTGAACTTGTCTTCCAGCTGAAGCTTTATCAACTGGCAAAGGTCTTTGTTATCTTCCACCAACAGAAGGGTCGGTAATGAAGCGTCGATTTCCGGTTCTTCTTCCGTACCGTCTTCGGATATGGCATTTGCAACAGGATCTTGTTCTACCGCAATAGGGGCTGTCTCCGTATCTCCCACATAGAAGTCTACTTCCGACGGGCGGTAATGTTCCTTATCCATCAGGAGTTCTACAATAAACACGGCCCCCTGCCCTTCCGGACTTTCGGCACGAATCTGTCCGTGATGCAGATTGACGATCTCTTTTGAAAGTGCCAATCCGATACCCGTGCCCTGATAATAGGAGTTTTTCGCGTTCTCTCCTTGCGAGAAGCGTTCGAAAATCTCGGTCAGCTTATTTTGTGGAATACCTACTCCGTTATCTTCCACCCGTACATAACAACGTTTACCGTCGTCTGTCAATCCGGTAGTTATATAAATACTTCCTCCGGAATGAGTGAATTTGAACGCGTTCGATATGACGTTGCGGATAACAATACTCAGTTTGTCCTTATCTGCCCATACCATAATCGGTTCGTCCGGCAGTTGGAATGTGAAACTGATTTCATTTTCCTCCGAAAGTACACGGAATTCTTTTTGGAAGGAAGCTATCATTTCATTAAAATCAATCAATGATACATGCAAGCGCATCTTGCCGTTCTGAATCTTCCGGAAATCAAGGATCTGATTCACTAATTGCAGCATTTGATTGGTGTTCTTCTCCATCAGATCCACATATTGCAATCCTTTCGGAGAGAGCTTTTCGCGTTCTCTTAGTTCCTGTATCGGACCTTTTATCAATGTCAAAGGAGTGCGCAATTCATGGGAGATATTGGTAAAGAACTTGATTTTCATCTCCGATACCTTTTGCTCGATATAAATATCATTCTTCATTTTGAGCATGAAGAAAGCCAGGCGCAGGCTGAAATAGAGAGCTGCCAAACCTAGAATTACATAGATAAGAGTTGCCCACCAACTCAGCCACCACGGTGGAAGGATAGTAATGGCCAGTGTACAGTTGGAAACCAGCTCCGGATTGGCTTCATCTACGGTTTCTACACGGAATGTATAGTCTCCGGGAGGTACGTTGGTATAAGAAGCGATACGGTTCTTTCCGTTATAATGCCATTCTTTTTCATATCCTTCGAGTATATATCGATAAGATACCCGGTTCTGATTATAGAAATTCAATGCGGCAAATTCAATCGTGAACATGGATTGATTGTAGTTAAGTTCGATTGCTTTGGCGTATGTGATGGATTCTTTCAGAATCGGACATTCGCGGAAACTACGCAGATCGCGGTTGGAAACTTTAAAGTCAACAATACGTGTATCGTAGTTCGTATGCAATGTTTCCAGTTTGTCGGGAGAGAATGTCAGGATTCCCTGCCGGGTACCGATCCACAAATCTCCATTCAAGGTACGAAGGGCACTACCCTCTTCCAGTTCAACATTCAGGAAACCATCGTATTTGTCGTAGTTACGAAACTGTTCGGTAGCTTTATTGAAGCAGGACAAGCCAATTTCCGTTGTAAACCACAAGTTACCGTTTTTATCTTCTACGATGGACTTGACTACATCGTTATTCATTCCTTCGCGTATGCCGTATGATTTGAAAATCGGCTCATGTTTTTCTTTATCATAGCGGACTAATCTATTCAAACCGCCTCCGAATACACTTACCCAGATTTGCGAATCAGTATCTTTGTAGAGTACATAAATATCGTTATCCGCTACGTTTGAATTTTCGCTGACCTGGCGGTACGTTTCAAACTGGATCTGTTCGGGGGCAGTGAAATGTCCGTCGAAAGACATCAGGCCATCCATTGTTCCTACCCAAATACGTCCCTCTTCATCTTCCGTCATGGTACGTACCTCCATATAAAGACCGTATGCAGGATATTGTTTCAAGCCATTGTATTTATGGATAAAGGTAATTGCTCCGTTCTCTTCGGAAATTAGATTCAGACCTCCTCCCAGTAATCCTACCCAAATGCGCCCCTGGCTGTCCTGATAAGTGAAATACACATCATTGTTACTGATAGAATTCGGATTCTTGGGGTCATTGATATAACGGGTAAAACGCAAACCGTGCGGTGAATTCATGTCCGGTTCGGCTTTGACAAGCCCGTTTCCCTTGGTGGAAAACCAAAGATTACCGTCTTTGTCTTCCATAATATGATATACGGCTCCCAATAGATAGTTCTTATCCGAGAAGATTTGTTTCACTTGTCCGTTACGATCCAGGCGATACAGGGCTTGCCAGCGGGTTCCTACCCAAATATCCCCATTTTGCGCCTGGAAGAGAGCACGTATTCCCTGGTTCCAGGAAGTCGATCTCTCGGGTACTACCGGAGATGGAGAAACTTCTGTCAACAGTTGGAATTGCTTCTTGGGGAAGTTAAGCCTATATACTCCGCTGCTTGTAGATGCCAACCAAAGGATACCATCTTTATCCAGCAGAATATGGAAGAAAAGCTGATTGGGAAGATCGTCGGAGAAAGGCTTCAATTGGTTGATACGGGTCATTTCCAGTTTCTCCCTATCGAATAGAAGAATTTCCCTCCCGGAGTCATAAAGAACATGCCCTGTTCGCCGGCATCCTGCATTTCAAAATTGCCGATTGCGTTCTGATTGGGGAATGTAAAACGGTGGTGGCTCCTGTTCAGGGGATCATAATAGGTCAATGCCTGGTTACCCTCCTGAAACCATACCTTATCATATTTATCATAGAATATAACTCCATTGTCTTTTTCGGGGATGGTAAAGGGGAGCTTGGTTAACTGCTTGTAGCCGATATTGTACTCGTATGCTCCTTCGTTGGTGGTAATGTACATCAGACCGGATTCCGTTACCAGCAAATTAGAAATCGGCTGTTTGATTTCCGGTATCTCGTAACGGTTGACAACTCCGTTTTGCGGATCAATGCTATAAATGTGGCCTTTCTTGTCTCCCAACCATAAAAATTTAGAATTATAAGAGGCACAAGTAAACTGATCCGGGTTAGCAGATACTTTTTTCTGTATAAAGTCGGCAGGTTTGTCTTTCAGCGCTTCCCCTTTCCGTAGGGACAGAATCTGATAATCCATACCGATCCAATTGATAAATTCGGCTGTTTCGCAGAATATGTTGTGTTTCAAACGCATGTCGTACACGTTCACGTTAGGACGCGAATCATGCAATTGTTTCATCGTTATTTTACCTTCCTTGTCGGTATACGCACGCAAAAGACTTTTATCTTTTGTCAGCAACAATACGTCGCCGTCTTCGGTCGTCTGAATCTTGATAATCTGAATATTCTCGGAATATTCTTTCACATCATCGTAGACGGCATGAAAGCTCTCATGCCGTTTATCGAACAGATAGAGTTTACGGTCGATAGTCTTAATCCACAGAAAACCATTCTTATCTTCTACGATACGCTGAATCTTACGCGGCGGAATATCTGTGGAATAAAAACCGTCATGATTATCGTAGGAACGGAATTTACTTCCGTCAAAGCTGCATAGTCCATACCAGGTACCGAACCAGATAAATCCGTCTTGTCCTTTTAATGTACAGTTTACGATATTATTAGGCAAACCACGTTCAGCCGTGTAGTGTTCTACAATCATATTTGGATAGGCAAAAGCATACATGCCTATCATGGATAGTAATAGTATTAGAATATTCCGTTTTCTCATTGATGGCTATAATTGGAATTAAATGTACTCAAAGATAGTCTTTTTTTTTGAATAGTGCTTTAGTAACATATAAAAAACAAGTTGGCAGATCACCCTGCTAATCACTTATTACTAACCTGCTAATCACTTTTATCGTACTATTTTTCAGTTCCAAATTCAGTTTGTTGCCGTTCCACTTCATCCAACACCCGTTGTCGTTCTTCTTCTGTCAGTTGCACTTTTCCTTCAGATGATCCCTTGACCGGGGGTGCATTAAGAGTGGACGGTGTTGTCCTTTGTATTTCATAAGTCTGTTCCTCATAGCAGAAAGGGAATTCTGCAGGAACGCTTTCCAGTTCAATTTCAGTAGCTGTCGGAGCTTGAGTGCCCTCAAACTGTACGCGGGCTTTCACCTTTATTTTTCCGGCTTTCCGGGTAGAACGAATCAACACCGGGCGGAGCCGAACTCCACCGCACGGGGATTAGCGCCAATAGTAGCATCTCCGATGATTTCTCCTTCACCTTCTACCGTGAAAACGATATTCTCTTTTGCCAGACGGCGCACATTTCCACTATCATCGGTTACTTCAGCAACTACGACGATAAAGTCGGAGCCATCAGCTATCAGGTTCACTTTTTGAGTATCTACATAAAGACGTAGTTTGGTGGAACGTCGGGAAGGCATTTTCTTTTGAGTGCATACCACTTTTCCGTTGATGATTCCTTCGGCAACCATGTTCACTTTTTGCCAGTTTTTTTGAGTATAGCTATATCCGCGTGCTTCCCAAAAGTCCCAGACATTCTCGAATATAACGGGAGCATTCGGCATATGCCCTTTGGCATGAACCACCGGTTTTGTCCAGGTTTTCGTTCCATCATAAATAGAAAGGCGGATGGAGTCACAGTTACTGAATACTACTACATCCTTATCGGAGAATTGTGACATTTCATGAGCAAGGAATATCATCGGGCCGCATTCTGCCAACGGATGTTGGAGGCTTGCCGGCGACTGGCTGCGAAATACTTCATACGCATATTTTTTCTGACGGAAAGCATCATAAATGCCGCCCCAATAAGGGTCCGGATGATAGCCACGCTGATGGTCGAACGGATGCCATTGGGCACCACCGATAAACAAACCGGTCGTGCGGTACATCTCGTCATAGCTCTTTGCCAAGGACATAGCCTGTACCAGTAACGGGCGTTCTCCCCAACTGCGGCTGGCACGGTTATTGTTGTTGTGAGCATACCAATCGTCTACATTCTCCCCGAATTCACGGGTGAAAATACATTGCTCCGGCCTATCAGTCTTTTCGTCATCTCCCGGCCAACCGTAAACTACGTCATAATGTTCTTTCACACCGGCGGAATGGACATCGGCAGCAGCTACCGGACGTCCCGGATAAGGATATTCTTCTTTGGTAATTTCGAGTGCTTTCAAGGCAAAGTCGAGCGGATAGCGGGTTTCATTCAGAATGGGTTCCCACATCAGCACAGAAGGATGATTACGGTCACGACGAATCATTTCGCGGGTATTCTGATGAACCAATTCTCCGAATTTCGGGTCTTTGTTCCAGTACTGCCATCCCGGAGTAGCGACAATCACGAACAGGCCGAGCTCGTCACAGGCATCCATGAAGGCAGGATCTTGCGGATAGTGGGCTACACGAATAATGGTGCATCCGGCATCACGCAGACGTTTGGCGTCACGCCATTGCTGTGAGTTCGGCAAAGCATTGCCTACGTATGCAAAATCCTGATGGCGATTGGCTCCTACCAGTTGCCCGAAAGGTTTGCCATTCAGCCAGAATCCGTCTTTACCACGGAATTCTGCCAGACGAATACCGACACGGGTAATGCCTCCGTCAATGGATTTATTTCCTTTTTTAATACGTGATTGTACCCTATATAAATAAGGTGTATCCGGTGACCAAAGAGTAGGATTCTTTACTTCCATCTGTTGACGGATGGATTTCTTCTCTCCCGGCTTTAAAGAAAGTTTTCCTGAACTGCGCTTGATTACTTTTCCATCCGCATCTGTCAAAGTCGTTTCTACAGTGACTGACTCGGAACGGGCGTCGTCATTCTGAACTTCGGTGTTTACATATACCTGCGCACTCTTTTCACTGATCTTATCAAAATGAACGAATACACCTCCACCGCCAACGATTTGTGAATCAATAGCGTCAGTAATAGCTACCGGAGATTTGGCAATCATCCATACATCACGGTAAATGCCCCCATGATAAGCAAAGTCTAATGTATATTGACGTTTTCCGGGAGGATAGGATTTGTCATCACTGTTGTCCGTGAAAACAGCGAGCAGACAGGAGTCTCCGGCTTGTACGCCATTGGCGGTCAAGTCTAAAGTAAAAGGCAGATAACCTCCCAGATGTTCCTGAATGCGTTTACCATTCAGATAAAGAATCTGTTTGCCCATAGCTGCTTCAAAATGAAGCACTACCCGTTGCCCTTTTGTTTCAGCGGGGAGGACAAAGTACTTACGGTACCAGGCCGGTCCCTGATAATTGCGGCATCCGCTTCCTTCGGCCGGCATCAACTCTACGGTATGAGGGGTGGAAACGACGTTCCAGGAACGGTCATCGAAGTTTACCGCTTCTGCTCCCCGGACATCGCCTCTGAAAAAACGCCATCCCGGATTGAAATTATAGACTTGTCGCCCGCTACCGGGAAGCTGAATGAATCCGGCAACCGATGTCTCGGGACGGTAAGTTTCTGTAGCCTGCCCTTTTTCTATCAAGGAGAATAGCAACAGAAAAGCTGATAAGATGATAAATGGTCTTTTATTCATAATTCTTTATTTATATATTTCATTCGTTCACCACAGAGGACACGGAGGACACAGAGGTTTAATCTTTTTATTCGCTATAGAGTAACACAGAGTCTCACGTATTTATAATCGTATTTATCGCTCTGTTTTACTATGCCCTTTCAGGCGCAAATTCAGAGAGAAGAACTCTGTGTCCTCCGTGCACTCCTAAAATGAAATCATTTTTCCTTTTCAATCATTATAACAATATCCTTTTCTCTACTTTCCGGTAAAACTTTCAATCCGTCACTTTTCCGTTTTTGAGAGTGGCTTCTACTGTTGTTTCGCCCGGAGCATGAAGTTTGAAATGTACGTTCCATTCTTTCGGCCATGCCGGGAAAAGGAGTATTTGTTCTCCATTGGTTTGCAATAGCATTTCCTGAAGTCCTATCATGCCGCTACCTCCCCAGTTGTGATCGGGTGTCCAATCATATCCCGGTCCCCAAAATGCGGGGAAACGATGCGGTCCATTCGATAATTTGGCTAAAGATAGTTTCTTTGCTTCTTCGGTCAGGCCTAAACAGGCAGCCCATATATTATCTTGTTTCCATCCGGTATGCGAACGGAACTTGATGGCATCCGGGTCATAAAAGTAGGTATTACGGGCTATATCCAGATCCTCCTTTCCTACTCCATAAATACGCCATGGAAACACTGGATAAAGTTGTGGCGTTTCAACATTATTAATTCGTTCCCAACTTACGGCGGGCGAAATTGTTTGCTTCAAGACCGGAGCAATAGTCGGATTCAACGTATCTTTTATTTCTATGTATCGCAATGGAATCGGAGGTATTGCTTTTAGCATCTCTTCCTTCTTTCCATAAGTTTCCAATACTGTTTTTAGAGCAGCGATGGTGCTACTGGCATTATTAGTCATCTTATATGTCTCACAAGCAGAGCCGGGGAAAAGAATCAGATGTCCGTTGCCATCCAACGCTTTCCGTCCCCGGCGTGAAGCTAGTTGCCGGTAATGTTCGTCGAAGAATGTCAGCGAACTCTCGATCAGAGGTAAATAAGGGGTAATATCAGCATTTGCATAGTTCTTTGTTTCCAATATCATTTGGCAGAACTCAAGAACCGTATCCCATTCATATTCCAGCCAGGCATTATATTCCAATCCTTTGTCAAACCAGTCCGGTCGTTTGAAACCATATTCTGCGGGGTTCGGCAAACCGAAGTTTTCTATCTGCTCGCAGAAGCAGGCTCCCTCGTGTTGCCAATATACACGGCTTCGCAGTTCTGCATTTTTCAACATGCGGTTATAAAAATCAAACTGGGAAGGCATCATATCAAAGTCTCCGCTTTTCAGCATCGGCCAGTATACTAAACGTTGATTCTGTGCAGTCATCGTACCACCTCCCCATTTCCGGTAGTCAGGGGTAAAAGATTGTTTTTCATCGACATGGCAAGGATCAAAGGTAAATAGTCCACCATTGAATTTAGTCGGTACGCTGCCATAAGCATTGCATCCCAGCATATAGCGGAAAAGGGTGTAGTTTCTAGTTATTTCTTTTGCTTCCCCTTCTGCTTCGATAAAACTGCGTTGCCAAAAGGAATTCCACCACGAACGGGTCTGTTTTTTATCCTGTATGATAGTCTTCAATGAAACTTTACCTTTGGGGGCTATTCTTTGTAAAGCAGTTTGTATTCCCTGCTCCCACTCTTCTATTGTTTCTGTCTGGTCTGTATGTAACACAATGCAGAAATGTTCTTTCCGGGCTGCTTTGGAAGAACGGAACTTCCAAGCACGATAGTCTGTTCCGGCATATACATCATCCGCAGTGCCTGCAAATTCTAAGTTTTCACCAAAAAGAGTTCCTCCGAAAGTTAAGTTTTTCAGAGGATTCATCATTTGAGATTTTACTTCGTTCATTCCTTGTTGAGCGACAACTACATCAAAAACGGTCTGTTCGGGATTGCGATGATAGAACAGAAGTTGATTTGTAATTTTTTACGGAAACACAGTCGGACTCCGTCACAGTACCTTTCGGGGGAGCCCATTTGTAGGAACACTGTTGCCCCTCTCCTTTTCTGACAGGTCGTTCCTGATAGCGCCAATTTTCATAAAAGACTTCAGTCTGCAACGGTTGTGCATTTGTTACCTCTACATGTATAATCGGATGAAAAACATCTACCCAAAATTGTATCTGCGTGTTTCCTGCCGCGATTTCTACATATCCGTCTTTTAGCTTCAACTCCTGACGAAAATCTTTAGCGTCTTTGAAAGGATTGGGCGACAGGCGGAGACGTACACGCCCTTGCTTTAACTGGCAGTTGTTTTCGTCGAATGTACCGCTACGGCTCACATAGAACATAACATCACCGTCTTCTACCCATATATTCATCCCAATATCTCCACCGCCACAGGGCATAGATTCAGAAGAATTACGACTGGGAGTATTCCAAATGACATTGGCATGCTGACTCCAAAGAGCCGACACGCCAACAAACAGTATGGTTATAATCAGATAAAATCTCTTCATATATTTTTCATATTTTACCTTGTCTATTTGCGATTACCAATCATCCGAACGAAAAGACCCTAAAGGCAATCCGTCGCAATATACATCTCCTTCCACATAATTCTCAAATCCATAACGGACAGCTACCGGATGCGGAACTTTATCACTTTTTACTAGCATCTTGCTACGTTCTATCCATGCTTTCGCCGGGTAAAAAACTTTATCTTCGCCGGCTACCTGAAAGTTTTTCGATTCGAAACAGTTCTTGCCGCTGATCCACATATTGGCACGTTCGAAGCTGACAACTACGGTATCGTTCTTTATTTCAATGCTTTTATAATAAGGACTTTCGCCATTCACGCCTTCCACTCCATACGTTTTAGTTAAAGCCAGAAGTGCCAGACGCGTTCGCCTGCAACCTGTTTCTTTGCGGGATGAATCCCTTTCTCCATGCCTGCATCCAGCAATACCGCCATGCCACTGTTAGGCACACGATGTTCTACTTTTGCTTGTGCCTCCCGAAGATAAGCCGAATTTATCACTTCTTTTCCTTTTTCGGTAATAATCCCGTAATCATACGGAGCTATCTGACAATAATAGAAAGGAAAATCACCTTGTTTCCATTCGGCACGCCATCCGTTAATCAATGTGGTAAACATATCCGCATACGTATGGGCACGATTCCAGTTATCTTCTCCCTGATACCAGATCACTCCTTTCATGGTCATACCGATTAACGGATGCAACATACCGTTATAAAGCACGGTCGGAGTACGGTTTTTAGATTTTATGTCGGTTTCCGTTTGAGGTATCTTCGCTTCCGGAAAGGCTTTCAGCCAGTCCGCTGTCATCCATGCTTCACAGGCGGAACCACCCTAGGCTGCTACAACCAACCCAACCGGAACATCTAATATTTCATTTACCAGTCTCCCGAAATAATAGGCTGTTGCGCTGAAATCACGGACACTGGCCGGGGTTGCTTCTTTCCACGAACCGATAACGTCATTCTGCGGAGTGAATGTAGAAGTACGTTTCACCGTAAACAGACGGATTTGTGGATTCTTGCTGTGAAGAATGTCCATATTGGCATTTTCTACCGGTTGGTTTTTGAAGCCTTTCATCGGCATTTCCATATTACTTTGTCCGGAACAAAGCCAAAGTTCGCCTATCAGAATATTATTCAGTGTCTTTTTGGTTCCATCATCAAAGGTCACAGTATAAGGGCCTCCCGCTTCGGGAGTAGCTACTGTCAGTTTCCATGCCCCATTTTTATCTGCTGTTGCTGCATATTGTTTTCCATTCCAACTAGTGGTCACTGTTACTTTTTTATGAGGAGTCGCCGTCCCCCAAAGGTTTGCATTGGTCTGTTGCTGCATCACCATGCCATCAGAAAAAATAGCCGGTAGCTTTACTTCTGCGTGTGTTGACAGGCAGGCAGCAAGCAGAAAACCTGCCAACATTGTACCTGTTTTAATAATTGAACTTTTCATACTTTAGCTATATTATAATGAATTGGGCACGGATTACATGGATTGCGCTGTTACTTTATGTAATACGATTCTCATAAACCGTGTAATCCATGTAATCCGTGCCTTAAAAATCTATTTTATTCTGTGGTAGAAAAACTCAAAGGTCCGAGTAATCCTGCCGGAAGCAGCGTTTTCTCTGCCCTGCGATATTTTGCATTAGTCCAAATGCCATCAAACGGCGCTTTTCCTTCATCAGCTCCTGTCAGTGCATTCGCCCATGTATTTGTAACCTCTATTTCAAGCTCATTAATTCCTTTTTTCAAGGCACCTGTAATATCTGCACGATAAGGAGCTGTCCAGATTGTGCCACAATCTACGCCATTCACACGAACAGTTGCCAAATTATAAACTGTTCCCAGATTCAGATAAATCTGTTGGTCTTTATTCGGTTTATTTTTCCAGCGGAAAGTGATCTTATAAGTCGCTGTCCCCGAATAGTAACGTATCTGTTCGTCCGATTCTTGGCTCCAGTCGAAGAGTTCTTGTCGTGTGAGCATTTTTTGGTTAGCTGCAAAAGTTATAGTATATTCCTTTGCCTCCAAAGCTATGTTTAAAGGGGCTTTAGCTGTATCTTTTTTCTCCTTTTGCAGTTGGAGAGAGGATTCTCCATAGCCTTCATGTACTCCCTCCGCAGGATATACGATGAATACGGACTCGTTAGGAGCCAATGTGAGAGTAACTTCCGTCCGGTTTCCGTTGATACGATAGGAAGGATGAATATTCATTTCACCCGTCACCGGGTTCCAACATTCCGGTTTCTTACCGTTAATACGCATACTTGCAGTAAACGTGCGTGTTTCGTTCTTTTGGTTGGCTACGAAATAGAGTTCACCAAGTTCGCCACGACGATGTGTCCAGGCGATATCTTCCGGCACGATCATGTCACGTTCCAAGCCATACACAGAAAAATCTTCTTCTGTATAAGGTAAAGAAGGCACCAAAATGCCAGCTTCTTTTAGTTCATTGATTTTCTTCTGCACTTCCGATGACAATACAGGTTCGGGATTCATTGGACGCGCAAGAGGCAGTACCAACACTTTATAACTTGCTCCACCCGGCAACGTTATTCGTCCGTTTTCTGCTTTCGCCAAACGAAGGATTGCATCTTTATTAAAACTATCGTATGCATATCCACGAAGCGGATTCATCCATTTCTCCGGATCCGCCATGTTAGCTGAATGAGTAACACCTACTGGACGTACACGTAAAGGCTGTCCCTCATTAGCCAGACGGATGCGTTCACTTTCCACTCGTTCCGCACCGAAGATTCCCGGTAGAGAGGGAACCAATCGTTCCGGTAATATCGAACGTCTTGGAACTTCTTCGCCTGTAAAGACTGCGATGTCTGTTACCGGATGTCCATATTGCAATAACGACTGGCAACGGGTAGCATATTCGGAAAAGGCTTTTGCCCCTTTATCCCACCAGGTCTGATCCCTTTGGAAGAATAGTCCGATGCCATCCAATGTCATACCGGGCTTGCGGTCCAACCAGGGATTATGTACATATACATGGTAGAAAAGACGATTGATTCCTAATGCGTAATTACGATCCAACAAGGCTTTCAACATTCCGGGGTATTCATCCCACGTGCCACGCACTTCGGTGAATCCTTCCGCCTGAATAATATTCTTTCCATAGATATGCGCTCCGCTGATGGCATCGAGCATATCATTCGGTTTGTCATGTGTAGGACTGTTCAGCCAGAATTCACCCATCGGAAGATCTACTTTTTGATAATGTAGTAGACCATCGCTTACCATCGTCGGAGCTACGCATTCTGCTGAGAACTGGCAATCATATTCTCTCGCACAGTCCGCCAATACCTGATAAAACACATCTACGACGAGTTCTGATATGGTAGTACGTACGTCTCGCAGAATCTTTTCACTTTGTTCGACACTTTCCATCGGAATACCTGCCAATAGAGGTAGATAAGGCATCAAATCGTAGCCACGACGTTTCTGAAATTCAATAGCGAAACGTTTATTCCAGTTTTGGCTGCCACATTCCCAGCTGTCGACATGCATATATTTCAGTACACGACGAGCTACTTCGGGATTAGTCTTTGTAAATGCCTGTGCATACCAGTTATCGAATTGCTTCCGTACCGTTTTCGGGTTAAACTTATCACATTCAATCCTTTTCCACCTCCCGCTGTCGCATTGGTATGCCCGGTAGCTGTATGTCCCATGCGAAGTAATTTCCATTTTCCTTTGGGGAGAGTGGCAGTCAATGTTTTTCCATTCAAATGACCGGTATATTGCTCTGTCAGATTGATGACTTGTGAAAGTGAATAGCAGTCCTGTTTCCCAACTTCCTCTTCTTTGGTAGCTTGAGCAACACGCCATACCAGTCCGGCTTTTCCTTCCCACTGGTTCAGACGGGCTTCCCGATGCAGACGCAGTTCCTTGATTTTCAGATTGGGCTTCCACTTGGCAGCATCCATATCTTCACTTCCCGGTTCACTGCCTTCAGGTGTCCAGTAGAAACGGAAGAAACGGGCGGTAGTCGGAGGAATACTATGAGTTGAATTCTCATCCGTATTCTGCCATCCCTGACGGGCAGGAACCAACTGCTTAACCAAACGATAATTCACTCCGTCATCACTGGCCATTACTTTCAAGCGGTGTGCCTGATAATTATTACCATTTAAAACGATTTCGATGTTCCGGCAAGTGAAGGGTTGCTCGTATTCATACTGGATATAGCAAGGATATGAAGAACGGATCACTCCCGCCGCATCCATATTCACTGTTTGAGTAGCTTTTACATTTCCTGTCGTAGCTAGGTTGGCACAAGTGATCTTTGCCTGCATCTCGTCCGCTGCGTCTTCTACCGGCAAAGCGAATAATGCGATGTCTTCATAGTAGTTTTCATAAGCCTCTGGTTGTGGCAAGCGGATAGCCATCAGCTTTCCTCCGTTTACAATCGTATCGCTCCAAACCACTTTCTGCATAGATTCTTCGGGAGTAATCCAAGGGCCTCCCGCCAATGCGAAACCATCACAAATGTGCATTCCCAATTTCAGCCCCAAACGATCTGCTTCTTCCATACTGAAACGTACCATCTCCCACCATTCGGGAGTTAGCTGCTGCGCCTTGCCATCGTATTGGGCGCCTTCATGAATACCTTTAATCGGCATCAGATAAGTACCTCCCAATCCGGCATGTTTCATAGCCTCCAAATCGGCTGTAATGCCTTCTTTAGACACGGCACCATACATCCAATACCAAAAGGTCCAGGGTTTTGCTTCGTCTGAAGGAGTTTAGAAATTGCTCGCTAAGTGAGCGTGTTTGCTGTGCATCGGCAGGGTATACGGCTGTCCATGCCAATAAAGAAAGTGCAAATATTCGTTGTTT
>VOFG01000213.1_pt1 | contig 54653 bp, 71 predicted proteins | sample 5384171 | NCBI WGS metagenome assembly VOFG01 (sample SAMN12384726, study PRJNA508395) | human gut metagenome | isolation source: healthy gut F | host: Homo sapiens
CCGCGCCGCCACTGCAGACATGGCCGAGCTGGCCCGTGTGGGCGTAGTGCAGGCCATGAGCCTGACCCACAAGTGGGACGATTCCCTTGCCCAGAAGGGGCGGGAGGAAGAGGAAAAGGTGGACAAATATGAGGATGCACTGGGCACCTATCTCGTCAAGCTGTCCAGCCGTGAAATGAGCCATGCCGACAGCCAGAGTGTGAACACTCTGCTCCACACCATCAGCGATTTTGAGCGCATCAGCGATCACTCTGTAAATATTCTGAGCTCCGCCGAAGAGATCCACGCCAAGAGCATTGAGTTTTCCAAGGATGCACAGGAGGAACTGCAGGTGCTGGAGGGGGCCGTGCAGGATGTGCTGAGCCGCACCACCGATGCATTCCGCAAAGGTGACCTGCACATGGCCGGCAAGGTCGAGCCGCTGGAGACCGTTGTGGATGAACTGGTGCGTGCCATCAAGGCCCGCCATGTGGCCCGCCTGCAGACCGGCAGCTGTTCCATTGAGTATGGTTTTGTTCTGGAAGATCTGCTGACCAACTATGAGCGTGTCTGCGACCACTGCAGCAATGTGGCTGTTGCCCAGATCGAAGTGGCACAGGACAGCTTTGATACCCACGCTTACCTGAACGACCTGCGCTACGGCAACGAGACCAAGGAAAGCGAACAGTTCCAGCGCCGTCTGGATCGTTACCGTGAGCGCTATCTCTTCCCTGACAGCGACACTGCACCCGCAGCCGCAAAGGAGGAACCCAACAAATGATCTACATTGTAGAAGACGATGCCGCCATCCGCGAGCTGGAGCAATATGCACTGAATCCAGCGGATACGAGGTACAGAGCTTTGAAACCTCTGAGCCTTTCTGGCAGGCCATGCGCGCCGCGGAGCCTGAGCTGGTCATTCTGGATGTGATGCTGCCCGGTGAGGACGGTTTCTCCATCCTGAAAAAGCTCCGCAATACCCCTGCTCTGCGCCGCCTGCCCATCATCATGGTCACAGCAAAATCCAGCGAGCTGGATACCGTGCGCGGGCTGGACTGCGGTGCAGATGATTACATCACTAAGCCCTTTGGCATCATGGAATTTCTGAGCCGGGTGCGGGCCGCCCTGCGCCGCTCTGCCCCCGAGGAAAAGCAGAATGTTTATGCTTTCCATGAGATCCTGCTGGACAACGCCCGCCACAGCGTGACTGTGAACGGCACCCATGTTGACCTGACTTACAAGGAATACAGTCTGCTGCGCCTGCTGCTGGAGAACACGAACCTTGTCGTGACCCGCGAGACCATTCTGCAGGTGGTATGGGGCACCGATATTTCTGTTGAGAGCCGCACCGTGGATATGCACATCCGCACCCTGCGCAAAAAGCTGGGGGACGCGGGCAGATATATCTGCACCGTGCGCAAGGTCGGCTACAAGCTGGCCGACCGTGAGGAGGGCGAGGAAGAATGAAACCGCAGAGCATGGAAGAAAAAATCAGTTACCGGCTGTTTTTCATGGGCTTCGTCGGTCTGGTCTGCACCGCCGTGCTCTGTCTCTTCGTCTTTCACAAAGCGTTCCGGGAACAGGCATGGACTTCACTGGAGCATCAGGCTGATCTGGTTTCCGCCGGATACGAGCAGCTTTCCTCTCCGGATCAGCTCTCCGTGTTCGTCAACGGAGACCTGCGCATTACCCTGATCGCAGCAGATGGCAGTGTGGTGTTCGAATCCGCCACTGACCAGCAGATGGAAAATCACCTGTCCCGCCCGGAGATCCAGCAGGCCATGCGGGAGGGTGTAGGCCGTAACTGCCGCGATTCCCAGACCATGGGGTACGAGACCTACTATTACGCCATGCTGCTGCCCGGCGGCGATATCCTGCGTGTGGCCCAGGATTCTGAGACCATCTGGTCGATCTACGACGCGGCCCTGCCCGCCATCATCCTGAGCTGCATCCTGATGATGGGTGCCGCAGCGCTGATCGCCGGGCTGCTGACCCGCAGTCTTGTTCAGCCCATTCTGAAAATGACGGATGACCTCGAACACATTCAGGAAAACGTTCCCTACCGGGAACTCATCCCCTTTGCTGAGAGCATCCACTCTGATCGGCTGCTGCGGGAAAACAACGAGAAGATGCGGCAGGATTTCACGGCCAACGTCAGCCACGAGCTGAAAACGCCGCTGACCAGTATTTCCGGCTATGCGGAACTCATTGAGACCGGCATTGCCAAACCCGCCGATGTGCCCGAGTTTGGCCGGAAGATCCATGTAGAAGCCAGCCGGATGATCCAGCTGGTGAACGATATCCTGCAGCTGTCGCACCTGGACAGCGTCAGCGGACCCCATGCACAGCCCGACATGGAAACGGTCGATCTACTGGACGTGGCCAAGGATTGTGTGGAACGCCAGAAGCTGAATGCGCAGCGCTCCTTCATCTCCCTGACCTATCTGGGCGAGAGCGCCAGAGTACTTGGCAACCGGGATCAGCTGGATGAGCTGTGCCAGAACCTGTGCGACAACGCCATCCGCTACAATCGCCCCGGCGGCAAGGTTCAGCTCATCACCTCCTGCACCCGGGATGGCCATTGTACCCTGACCGTCAAGGATAACGGCATCGGTATCCCGAAAGACGCGCAATCCAGCGTGTTCGAACGCTTCTACCGGGTGGATAAGAGCCGGAGCAAGGCGACCGGCGGCACCGGTCTGGGGCTGGCTATTGTCAAGCACATTGCCCGCATCCACAACGCCCGCATCAAGCTGGAAAGCGAAGTAAATGTTGGCACCACCATCACCGTCGTTTTTGAGACCGCCCACTAAAACTGCAAAAAGCTCACGTCTGCCTGCACCTGCGGGCAGGCGTTTTTGTTGTCAGCGCTTCTCGCCCTGTTCCCTGCTTCAGCGCCCGGACTGCTCCCAGAGAGAGCAGATCATACCCGTTTTCCCAGCAGCGCTGAACGGTCTGCACGCAGAGTTGCTCCAGCGCCGCACACTGTGCTGCTGTGGGCAGAGCGGTGCCCGCCCTGCGCTGGCCGGTCAGGGTCACGGCAAAGCCATCTTCTACGGCTTCCACCGATATCACACAGCGCCGGAACGTCACCTGCCCGCTCCCCAGCGGAAAAGTGTGTTCTCCGCTCTGACCCAGCAGCAATTGTGCCATCTGGCTCTCTGCCGGGGTGAACCGGGTGTTCCCTGTTTCGGTGAGCAGAAGCATTCCCTCCGCATTCTCAATGGCTCCATCCGTCAGGATAAGCACCGGAGCCAAAAGAGCGTTCCGGCTCTCGTATAGGTGCGGAGCCTGCGGTGCAGCTTCTTTCACGACCTGCAAAAGTCGTTCCGGGAATAGTTCGTTTTCTCCGTCTGCTGCGGCCAGTTCTTCTCCGGAAAGATCCATGCAGAGGACCCGGGCAGACAAGCCCTGCACCGGCTCCTCTTTCAACACGGTCTCCGCCTGTCGAATGGTTTTTAAAGTTGTTTCGGAATTCAAAAGCAGATACTCGCACAGCCGGTAACTTGCTTTACGGGGCAGGCCGCGCTCAGCTTCAGTCAGAGCCGTTTGCAGGGTGTTTCCATGCCCCGTGCAGAGCTGTACCCGTGCAGCGGCATCAGAAGCATCGGCGGCGGCTTCCGGAAACTGGTAGAGCAGGCTCACCGTCCAATTCTGTGCCGCCACTGTGGGCTGGGTCAGGATCAAAGCACGCACCATGCTTTTTTCGGTGTTCTCTGCCCGCAAAAATACCCCGCACCATAGCACCAGCACCCCTGCCGCCAGCCACCGGATGGCACGCTGTTGGCCCGTCATGCGTTTTCCTCCGCAGGCGTGGCCCTGCCCCACAGCCGCCGGCCAATTGGCGCACCACCTGCACCAGCACGCAGAACCGGAACATTGCCGCTGCCAACCAGACCAGCAGCACAAGGGCATCAAACCGGGAGATGCTGCCCAGCCTGCCCGCCTGCAGAAGCTCGATGCCGGGCAGGGCATTCCCTGCCCCAAACACCAGTTCCATGCAGAGTGCAAAGCTGTCAGCCAGTACAAAAGCTTTCACCGGAAGCCAGACAGCGCACCGCACCTGCTTTGCCGGGCAGAACAGCGGTAGGGCGAAGTATTCCGGATACAGGGGCAAAGTGAGCGTTAATGGCTTGGTGGGCAGCATCAACTTTTCCCAGTGGAACTGGCCATTCAGCCCCAGCAGGCAGAGCAAACCCGCCAGCGCCGCCGCCCAACACAGGATCGGCGCACAGCGGACCAGTACCGAAGGTTCCAGCTTCCATCCTGCCCAGAGCAGCAGCGGGAGAAGCCCCAGCATAGCCATGGAAGAAAAATTCCCCAGCAAAGCTCCTGCGCCTGACGGAAGGTCTCCACAGCCTCCCAGACAAACCAGAGTCCCAGCCCGCCGCAGACTACCCGGGAACGCAAGTCTGTACCCAAAAACTGTCTGCACGCTGCTCTGCCCCGGCTGTCAGGGCGGTGATCAGAACCAGCGCCAGTGTCATGGGCAGGCCGCGCAGCAGAAAACTGCGGGCTGTTACAGGCGCACCCGTCTGTAACACACACCGAGCGAACTCTGCTGTGAGCACACTCAGGGTCAGTGTTTTTTCAGAGAAACAGGATCGTTCCAACTTCAACCACCTCGTTTTTGCCAAATGGTAAAGGGCCGCCAGGAAAGTTTTGGGTAGCTGCGCCGGGTCACACCGTCCGGCGAGAGCGGCACCTCGGGGAAGATGGCATCCCGCAGGTAGGGCACACCCAGCGCCGAGACCCGGGTCAGTCCAAATAACACGCCCAGTGCGCAGGCGGCAAGTCCCACCGGGCCAGCCACCCCTGCTGCCTGCAGCACCACCAGCCGCAGAACAGGCGCCACCTCATACAGCGAGGGCGTGACGAACACCGCAATGGACGCGGCAGCAGCGGTCAGGATGACCGGTGTGCTCATCAGTCCGGCGGCGATGGCGGCATCCCCGATGATGAGGGCCGCGATCAGGCTGACAGAGTGCCCCAGGGTCTGGGGCATCCGCAGGCCAGCCTCCCGAATGATCTCCAGCATCAGGATCACCAGAAGCATTTCCCCAAACAGCGGCAGCGGCGTTGCCTGCTCGGCGGCCTCGATTTTGAACAGCAGCTGGGGCGGCAGGAGTTCTGGCAGGTAGACTGCCCAGCAGACGAACACGCCCGGCAGGAAAATGCGCAGGTAGAACGAGATATATTTCAGTACCCGCAGAAAAGATGCAAAATAGGCCGTTCCTGCATAGTCATCCAGGCATTCAAAGTTTTCGCAGAACAGGGTGGGCAGGATCAGCGCTGAGGGGCTGCCATTGACCAGAATGACAAATTTCCCCTCCCGCAGCTTTGCCGCTGCCACAATAGGCCGTTCGGTATAGCGCACAGGAGCAAATGTGCGGATCTTACAGGGAAAGAGCCATGGTACAAAGTAGCTGGAATCCAAAAGCAGCTGCGGCCTGGCCCGCTGCAAGGTCTGCCGCACCTTTTGCACCGCTTTTGGGTCTGCCGTATCCCGGCAGTAACAAAGAGCATACTCCGTTTTCATCTCACAATCGGCTTGACCGATCTCAATGACCAGAGCATCATTGCGGAAGCACCGCCGCAGCAGGCTGGTATTCACCCGGAGCAGATCCGCAAAGCCTTCCCGGGAGCCGCGGAGATTTCCCTCCCCTGCCGGTTCATCCACCGAGCGGGCGTTCAGGCTTTGCACCGAAAAGGCGATGCCTTTTGCGCATCCGTCCAGCAAAAGCACTGCCATGCCCGCCGTCAGCCGCCGGATCAGGGCATCCCAGTTCTCCACAGGGGCAGGCTCTGCGGGCAGTGCGGAGTGCTCAAACAACAGCGCAAACACCTGTTCCCCGGTCAGCTGTTCTGCCGGGCCGGGCGGTGTGCGGCGGCTGGCGGCATCCAGCAGCAGCTGCCACAGCCCTTTCAGGCTGGCCATTCCGTCAAACAGAACGATGGCTCCTTTGCAGTGGTAAAGCTCAAGCTCCTTCGCATAAAAATCTGCCGATCGGCCAAACCTAGCGTTGAGCTCCGCAAGATTTGCCGCCAGATGGCTGGAAAGCTGTTCCATTTTGCCGCCCCCTTTCTGGTAGCTTGTCCGCCGGGGCGGCGGTTATACGCTGGGAGGTGTTCCGGTTTGAAACTCTTGATCTTCCGTACCATCCTGATCTATCTCTGCGTCCTGTTTGCCATGCGGCTGATGGGCAAACGTCAGCTGGGGAACTGCAGCCTGAGGAACTGGTGTCCACCATCCTCATCTCCAATCTGGCTTCCATCTCCATTGAATCTGAAGAAGTACCGGTCACAGCCAGCCTGATCCCCCTTTCTCATTGCGGCGCTGGAGCTGCTGGGGTCGATCCTCAGCTTCAGGAGCCAGCGCTTTTTTAACCTGATGTCCGGGCGGCCCAAAACCGTTATCCTGAATGGTAAGATCGATCAGAACGCCCTGCGCACCCTGCGGCTGACTGCCGCCGATCTGATGGAGGCGCTGCGCGGCAAAGATGTGTTCGACCCCGGGATGTCTCCTATGCGGTCGTGGAGACCAACGGCAGTCTCTCGGTGGCTCTGCGCCCGGAAAAGGAACCGGCTACCCTCGCCGACCTTGGGGCAAGGGTACAGCGGGCGCAGGCCACCATCCCCTTTGTGCTGGACGGTCAGGTGCTTGCCGAAAACCTGACCACCTGCGGCAAGGATGCTGCCTGGCTGGAACGCACCGCACAGGCCAACAGCCTGCTTCTGGAAGAGATCCTGATCCTGGCGGGCAACGATACCGAGGATTATTTTCTGCTGAAAAAGGAGCCTCGTCAAACGGCGGGGCTCCGGCAAGGGGGCGGCATGAAACGTATTTATGTCTGCATTGGCATCGTAGTCCTGCTGCTGGCGGCAGCCTTTTACAGCAGCTTCCGGGTACAGCAATTCGCCGAGGATATCTCCGATGACATCGACACCGCTATGGAGGATATCCGGAACAGCGATCTGACCGGTGCGCGGCAGGCACTGGCCGAAGGAGCCGAGCTCTGCGACACCATGCGGGAAGGCATGAACCACCTGCTCCGCACGCAGGACTTCACGGAGCTGGAAGCCGCCCTGCGCGCCGCCGATGGCCATCTGGAACTGAATGCACCCGAGGAAGCCTTCGGGGAACTGCGCCGGGCGCAGGTTCAGGTAGAGACCCTGGCCTGGCTCTCTCATCGTATTCTTTGAGGATGATTGCTTTGAGCTGAACGGATGAGGCTGTGCACAACAAAAAGCCAGGCTTTCTCGTGAAGTTCACGAAAAAGTCTGGCTTTTAACGCTGGGACCTTAGTTTTTCTCTTTGCGGTCGCCCATCAGTTTTTTTTCAGCTCCGTGAAAAAGCTCTCGACATCGGCAAACTGCTGGTAAACCGAAGCAAAGCGGACATAGGCCACTTCATCGATCTTTTTCAGCTCCTGCATGGTCAGTTCACCAATGCGCACACTGGATACCTCGCGGTCATAGGAGCTCATCAGGCTTTGCTCAATGCTGCTGACAGCCCGTTCCAGTGCATCGTAGCTCACCGGGCGCTTGGCGCAGGCCCGCAGCATTGCGTTGAGCAGCTTCTGACGATCAAAAAGGCTCACGGGAGTTATCTTTTTGATGACGATCAGCGGGACGGTCTCCACCACTTCATAGGTCGTAAACCGCATGCGGCAGCGCAGACACTCGCGGCGGCGGCGGATCCGCTCACCGTCTTCGGTCGGGCGGGAATCGATGACCTTGGATTCCTCATCGCCGCAATAGGGACATTTCATAAATCGTTCCTCCTGATGTTGGTTCTTGGCCTGTCGGGCAAAACACGGTCAGGCTTTTTTCAGCCTTTTTGCTCTTGCGATCGTTCCACAGCACCCAGGCGGAGGTGGAAACACAGAGCGAGGTATACACGCCGCTCAGCATACCCATCATCAGCGGGAAGGCAAAGGTAAAGATGCTGTCCAGACCGTACAGCTTGGAGACCACGCACATCACACCCAGTGCCATTACAGTGGTCACCGTAGTGATGATGGTACGGCGGGCAGACTGGTTGACCGAGTGGTTGACCAGCTCCTCGAACGGGGTCTTTTTTTCCCCATCAGGGCACGGTTCTCGCGGATGCGGTCATAGACCACAACCGTATCGTTGATCGAGTAGCCCAGAATGGTCAGCATGGCGGCAATAAAGTTGCCGTCCAGCGGGGTGCGCAGCAGCACAAAGGTGCCAAACACCACCATCAGGTCGTTCAGCAGAGCCAGCACAGCCATCAGGCCGCCGGTCAGGCCGCCGATCTTCTTGAAACGGAAGCCGATATACAGCAGGATGAGCAGCAGGGAGAACACCACAGCCACCAGACTCTTCTGCAGGAACTTGGTGCCCATGGCAGCGCTGACATTGCTCAGGGACAGCTGGGCAAAGGCATTGTCCGGGTACTGTTCGTTCAGGGAGGTCAGCAGATTCTCCACCTGATCGGTGGTCACGGTCTCGTTGCCGGGCATGGAAATCTTCAGGGTCTGCTCCCCGGTGGCGACATTCTCGCCGGTCTGCAGGGTCAGGCCGTTGTTTTCCAGTGCGGTAGAGGCGGTCTTCTGAACCTCGGAGGTGCTGATCTCACCCTGATAGCTCAGGGTGATCATGGCACCGCCAGTAAACTCCGTATCCAGCCGGACACCGAACACTGCAGCACACAGGATGATGGCCGCCATCAGGCAGGTGGAGATGGTCAGGAAGCGCTTGCGCAGACTCACAAAGTCGATGGGCTTCTTTTCCTTGACTTCCTTGCCGGGCTTGACAGCACCATAGAGCCAGGGATTCCGCAGGGCCTTGATGGAGGCTGCACCGCGGATCATCACACGGGTAGCAAACACGCCAAACACAAAGTTCAGCAGCACGCCGGTGAGCAGCGTATAGCCAAAGGCGTAGATGGTGCCTGCGGTGGAGGGGCCAAAGGCAAAGAACACGAAGTGCAGGGCCTTGGCGAACAGGCCGTCCGAGGGGCCGAAGGCACCCATCAGCACGATTGCCACAATGACAATGGTCACGTTGCCATCAACGATGGGGGTCAGGCCGCGGGCAAAGCCGCTCTTAAGCGCGCCATCCAGAGATTTGCCGTTGTTCAGCTCCTCCTTGATGCGCTCGGCGGTGATGACGTTGGCATCCACGCCCATACCAATGGCCAGGATGATACCTGCGATGCCGGGCAGAGTCAGGGTAAAGCTCTCAAACACCGGGAAATAGCCGGAGACGAAAGCCAACGTTGCCGCCACCTGACCGGCCAGTGCAATGCAGGCCAGGAAGCCGGGCAGACGATACAGCAGAGTCATCAGCACCACGATGAGGGCATAGGCAATGAGTCCGGCCAGCACCATGGCGCTCAGGCTGTTCTCGCCCAGGCTGGGGCTGACAGTGGAATAGCTGTCCACAGTCAGGGCAAAAGGCAGTGCACCGGAATTGATCTGGCGGGCCATCTTGACCACGTCCTCCTGCGTGAAGGGATTGGACGCGGAACTGGTGATGATGGCGGCACCATCGGTGATGGCCGCATTGACCGTTGCGGTGCTCACGTTCTGATCATCCAGCCAGATGCTGATGGTTCCACTGCTCTGGTAGAGCTCCGTGGTGGCATCCCCGAAGGCCTTGGCACCCTCGTCGTTGAACTTGAGGGCCACATAATATTCGGATGTACTGCCGCTCACCGGGCCATACTGAGCAGCGGCGCTCTCGACCATGGAGCCGTCCAGGATCAGTTCGCCGTCTGCACTGCTCCCCTTGCGGAAGGTCAGGTAGGCGGTGCTGCCGATCTCTTCAATGGCGGCTTCGGGATCAAAATCGGTCTCGCCGGACTGCCACGGAAACTCCAGGATCAGGCGGTCGGAGTCATAATCCACATACAGCTCGTAGTCGGTCACGTTCAAGCCGACCAGACGATTCTCAATGACCAGCTGGGCAGCGTCCAGCTGATCATCGGTGGCATCGTAGTTGTCCGAGGGGGCAAACGTTACGTTGACACCGCCCTTGATATCCACGCCAAAGCGGATATCCTGCGCTCCCTTGATGTAGGTCTTGGTCACATCACCGTACTTGACTGCCACACCAAAGAATGCCGTGTAGACAAACGCGGCGATCAGGAGCACTGTGACAACAAGCTGCCATGCTTTGCCTTTCGTCTTCATAAAAAACAGGAAACCTCCAAAATATAATAAACCTCCGCCGCACAGAAAAACCTCTGCACGGAGGAGATTTTTTACAGAATAAAACCCTTACTCTGCCTTTTCGGCCAGCAGCTTTTCGATGACTGCCAGCTTTACGCAGACGCAGAGCAGCTCAGAGGCGGTCTCCACCTCGTCCAGGCTGGGGTAGGTGGGTGCAATGCGCAGATGAGAATCCTGCGGATCCTTGTGGTAGGGGTATGCCGAACCGGCACCGGTCAGGGTCAGACCGCACTCCTTGCACAGCTGGGCCACGCGCTTGGCGCAGCCGGGCATGACATACAGGCTGATGAAGTAGCCGCCCTTGGGGTTGGTCCAGTGGGCAATATCGCCGCAGGGGGTGAGGTTGGCGGCAAAGGCGGTCTTAACGGCATCAAAGCAGGGCACCAGACGGCGGCGGTGCTTTGCCATGTGGGCCAGCACACCCTCTTTGTTCTTCAGGAAGCGGACATGGCGCAGCTGGTTCATCTTATCATAGCTGATGATCATCACGGAGAAGCGCTTGCAGATATACTTCATGGAGTCCACGCTGCATGCAATGGCGGAAACACCTGCACCGGGGAAGGTGATCTTGCTGGTAGAGGTGAACATGAACACACGGTCCTCATTGCCGTACTTCTTGCTCTCGTTCAGCAGCACCGGAGTCTCGATGATCTCATCGGTGAGGTGGTGCACGATGTAGGCCTCATCCCAGAAGATCTTGAAATCAGGAGCAGCGGTCTTCATCTTGGCCATCCGGTCAATGGTCTCATCGCTGTAAGTATAACCATCCGGGGTTGGAATACTGGGGCACGCACCAGATGCCCTTGATGGTGTCATCCTCAGCCACCAGTTTTTCCACCACGTCCATATCCGGGCCGTTGGGGGTCATGGGGACACTGACGAGCTCAAAGCCAAACTCCTCGGTAATGGCAAAATGACGGTCGTAGCCGGGCACCGGGCAGAGGAACTTGCGCTTCTCCACCTGAGACCAGGGGCACGGAGACTCCGGGAAACCGAACACATAACCAATGTTGATGAGGTTGTACATCAGCTGCAGGCTGGAGTTTCCGCCCACGAATACCTCGTTAGGTTTTACGCCCATCACATCTGCAAACAGCTCACGGGCCTCATGCAGGCCCTCCAGATCACCATAGTTGCGGGCATCCGTGCCAGCATCGGTGGTGTAATCGTTCATCTTCAGCAGGTCCATGGCCAGATCCATCTGGTGAGGGCCGGGCTTGCCGCGGGCCATATTCAGCTTCAGGTTCATGGCCTGAAACTTTTTGTACTGCTCATTCAGCTTTGCCTTTTCGGCAGTGAGCTCCTCACGATTCATCTCAAGATAGTTTGCCATTGAAAAACACACTCCTTTATCGTACTTCCAATTTCCCACAGTATCCGATGCCGGGTGTTTCAGGAGTTCCTGCCAGAGAGTTCTCCCACCACAGTCATCCAGACTTTAATATTATACCGCATTTTCCGGGCGCGAAACAAGCAAATTACAAAAAAGCCCCGCCAAAAGCCGAAGCATTTGGCAGGGCATCCCTTCCCTGCTGTCTGCAGAGTGCAGATATCAGCTCAGGGAGGTCTGGTTCTTATAACGCTTGCGCACTGCGCCGTACTCCAGGTGGGCTTCGCCGCTCTCCACGGTGTCCTTGTCGATGGTGACACGGATGATGGTGGCATCATTGGGCACATCGTACATGATGGGCAGCAGGATGCTCTCCATCACGCTGCGCAGGCCGCGGGCACCGGTCTTACGCTCGATGGTCTTGCGGGCAATGGCGTGGAGTGCTTCGTCGGTGAAGTTCAGTTCCACGTTGTCCATATTCAGCAGCTCTTTGTACTGCTTGACCAGGCTGTTGCGGGGCTCCTTGAGCACGCGCACCAGTGCATCCTCGTCCAGATCGTCCAGCACGGTGATGACCGGCAGACGGCCGATAAGCTCGGGGATCAAACCGAACTTGACGAGGTCGTGGGGTTCTACCTTACGCAGCAGGGCCGCTGGAAATCGTCGGAGTTGTCCTTCAGGGAGCTGCCAAAGCCCAGTGCGGACTTGTCGGTGCGGCGGAGGATATACTTATCCAGACCGTCGAACGCACCGCCGCAGATGAAGAGGATGTTGGTGGTGTCGATTTGGATGAACTCCTGCTGCGGGTGCTTGCGGCCGCCCTGCGGCGGACGTTGCTGACAGTGCCCTCCAAGATCTTCAGCAGGGCCTGCTGCACGCCCTCACCGCCCACATCGCGGGTGATGGAGGGGTTCTCGCTTTTGCGGGTGATCTTGTCGATCTCGTCGATATAGATGATACCTTTTTCCGCCCGCTCCACGTCAAAATCAGCCGCCTGGATGAGCTTGAGCAGGATGTTTTCCACATCCTCGCCCACATATCCCGCCTCGGTCAGGGTGGTGGCGTCCGCGATGGCGAAGGGCACGCCCAGCATCTTGGCCAGCGTCTGTGCCAGCAGCGTCTTGCCGACGCCGGAGGGGCCCAGCAGCAGGACGTCGGACTTTTGCAGCCCCACGTCGCCGCCTTTGCCGCTGAGGATGCGCTGATAGTGGTTGTAGACTGAAACGGACAGCACACGCTTTGCCTCGTCCTGACCGATGACATACTGATCCAGACCTTCCTTGATCTCGGCCGGGGTCATGATGTTGACCGAGAGACCGTCCGTCGCCTGTACGTGGGCACGGCTCGCGCCGCCGCGGTTCGGGCGGTTTGCGCCCGGATGATCCGGCTTGTCCGAGAGCAGGTCCGCACACAAGCCGATGCACTCGCTGCAGATGTTGACACCGGGGCCAATGATCATCCGCTCCACTTCGTCCTGATGTTTGCCGCAGAAGCTGCAGACCAGATCCTTTTCGTTTTTATCTCTGCCGGAATTGTTATTAGCCATAACCGTTTTTCCTTATCCTGGGTCGTTTGACGCAGCAAGGGTCTCCCCGCTGCGCCGATTGGTTTCAGCGATTCCTTAGCGGTGGGTGATGACCTCATCGATCAGGCCGTATTCCTTTGCCTGCTGGGCGGACATATAGTTGTCGCGCTCGGTGTCCAGCTGCACCTTTTCCAGCGGCTGACCGGTGTACTCGCTGAGCATCCGGTTCATCTTGTCGCGGATATAGACCATGTGGTCGGCATGGATCTTGATGTCCGTGGTCTGGCCGGAAAGGCCGCCGTTCTGGCCGCCTGCAATGAGCGGCTGGTGGATCATGATCTCTGCGTTGGGCAGCGCAAAGCGCTTGCCCTTGGTGCCGCTGGCCAGCAGGAAGGCACCCATGGAAGCAGCCATGCCCATGCAGATGGTGGAAACATCGCACTTGATATACCGCATGGTGTCATGGATGGCCATGCCCGCGCTGATGGAGCCGCCGGGGCTGTTGATATACAGGCTGATGTCCTTATCCGGGTCCTGCCCTTCCAGATACAGCAGCTGTGCCACCACAAGGCTTGCGGTGGTATCGTTGACATCCTCGCTCAGCACGATGATGCGATCGTTCAGCAGACGGGAGAAAATGTCATAGGACCGCTCACCGTGTGCCGACTGTTCAACAACATAAGGAACAAAACTCATAAAGTTCGCCTCCTAGAAATCGAAATAATGGTATCTGCAAAATTGACCGATACGGCAAAAGAAACAGGGCCGTATCGGTCAATTTTAACTACCTTTGCTTACAAAACAGCGTGTTGCCGTTTCATAACTGCGGCCTTGGAAGCTGAGATCACTCAGCGTCCTCGGTCTTCTCGGCCTCAGCAGCCTTCTCCACGATGTTGGCGTGGCTCTTGATGAAGTCGATGGCCTTGTTGACGGCCAGATCCTTCTTCAGATCCTCGACGTTGACCAGCTCACGGACCTTGTCCTCTTCCATCTTGTACTGGTCAGCGATGCGCTTGATCTCAGCGGAAACTTCCTCCTCGGAAGCCTCGATGTTCTCAGCGGCAGCAACCGCCTCCAGAGCCAGACGGATCTTGACCTGCTTCTCAGCCTGCGGCATGAAGGAAGCACGGAACTGATCGACGGTCTGGCCCATATACTTCAGGTAGTCTTCCAGACGCAGACCCTGCTGCTCCACACGGAAGGCGAAGTCGTTGACCATCTCGTCCATGCGGGCATCGTACATAGTCTGCGGGATCTCAGCTTCCATGCCGTCGATGACCTGATCGACCAGAGCGTTCTCAACAGCCAGATCGTCCTGCTTGTTGAGCTGCTCCTGATCGTTCTTGCGGATGGACTCCTTGAAAGCGTCCAGCGTGTCGTACTCAGAGACGTCCTTTGCCAGCTCGTCGTCCAGAGCGGGCAGCTCCTTGTACTTGACCTCGTGCAGCTTGATCTTGAAGACAGCTTCCTTGCCAGCCAGCTCAGCAGCCTGATACTCGGTGGGGAAGGTCACGTTGACATCGAACTCCTCGCCAGCGGAATGGCCGACGATCTGATCCTCGAAGCCGGGGATGAAGGAGCCGCTGCCCAGAGTCAGGCTGTAGTGCTCTGCCTTGCCGCCATCGAAAGCAACGCCATCGACGAAGCCCTCGAAGTCGATATCGGTGATGTCGCCGTTCTGTGCAGCACCCTCACGGGTCAGCTCACGGGCATTGCGCTCCTGCACACGCTTCAGCTCAGCGTCCACAGCCTCATCGGTAACAGTATGGACCGTCTTCTCCACGGTCAGACCGGAATAATTGCCGATCTTGACTTCGGGCTTGACAGCGACCTTCACGGTCAGGGTAGCACCCTCGGTCTCGCTTGCGGAATCAACGGTGACCTCCGGGCGGCCAACAGGCTCAACGCCAGCTTCCTTGACGGCTGCCTCGTAAGCTTCGGGGAACAGCTCGTTGATGGCGTCATAGGTAAAGACATCAGCGCCGTACATCTTCTCGATCAGAGCACGGGGAGCCTTGCCCTTACGGAAGCCGGGCACAGAGTACTTCTTGCCCTCCTTCTTGAAGACGTCGGCAACTGCAGCCTTGAAGGCCTCAGCGTCAACAGAGAACTGCAGCTCTGCCATGCTCTTTTCGAGCTTTTCGCACTTGATGAAATTCATTTGTGTATCCTCCACTCAAATATTCTATTGCGTTGGGGCAGCGGGAACTGCCGCCTGCAACCGCGCACCGCGTCCTTGCTGTTTGCGAAATGCGGGGACGCGCGCGCTCAATTGGGTGCAACAATCGCGTCACAACTTATTATAGCACGGTCGTGATAGAATTGCCACCCCAAATTTTGACTTTTGTTCTTTTTGTTCTTTTTGCCCGCGCGGTCCGCCTTTAATTGATGCGGTACGGGCAGAAACGCAGCCCATCCGCGCTGACGAGCTTGTATTGGATGCCGTCTACATTCCCCTGCACTGCATACCGGATGGCGTTGCCGTGCAGATGACCGTAGAAACAGCGCTTGATGCCGTATTCCTTCAGCGTCGCCACGATCTCCGGGGCGCTGGTGCCGGTGTAGACCGGCGGATAATGCAGAAACACGAGCTTTTCAAGGCCCGGCTCTGCGGCATCCAAGCTCATTTTCAGCCGCCCGATCTCCCGGTTCATCACCTTTTCGTCGTGGGGCTCCCCACATCGAACAGCCAGCCCCGCGTGCCGCACAGAGCGTACCCTTCCACGGCGTAGGAGTTGTTGTGCAGGATGTGCAGGGTATCGAAGCCTTCCGCTTTTGTAAGCGTTCATCTTGTTGGCCGTAGTCCACCAGTAATCGTGGTTGCCCTTCATGATGAGCTTCTGACCCGGAAGCTGCTGCAGAAATTCAAAATCCTTGCGGGTATCGGTCAGGCGCATAGCCCAGCTGATATCCCCCGCCAGCACGATGGTATCCTGCGGGGTGATCAGCTTGCGCCAGTTGCGCTCCAGCCGCTCCACGTAGCCATCCCACCCCGGAAAAATATCCATGGGCTTGGACCCGCCGAGGGAGAGATGGGTATCGCCAAGCACATAAAGTGCCATTCTGTTACTCCTGTTCTAACGTTGCATCACGCCTGATAGCTCAGCGCCACCTGTGCGATCTGCTCCGGGTCGATGACGGTGTTGAAGCGCTCGGCCTTCCGGCGCAGCGCCGACAAGCTGGCCGGTGCGGTGCGGCCGGTGATCTCTTCCAGCTGCTGCATGGCCTCGAAATCGTTGACCGGTGCGGTCTGGCCCAGCGCTTCCAGCACGCTGCGCGGGAACTTGAAGGGCGATGCGGTGGAGAGCACCACCATGGGCACGCCGTCCCGCTTGTGCTGCGCGGCCACATGGAAGGCCACCGCCGTGTGGGTATCGCAGAGGTAGCCGTCCTGTTCGCAGCGGGCGCGGATCTCCCCTGCCACCTGCTCCTCGCTACTCCAGCCGCACGCGAAGCTCTCCTGAATGGTCCGGAGCGTTTCGGGGCGGACGGTGTAGCTGCCGGTCTCGGCGAGGCTCTTCATCAGCGCGGCTACCTCGGTATCGCTGCCGGTGACGTGGTAGAGCAGACGCTCCAGATTCGACGACACCAGAATATCCATGCTGGGCGAAGTGGTCTTGAAGAACTCCCGCTTGGCCGTATACGTGCCGGTGGTGAGGAAGTCCGTCAAGACGTTGTTCTCGTTGGACGCGCAGACCAGCTTGCCCACAGGCAGACCCATCTGCTTGGCATAATAGCCCGCAAGGATGTCGCCGAAGTTGCCGGTGGGGACGCAGAAGTCCACTTTGTCGCCAAAGGCGATCTTTCCGGCCTTGAGCAGCTGGGCATAGGCCGCGAAGTAGTAGACGATCTGCGGCACTAGACGGCCCCAGTTGATCGAATTGGCACTGGACAGGCGGATGTTCCGCTTTGCCAGCTCTGCCGCGATGGCCCCATCGCCGAAGACCCGCTTCACGCCGGTCTGGGCATCGTCAAAGTTGCCACGCACGGCGTAGACGGCGACATTTTCGCCCTCCTGCGTTGCCATCTGCAGACGCTGGATCTCGCTGGTGCCGCCCGTGGGGAAGAAGACTGCGATCTCCACACCGGGGATGTCGTGGTAGCCGTCCAGCGCGGCCTTACCGGTATCGCCGCTGGTCGCCACGAGGATCAGGGTCTTCTCGGTGCGGTTCAGATTCTTTTTGCCTCCACCAAAAGCTTCGGCATGAGTTGGAGGGCGTAATCCTTGAACGCACAGGTCGGGCCGTGCCACAGCTCCAGCGAATACACGCTGTCGACACCGGGGCCAGATACCCTGCCTTGCCGCCGAAGGCTTCCCCATAAGTGGCCTTCGCCGCCTCGGCGAGGAACCGCTGTGAATAATCGGTCAGGTACTGCCCCACGATAGCCGCTGCCATTTCGGGGTATTCCAGCCCACAGATCGCTTGGACATCCACCTGCGGAAAGCTCTGCGGGACAAACAGGCCGCCCTCGTCGGACAAGCCCTGTGCAATGGCCTGAGACGCACTTACCACACGGTTCCGGTCTCTCGTGCTGAAAAACTGCATTGTCGTCGCTCTCTCTTTTCGTCCGCGGGCCCACAATGGCCCTTTTTTGATGGCAGCGGCAAACGCCATTTTCTGCCTTTTTCCCACCGGTGCACCCCGTTTATGCGGTAAATGCACCCTTTATAATATGTACCATCCAGCGCCCGCTGTCAAGAGGGTGACCTCCGCCACGTCAAAACGGGCGGGTTCATCGCTTTGGCCGGTCTGCTGGAGATAATATTTTGCGGCACGGATGAGTTTGCGCTGCTTGGCTAAGGTCACAGCCTCCGCCGGGCTGGCCAATGGGTCCGGGCTGCGGGTCTTGACCTCGCACAGAACGATGGTACCGTCCGGCTCCCGCAGGATGAGGTCGATCTCCCCCATCTTGACGCGGTAATTGTGAACCAGCAGCGTACAGCCCTGTTTTTGGTAATAGCGCGCCGCCACGGCTTCGCCCCTGCGGCCGAGATCGGCCCGGTTCATCACTTGCCCTCCGGCCAGTAGCCCTGCTTTTTAAGGAAGCTGCGGCGGTAGAACGGCTGGATGCCGTACTGCGCGATCAGCTCATAGTGGAGCTTGGTCGGGTAGCCCTTGTGTTTTGCCAAGCTGATACTGGGGGTACTGCCTGTCCAGCTCCATCATATAGCGGTCCCGGCTGACCTTCGCCAGCACGGACGCCGCGCCGATGCTGGCACTGGTGGCGTCGCCCTTGACCACCGGCTGCGCGGGCATGGTCAGCCCGGCCGGAGTGCGGTTGCCGTCGATGAGGACGAGGTTCGGCACGATGTCCAGCCCTTCCACGGCCTGACGCATCCCGCCCATGGTGGCGTTGAGGATGTTGTCGCGGTCGATGATGTCCGGCCCCACGAACACGATCTTGTAGGCCAGCGCCTTTTCCACGATCTCGTCAAACAGGGCTTCCCGCTTTTTCTCGGTCAGCTTTTTGGAGTCGTTGATGCCGTAGACCGGATGCTCCGGGTCGAGGATGCACGCCGCCACGCAGACGGGGCCGCACAGCGGGCCGCGCCCGGCTTCGTCCACCCCGGCAAAACAGCCGTACTGGGCCCGGACGTCGGCGTCATACCCATAGAGAGGTGCGGAGATCTCTTCGTCGGAGCGCCGTTTCATTCGTCGTCCTCCTCCGCAAAATCCACGAGGTCGTCCCGCTGGGGCGGGCGCTCAAGGGAGATGCGGCCCCACTTGCAGGCGCGGAACTCATCCACCAGCATCACGGCACAGCGCTCGGTGTTCACCTCGCCGCCCCGCACCAGCAAGCCGCGCTTCCGGCCAATGGCCTCCATTAGCTCGTAGGGCGGCAGTGCCAGCGTCTCGGCGTCCAGCTTTTAGCGCTGGGCCACCAAGTCGGGGTAGTTGCGGCGCACCTCGTCCAGCAGGTTCATCGCCAGCTCCTCTACGTCAAGGATATCGTCCTTGATGGAACCGATGAAGGCCAGGTTGCCCGCCACCTCCATGGAGTCGAATTTTTTCCATAGCACGCCGGGCATATCCAGCAGATCAAACTTTTCGGTGCTGACCCACTGCTTGCCCTTGGTTACACCGGGGCGGTCGGCAGCCTTGGCACGGGCCGAACCGGCGAAGGTGTTGATGAAAGTGGACTTGCCGACGTTGGGGATGCCGCAGAGCATCACCTGCGTCTTTGCGCCGCCCATGCCGCGCACCTGACGGCGCTCCAAAAGGCCCGCCAGTTCTTTTTCGATGGCGGTCTGGACGGCCTTGGTGCCGCCCTTCTGCTTGGCGCTGATGGCGACGCAGCCCGCATCCGCCGCGCGGAAGTAGCGGATCCACTCCTCCGTCACAGCCGGATCGGCCAGATCGGCCTTGTTCAGCGCGTAGAGCTTGGGTTTCCGGGCCGTGATCCGCTCGATCTCCGGGTTCAGGCTGGAAAGCGGGATGCGGGCATCCAGCAGCACAAGGCTGGCATCCACGTGCTGGATCTCCTGCTCCATCATGCGCAGAGTCTTGGTCATGTGGCCCGGGAACCACTGAATATTGTACTGGTTTGCAAACCGGGTGTCCTGATTGTTCATTTTACCACCCCAAAATCTGTAAAGGGCATAAAGCACACCAGTACCTTGCCCAGAATATCACGTTCGTCAATGCAGCCGACATAGGAAGAGCGGCTGTCCAGCGAATTGTTGCGGTTGTCCCCCATCACGAAGACAGTGCCTTCCGGCACGGTGTAGGAAACTCCACATCGTAGCCGAGGTAAGTCGGCTCGGCAATGTAATCTTCGTCCAGCACCTCGCCGTTAACGGTGACGGTGCCGCTGGCATAATCGATGCTGATGGTGTCGCCGCCCTTGGCGATGACCCGCTTGACCAGCGGCTTGCCGTAGGCCGTGTAGCTGTCCACGATGACGACATCGCCCCGCTGGGGTTCGTACCCCGCGCCCCAGACGATGAGCTTATCGCCGTTTTGCAAGGTGGGCACCATGGAGCTGCCGTCCACCTGAATGATGCGGAAAAAGAACGAGAAGACCAGCACCAGCACCAGCGCGGCCGAGATCAGCGCCTCGTACCACTCAAATGCTCCTTGGCCCTTGGCCGCTGCGGGCTGTGCCGCCGTTTGCTTTTCCATATCCCGATGCACCTCTCAATCCAGTTTGCCGGACAAACCCGACAAATAAAGAAAAAAGGGACAACAAGTTGTCCCTTTTTTCCCGTTTACGCGGGGATCATCAAATATCGCTCTTGACCTTGGCAGCCTTGCCGGTACGGCCACGCAGATAGAACAGCTTTGCGCGGCGGACCTTGCCCTTGCGGACAACAGTGACCTTCTCAACGAAGGGGCTGTTGATGGGGAAGACACGCTCGACGCCAACGCCATAGGACACGCGGCGGACGGTAAAGGTCTCAGCAACGCCGCCGTGCTTCTTTGCGATCACAGTGCCCTCAAAGGCCTGAATGCGCTCACGGTCGCCGTCCTTGATACGAACATCAACGCGGACGGTGTCGCCAACGTTGAACTGGGGCTTTTCAGCCTTGATGCTGCCTTCGGAAATAATCTTCAGTGCGTCCATTTTTGAATCCTCCATTTGTTTTTAGACGTTCATACACGGCTCCTTGCCGTCAGAGGACCGCCCGTTTAATGAGTTGTGTCATTAACCCCGCTGTGGTTTCAGCGGACACTAACGCCTTAATAGGATAGCACAAAACGCCCGCAAATGCAAGCGATTTGCCTAAAATAATCCCAAAATTTTTCCGTTCTGCCCAAAAGACGTTCTTCCGGCCCGGTGCTCAGGCGAAAAGCGTCTTTTCAGCGGTCAGGAACTTCGTGCGCAGGATGTTGGCCGCTGCCGCCGGGACACCGAGGTGCTCTTCCAGCGCCGCCGTCAAAAGCGAGGGATTCAGGGTCAGATCCTGCGAAGCGGGCAGACAGATCTCAAACTGCACCCGCTCCCCCGCTTCCGTCAATTCCAGCGCGGGGACATACTCCTTCAGCTCCACGGTCTTGGTGTTCCGCTTGCTCTTTTTCTCCACCGGAACGCTTTCCAGTGCGTTGTACTGCGCCAGCTTTTCCGCTTCGGCGGCCGGGTAGCTGATCTCATAGCACGCATAGGCGATGAGGTCGGCTTTCATCTCCACCGGGGCCACTTTGGTGACCACGATGCCGGCGGGCATGATGGCATTGAGGGCCGTCTTCCAATGTTCAAAATCGGGCTGTTCCGCTTCGGTCTTGACGTCCACACACTCGCACTCGCTCTCCTGCCCCAGCGAAAGCGGACAGGCGAAGGTCATATAGATATGGGGGTTGAAGCCCAGCGTATGCCACACCGGCAGCCCGCTGCGCTTGAGGATCCGCTGCATCACCCGCTGCATGTCCAGCAGCGAGATGTAGGAGGCCTCATTTTTCTTTTCAAACGAGATTCTGACTGTAATCAAAGCAGGGACCTCCTAACAGATGATTGGCACCGCAGCCGTGGCATGCGCGGTTGCAGGGCTGGGTGGTCTGGGCAGCAAGGGCCTTCTGGTACTCGCGCACCAGATACTCGTGGGTCACGCCGTAATCCATGTGGCTCCACGGGGTCACTTCGTCCAGCCCGATGGGGCGCTGGCAGTAGAAGAACGGATCCACGCCGAGGTCTTCGAAGGTCTGCATCCACGTGTCATACTGGAAGCACTCGTCCCAGCCGTCGAAGTAGCAGCCGCGCTTGTAGGCTTCGAGGATGACCGGAGCCAAGCGGCGGTCGCCCTTGGCGAAGACGCCCTCAAGGAAGCTGGTCTTGCTGTCGTGTAGTTGACCTTGATCTTCCGGCTGCGGGCGCGGGCACACTCCACCAGATGCTTCTGCTTTTCGCGCAGCATCTCCTCGGTGTCCATGGGCACGAACTGGAAGGGGGTGTGGGGCTTGGGCACAAAGCAGGCGCAGCTGATGGTCACCTGCACGCCGCGGCCCTTGGCGTGGGGGTGTTGTAGTACAGGTCCACGACTTTCTGGGCCGTTTCGGCAATGCCCTCGATGTCCTCCATCGTCTCGGTGGGAAGGCCCATCATGAAGTAGAGCTTGACCGACGAATAGCCGTTGGCAAAGGCGATGGAGCAGGTCTTTTCGATCTCGTCCCACGTGACGTTCTTGTTGATGACGTCGCGCAGACGCTGGGTGCCCGCCTCGGCGGCAAAGGTCAGGCCGCTCTTGCGCACCTTGGTGGTTTTTTTTCGATGAGGCTCTGGGAGAAGTTGTCCATTCGCAGAGAGGGCAGCGACAGGCTGACGTGCTCTTCCGGGGCCCACTCGTTCAAATCGGCCAGCAGTTCCTCCAGCTGGCCGTGGTCGGAGGTGGACAGGCTGGAAAGGCTCAGCTCCTCATAGCCGGTGTTGGCGCAGAGGTCCTGTGCGGCCTTGTTCAAAAGGCCCGCGTCACGCTGGCGCATGGGGCGGTACAGAAAGCCCGCCTGACAGAAGCGGCAGCCGCGCACGCAGCCGCGCAGCACCTCGATGCTGGCGCGATCCTGAATGGCACCCACCATCGGCACAACGAAGTTCGTCGGGGGCGCAAAATCGTTCAGATCCTTGATGATGGCCTTGGTGATCACTGCCGGGATGCCCGGCTCGTTGGGGGTGATGGACTTCACCCGGCCGTCCTCGTAATAGTCCACATCATAAAAGGCCGGGATATAGATGCCGGGAATCTTTGCAATGCGCAGCAGCAGTTCCTTTTTGGAAACGCCGCCCTCTCTTCTTGGCCTTTTCGATCTCGGCGCAGATGCCGGGCAGCTGGTTTTCGCCCTCACCCAGCTGGACCACATCAAAAAAGTCCGCAATAGGTTCCGCGTTGCAGGCGCAGGGGCCACCCGCCACGATCAGCGGCCAGCTTTCATCGCGATCCTTGGAATAGAACGGGATGTGCGCAAGGTCCAGCATGGCCAGAATGTTGGTATAGGAAAGCTCGTATTGCAGCGTAAAGCCCACTGCATCAAAAGCGGTGAGCGGGTCCTTGCTCTCCATGGTGTAGAGCGGCAGACCAAGACGCTCCATCTCGGCCTTCATATCCAGCCACGGCATAAAAGCACGCTCGCACCACCAGTTTTCGTGGCTGTTGAGCAGCTCATACAGGATCTTTTCGCCGAGGAAGGACATACCTACCTCATAGGTGTCCGGAAAGCAGAAAGCGAACCGAACATCCATCTTTTCCTTCTCCTTATATACGCAGCCCGGTTCGCCGCCAGTATAACGGCCCGGCTTCTGCACCCGGCCCAGCGCTTCCTTCAGTTTCGGATCAAACATCAGGTTCCTCCATTGACAGAACATTATTCTTGAACCTTTTTATTCTACCTGATTTCGCAGGGAATTGCAATCCTTCTTTTTTTTGCGGTGTGCCAGCTCCCACAGCGCCGCCGCCATCTGCGCCCCATCCAGCGGCGGGATGGGCAGAAGGTTGAACGCCCCGGTCAGAAGGTTTGCGGCGAGAAAAGCGCTGCCCCGGATGGTGGCGGCATCGGACAGTTTCCCGGTCCAGAGCGCCGCCAGCAGGGCGTTCGTCAGCGGACCTGCCGCTGCCAGCCAGAAGGTCTGCTGCGGCATCAGAGCTTTGCCGCGGGTGCGCATACAAAAGCCGGTCATGTTCACCTCCAGCGTTGGCATCTCATGGAGCAAGGCAAGATACGCCGCCACATGCCCGCATTCGTGGAGGAACGCCGCCCACAGCCCGATGCGCAGAAAACCACTGGCGTCGAACCAGAGCAGCCCATACAAGACGCCGCAGAGCAGTACCGGGTCCCGGAACACAAACGGCCCGGCGCGGAGCGTCCGCTTCATGGCAGAGGAAGGGCGGCGGCGGGGTCCTGCCGGACGCCCTGCGCCAAAAATTCAAAGTGCAGGTGCGGCCCCGTCGCCCGGCCCGTCTGCCCGGCGGTGCCGAGGCACTCCCCGCCCGGACGACTTCCCCGGCCCGGACGTAGAGATACTGCATATGCGCATAGATCGTTTCCTGCCCGTCGGCGTGGGAAAGGCAGAGGTAGTTGCCGTAGGTCGTGCTGCGGCGGGCGGCGGTCACGGTGCCCGCCAGCGCCGCCAACACCGGGGTTCCCTCTGCACAGGCAAGGTCCACGCCCCGATGGAAGGTCTCGTCTCCGGTGAAGGGGTCTTCCCGCCAGCCGTAGGCATCCGAAAGCCAGCAGCTCCCCGCCAGCGGGAAAGTCAGCGTCTGCGTGGGCTTGGCCGCCTTGAGCGATGTTCCCGCCGGGGCCCGCTGTGCCGCTTTCGCACAGGCCGGAAGCATGACCCCCGCCAGCAGCCCAAAGAGCAGCGCCGCTAATATCCCCACCGCTGCGCCCCTTCGAATGATTTTCAACATCCCGGCTCGTCCTGTTTTTTCTCTGCATCGTCTTGTTCCTCCGTCGGAACAGTGTATGCTGCGGCAAGGCGGCTGAGAACGCAAAAACACCCGCAAGTCTCCCTGCGGGTGTCGGTTTCCTTATCTTCTTCTGGGGCGGAACCAGTTGTGGATCCGCTCAAAAAGCTCTGACGCCCGTGCGATTCCGTGTGCGGTGCCGGGCTTTGGGCCACAGGGTGCGGCTTTTCCGGGGCGGGCGGCACAGGCTGCGGCGCTTCGGGGGCCGGAGCCAGCTTCGGTGTTGCTTCCGGCTTGGGCGGTATCTGGGGCGTCTCCGGGGCCTTGGGGGCGGCAGGAGCTTCCGGCTGCTTCGGCTGGGGTTGCGTCACGGCCTTGGAAGCCTCGGTATCGCGGCGGGTCCAATCGTCCTTCACTAGGTCGTACATATCCATCTGGCCGTTGACCAGTTCTTCTCCGGGGGCGGATTTCACCTTCTGGTAACTGCCGTCGGCCCGCATCTCGCGGGCGTTGACATTATCCCGCAGCTGGAGCTGCAAAATATCGCTGAGCTTCTGGATGAGAATGGGGTCTTCCACCCGGACGCCGACTTCCACCCGGCACTCGGTGTTGCGGGTGAGGAAGTCGCCGGAGGCGATATAGATGCGGGTCTCGGTGCCGTCGTAGAAGCTGTAAATGCGGCCATGCTCCAGATAGCGGCCCACAAGGCTGCGGATGTGAAGATTCTCGGTCTTGCCCGGCACCTCGGCACGGACGCAGCAGATGCCGCGGACGATCATATCGATGCGGACCCCGGCGCAGCTTGCTTCCTGTAATTTCAGGATGATGTCGCGATCCGAGATAGAGTTGTTCTTCAGGATCATGGACGCCGGGCGGCCCAGACGGGCGGCGGTGATGACCCGGTCCATCTCGTCCAGCAGGACGCTCTTGAACCGCAGCGGAGCCACCAGCATTTTTTCGCTGGTCTCCGTCAGTTTCTGCACGGCGAGATTCTGGAAGACATTGGACGCTTCCTCGCCGATGCCGTGGTCAGCGGTGATGAAGGAGTAATCGGTGTAGAGTTCGCTGGTCTTTTCGTTGTAGTTGCCGGTGCCGATCTGGGTGATATAGCTGTAGCCCTGCGCGCTCTTTTTGGTGATGAGAGTCAGCTTGGAGTGGACTTTGTAGTCGTCGAAGCCATACAGCACGGTACAGCCCGCTTCCTCCAGCTGCTTCGACCAGTCGATGTTGTTCTGTTCGTCAAAGCGGGCGCGCAGCTCCACCAGCGCCACAACTTCCTTGCCATTTTCGGCTGCTTCCATCAGCGCCTGCACGATCTGGGACTCCCGCGCCATGCGGTACAGTGTCATTTTGATAGAGATGACCTCCGGATCATGGGCAGCCTTTTTGAGCATGGCGATAAAGGGGCGGATGGACTGGTACGGGTAGCTCAGCAGCACATCGTGCTTCTGCACCTCGGCGGCAAGGTCGTACTCCGGCGGCGGCAGCATGGGCCGGGCCGAGGGGTAGAACAGCTCCGGGTGGCCGTCGGCCTCCATCTTGGCGGTGAGCTTATAGAAAAAGCTCAGGTCCAGCGGACTCTTCTGGGCAAACACACGCTTGTGCGTCAGTTCCAGCTTTCCGCAGAGGATGCGGACGATCTCCTGCGGGGCCGTCGGCGTGACCTGCAGACGGACAGCCGCCAGCTTGCGGCGGCGCTTGAGCAGGTCGGCCATGATCTCGCGGTAGTCGATGTCATGGTCCATCATCCCCTCTTTCACGTCGATGTCGGCGTTGCGGGTGACGCGGAAAAGGCATTTTTCCTGCACGGCGTCCTTGCCGAAGATGAGGGCCGCATAGTGCAGCACCAGCTCCTCGGTGAGGGCGAACTCGGTGTGGCCATCCCGGCGGACGAGCTGCAGCCACTCCATCTGGCTGGAAATGGGGATCATGCCAAGGCTCTGGCCCTCTTTTTCCTTGAGCAGGACGCCGAGGTAGATCTCCTTATTGCGCAAAAACGGGAACGGGTGGCGGCTGTCCACGATCTGCGGGCTGAGGATGGGGAACAATTCGCTCTGGAAATACTTCTTCCAGAAATGCTCCTCCTCCTTGGAAAGAGCATCGAAGTCCACTTTTTGTAGCCGCACGCCGCCAGATTTTCCAGCGCCTTCTCATAGTATTTGTCGCAGTCCTCCTGCAGATGAGCCGTCTTGGGCATGATGGCGGCCAACTGCTCCTCGGCGGTCATGTTCGTCTTGTTCTCGCGCTTGTCCCGCTCCTTTTTGGCGCGCATCAGGCTGGCCCGCTCTTGGAGCGAACCCACGCGCACCATGAAGAACTCGTCGAGATTGGAGCCATAGATCGCAAGGAACTTGAGCTGCTCCGCCAGCGGGACATTCTTATCCTTGCCCAGCACGAGCACCCGGCGGTTGAAATCCAGCCAGCTCAGTTCGCGGTTGATGAAAATCGAATCCTCTTTCATAGTTACTCCCCTTTTTCTGGGTTTGTTCAGCTCACATAGGCCAGCTCTGCCCACGACGCCACAAGGTTTTCGGTCAGGCCCGGCACCGCGGCGGCATCCTCGACCCGCCGGAAGGGGCCATGCGCCTCACGGTAGTCGAGGATCGCCTGTGCCCGCTTTTCGCCTATGCCCGGCAGGATGCAGAGCGTTTCGAAGTCGGCAGTGTTCAGATCCACCCGGAGCGATTGGAGCAGTGGAGTCTGGGGCGCGGGGTCTGGCTTTGCCTTGGGCGGCGCATACCAGAAGGCCAGCGCCACGCACAAGGCCGCCGCCAACACGGCGCAGAGCAGAAATACCCGCTCGTGCCGCTTTCCGGTTTTCTGAGAACTGGCTTCTCCCATTGTACCCGACTTTCCTCCAAAAAGAAAGCCCCCTGCACAAAGTATACAAGGAGCTTACAAAATCTTTACGTTACGCGAACTTTTCGGCCGCACGCACCATGCCGTACAGAGTTCCGCCGCCGCACCGGCATCATGGTCGGTGAGGGTCGTCTGCTTGGCGGCAAGGCGCAGCTCTGCCGGGGCGTCGGCGGGGACGACGCTGTTCCCCGCCAGTTGGACCAGCTCGGTCATCTGGGTGCAGTCTGCCAGAACGGTCAGCTGCTCGGCAGAGTAGCCAGCGGGCGGGCAGACAGCGTTCAGCATTGCCGTGCCGGACACACCGCCCGGCAGCAGGGCCACCATATCCGGGGCCATCCGCTCGGCGCGGAGGGTCACGGTCGCTTCACCCAGCGTTTTTTCCAGCAGAGCGGTCAGGGGCACCTGCTTTTTGTCCTGATAGAACAGGATGCGCAGGACCTCCTCGCCCTTGACATCCGCCGCGTTGCTCAGCACGAAGCTGGTCCACTCCTGCCGCAGGTGAGCTTCCAGCGCTTCGCTCATCCGCACCACGCGGGTGGTGCCGTCCCGCATCTGGAACGCGATGCCGATGCCGGGCGCAGCGGGCAGAACTTCAGGACGGAATCTTCCATCCCGGCAAAGCTGCACAGCGCCGTGCCGCTGCCCTCCGCAAAATTATAGGCCAGAATGCCGCCGCAGACCAGCGCAGGTGCACTGAGCCGCACTCCGCCCAGCAGAGAACGCACGACCTTCGGCGACCGCTGGGAGTAGACGGTCAGCTTGCCGCCGCGGCTGGCAAACAATTGCAGCACATCCCGGTGAAGCTGGGGCAGATTGCCCTCGGCATTCAGCAGCAGATTGTCCAGATCGCAGAGGACCAATGTATTTTCGATGGAATTGCTCATTCGTTGTTTCCTCCTGTGCGCTGACGGAGCGTGGTCAGAAAGCGGGTGAAGTAATCCGGCAGTTCGGAATCGAACCGCAGATGCTCCCCCGTGATGGGGTGGATGAAGCCCAGCGTTTTGGCGTGCAGACACTGGCCGTGGAGGCTTGTGATGCAGTTGTGGGGGCCGTAGACGGGGTCGCCCGCCACCGGGTGATGGATGGACGCCATGTGGACCCGGATCTGGTGGGTGCGGCCTGTTTTCAGGCGGCACTCCAGCATCGTGAACTCGCCCAGCCGCTCCAGCACCTTGTAGCCGGTGTAGGCGTACTTGGTGTGGGGTTCGGTGGACGGGTAGACGGCCATCTTCTTCCGGTCGGTCTTGGAGCGGCCGAGGTTCGACTCCACGAAGCCCTCGTCCTGCGCAAAGCCGCCGTAGACGATGGTGTTGTAGGCCCGCTCGACGCTGTGGACCGCCATCTGCTGTGACAGGCCGATGTGGGTGGCGTCGTCCTTCGCCACCACGAGAAGGCCGCTGGTGTCCTTGTCGATGCGGTGGACGATGCCGGGGCGGATCTCGCCGCCGATGCCGGAAAGGCTCCCCTTGCAGTGCCACAGCAGCGCATTGACAAGGGTACCGTCCGGGTTGCCGGGGGCCGGGTGGACCACCATGCCCTTGGGCTTGTTCACCACCAGAAGATGCGCATCCTCGTAAACAATGTCCAGCGGGATCTCCTGCGGCACAGCCTCGATGGGCCTTGCATCCGGGATCTCCATCAAGATGATGTCCCCCGCCTTGAGCTTCAGACTCTTGGCCGGGGCCTTGCCGTTGCACAGCACATGACCTTCGGCCACAAGGGCTTGCAGCGCACTGCGGGAGAGGCCGGTGTCCTCGCCGCTCAGAAAGCGGTCGATGCGCTGGCCCGCGCCCTCGGCTTCGACGATAAATTCACGCTGTTCCATGGGTCACTGCTCCTTTGCGCTGTCCTCGTGCAGCTCCTCCAAAAAGATGACCAGCACCCAGAGCGCCACGCCCACACAGACGCAGATATCCGCGAAGTTGAAGACGGCGAAGCGCATGAACAGCACGTTGATGTAATCCACGACCTCGCCGTTCAGCACCCGGTCGATCAGGTTGCCGATGCCGCCGCCCAGCACGAGGATCAGCGCTGCCTGCTGCAAGCGGTTGTTCCGGCTGCGGAAGAAGAGCCAGTAGGCCACGAGGAGCAGCGCTGCGCTGGTGGCGATGATCAGAAACAGCTGCTTGCCGCTGAGCAGACTGAACGCCATGCCCTGATTGAGCACGAACCGCAGTTCCACCACATGCGGGATCAGCGGCATAGCCCCTGCGGGCTGCAAAACGCTCACCGCCCACGCCTTGATGGCCTGATCTGCGCCGATCAGAGCCGCCACACACAGCAGATTGAAGATAACAAATGCCATAACGAATCCTCCCAACGGCGGAAGGGCCCGCCGGTTTTCTGATACCAAAAAGCGGCGCTCCCCTGCTCGAAAGGAGCGCCGCAGCGTTCAAAAGTTTTTGCTTAGCCTTCGACCACGCTTGCGCAGCGCGCGCAGAGGGTGGGGTGAGCCGGGTGGGTGCCGATGTCTGCGGAGTACTTCCAGCAGCGCTCGCACTTGTCGCCGGTGGCGTGTGCAGCAGCAATGCCCAGACCCTCGACTGCGGAGGCAGCGCCGCCCTCGCCCTTGACCAGCTCCACGTGGGGGAGACGATCATCAGGTCGGCCAGCTCGTCCATGGGGATGCTGTTCAGCAGGTCATAGACGGCATCGCCGCAGTACAGGGTGACGGAGGCTTCCAGCGAAGCACCGATGGTCTTCTCGGCACGGGCCTGTTCCAGCACCTTCTTGACCTCGTCACGGACAGCGATGAGCTGATTCCACTTGGCCTTGAAGGCGTCGTCGGCTGCGTACTCGCCCGCCTTGGGCATATCCTCGAAGACGACGTACTTGTTCATGCCCTCGGTCTTGGGCAGGAAGTCCCAGATCTCCTGACTGGTAAAGCAGAGGATGGGGGCGATGATCTTGTCCAGAGCGACGAGGATCTTGTACATGGTGGTCTGTGCTGCGCGGCGGGCTGCGCCGTTGGTGCAGTACAGGCGATCCTTGGTGACGTCCAGATAGAAGTTGGACATGGCCACGACGCAGAAGTTGTAAACAGCGTGGTAGACCTTGTTGAAGTCGTAGACCGCATAACCGTGATGCGCATTGACGATCAGATCGTCCAGCGCGGCCAGTGCCCAGCGGTCGATCTCCTGCAGCTGGTCGTCGGCGACACAGTCGGTATTGGGATCGAAACCGTCGAGGTTGCCCAGAATGAAGCGGGCGGTGTTGCGGATCTTGCGGTATGCCTCGCTCAACTGCTTGAAGATGTTCTTGCCGGCACGCACATCGACGGTGTAATCGGAAGAAGCGACCCACAGGCGGATGATATCGGCACCGTAGTCCTTGATGATCTCGCTGGGCTCCACGCCGTTGCCGGCGCTCTTGTGCATCTGCTTGCCCTGCTCGTCCACGACCCAGCCGTGGCACAGAACGGACTTGTACGGTGCGCAGCCCTTGGAGGCAACGCTGGTCAGCAGACTGGACTGGAACCAGCCGCGGAACTGGTCGCCGCCCTCCATATACATATCAGCCGGGAACTTCAGCTCCGGGCGCTCCTCCAGAACGGCGGCGTGGGTAGAACCGGAATCGAACCAGACGTCCATGATATCGGTGTCCTTGATCCACTCGGAAGCGCCGCACTTCTCGCAGACTTCCCCTGCAGGGATGATCTGCTCGGCTTCGTACTTATACCAAGCGTCGGAGCCCTCCTTGCGGAACAGCTCGCTGACGGCCTTGATGGTGGCATCGGTGATGTGGTAAGCGCCGCACTTCTTGCAGTAGAAGGCCGGGATGGGCACGCCCCAAGTGCGCTGGCGGCTGATGCACCAGTCGTTGCGGTCGCGGACCATGCCCTTCATGCGGTCGTGGCCCCAATCGGGCATCCACTGCACGGTGTCGATGGCCTTGTAAACATCCTCACGGAACTTGGCCACGGAGCAGAACCACTGCTCGGTGGCGCGGAAGATGATGGGGTGGTGGCAGCGCCAGCAGTGCGGATACTGGTGCTTGATGTGCACCTGACCCATGACGGCACCGGACTCCGTCAGGTCGGCCAGAATGGTCTTGTTGGCCGCCCAGACGCGCTGACCGGCGTACTTGCCGGCGAGGTCGGTCAGGTAGCCGCCATCGTCCACGGGGACGGTGATGGGCACCTGCGGATACTTCTGGCAGACGTTGAAGTCATCGACGCCGTGGCCGCCAGCGGTGTGGACGCAGCCGGAGCCGCTTTCCAGCGTGACGTGGTCGCCAAGGATGACCCAGCCTTCCTTGGGCAGGTAGACGTGCTGATAACGCATCAGCTCGAACTCTGCGCCGCTGACCGGCTCGCCCACCACCTCATACTCGGTGATATGGCAAGCGTCCATGACGCTCTTGACCAGCTCGGTGGCCATGATGTGATACTCCTCGCCGATCTTGACGAAGGAATACTCGAACTGACCGTTCAGGCAGATGGCCTCGTTGGCGGGCAGGGTCCAAGTGGTCGTGGTCCAGATCACGAAGTAGGTCTTATCCATCGGGATGCCGTGCTTTGCCAGCACGCCGTTGGGGTCCTGCGTGACGTGGAAGCGGACGAAGATGGAATCGCAGTCGTCCTCGCCGTACTCGATCTCGGCTTCCGCCAGAGCGGTGCGGCAGTCCGGGCACCAGTACACGGGCTTCAGGCCCTTGTAGATGTAGCCCTTCTTGGCCATCTCGCCGAAGATCTCGATCTGGCGTGCCTCGAACTCCGGCTTCAGGGTCAGATAGGGGTGCTCGAAGTCGCCGATGACGCCCAGACGCTTGAACTGGTCGCTCATGATGTCGATGTGCTCAGTGGCGAACTTTTCGCAGATCTGGCGCAGCTCCAGCTTGGAGATGTCCTTCTTCTTCTCGCCGACGGAGGACAGAGCCTTCAGCTCGATGGGCAGACCGTGGGTATCAAAGCCGGGCACATAGGGAGCCTGATAGCCCTCCATGTTCTTGTCGCGGATGATGATATCCTTGATGATCTTGTTCAGGGCCGTGCCCATGTGGATGTTGCCGTTTGCATACGGAGGGCCGTCGTGCAGGACAACCTTGGGCTTGCCGTCGTTGTGCTTGATGAGGTTGTTGTACAGGTCGTTGTCCTCCCAATCCTTGAGCATCACAGGCTCCTTCTTGGGCAGACCTGCACGCATCTCAAACAGAGTCTTGGGCAGATTCAACGTACTGTCGTACTGAGACTTATTCTTAGCCAATGGTTACACACTCCTCTAATTTACTAAAATGCTTGGGATCACTCGCTGAACTTGACGCCCTTGAACGCGGCATAGTCCGGCTCTGCGGGTTCCTCTTCCTCGTCCGCGCCGACAGGGGCCTGAGACGGGTCGAGCTTGATCTTGAGCTGGCTCTCGTCCTTCTCCCAGAAGTCCTCGCTCTTGTCGTCCTCGGCAGCTTCCTCCTCGGCGGGGGCAGCCTCGGCCTCCGGCTGGGCCTGTTCGATCTCCTCGGTCAGGGCAGCGGCAGCGGTCTCCTCAGCCTTTTCTTCCACGGCGGGCTCGGCCTCGGCCGTCTCTTCCTTCTGGAATTCGGGCAGACGGCTCAGGGACTCCACATGGCTGCGGTAGAGGTTCAGCACATCGGACTTGAAGCGGGTCACTTCCAGACGAACGCGGTCATACTCGCGCTCCTCCGCAAGTTTTTTTTCTCGTTTGCTTCGTTGATGATCTCATCCGCGCGGTCACTGGCCTTTTGCAGCAGCTCGTTGGCATCACGGATAATATCATCACCGCGCAGATTTGCGCGATGCAGGATCTCCTCGGACTTCTGGTTTGCCTCGCGGATGACATTCTCGCCCATCCGCTGTGCGTTGATGAGCGCGCTCTTGAGCATATCGCCGTCCGCCTCATAGTTCTCCATCTCTTTGTGGAGACGCTGGTTCTCCGCCGTCAGATCCGCGATCTGCTTGCGGAGCTCCTCTGCCAGCGTATCGTCCTGCTTGAGCTGCTCTTCGACTCGGTCCAAGAAGCGGTCCACATCTTCGGTGCGATAGCCGCGGAGGTTTTTTTCAAATTGAACACTGCGCACGTCCTGCGGGGGGGTCAGCATAGTAGTTTCCTCCTGTTATCATTCATACTGAAAAAACTCGATGATTGATCGGTCTTTTTTGCTTTTTCCGGGCAGTGCCGTCAGCCCGAAGCGGCCCTTGCCCCGCACGGTGAAGACATCCCCTCGTAAACGGGCGCATGGACGCTCTCGGCGGGGAGATGGTTGATCTCCACCCGCCCGGCCGTGACCAGCTCCGCCGCCGCACCGCGGCTGCAGCGGAGCATCGCCGCAAGCACCGCATCCAGCCGCAGGGAGGAGACAGTCGCCGTTTGCAGCGTCCGCTCCGCCTGTGGGAACGCCGGAAGGGCATCCGGCTCCATGGGCGTGGTGGAAAGATCGGTGCGGCCCGCCTGACACAGTTCCTGACAGATGAGCTTCGCCGCCGGTTCCAGCGCGAAGACGTAAGCTGTACCCGGCGCATCGGGCGGCAGGACGATATCGCCCAGCGCCTCCCGCTTGAGCTCCAGCCCCATCAGGCTGCCGAGGTAGTCCCGGTGGGTGGGCAGTGCAGCCCCCGGCAGAGCCCGGCAGTCCAGCCGGACGCAGCACAGCGGGCTGTCCGCCCAGCTGCCCTCCGGCTCGATGCAGAGCAGCTTGCGCTCCGCGCCGGGCCAGCCGCCCTCGAAATGATAGTCCGCCTCCGGCACCTCGGCGCGGTTGAGCGCCGCCTTGGCAAGATCCTGCTCCCGGTCGCTCAAAAAGCCGGAATACCGCGGGATGCCGCGGCTTTCCGCCGTGCGGGCAAGATCCTCGATGTGCCGCATGAGGTATCGTTCTTCATCGGTGCGCGCGGGGACGAACCCCCGCACGGCCCTTGGAGCAGGATCAATAGAACGCGCCATTGTTCTCCAGCTCGTCCAGCAGGTCGCCCATGATATCGACGTTGTAGGGGGTAATGATGAAGGTGCTGTTTGCCACACGCTTGATCTGGCCGTTGTTGGCGTAAGCGACGCCGGAGAGGAAATCGACCAGACGGCGGGAAACTTCCTTATTGGTGGACTCAAGGTTCAGCACCACGGTGCGCTTGTTGTTCAAATGGTCTGCAATGGTGCTGGCGTCCTCAAAGCGCTCCGGCTTGACCAGAACGACCTTGAGCTGGGTGGTGGCATGGATGTTGACCACCTTGTTCTTCTTGGGGGCGCCCTCTGCAGGGTCCTCGTCCTCATCATCTGCACCGATGCCAAGGCCGTTGTTGTTGTTCACCATCTGGGGGCCGTCGTCGATGTACTGATCGTCGTACTCGTCCTCGCTGCCGAAAAGGCCCTTTTTCAGACTATCCACAAAAGACATAGAAACTGCTCCTTTCATTCGGGCGGCTTGCGCTGCCTCGGCTGATTTTGCAAAGAGATGCAAATAGCCTCTACTATTATCGGATTTTTTGCCGCAGATGTCAATAACTACAAAAGTTTTCCATCGTATAAATTTTGTCCGGATACGATAATCTCGTCATAAAGGCGAACCTGACTGACCGAACCGGCCGTTCCACTGGGCAAAACGATGAGATAATCGCCGTCCATCACCTGCGGGTGGTCGGCGTCCACGGGGTCGATCTTGCAGAAGCGGGCGAGGTTGCCGTACTTGACGTAGACGCCGGGGATGTAATTCTCGCCCTGTCCCTCGGCCTCGGAGCCGTCATCCTTGAGGTAATGGACGGCGGAGGCCGGGACGCGAAGACCGGTGCTCTCCCCTACGATGATCTGTGCGTTGGCCTTGTTCAGCCGCAGCACATCGCCGTTGATGACCTCACACGAGAGGACGAAGCGGGTCAGGTCGTTTTCCTCGTCGATGTTCACCTCTTGGAGGGTGGCCTTGAGGGGCGTTTCGGCCTGACCGGGGAAGCGGATCTCAACACCGGAGCGAAGCGGTTTGCCGTCCGTTCCCAGCAGCTTCCGGCCCTCTTTGGCCGAACAGATGCCCGCATAGTACCATGTAAAGCCGGAGACGATCTTCCCCGCGCAGCCGTCCAGCGCGATCTCCGGCGAGGATTCAATGTACGCCTTCAGGTCCACCGCGCCGAGGGCAAGGATGTCCTCCATCCCCGCGTTGAGGCGGCCGGAGCTGGACGAGCGGATGAAGTAGCCGGTCTGCGGGGCTGTGATCTGGGTCGGATTGCCAAGCTGGGCCTGTACGCTGGACATCTGCTGCACCAGCGCGGCGATCTGGTCCGAGAAGCTCGACACTTCCCCGGTGATGACCCAGAGCTTGTTCTGGGCCAGCAGGTAGTCCTCTTTTTCCGCATCGGTATCCTCGTAGTCGGCGGCGTCCAGCGAATCCATCAGATTATAGAGGGCAGCGGAGCGGTCCTTCCGCAGCGTTTCCATCTGGGCAGAGGTGGTGTTCTGGGATTTTTGCAGCAGGTCGATCTGGTCGCCCAACTGAGTCAGCTGCTGGCGCAGCGCAGCCTGAGAGGCGTCGCTGTACACTTCGGCCACCGCTGTGCCCGCCGAGACACGCTCACCGTCGGCCACCAGATACCCCAGCGTGCCGTCCCCTGCCACGTAGCTTTCGTCGAACAGGAGCACGCCGTCGGCGTCCACCGTATCCTCCACAGTGGCAAGAAGGGCGGTCTCGTAGGTGTTGGGCGGGAACAGCACCTGCCCCGCCTGATAGATCACATATCCCGTCGTCAGCAGCAAAAAGACGATCACGACACCCGCCAGCGTCTTCAGCGCACCGGGCAATTCGCGTTTTTCCTGCATCCTGCTCATCCTTTCGCGATAAATTCTTGGGTCAGCGCTGCCGCGCGGGCGGCAGCGTCCGGCGCAGAGGCATCCAGCCAGACCACGCCGTCCATATGGCGGAACCATGTCAGTTGGCGCTTGGCGTAGTTGCGGGAGGCCTGTTTCAGCTTGTCCACACAGGGCGTCAGTTCAGCCGCCCCCTCAAAGTAAGGGAAGAACTCCTTATAGCCGATGGCCTGTGCCGCCGTTTTGAAGCGGTCCCGGTTTGCATAAACGAGCTGTGCTTCCCGCAGCAGCCCGGCTTCCATCATCTTGTCCACCCGCCGGTCGATACGGGCGTAAGCTGGGCGCGGTCCGGGAAATCCAGCCCCAGCACCAGCGAGCGGTAGGGCCGCTCCGGCGGGATGGATTCTGCCTTTTGTTCGCTCAGCTTTTTGCCGGTGGCACGGTAGTGTTCCAGCGCACGCAGCACTCGCACCTGATTGTTCGGGTGGATGGCCGCAGCCGCTTCGGGGTCGGCCTGTTTCAGCTCCTCGTACATGGCAGCCGGACCCTTTTCGGCCAGTTCTGCAGCCAGCTGCTCCCGCAGCCCGTCCGGCGTTTTTTCGGCGGTGAACCGCACCCCATACAGAAAGCTCTGGACATACAGCCCTGTGCCGCCCACCAAGATGGGCAGCTTGCCGCGGGCGGAGAGTTCGGCTTCGAGCCTCGCCGCCAGCGCCGTGAAGTCCGCCACGCTGAAGGTCTGGTCCGGTTCCAGAAGATCCACCGCGTAGTGCGGGATGCCGTGGGTCTCTTCGGGGGTCACTTTGGCAGTGCCGACATCAAGGCCCTTATAGATCTGCATCGAATCCGCGCTGATGATCTCGCCGCCAAACCGCTCAGCCAGCGCGACGCCCAGCGCCGTTTTGCCGGTGGCCGTCGGGCCAACCACCGCGAGGACAGGATGTTTTTTCTCAAACGATTCGGCCAAACTGCTTTTCCAGCTCCTTTCGGGTCAATTTGAGGACGCAGGGGCGGCCATGGGGGCAGAAGGGCGGCACTTCGCCGGACAAAATTTTCTCGGCCAGTGCCATCAGCTCCTGCGGAGAGGTGCGGTCTCCCGCCTTGATGGCCGCGCGGCAGGAAATGGAGTGGAGCACCCACTCGGTCTTTTCGTTCAGAGCGTCGCGGCTGCCCTTGGCCAGTTTTGCGGCCAGCTCCACCAGCAGGTCCTCCGCGCTGCCCTGCTCCACATCCGCCGGAACGGAACGCAGGAGGACCGTGCTTCCGCCGAAATCGTCGATCTCAAGGCCCGTGCTTTCCAGCAGATCGATGTTGGCCAGCAGGGCGTTCTTCTCTCCTCCGCCGACAGCTCCACCACCACCGGCTCCAGCAAAAGCTGGCTGGGAACATCGCCGTAGTTGGCGGCCAGCTTCTCAAAAAGCTGGCGCTCGTGGGCGGCGTGCTTATCAATGATGCAGACCTCATCGCCCCGCTCGGCGAGGATATAGGTCTTGAACAGTTCGCCCACATAGCGGAGGGCTTCCGGCCCTTCTTGGACATCGAACCCCATCTGCTCCGGCGTCCCGGCAGGTGCCGCGCCAAAGGAATCGGCTCCCACGGCAGCTCCTTCGGTCGGCGCTTCCGGCTGCGGGGCCGGAGTCCACGCAGCCATGTGATCCTGCGCGGCGGGCTCTTCGCCTTCCATCTCAATGTCCAGCTGGGCTTCGCTGGAAGCGGCACGGAAGGTCGGAGCGCTCTCCAAGGCCGGCGCTTCCTCTTCCGGCTGCTTCGGGCTGTGGAGGCTGACGTCCGGGTTCAGCGGAGCCGAGGATGCAACCGTTGTCCATGTATGAGCCGGGGCGGAAGCGGAAGTGTTCCCGGCGGCCGGGCGGCTTTCCGCCGCAGCCGGGCGCACCGGCGGGGTCGGCTGAGAAGCCATTGTGGGTGTCGATGCTACGGCAGGGGCTGCCGGGGCGGTTTCGTGGTGATGTTCCATCATTCCGGGCTCTGCTTGGCCCGGAATGATGGCAGAAAGCCCTGTAAAGTTATTCTTCTTTACAGCATTTTCTGTCAAAATATCGTTGTTTATTGAATCGTTGGATTTTTCGTTGTTCTTCTCATCTTTTGGTTCCTCGAAGGTGAACAGCCGCTCGCCGGTACCCGGCTGGGCCAGCGCGAGCTTGGTTGCATGGTAAACGAGGTCGAAAATATCGTTTTCGCGGGCGAAGCGGACTTCTGTTTTGGCCGGATGAACGTTGACATCCACGAGGTCCGACGGCATTTCCAGAAGCAAGATTCCTCCGGGGAATTTGCCCTGCATCGTGGTGCCCTTGAAGGCCATTTCCATGCCCGCCATCATGGTGCGGTTGCGGACATAGCGGCCATTGATATAGAAGTACTGCATACTCCGGCTGGCGCGGCAGCTCTTGGGCTGGGTGATGAGGCCCCACACCCGGTAGACGCCCTCCCGGTTGTCCACCTCGATGAGGTCACGGCTGAACTCCCGGCCCAGAACGGCATAGGCCGCACTGCGCAGCTGGCCGTCACCGGGGGTGACGTACTGCAGTTTCCCCTCGCGGACAAATTTGAAGCTGACCTCCGGGTGGCTGAGGGCCACGTGGGCGACCGTATCGGCCACGAAGGTGCCCTCGCTGGAATCCTTTTTCAGGAACTTCATCCGGGCGGGGGTGTTATAGAAGAGGTCCTCACCCGGATGGTAGTGCCGACGCTGCGGGCACCCGGCTCGATGGGGCGGCATCACCGCCCTCGATGCGGTAGATCGAGGCGCATTCGTCCGCCTCGGTGCGGGTCAGCACCTCCACCCGCGCCACGCTGGCAATGGAAGCCAGTGCCTCGCCGCGGAAACCGAGGGTATGGATATGGTTTAAGTCGTCCTCCGTCTGAATTTTTTACTGGTGGCATGGCGGATGAAAGCCGTGGGGATGTACTCCGCCTCGATGCCGGAACCGTTGTCGCTGATTTCGATCAGCTTGACGCCGCCGGATTCGATGGTCACAGTGATCTGCGCTGCACCGGCATCGATGGCATTTTCCAGCAGCTCCTTGACCACCGACGCGGGCCGCTCAACGACCTCACCGGCGGCGATCAGTTCCGCCGTATGCTTGTCCAAAACGTGAATGACTGCCATAAGATCTCCCTCCCCTTTTTATCGTGTTCGGGTTCAGCCGTTCAGGCTGCCCTTCAAGGTCTTTTTTTTTGAGTTCGTACAGGAAATTGAGCGCCTCGATGGGCGTCAGCGTCTCCACATCGAGCGTTTCCAGCTTTTCCATCATCTCGCTGGGGACTGCCGGGGAATAATACTCCTGCAGGGCGTCGAAATCCATCTGCTCCACCTTGTTCTTCGGAGCAGACGCTTCCAGTGCACGCAGCACCTCGTGGGCGCGGCGGGTCACGCTGCCGGGCAGACCAGCCAGCTTTGCCACCTCGATGCCGTAGCTATCGTCGGCGAGGGCCGCGCACGATGCGCCGTAGGAAAGTGATGTCCTCGCCGCGCTTCTTGACCGCGATGTTGTAGTTCTTCACCCCGTCGATGGTGCCTTCAGGTCAGTCAGCTCGTGGTAATGGGTGGCGAAGAGCGTTTTGCACCCCAGCCCCTTGGCCGGGTCTGTGATGTGTTCGACCACGGCGCGGGCGATGCTCATGCCGTCGAAGGTCGAGGTGCCGCGGCCGATCTCGTCCAGCACCACGAGGCTCTTGGCAGTGGCGTTCCTCAAAATTTCCGCCACCTCGGTCATCTCGACCATGAAGGTGGACTGACCGGCGGACAGATCGTCCGACGCGCCGATGCGGGTGAAGATGGCGTCCACCACGCCCACGTGGCACTGGATAGCCGGCACGAAGGAGCCGATCTGCGCCATCAGAGCGATCAGTGCATTCTGGCGCATGTACGTGGATTTACCCGGCCATATTGGGACCGGTGATGATGAGGCAGCGATCCGTCGAGCAGTTGAGGGCCGTGTCGTTGGGGACGAAAAGGCTCCCCTTCAGCATCTGCTCGACCACCGGATGACGCCCCCACGATGGTCAGTTCGTCGCCGTCATCCACGGTGGGGCGGCAGTAGTTGTTTTCCGCCGCCACCTGCGCCAGCGCAGCCAGCACATCCAGCTGGGCAATGGCATTGGCGGTGCACTGGATACGGTCCAGCTGAGCGCTGATGCTTTCCAGCAGTTCGTCAAACAGGCGGTGTTCCAGCGTGATGAGCCGCTCATGGGCACCCAAAATTTTGCTTTCCAGCTCCTTGAGCTCCTGCGTGATGTAGCGCTCGCCGGTGGTCAGGGTCTGCTTGCGGATGTAGCTCTCCGGCACCATATTTTTGTAGCTGTTGCTGACTTCGATGAAGTAGCCGAAAACGTGGTTGTAACCAATTTTCAGCTTCGGAATGCCGGTCTCCTGCCGCAGCCGGGTCTTCCAACTGGGCCAGAATGCCCTTGGTATTGTCGCGGATGGCGCGCAGCTCATCCACCTCGGCATGGTAGCCCTTGGCGATGACTCCGCCATCTTTCAGCGTCGAAGGCGCTTCCGGGTCCACTGCGGCATAAATCTTGTCTTTGATGTCGGTCAGCGGGTCGATCTGAGCTGGCGGCCAGTTCTGCCAGCTCCGGGCAGTTGCAGCTTTCGGCCTGACGGCGCAGCCCCGGCAGACGCTCGCAGGTCTGGCGCCATGGAGAAGATCTCTTTCGGGGTGGCGGAACCGTAGACCGTGCGGGTCATCATACGCTCCAGATCGAAGATGTAGTGCAGCTCCTCGATGAGGTCGCCGCGCTGGACGGTCTGGTTCACGAGGCTCTCCACCGCGTTCAGGCGGCGGTTGATGAGGGAGCTGGTCACCAGCGGCTGTTCGATCCAGCTGCGCAGCATCCGCTTGCCCATGGCGGTGCTGGTCTTGTCCAGCACCCAGAGCAGCGTGCCCCGCTTTTCGCGGCCGCGCAGGGTCTCGGTCAGCTCCAGATTGGCCCGCGTGACCGGCGACAGGCGCATGAACTGCGCTTCGTTGTAGCTGAGGACCGTCTTCAGGCGCTCCACGCCCTTGATCTGGGTGGTGTGGAGATATTCCAGCAGCGCTGCCATGGCGAAACGGACATTGCCCTTTTCGCTGATGCCGGTCTTGGCGGCCCAATCGCGGCCGAACTGATTTTCCAGCGCAATGGCCACAAGGCCGGGGGCATAGTGTTCTTCCTCCACAAGTTCAACGAAGAGCAGCGCATATTCTTCTTCAAGTAATTGGTCAGCTCCCGGCAGTCGAGGCTGCCGGGATTCATCAGCACTTCGCTGGGGTGGTAGCGGCACAGCTCGGTGATGACGGCAGGAACGATCTTTTCCCGCTTGAGTTCCGTGATGTGGGCCGTGCCGGTGGAGACATCAGCAAAGCAGAGGCCCGCCTGATCACCCTTGATGAAAACACTCGCAATGTAGTTGTTTTTGTCGTCCTGAAGCATACTGCTCTCGATGACGGTGCCGGGCGTGACCACGCGGATGATGTCGCGTTTCACAAGGCCCTTGGCCTTGGCCGGGTCTTCCATCTGCTCACAGATGGCGACCTTGTAGCCCTTCGAGATGAGGCGGGCCACATAGCTTTCGTAGCTGTGGAAGGGCACGCCGCACATGGGGGCCCGCTCTTCCAGCCCGCACTGCTTGCCGGTCAGCGTCAGATCCAGTTCCCGCGAGGCGGTCAGTGCATCATCGAAGAACATCTCGTAAAAGTCGCCGATGCGGTAGAATAAGATCTCGTCCTTGTGTTGATTTTTGATTTCCAGATATTGCTGCATCATGGGCGACAGTTCGGCCATGGTAGTCCACCTTTCTTGCATTCCGTTGTTGTTGGGGTTTGCAGCGAGTAACCGCTTTTGCAAGGAAAACGCGGCCTGCAAAAGCGAAGCCGCGTTTTCCGTTTCACATCTGGGTCAGTGGCAGCCGCCGCAGGTGGAGCAGCTACCGGTGCAGGAGGCGCTGGGTTCCTGCACCGTCATGGGGTCGCCGCCGTTCATGGCAGTGTTGATGATGGCGTCGATATAGTTGACGAGGTTCTCGCAGTCCTTCTTGGCTTCGTTGTAAGCCGTCATGCCCTCGTCGCCCATGATCTGGCCGTAGAGGTTGTTGACCTTCTCGTTCAGCTCGGTGATGCGGGCGTCGTCGCGCTCGCTCTTGCCGATCTCGTTGTTCAGGTCCATGCGGGCCAGATTGAACTCGCCGATGAGGTTCTGCAGTTCCTCGTCCTTGTCGTCGTTTGCTTGCGGGCCTGATCGAGGGCGAGGTAGCGGGAGTCGGTCTGAAGTGCCATGGCGGCACGCTTGAAAAGGTCGATGCAATCCATAAGAATGTTCTCTCTTTGATGTTCGTTTATTTTGAGGTGCAGCAGCCGGTTTTGCTGCCGCAGCGGGAAAAGCTCAGGCTTCGAGTTCGCCCAGCAGGACGGTAGCGCGGGCACCGGTCAGGCGGACCTGCGCATACTGGCCCATCAGGCCGGGGTCGGCGATGAACTCCACGGTCAGGTTGTTGTCCAACCGGCCGGGACAGGGTACCCTCGTTGCGGCCGTAGCCCTCCACGAGGACGCGGACGGTCTGGCCTACCTGCGCCCTGACGAGATCCATCGCGATCTCGTCCTGCAGCTTGAGCAGGCGGCTCATGCGGTCGGTCTTTTCCTTGCGGGGGGTGGGGTCCGGCAGTTCGGCAGCCTTGGTGCCCGTGCGCTTGGAGTAGATGAAGGTGAACAGCTGCATGTAACCGACCTTCCGGATCAGGTCGAGGGTGCCTTGGAAGTCCTCCTCCGTCTCACCGGGGAAGCCGATGATGATGTCGCTGGAGAAGGTGATGCCGGGCACGGTCTTGCGGGCGTACTCGATGAGTTCGAGGTACTGCTCCACGGTATAGCGGCGGTTCATCTGGCGCAGCATCTCATTCGAGCCGCACTGCACCGGCAGATGCAGGTGCTTGCACAGCTTCGGCTGGGCCGCGATGGTATCAATCAGCTTATGGCTGGCGTCATTCGGGTGGCTGGTCATAAAGCGGATGTGGTAATCGCCGGGCACCGTGCACAGCAGGTTGAGCAGATCGGAGAAGTCCACCTTCTCTTCCAGACCCTTGCCGTAGCTGTTGACGTTCTGGCCCAGCAGGGTGATCTCCTTATAGCCCGCTTCCACAAGGCCGCGGAACTCGGCGAGGATATCGCCGGGCTTGCGGCTCTTTTCGCGGCCGCGGACGTAGGGCACGATGCAGTAGGTGCAGAAGTTATCGCAGCCGTACATGATGGGCAGCCATGCGCGGAACTCGCTCTCACGCCGGATGGGAATATTCTCCACGATGACCGGACGCTGAGCGGGGTCCAGCAGCACCCGCTTATGCTTTTGCAGTTTCTGGGCGATCAGCTGCGGCAGGGTGTCGATGCCGTCCACGCCGAAGACCAGATCCACATAGGGGTAGCTCTGGCGCAGCTTTTCCACAACATGCTTCTGGTTGGCCATGCAGCCGCAGAGGCCGATGATGAGGCCGTGCTTCTTCTCTTTCAGGCCCTTGAGCGCGCCCACGTTACCGAAGACACGCTGCTCGGCGTGCTCACGGACGGCGCAGGTGTTGAAAAGGATGAGGTCGGCATCCTCGGGCTTGTCGCACAGGCCGTAGCCGATGTCCATCAGCACACCCTTGATGCGCTCGCCGTCGTTGACGTTCTGCTGGCAGCCGTAGCTGTGGACGAAGGCCAGCGGCGGGGTGTCGTATGCGCTGCGCACCAGTTCGGCGGCGGCGGTGTTATGTTCAAATGCTAATATTCCAATCAAACCATGATGAAACCATCCCCTGCACGGCGGATTTTCAAAAGCTCCTTTTAGTATACCCTGTTTGCCCCAAGGGCAAGAGGAAGGAGGAAATTTTGGGTTCAGACGGCTTTCTCGGCCTGTTTTTGGGCGCAGTCCTCGCACAGGCCGAGCAAAACCACGGCGCAGTCCTGCACGCCCTTCTGATTCGGACCAGTTTCATCACCTGTTTTTCGTCCACATCGGCGTCCACGACGCCGCCGCAGACCGTGCAGTACAGGTGGCTGTGCCAGCACAGCGTGTGGTCGAAAGCGGTCGGCCTTGCCCGGGATGGACACCCGGCGCACCCGCCCGCATCCACAAGACTGTTCAGGTTGCGGTATACGGTGCCAAGGCTCAGGCCGGGCACTCCTTAATGGCTTTATCGTAAATTTCTTCGGCGGTGGGGTGGTCGCACAGTTCCTCCACCTTCTGCATGCACCAGTTCACGCTGTTTTGAATATCGCATGTTCTTCTCTCCTTCGCTTTTCCTTTTTTCAAATGTTCTTTTCCCCTTTGATCTTTGCCCAGTAGGCACGGGCCGCCTGCTCTGTTTTGTTATCGCCAAAGGTATAGTATTTGTACGTCCTTGATGGCATCCGGCAGGTACTGTTGCTCCACCCAGTGGTTTTCATAGTCGTGGGCATATTTGTAGTTCTGCCCTTTACCAGCGCGTCCTCGCCATCATAATGTTTATTTTGCAATTGGCGCGGGATGGGCCCGGTCCGCCCGGCCTGTACATCCGCAAGCGCCGCATGGATGGCATCGTGTGTGCGCTGTTGGATTTTGGGCTGGTGGCCACCAGAACCACCGCATCGGCCAGCGGTAGACAGGCTTCCGGCAGGCCCACCATGTTGGCCGCATCCACAGCCGCCTTTACGATGGGGATGATCTGCGGCCACGCCAGACCAACATCCTCACAGGCGCAGACCATGAGCCGACGGCAGGCCGAGGGCAGATCTCCAGCTTCCAGCAGCCTCGCCAGATAATGCAGCGCCGCGTCCGGGTCGGAACCGCGCATGGATTTCTGGTAAGCAGACACGATGTCGTAGTGATCGTCGCCCTCCCGGTCGTAGCGCATGGCGGTGCGGCGGGTGACCTGCCGGATCATTTTCAAGGTGATGACGCGCTTTTTTTCTGTCCTCATGGGGCCGCCGTAACCGCAAAATCCAGGCAGCCCAGCGCCTTGCGCAGGTCGCCGCCCGCTCTCGGCCAGATATAGGAACAGGCATCTTCTTCCAGAATGACCTGCCCCTCGGCTTCCGAAAGTTTGGCGATGGCATTGTGCAGCCCCGCGCTCCACATCCGCTGCAGACAGCGATTTGAACTCAAACACCGTGCAGCGGGAAAGCAATGCGTTATAGATGTAAAAGTAAGGGTTTTCAGTGGTGGAGGCAATGAGGGTGACAGAACCGTCCTCGATGCACTCCAGAAGGCTCTGCTGCTGCTTTTTGTTCAGGTACTGGATCTCGTCCAGATAGAGCAGGATGCCCCCCCGCCCGGCCAGCGTGCCGATGTCTTTGAGCACGGCCTTGATGTCCCCCGTGCCGCAGGAAGTGCCATTGAGCTTATGCAGGGTCATGCCGCTGTTCTCAGCAATGATGCGGGCCACCGTGGTTTTGCCGGTGCCGGAGGGGCCATAGAAAAATCATGTTGGGGATCTTGCCGCTCTCGATGGTGCGGCGGAACACTCGGCCCGGAGCCAGAAGATGCTGTTGGCCGCAGACATCAGCCAGAGTTTTGGGGCGCAGACGCTGCGCCAGCGGTTCATTCATTGGTCGTTTCCTCCTTAGGCAGCATCATGCGCCCGCAAGTGATACTTCTTCTTAAATATTATAACGCATTTTTGCACGGAGGACAAGACAATTTCTGAAAATGATTCTCAGATAATCTCCAAAGGATTTACAATCTTTGCAAAACATGTTATCATAAAAGCACATTTTACTGGAATCGAGGGGAGCAATATGCCCAGGAAACCAGCCGCCCCGGAAGACCTTTCTGCCAAAAAGCCCTTGCGCTGGAAGTCATCGCCCGGCTGAAAAAGGAATACCCCGATGCTGCCTGCACACTGGATTACGACCATGCGTGGCAGCTTCTGGTCAGTGTCCGGCTGGCCGCACAGTGCACCGATGCACGGGTCAACATCGTGGTGGAAGATCTGTTTGCCAAGTACCCCAGTGTCGCCGCGCTGGCAGCTGCGGAGCCGGAAGAAATTGAAGCCATCGTCAAGCCCTGCGGCCTGGGCCACTCCAAAGCCCGGGATATCTCTGCCTGTATGCGGATGCTGCGGGACAAATACGACTGTAAAGTCCCCACCACCTTTGAGGAGCTGCTTTCCCTGCCCGGCGTTGGCCGCAAGAGTGCCAACCTTATCATGGGGGATGTCTTCGGCAAGCCCGCCATTGTAACAGACACCCATTGCATCCGGCTGTGCAACAAAATTGGCCTTGTGGATGGCATCAAGGAGCCGCAGAAAGTGGAGATGGCCCTGTGGAAGATCATTCCGCCGGAAGAGGGCAGTGATCTGTGCCACCGCTTTGTCATGCATGGCCGGGCCGTCTGCAATGCCCGCAAGCCGGAGTGCGAAAAATGCTGCCTGCGTGATATCTGCCGCTACGCCAAGGAGAATGCGGCAACCTGACGGTTCGCAGCCCCATGATCGCAAGAAAGAAGTGGAAGCTTCATGTTATTTTTAGGAGGTATTACAATGCTTGGTCTTATTTTCAGTCTGCTGATCGGTGCTCTGGCCGGTTACATTGCTGGCCGCATCATGGGCAGTGAGACATCTGCCGTGCGCAACATCGTGCTGGGTATCTTGGGCGGTTTTGTTGGCAGCATCCTGTTCAGTCTGATCGGCCTGAGTGCCACGGGCCTTGTGGGCGAGATTCTTGTCTCTGTGGTCGGTGCCTGTGTCTGTATCTGGATCGGCCGCAAACTGTTCTAGTAAGCGTTTGAACATAACTATCAAAAAATACCTCAGCTTTCGTTTCGAAAACTGAGGTATTTTCTTTTGTCAACGACTGTGGAGTGTGCTATAATTATTTTTGTGTCTTGGAATAGGAAAGGAGTTTGAAACTCATGGAAACTGCAACCAGACCCTACGCGTTCAGCCGAAAGGTGTTCTGCGAGGGAATGCGCGATGGTGTGCCCATTGCACTGGGTTATTTTGCTGTATCGTTCTCGCTGGGCATTGCCGCCCGGAAAGCGGGTCTGACCCCGGTACAGGGCTTTTTTGCCAGTCTGCTCAACAATGCCTCCGCAGGTGAGTATGCTGCTTTTGCGTTGATCGCCAGCGGGGCCACTTACCTGGAAGTTGCCATCATTACCCTGATCGCCAACGCGCGGTATCTGTTGATGAGCTGTGCACTGGCCCAGCGGTTTGCACCCGGCACGCCGTTTTTCCACCGGCTCATCATTGGTTACGATGTCACGGATGAACTTTTGGCATCACCATTGCCCGGCCCGGCTGGCTGAACCCGTTTTACACTTATGGTGCCATTGCGCTGGCAGCTCCTGCCTGGGCAGCTGGCACAGCCTGCGGCATCATTGCCGGCAACCTGCTGCCCCTGCGGGCCGTCAGCGCGTTGAGCGTGGCACTCTACGGCATGTTCCTGGCCATCATCATTCCCCCTGCCCGCAAGAGCAAGGTGGTGGCCGCGCTGGTGGCCATCAGTTTTGCACTGAGCTTTGTCTGCACCTATCTGCCGGGCATCTCGGCTCTCTCCGATGGCACCCGCACCATTCTGCTCACGGTGGCCATCTCCTGCGCTGCCGCGATTCTCTTCCCGGTCAAGCAAGAGGAGGGCAACCAATGAACAACTGGATCTACATTGCTGTCATGTTTGCAGTGTCTTATGCCATCCGCATCCTGCCGCTGACACTCATCCGCAAGCCGATTGAAAACCAGTTCATTCAATCGTTCCTGTACTATGTGCCCTATGTCACACTGGCAGTCATGACGTTCCCTGCCATTGTCAACGCCACCCAGAGCCCTATTGCCGGTGCTGCCGCGTTGGTAGTCGGCATCATTGCCGCCTGGATGGGTGCCGGGCTCTTCCCCGTCTCGGTGCTTTGCTGTGCAGTGGTGCTGGTGCTGGAGTTCTTCCTTGTCCACTAAAGGGAAACTCTGTATGAGGAAGATTTTGGTAACTGGTGCCGGTGGTTTTGTAGGGGCTCGTATCCTCGACCAGTGGCGTGGGAAGTACGAGCTCTGCACGTTTCCCCATGGATTTTCCGCCGATTCTGATGAAGCCGCTGTGCGTGCTCTGATTGCCCGGGAAAAGCCGGACGTCATCGTCCATACCGCAGCTCTTTCCAATACAGCCTATTGTGCCAGCCATCCGGAAGAATCACTCCGGGCGAATGTCCTGCTGCCCGAATGGATTGCAAAAGCGGCTGCTGAAACCGGAGCAAAGCTGCTGGCGTTCAGTTCAGATCAGGTATACGCTGGCTGTAAGAGAAGCGGCCCTCTGCCCGAAACGCTTTCTCTTACCCCGGCCAATGTCTATGGCTGCCACAAGCTGGAAGCCGAACAGCGGGTGCTTGCCATCACCCCGGGCGCCATATTGCTGCGGGCAGCCTGGATGTATGATTTCCCGGGCTATCGGCTCCCCATCCGGGGCAACCTGCCGCTGAACCTGCTGAGTGCCGCCAAAACAGGCACTGTCTTGCATTTTTCGGAACAGGATTTCCGCGGCGTCAGCTATGTACGGGAAGTCATTGACAAACTCATCCCGGCCATGGAGCTGCCCGGTGGTGTTTACAATTTTGGCAGCGGAAACGACTGCGACATGTTTGAGACTGTTTCCCGCTTCGCCCGGCTTCTGGGGGTGGAAGTCCCGCTCGAAAAAAGACCATTGGGAGCGAAACCTTGCCATGAGCGGCGAAAAGTTGAAAGATTTTGGCATCCAGCTTGATTCTACCATTCAGGCATTCCAGCAGTGTCTCGATGATTACGGTTTTGGTCATTTTTAATGACAGCGCATAAAAGGCCCTGTTCCAACTACGGAGCAGGGCCTCTTGATTGATTCTCTTATTTCCAGAGCTGCGCAACTACAAGCTCCAGCACACTGCCCGCAATGCATCGAGCTTTATCCGAGATGAGGAAACAGTTTTCCAGTTCTGTTTTGCGCGGGTCCACATCTGCCACTTTGAAACCCGGAACCACAGGGTAACCGTCCCGCAGCAGGCCGCGCAGGATCCCCGCGATCTGCGTTTTCACAAGCACTTCTTCGCGCGCCGGTGTTTCCACCTTGGCAATGGCCTCCCCGGCCTCGACAAAATCACCGATGGCGTGCAGGTCGCGGAAAATACCCTGTGCCGACGAATGGAGCACCCGCTCGGCGGCATAGCCGCCAATGACACCGGAACGCCAGTGTTGGGGGTCGCCGCACCCTCCCGGATGATCCGTCCCAGCTTGTGGCCGCGTTTGGTCTCCACCACTACATCCACATCCTGCCCGGCTGTAAAGCCCGGGCCAAGGGCAATGGTCAGCGGAGCCATTCACACGGGTAGTGCCAAGGTTTTTCTTGGCGAGAATCGCATCCACTACCACGTCCGGTTTTAAAGTGCGGATGCTCTCCCCTTTGGGGTCGATCAAAACAGGGACCGCATTCTGTGCCCAGACAGCCTCCGCCTCTTCCTGTTTGGAAATGCGGACAGCACGCAGCCCCTCCACCGTCGTCTCGCCCTCGTAAACCGCCTCACAGAGAGAGACCTGCCGACGGATGGCGGCGGGATGCTCGGTTTCCAGTACCAGCACCCGCAGGCCAGCGGACCACAGCCGGTGGATGGTGCCCGTGGCAAGGTCTCCGCCGCCCCGCACGATCATCAGGGAATCTCGTTTCATTTTGCCCCTGTGCCTCCCGCTAAAACCTGTAAGAAAAGTTCCATCGAGCCGCCACAGGCTGCCAGTGCTTTCTCATCGTCTTCCAGTCCCGTGGTAAACGACGCCAGCTGCTGCGGAACTTCCGTACGCTTCCCAGCATTTTTCCTGCCAGCTGCCGGGCACGGTATTCCATAATGCCGCCGCCCACGCTGCCCGCCGTACTGCCATCCGGGAGAATGAGCATCTTGGTGCCCACCTCTCGGGGCATGGAGCCGTGGCGGGAAACGATGGTTGCCAGCACAGCATCCGTTTGCTCCTGACGGCACTGTGCCCAGGCTGCCCGGATTTCCGGCGTAAACCCCTCTGTCAGCTGGCGATGGCTTTTGATCTCCACGATCTGCGCCAAAATGGACAGCGCGATCTCCTGCGCCGTTTTTGCCCCGATGGCAAGGCCGATGGGGGCATGGAGCCGCGCTACCCGTGCCGGGTCCAGGCCTGCCTCTGCCAGCTGGCGGCGCACCAGTTCGAACGTCCCCGGCTGCCCATCATGCCTACATAGGCCGCCGGTTTTTGCAAGATCTGCTTCAGGCAGGTAATATCATACGCATGGGCACGGGTCAGTACACAAAAGTATGTCTCTGTACTTCCCGGTATCTGCGCCAGAGACGTTTCAAATGGCGCACAGAGCACTCGATCCGCCCCTGTTTCCCGCAGTGCATCTGCATATTCCGGACGATCTTCCAGCCCGGTAACGGGCAGATCCAGCAGCTTTGCCAGCCGGACCGCCGCCGCTGCTACATGTCCGCCTCCGCAGATGACCAACCGTGCCCCGGCACCAAAACGCTCGGCAAAAACGCGCGTATCTCCCAGCGTAAACACGCCGGAAGTCGTGCATTTTTTCAATGCAGAAAGATTTTGGGTTAGAAGCGTTTCCGGTGCGGACGTCCATGCCACTTGTCCATCGCAGAGCAGCAATGCGGTCCCCTGTTGCTGGCCCTCCAGAACCGTGGCCAGCAAAAATCCTGTGCATCTTTTTGGGCGTCGAGCGCATCCAAAAATGTGCGGTGTTCCATCTGGTTTCTCCTTGTGTTTATTGTTCTACCGTTGCAATTGCATCAAAGGCATTTCGGTCAAGCTTTGACTGCCACTGCTGCCAGTCCCCGGCAGCATCCGCCACGCAAGGCCGCACCCTGCCGAGAGCTCCCGTGGCAGCGGAATCAAACGGCCCGGGATATTGGCTTCCGTGCAGTGCTTTTCCCAAGCCATGGCTTCCACGGTCGCATGGAATGAAAGGACGATATAAGGCCGTTTTGCACGCATCTTATTCCTCCTGCGCCAGCTGGCGGACCGCAGCCGCGGCCTGCAGCACTTCCTGCTCGGTGTTCGTGTGTGAAAAGCTGAACCGCACCACACCCTGCTCTACGGTCCCCAATACCTTGTGCATCAACGGAGCACAGTGCGCACCGGCCCGCACGCAGATGCCGTAATCTTCCCATAGAATGTCTGCCACCCGGGCGGAGTCTTCTCCAGCCAGATTCAGCGAGACAATGGGTGCACGCTCCTGTGCTGCAAAATCGCCATAAAGCGTTACATCGGGCAGGCTGCGCACCTGCTCATAAAACAGGCAGGCCAGCGCGGTTTCCCGGGCATGAAGCGGTTCCACTCCCTGCTCCAGAATCCACCGCACCCCAGCGCCCAGACCCGCAATCCCCGGAACGTTGAGCGTCCCGGCTTCCAGCGCCGTTGGCATTTCGGCCGGATGGTTTTCGTCAAAGCTGTGAACCCCGCTTCCGCCCACCACCAGCGGTGCGATCCGCAGCCCCGGGCGGACATAGAAACCGCCCGTACCCTGCGGGCCCAGCAGGCCTTTGTGACCGGTAAAGCAGAGCACGTCCATGCCGAGCGCCTGCACATCAATGGAGTGGGCTCCCGCCGTCTGCGCAGCATCTACGATGAACAAGAGTCCATGCCTTTTGGCAAAGGTAGATACCCGCGCCAGATCGGTTCTATTTCCGGTCACATTGGAAGCATGGGTGACTACGATCGCCTTGGTATTGGGGCGCAGCAGCGTTTCCAACTGGTCGTACTGCAGCACACCGCGGGCATCGACTCCCAGAAAGCTTAATTCTGCCCCTGCTGCCGCAAACGGTACAGCGGGCGGAGGACTGAATTGTGCTCACACACCGTTGTAATGACATGGTCGCCCGGGCCGATCAACCCGTTGATCGCCGTATTGAGGGCCTGCGTCGCATTGGAAGCAAAGGCAATACAGGCTGGACTTTCGGCATGGAATAGCTCTGCCAGTGCCTCCCGCGTTCCATAGACCAGCCGTGCCGCATGGAGAGTCGGCTCGTGTGCTCCGCGGCCCGGGTTGCCTGCTGTCTGCAGAGCTTCCAGCATAGCCTGCCCTACCTGCGGCGGTTTATGAAGAGTCGTCGCGGCATTGTCCAGATAAATCACGGCTTGACCACGTTCCCGGCGCCAAGCATCTTTTCGGCAATGACATACATGTTGGTCACACCGCCCACCGCAAGCTTTTCCGTCAGGCCGTAGAAATTCAGGCAGGTGCCGCAGGTCAGAATCTCCACGCCCTCGGCCTCCAGTGCCTTGAGGTCTTCCAGCATGGGCGAACCCTCACAGGTCAGGTGTGCGCCGCCGTTATAGAACAGTATCGTCTTGGGCAGTTTATCCTGCTGGGTGAGCGAGAATACAAAGGCTTTGAGCAGGGTTTTGCCCAGTTCCTCGGCCCCCTCGCCCATCTGATCCGAGGCGATGACAACCACTGTATCGGTACGGGTATCCGGTGCACAGGCTTCTGCTTTTTCCTCACGCTCCGGTACCGCTTCACCAACCGTAAAGCGGACCGAATACTCCCGTTCTGCCAGCTTCTCAGCACTGTAAACAAGGCCTTTCTGCTGGGCCATTTTGGTCAGGTTCTGGACTGCGATCTCATTATCGACCAGAATTTCCACCTCACCGGCTCCATTCAGCTCTGCAATGGCCTTTTTCGCCTTGACAACGGGCAGCGGGCAGGCATCCCCGCGCGCGTCTACTTTTTACCATAAGTGTTCCCCCCAATATCAGAATATAACCGTGATTTCCGGCTGTTTCTCTTCTTTTTTCCAAAATTTTGCCTACAATGGCTGCAGGCAGACCAACCTTTTTCAGTTCAGCTTCCAGTGCGTCGGCATCCTGCGGTGCCACAGCCAGCAGCAAACCGCCGGAAGTCTGTGGGTCAAATAAAATTTCTTCCATCGCAAACGGCACATTCTCAAACCGGACAAAGGGCTCGGTGTGATTGCGGTTGCGCTGGCCCGCCGCTGTGTACAGGAAAGCATCGGCCGCTTCCCATGCACCCAGCAAAACCGGGACCCGCCGGGCATCCACCCGGCAGGCAAGTTTCCCGCCCATCATCTCGTGCAGATGGCCGAGGAAGCTGAATCCCGTCACATCTGTCGCGGCATGGACAGCATATTTCCGGCTGATCTGAGCCGCTGTTTTATTCAGTGTCGTCATGGACTGGATCGCCCCTGCCAGATGCTCCGGGGCAGCTTCCCCCACCCGATTGGCGGTACAGATGAGCCCCACGCCCAGTGCTTTGGTCAGGATGAGCTTGTCTCCGGGCCGCCCGGCGTCATTGGCATAGAGGTGGTGCGGATCTACCAGGCCCGTGACCGAGAGGCCGTACTTGACTCCCGTGTCTGCAATGGAATGCCCTCCTGCAAGGATCCCGCCCGCTTCGGCGACTTTTTTCCGCACCGCCGCGCAGGATCTCTCCCAGAACGTTCAGATCCATGCTCTCCGGGAAACAGACAAGGTTCAGCGCCGTCTTCACTTCGCCGCCCATCGCATAAACATCACTGAGGGCGTTGGCGGCTGCGATCTGCCCGAACGTGTAAGGGTCATCTACCATCGGCGGAAAGAAGTCCACGGTCTGTACCAGTGCGATATCCTCCGTGATTTTATAAACGGCGGCATCGTCCCGGCTGTCGTAGCCGACCAGCAGATTCGGGTCTTTCTCGCCCCGGGGCAGCTTTTCCAGGATACGGCTCAGCGCTCCTGCACCAAGCTTTGCGGTACAGCCGCCGCCCGTACAGAAAACGATCTTCTCTCCGTCTGGCATTTAGGCACGCTCCTTTTCCGAAAATGTTGTCAGTACCACCGAGACACCATACCGCGCCCGCAGCAGTTCTTTGGTTTTCTCGCCTGCGGCCTGGCGCTGCAGCGTATCGGCCTGGTTGAGTACCGCATAAAAATGGCGCGCCCCAACAGCCTTGCGCCCGCCCTGTTCATCGGCCAGCAGCTTCGCCAGCAATTCCGGCGTCAGGATCGTCTCCGGCGGAACGCCCAGCAATATGCAGGCCGTTTCCAGCCGGAAGCAGACTTCCTGCAGCGGCTTTCCCACTGCGGAGAGCCCTGCCACTGCCAGCACAATGTCACTTTGAGGCAGCAGCACCGGTTCATGAGCCGCCGGGGCCTTGCAGGGCAGATGCTTTGCGCCATCTGCTTCCAGAAAGACCGCGTCTGCCTGCGCCATCCAGCGTTCCAGCTGCAGCGGCTGTGTCAGTTTGTTGTCCGGGGCCGGGGCTCCTGCTACCGCATAGTTGCCACTCGTCCAGAGAGCTGCAAGCTCCGCGTTCGTTCTGGCCAAGAGTGGTTCTTTCGGGCGTTGGATGTGAGTGGTAGTGGAAGCCAGCACCCGCCAGCCTCTGCGGGCACCGTGCGCCGCCATGGCGTGCAGCAGGGTGGTTTTTCCGCCACCGCCCACCAGTGAAACGATATGGCCTTTCTCGGCCAAAAATGGAAATTGTGTTTCGTCCAGCATCTTATTCTTTTTCCGCTGCCGCCATGGCCACCTGCTCCGGTGTAATGGGCAGCTCATAGAAGCGGGTGCCGATGGCGTTGTAAATAGCGTCCGAGATCGCCGGCAGCGGTGTGTTAATGACAACTTCACCGATGGATTTCGCACCAAACGGGCCGTTTGGCTCATAGCTGTTCTCAAACTCCACGTTGATGTGTCCAATATCCACACGGGACGGGATCTTATACTGGAAGAGCGAATTTTCCATC
>VOFG01001584.1_pt1 | contig 54590 bp, 68 predicted proteins | sample 5384171 | NCBI WGS metagenome assembly VOFG01 (sample SAMN12384726, study PRJNA508395) | human gut metagenome | isolation source: healthy gut F | host: Homo sapiens
ATAGAGGCACAATGGGAAAAATACATTGTTGCTTCCGGGATGTGCCGGCATGCCGGAGAACGTCGGATTAGCAGGTGCATATTCTGGGATAGTGGAAGGCAAGTTGCTTGTGTTGGGTGGAGCTAACTTTCCTGATAAGTATCCTTGGGAGGGAGGTATTAAGACTTGGTGGGCTACTTTATATAGCTACGACTTGGATACAGAGGAATGGACTGTATATGATGATTTCCTTGACCGTCCGCTTGCTTATGGGGTTTCAATAAGTTTGCCGGAAGGTTTATTGTGTATCGGTGGATGTGACCATGCGCGGTGTAGCGATAAAGTATTTCTGATAAAAAAGAAATAGATTCATTTGTGATAGATTCTGTCAGTTATCCTTCTTTACCGGTTCCATTGGCTAATGCAGCGGGGGCTATTTGTGAAAATTGCATTTATATTGCTGGGGGGCAGGAGTCTATGGTAAATGAACGGTCAACTCATCATTTCTATATGCTTGATTTGCATCATAAGGGAGCAAGGATGGCAGGTAATGCCGGGTTGATGGTCCTTCTTCTTATGCGGTAGGCGTCGCTCAAAGAGGACGGTTTTACCTCTTTAGTGGAAGAAGCTATGCACCGGATGAGTTGATGACGGAATATACGGAGGGATATGTATTTGAACCGGGTACTGGGAAATGGAATAAAATGACCGGTTCTTTTCCCGGTGATGGCGGGTACGGCCATACCTTATGGAGAAGACAAGATTTTGATACTGGGAGGAGTGGAGGAAATTTTGCCGACATCTCCCAAGCACCCGGATTTGGCCGTAAACTTCGGGTGGTCAGTACGGACATGAATGCTTTGGTAGATTTGTTCGATTGTTCATACCCTATTCCCGTTACAACGAATGCTGTTTCTATTGGAAATCAGGTATTTGTAGTAAGTGGCGAGATACAACCCGGCATACGAACACCGTTAATTTTGAAAGGAACTTTCCGAAAGTGAAATATAATAATCTAATTAAATGCATTATGAACAATTATGAAAGACTGGAAGGTATGGTTGCGACCACCTTCACCCCAATGGATGAAAATGGGGATGTGAATTTATCTGTTATTGATAAATATGCTGATTGGATAGCATCAACTCCTGTAAAGAGGGGTATTTGTGTGTGGTACGACTGGTGAATTTTCTTCGTTGACTATTGACGAGCGTAAGGCGGTTCTTGAAAAATGGGTAGCCTCTGCTGCTAAACGTTTTAAAGTGATTGCACATGTCGGTTCAAACTGTCAACGAGACGCAATGGAACTGGCAAGCCACGCGGCACAAACTGGAGCTGATGCTATCGCTTCAATAGCACCTTCTTTTTCAAGCCGGGAACGGTAGATGAACTGGTCGATTTTTTGCACCGATTTGCCGGGCCGCCAGTGAGTTGCCTTTCTATTATTATAATATGCCGTCAATCACAGGGGTTAACTTGCCGGTAGATAAATTTTTGATAGAAGGCAAGAAGAAAATACCAAATTTGGTAGGAACGAAGTTTACTCATAATAACCTGATGGAGATGGGGGGCTTGTATCGATTTGGAGCAGCATAAGTTTGAAGTATTACATGGCTTTGACGAGATTCTGATTGCCGGTTTATCTATGGGAGCAGTGGCAGGTGTGGGAAGTACATATAATTATATCCCTAATGTCTATCATGCCATTTTCGAATCAATGAAGAAAAATGAGGTGGAAACAGCACGTGCCTGGCAGATGAAATCGATACGTACAGTGGAAGTGATTATTAAATATGGTGGCGGCGTACGTGGTGGTAAAGCTATCATGAAACTTATAGGTCTTGATAGCGGCAGTTGCCGGTTACCGATAAAAGCTTTTTCAACGGAAGAGTATGAAAAAATAAAAGGTGATTTGGATGCGATAAAATTCTTTGAATTTTAATGATAAGAAAGAGGAGATGACAGTAAAAGTGTATTGCTGGGGTTTAGCTACTTTACTTCCTGTCTATCTCCCCCTAATCTAGTTAAATGCGTTCAAATTTACCTAAAATAAAGATACTATGAAAGTAAGTAAGAAAATATTTATCATATTTTCGATGATTTTGTTATTGATACCGGATATATCTTTAGGTAAAGATATAAGGTTGGAACTGGAAAGACCTGTTATCCCTGTTTTAGTCAAGAAGCAGATTAATCCGACTATTAAGGCAACTTTGATTCAAACAGACAACAGTCCTTATACCATTCGGCAAATTGATGTTGATTTGCAGGGAAGTACGGATTTGTCTGATATTGTTTCTGTTGCAGTGTACGGAACTCATAAAAACGGGCTGATAGATGAATCCCGTCTGATATGTAGACCGGTACCTGCTGAACGGAAAATTTCTTTTTACAGATAATATACAAGTGAAAGATGATTCCTTGTCTTTCTGGGTAGCAGTGACATTGAAAGATACGGTTTCACTGACACATCGTATTAGTGTGAATTGTAGCCGGATAAAAACGAGCCGGGGAGAGCTGAAAGTTTCGAATAAGGATGTTGTCCCCTTGAGAGTGGGAATGGCATTAAGACAGAAGGGACAGGATGGTATCGTTTCATCACGTATTCCTGGACTGGCTACCAGTAACAACGGAACGTTGCTGGCTATATTTGATGCCCGTTATGATTTGACTCGTGATTTGCAGGGGAACATAGATATCGCTCTTCATCGTAGCTTTGATAAAGGACTGACGTGGCAACCCATTCAAACGGTATTGGATATGGGAGAATGGGGAGGTTTGCCGCAAAAGTTTAATGGAGTGAGTGATGCTTGTATCCTTGTGGATAAAAAAATACAAATGACATTTATATAGCCGGATTGTGGATGCATGGTGCATTGGATGACAATGGCAAGTGGATAGAGGGCTTGAATGAAAATAGTACTTACTGGATACACCAGTGGAGGAAGAAAGGATCGCAACCTGAATCGGTTTGAAAGAAACCTGTCAATTTCTGATAACTAAAAGTACGGACGACGGACTGACATGGAGTTTTCCTGATAATATAACAGGTAAGACTAAACGCCCTGAATGGTGGCTGTTTGCTCCGGCTCCCGGACAAGGGATTACATTGGCAGACGGTACTTTGGTTTTTCCTACGCAGGGACGTGATGAGAAAGGAACCGCATTTTCCAATATTACATATAGTAAAGACCATGGAAAAACTTGGATGACCAGTAATCCGGCATATTCGAATGTGACGGAATGTAATGCAGCACAATTAAGTGACGGTACGGTGATGCTGAATATGCGTGATAATAGAAACCGGGGTAATAAAGAAGTAAATGGCCGGAGAATTTGTACGACAACAGACTTGGGTGAGACATGGACAGAGCACTCTACATCACGGAAAGCATTGGTGGAACCGACGTGTATGGCAAGTTTGCACCGTCATGATTATACTGTGGGTGGAGAAAAGAGAAGCATATTATTATTTGCCAATCCCAGCGATTATGAGACACGGGATAAGTTGACTTTGAAAGTTAGTTTGACGATGGAATGACATAGCCTGAGAAATACTGGATTTTGTTTGACCAGTATCGTAGTGCCGGTTATTCCAGTATCACGTCAATAGATGAAAATTCAATAGGGATATTATATGAAAGCAGTCAGGCAAATATGGCTTTTATTAAAATTGATTTGACTGAAATTCTAAACAGGTAAGCCATGAACAGTAAAACTTCAAATATATATCCATGGGTGATAGTCGGATTACTATGGGGAGTTGCTTTACTCAACTATATGGATAGACAAATGCTTTCTACTATGCGGATTCCGATGATGGCAGATGTCCGTGAACTGGAGTCGGCTGCAAATTTTGGCAGATTGATGGCGGTCTTTTGTGGGTATATGGGTTGATGAGTCCCATTTCCGGGATTATCGGTGATCGTATGAGTCGTAAATGGTTGATTGTAGGCAGCCTGTGTGTATGGTCTGGAGTGACATATTTGATGGGGTATGCCACCACTTTTGACCAGCTTTATTGGCTTCGTGGAATTATGGGAATAAGTGAGGCATTGTATTTGCCCGCCGCTCTGTCTTTGATAGCTGATTTTCATCAAGATAAGACACGTTCGTTGGCAGTGGGGAATACATATGACAGGGCTCTATATAGGTCAGGCGATAGGTGGTTTCGGAGCTACTTTTGCAGCCATGTATTCTTGGCATAGTACCTTCCACTGGTTCGGTATTATTGGGGTAGGATATGGGGTCATTCTGGCCTTTTTCTTACGGGATAAGGAAAGAGGAACGATCTCTGTTATGCAGGAAAAAGTGACGAAGATACCGGTTCTGAAGAGCTTGGCTATGTTGTTTTCTAATGTCTTTTCTGGATTATCCTGATTTTACTTTTGTGTGCCGGGCACTCGGGATGGGCGGCAAAAACTGGTTGCCGACTCTTTTTTTCAGAGAGCTTGTCTATTGATATTTCCGTGGCAGGACCGATGTCTACTATTTCCATCGCTTTGTCGTCACTGTTCGGAGTGTTAGTCGGTGGATATATATCAGACCGTTGGGTGCTCAGAAATGTACGCGGAAGGGTATATACGGGAGCTTTGGGGTTGGGTTTTATCATTCCCTCTTTATTGTTTATCGGATTCGGACATTCCATTTTCGCATTAGTGTTGGGAACAATTTTGTTCGGAGTGGGATTCGGAATGTTCGACGCAAATAATATGCCGATTCTTTGCCAGTTTGTTTCAGCCCGTTATAGGGCAACGGCATACGGTATAATGAATATGTGCGGAGTATTTGCGGGGGGCGGCAATAACCAGTATTCTGGGAGAATCTACGGATGCCGGACATTTGGGACGTGATTTTGCGCTTCTGGCAGTATTTGTATTAATTATGCTGGTCATTCTGGTCACATGTTTGCGACCTAAGACCATTGATATGAAGGATTAATATTTAAAACTATAGGTCATGAAAAAAATACTATGCATAATTGTCGGTATGCTTTGTCTTTTACCTTTGGGAGCAAAGGTAAAGCTACCGGCAATTATTGGAAATGATATGGTATTGCAACAGAATACCAATGTCAATCTGTGGGGATGGGCTACACGTTCTCGAAAAATTACAGTTAGAACATCTTGGGATAATAAAAACTATACAACCACTTCCGCATCGGATGGTACGTGGAAAATACAGGTACAGACACCTTCTGCCGGTGGTCCTTATACCATTACTATATCCGACGGAGAACCGGTAACACTTACTAATGTTCTGATAGGGGAAGTATGGTTATGTTCGGGACAGTCGAATATGGAAATGCCTGTAAAAGGGTTTAGGGACAACCGGTGGAGGGCTCATGTGATGCTATTGCAACAGCTCTCCCATCCGATAATATTCGTATGATTACGCTTAAAATAAATAGCAGTCAGACTGTTTTAGATGATTGCGTGGCAACTCCTTGGGTGGAGTCTACACCGGCTAATGTCGCGGATTTCAGTGCCACTGCCTATTTTTTTGCAAGTTATCTGCGTAAAGTTTTGAATGTGCCGGTAGGTGTCATTTGTTCCAGTTGGGGTGGGTCCAAGATTGAGTCATGGATTAATAAAGAGGTATATACGGAAAAATTCCCGGAAATATCTTTGTCGGTACTGACCAAAGATCCTAAAGACATTGCCAGACCAAAAGATGAACCCACGTTACTATACAATGCGATGATTCATCCGATAAAGCAATTCACCATTAAAGGTACCATTTGGTATCAGGGAGAGAGTAACTTAAATAATCCGCAGGTATATAAGCGATTGTTTCCGGCGATGGTAAGGTCTTGGCGGAAGGAATGGAACCAAGGTGAATTTCCTTTTTATTATGTGCAGATAGCACCCTATGATTACGGACGGAAAAATGCAGATAAGACGGAAGCGGCTGAAATTCGCCAAGTGCAACTGGAATGTTTGAAGGAGATCCCTAATGCGGGTATGGTTGTCACGGCGGATATTGGAAATCGCACCTGCGTACACCCCCTCTGATAAGGAGAGTGTAGGGAAGCGACTTGCTCTGTGGGCATTAGCCAAAACTTATCAGCGTAGTGGAACACCTTATAGTGGTCCTCTCTACAAGTCTTTTACAATAGATAAGGAAAAGATAATTGTGGAGTTCGATTACGCAGAAATGGGGATGACATCTTATGACAGGGAAATTGTCGGATTTGAGATTGCAGGAAAAGATGGTATTTATTATCCGGCGAAGGCTGTTCTTTTTGATAATAAAACCAAAGTGATGCTGACTAGCGATCAAGTTCCCGAACCGGTAGGGGTTAAGTACGGGTTCAGAAATTATCAGCCGTTGAATTTATTTTCAAATTTCGGATTACCGGCTTCTCCTTTTGTTGCAAAATAATTTTATAATATATGAAACAAGAAAATAGAAAAACCTGAAATTAGAGTTATTAACTTGTAATCTACAATTTATGTTAAATGCATTTTTTTTAAAGAGTAAGCTACTCCGCATGTCGGGTATCTTATTGGTTATCCTCTCTTTTGTATACCTGCATTCTCGGCTTCGCTCGAGGCTTTGGGTATAGAACAAAAGAAGGTAACAGTAAACGGAGTTGTTTTGGACGATACACGAGAACCGTTAATAGGGGTTTCGGTTTTAGTGAAAGGTTCTCAACAAGGAACAGTAACAGATTTGGATGGAAAATATTCCATCACTGCTCCGGCAGACGGTATTTTGGTATTCTCATTTGTAGGAATGGAAAAACAGGAAATACCGGTAAAGGGGCGGAACAATATCCTGGTGACGATGAGAAGCAGTTCGGTAGCTTTATCAGATGTTGTTGTTATCGGGTATGGTAAACAGTCCAAGGCAGCATTGACCAGTGCCATTACTAAAGTGGATTCAAAAGATATGGCAATTTCGCCGACAGGAAATCCGATGTCAATGTTACAGGGAAAAGTGCCGGGTATGGAAATCCGTGTAAATTCCGGCCAACCGGGGGCTGACCCTCAGATTATAGTACGTGGCGGAACGACTACTGCGCCCGAAAGTGATTCTCCTATGGTAATCATTGACGGCGTGATTCGTACTATGAAGGATATTAATTATGCGGATATAGAAACCATACAAGTATTGAAAGATGCAGCTTCAACAGCCATTTATGGTTCAAAGGCTTCTCGTGGTATTGTTATGATTACAACCAAACAAGGAAAAGCTGGTAAAGGGAGTATCTCTTTCAGTTATGGATTGTCTGTAGACCACCAGCCGAAAAGAATGCCGTTGTCCGGTGCCCGTGAATATCTGACCGCAACTCGTACGGCTGCACTGCACGCAACCGATCCGGATAAATATCTGTCAGGTACGTTTGCAATGAGTACCGCTAATAAACGAAATGCTTTGAATACGACCGCTTTTCTGGATGATTACATTGCCAATTATGGTCAAGGATATGTAGAAGACCTGTTGTATAATCAGGGGTGGGAGATGATGGAAGACCCGGCAAATCCCGGTAAGATGTTGATTTTTAAGGAAACGGACTTTCAGGATAATCTCTTTCAAACGCCAGTCAACCATGATTTTAATATAAACTTCAGTGGCGGCAACGAGAAAGCGACTTACTATATGAGTTTGGGATATCTCACTCAAGACGGTATTGTTGTAGGTACTCATTATAATCGTTGGAGTTTTCTTACAAATGCTTCTTACAAGATTCGTAAGAACCTTACTGTAAAAGGTATGGTAAACTACTCTATGAGAACGACTGCGGGCATTAATGAAAATAATGTAATGTCAAGGGCTGCCAAAATGCCGCCTACAGTGCGCCAGTATTATGAAGACGGAACTCCGGCACCGGGCGAATTGACAAGTTCGTTCCGTACTCGTCTGCACGAAGTTTATTATCAGGAGAAAGAAAACAGAGTGAGCCGAATCAATCTTTCTGCCGAACTGGATTGGGAGATTATTCCCGGGCTACATCTCAAACCTATGTTCTCGTATACCAATAATGAGGGTAAAGACCATAACTTCGAGAGGTATAATGAAGTGGTGAAGAATAGACCGGTGTCCGAAGCGCATAATATGGATCTGCATTATCAATATGATCTTATTTTGAATTATGCGAAGACAATAAAGGATAAGCATAACTTGGATTTGATGGTCGGTGGCAACTATATTTATGATAACTGGTATCGTTTCAGTGGTTCCGGTTATGGCGGAACATCAGATTATATCGAAACGCTGAACGGTATTGCGACGGAATCTGCCAAGACTACTTCCACTTTTGAAGAGAAGAAGATGAATAGTTACTTCGGGCGTGTCAATTACAATTATGATATGAAATACTTGTTTTCTGCAAGTATTCGTTATGACGGTTCTTCTCACTTTGCCGCCAATCATAAGTTTGCTGCTTTTCCGGGTGTATCTGCCGGATGGAATATGCATCGTGAGGCTTTCTTTGAACCCTTATCGAAAGTAGTCAGCAATTTGAAACTTAGAGCCAGCTGGGGAAAAACGGGATATGACAACCTTGCTCTGGAAAATACGGAAGGCTCTTATGAAGCCGGTAAAAAAAAAACTATGCAGGGGAAGCCGGTATTTTGAATACAGTGCTTATGAACCGCAATTTGTTATGGGAAGAAACAACCTCTACCGATTTGGGACTTGAAGCCGGTTTCCTGAATAACCGTATTAATCTGTCTTTCGACGCTTATTATAAAAAAGACAACGAACCGTTTACTGAACGAGAATTTGTGGTCGGAAACGGATTTGCTTCAATCAAGTCCAATTTCGGCTCCTTGAACACGAAAGGGGTGGAAATAGCTATTAATGCGATTCCCATACAAACCCATGATTTCCGTTGGAATATAGATGCCAATTTTTCGATTTGGAGAACAACTATCGGCAAGTTACCCAATAATGGCGCAGATAAGAATCGTACCGGCGGCGGAATCATTTTTGACCCGAAACTGGGAAAATATGTTGAAGTAGGTGGATTTGCGGAAGGAGAGCGTTTCGGTTCCCGTTTTGCTTATCAGTTGGACGGGGTTTATGCAACAGATGAAGATGCAGCCAACGCTCCTTATGATGAAGGAGTATCTTCCGGTTGGTTGGGTAAAGGAAATGTGCAGGTGATGCCATTTGGCGTGATGTGGATGGAAACGGTATCATCAATTCCAAAGACATGGTGTTTGTAGGATATATTCACCCTGATAAGATGGGGTCTTTCAACAATACTTTCACTTACAAGAATTTTACTTTACGGATTGCCACGGACTTCTCATTGGGAAATGTGATTGATAACCATTTCAGGGCACAGGCGAACGCAAATTCACGGAATAACTTTGCAACGATTCATGATGTAGCCAGTAGCAAGATGTGGCACAAACCGGGTGATATAGCTTCTATTCCCCGTTATGATGTAGAGTCTGACTGGGATAACGGAAAGCGTAATCATGGTCGTCCGAGCAGTTCTACCATTGGTTTTAGTGGTGGCAGTGCCAACACCTTGTATATAAAGAAAGGTGATTATCTGGCATTTCGTGAAGTCTCCCTATCATATCCCTTGCGTACCAAGTGGCTGCGTGCTGCTAAGATTGAAACGCTGGACTTGACGGCAGCTGTCTATAATTTAGGTATTGGACTGCTTATGACGGACTTACTCCTGAAGTAATTGGTGCTGATGCCGGTAAATATTCCCGTCCGCGTCAGTTTATATTCTCTGTAAAATTTACAATGTAACATTAAAGTAAACGATGATGAGAGCTAAATTAATAATGTTTAGTATAATGACTGCCTGTACCTTAGGTAGTTGTGAATCTATATTGAGATAGATCCTATTTCTGAAATAACTATGGCAAATTACTGGAAATCGGAATCTGACGTAAAAGGCTACCTGAATGGTCTTTATTCGGATTATAGAGGAATGACCAGTACTACCCTGTATGGAGAAGATCGTGGAGATGCTATGGTATCGGGAGTGATTGGCGGTGTTTCACGTTCGCATCAGCATGAACTGAATGAAGAATATGGATTGGACTGGCGTACTTTCTATGAGAACATTCATCATTGCAATATGATAATCAAATATGCTCCGGGAATTGACTTTACACTGGAAAATGAAAAGAAACGTATCTTGGCACAGGCATATACTTTTTAGGGCAAAAGCCTATCTTACTTTAACTCAGATGTGGGGAGACGTACCTGTTGTTTTAAATCCGACAGAATCTTATGATAAGGAGTCACGCCCGACGCGTAGTACGGCTTCAGAAGTGATGAAACAGATTCTTTCAGATGTTCAGACTGCCATCGATCTTTTCCCGGAAACGAATATTTTGGATAAGAATCGGATTTCAAGACCTGCTGCGTTATGTCTGAAAGCGGAAGCGCTGGCATGGAAATATACGGTTCAACGGAGTAATGACAAGAATGACTTGACAGATGCGATTTCTGCATTGGAAGAAGTGGAAAAGTGCGGTGTGAGTCTGATGGATAAATATGCGGATATTTTCGATGTGGCAAACAAGAAGAACAGCGAAATCATTTCTCTATTTATCTGAAGAAAGATGAATATAACAATATGTATATGTCTACGTTGTCCATGTCTGCCGCAGCCGGACTGCTGACTAACGATATTGTGAACAAAGAAGACATTCCATACACTAACTCCACAATCGCACGTCACGTGTATGCTCCGTCTCCCCGTCTGATATCGCTTTTCAGTGACAAGGACAACCGGGCTTCGTCAGCTTATATCAATGCTATAAATTCAAAAGGGGCGGTAGTTTTCACTTCACAGAACAAATTTCGGGGGACAGCTTATACCGATGACCGTTATTATGATAATGATATCGTGGTTTATCGTTTGGGCGAAGTCAAATTGTTGAAAGCGGAATTGTTGTGTTATCTGGGTGGTGACAATGTACAAAAAGCCATTGATGCTATGTTCGCTACCCGTAATCGTGCCGGAATCGGAGCGTATACCGGGAGTACGGTCCAGAAAGTGGTCCAGAAAGAGATATTGGACGAACGCGGCAGGGAATTGTGTTTCGAGTTGAAGCGTTGGCCTGATCTGATGCGGGCACATCACGCGGGTACCATTGATATTTATAGTTATATTCCTAATTTGGTTGGTAAATCTACTCCATTGTATTTCCCGATTTTGAGGAAGATGATTGATTTGAATCCTAATTTGGAACAAACTGAGGGTTATTAAAAAATAGAAACAATGAAAAATTTAAACTTAATATTTGCATGGGTATGCCTGTTGTTTATATCGACGGCATGTAATGATGTGGAGCCGAGCATATCTTCTTTACCGGTTCCCACGAGCAAGCCTTATTCCATCAATAGGGAAGGATATGCCTATTTTAGAATCCCCACGATGGTAATTACTAACAGCGGTACAATATTGGCATTTGCCGAGGACGTCGCAATGGTCCTGAAGATGAAGGGGACATCGACATCGTGTTAAAGCGTTCCACTGATAAAGGAAAAACTTGGGGCCGTTAATAACAGTCAAGGATGATGGAGAAAATCGTTGTCGTAATCAAGTACCTGTTTATCTTCCGGATATCAATCGTATCATTTTACTATCTTGCTGGAATCCGGGTGCAACAGGAACTAATTCAATTTTTGTAACTTATTCGGATGACGAAGGATTGACATGGGCGAAAGAAAAGGACATAACTGCTTCCGTAACTCCTGACAAATATAGATGGTACGCTACAGGGCCTTGCCATGGAATAGTGAAACAGTTTGAGCCGCATAAAGGGAGAATTGTAGTGCCGTGTAATCATAATACCACTACATCCGGTGCGGGACGTTCTCATGTGATATATTCGGATGATAAAGGGAGAAACTTGGCATTTGGGTGGTATTATGGACGTGGATTATACGAATGAAAGCACTGTGACTGAATTAAGTAACGGTGATTTAATGTTGAACATGCGCAAACAGTCTGACACGGAAAAATATAGGATGGTCTCCACCAGTACGGACGGCGGACTGACATGGACTTCGTGTAAGTATACTACATTGAAAGAACCTATATGCCAAGGTTCCATACTCTTTTTACGGTTTGGGGATGATGGTAAAGGCATTATTCTGTTCTCGAATCCTGACAGTCAGACCAATCGTAATAATAACACGTTAAAGATGAGCGAGGATGACGGAGTAACTTGGAAGAAGCAATATTCCTATACAGGAAGTGATTATGGAGGATACTCGGACATTGCCCGTTATCCTGACGGTACAATTGGAGTATTATATGAATATGGTTTCAAGAATATCGGAGGCATTGCTTTTCAGAATGTTGAGTTGTCACAGCTACAATAAAACATGCGTAGAATTAAAAAATAGATTGATATGAAAAAGGTAATATATTTCTTGTTCGTGTGTGTCGGGGCCTTTTATGCCTGCAAAGACGAGGAACAAGTACTGTTGAATGCAGATTTTATTTCAGACAAGCACACCATATCCGCAGGGGAGAAGGTATATTTTATGGATAAGTCTGCTGGAGAACCTGTACGTTGGGATTGGGCTTTTTGAAGGTGGAGAACCTAGTGTGTCTAATCTGTTCAGCCGGAAATCGTGTATAATTATCCGGGAACTTATACCGTAAAATTAAGAGTAGGGCGGGGGACGGAAAATGCGGAGACTGAGATGTTGAAATATATCACAGTTGTATATCCGGATGAAATCACCGTAGCTTTTAAAGCCAATAAAACTCAGGCATTGAGTGATGAATCTATTAGTTTCACAGATATGTCCGTAGGATTCCCGTCTACTTGGTTGTGGGAATTTATTCCTGCAGAAGGCCGTACCGTCACCTCAACGGAACAGAATCCGAGTTTAGTATTTGAGCCGGGAGTTTACTCTGTTAAATTAACAGTTACTAATCCTAAGACAACGGCTACGCTTACGCAAGAGAATTATTTGAATATTATTGATAAGAATTCAGTTGCTGCAGATATTACGGCAGATCGGCGTATGGTTATAGAAGGGGAGTCATATCATTCAAGGATACTAGCTTGGGACGTCCTACCCGTTGGAACTGGACGTTTGAAGGAGGAACACCTTCTACTTCAATGAGCAGAACCCGACTGTTACTTATTCAACTGCCGGTAAGTATAAAGTTACTTTAGTCGCTTCTAATGATATGAATACTTCCACAGCTGAACAGGAAGGATATATCACAGTATTGCCGGGTAAAGATATTGTTCTTTTCTATCCGTTCGAGGGTGACAGTAAAGATATGGGTCCCAATGCTATTCATCCGGAAATTCTTAAATTGGGAGATAATATGGATGTCAACTTTAATGCACCTGCCCGTAAGGAAGGATTTACTTGTGCTGAGTTCAGAAGTAAGGATAATCAGAATTATGCATTCTTGTCGTTGCCGGATAATGATGCATTAGATTTCCAGGCAACTCCGGTGACTACTTCTTTCTGGGTGAAAACTTCGAATAAAACAGCTGCTAATCTGGGGGTATTCCAGCATGGATCCGGTCCTAATGCAAGTACAGACGGAAAGAATAAGCAGACTTGGTTTAGATTCCAAAAATCCAGTCCGTTTATAAGATATGTCATTGAGTACTCTGGGCTTTCCGGAAACTGGACTGATTATAAGACAAAAGCCATGACAGACGGAGAGTGGCATCATTATGTATGTGTTCATACCAATGGAAGCACCTATTTTATATATTGACGGAGTAAAAGCAGCGGAAGCACTCAATAAAGGTTTGAAACCAATTGATCGGAAGCCTTATTTCATCGGTGCCATGTACAGAGGGGCAGAAGGCCCCGTTCTTATGAGAACTTTATGGATGGTTATATAGATGATTATCTGGTGTATAATCGTGCATTCACGGCAGCAGAAGCGAAAGCGCTTTATGATAGCATGAAATAAGTGATATCATATTCACTGATATAAGTCTAAAGGCAACTTGCTCATCGGTATCGGGAGTTAGTTGCCTTTTCTTGTACTGTATTTGTCATTAACCTGAATTTTTTCTTTGTATATTTGCAAACAGATACATTTTAGTATTATTATGAAAAATATTTTTATTCAAATTCTTCGTGTCCTGATGCTTTTTCTGCTTCTTATTTCAGGAGTTATTGGCTATATAATTTACGAAGATACATTGTCGGAGTGGTGGATACCTGTCGGAGTGGCATTGATGATAGCTATTGCTACATTTCCTTTCTACATGAGGTGGGCATGGCTGAGAGCCGGAGATAATAAAATAGTTAATTTTTTGTGTCATTTGGTATGTGTGGGAGTTGTGAGTTATGCACTGTTTCTTGTAGGTAACTATTGGTTGGCAGACCCTGCTTCCATGCAGGAAGAAGAAGTTGTAGTGCAGAGGAAGTATCAGGAGACGCATAAGAAAACCCGCCGGGTAGGTAAGAGGCGTTATGTACCGGACGGTGTACGTAAAGGAGTACTATTTGGAAGTAGCTTTTTACAAATGGTACTATGAAAACATTGCATGTACCACTCTCTACTTATAACAAGACACGACAGGGTGCAACAAAGACATTGACTTTGCAGAAAGGATTCTTCGGGTTTCCGGTGATAACAAAAATGACATTCATATAGATAGAGAGTCGGACAACATTATGCACATATCATCAGGTGTTTTAAAATAATAAGGTACTAATATACATATCTACATCGTAAATTATTCCGTTCTCGGAAGGGGTTCTTTTTAATTATACGTATCTGTAAATTTGTCTGCGGGCACCGTATTGACACTTCCTATCTATGTATATAATATCAGTATTAACTAATAACATATATTGATATGACAACTAATGATGTATTTTTTTAGATGTCTGTAAAGGGCTAGTGATGTAAATTGTAACATTTTTATTCTTAATGTGCTAGGCGATTTTAGAGCATATATAGCTCCGGAAGTCAGATTAAAAACTAGGAGTGCCGTTACAATGAAGTTCAGGATGCGCAAGACATTACAAAAACAAATCTTGAACCTCGGGCACAATTTCGCTCTAGAAATGAATAAATATTCCGAGAAAAGACATAGTACATTCACAAAGGAAAATTTCAAGTTTGGTACGGATTATATATGGTTTACAAAAGTTAATTTAAACCGCTAATTTGTTGTTTGCATATAGGAAAGTAGTTATATTTGTATAGTTCTTTGAGGACAAGACATTGTTGGAAAATAAAAGAAGTGCCTTGATATTTGGAATCGTCAATTCAATAAAAGGACAAACGAGGTACAGAAGGTAACTCATATCAGGTAGGTTATTCATCTGTGTGTTTGTACAAGCGTTTGACGATGCTTTCGAGTTTATACAGGTGATAGTCCACTTTCTTTATTATATAATGTTTTCATAGACTGTCGGGAAGTCAAAAAATTGCGCCATTGTGAAAAAAAGTATTTCATTTTATCTGTATTAATTATGCTGGCTAGAGCATTTATAAATGTCTAATATTAAAAATGATAACGCCTAAAAAGGAATCTTAGTTTCCGGAAATGTATGTTTTTGATGCGGTTAATCTGGTTCAAAACAAGTAATAGTACTTTTCTCCTAATTTTTTCTGATGCTTTTTAGGGCAGCAGTGATATGTGCTTCTACTGTTTTGATTGAGATATTCATTTCATCTGCTATTTCTTGATTACTTTTATGCTCCTCCCTGCTTTTTTTTAAAAATCGTCTGGCATTTGGTGGGAAGTTGACAAACTGCTTCTTTTATTAAATTTTGTAATTCTTTAAATTCCAATTCTTCTTCGCTGTTATAATGTTCGTCTGAATTTTCTTTCAATATATCTATTGATACTTTTTGTTTTTGTTACGTAGATAATTTAGTGCCCTATTCTTTGCCGATTGAAATAGATAAGATTTTAAAGATAAAAGAAATCAATATTTTCTCTATGTTCCCAGACATATATAAACAATTCAGCTGTTATTTCTTCAGCTTCAGTTTTGTTTTCGATATAAAGCGATATGAAACGGCATAATGGTGTAAAATAACTTCTGTATAAATGTTCAAATACTACTTGGTTACCTGATTGGATTAGTCTAATCCATAGAATATCATCTATCATAAATTATACTTTTTGCAAATATATACCAAAAAGTAATTCGCAAATAAAAAAAGAAAAAAAAAAAAAAGTGGGGATTGTATATTAAGGATTGATGGACTTTATGTGTGAAATAGAACTATAAACAGTTTATCTCTAAAAACATATTTCTCTTGATTGTTTTTGGGAGTATTAGAAAGGAAATGATTTATTTTTATAATTTGAAAAAAATAGGTTTTTGATATAGGGTTGCTCTTGGGTTGTGTGTGTTATTAATAAAGAGACGAAAATTTAATGAAAAAAAATAGGTGTAGTATGGATAAAAATACCTTGGACATTAATTATTGCAAAGTTAAGTAATACTCTGACAGAAGCTGATAACCGTTTGTTAGAAGAATGGTTACAGAATGATTTGCATAAAGAAATCTATTTATCTGTGGCACATGTCTGGCATTCTGTTCAGTCTAAAGTTCGGGATTATGAACCTGATGAAGACTATTATTGGACTTTTATATCTAATCGGATTAATAAAGTAGAAAAGAAAAAGAAAGTGCGTCATTTCTTAATGAATCGTATGGTGCGGGTAGGCATTGCTGTAAGTTTGCTTTTAATAATAGGATTTTCCTTGCTTGTATATCTAGTACCGATGAAAAACAATGATATTCAATTGCCTGTATATTCTTCTTTGGAAGGTAAAGCTAAAAATTGTTCTCACTGATAGTACAGTGGTGTGGTTGAGAAAGAATAGCACATTGGCTTGTTTGTCTGATTTCTCTGGGAAAGAACGTAGGGTAAAATTGAATGGTGCAGCTTTTTTTGAGGTTAAATCAGATAAAATCATCCTTTTTATTGTGGAGGTACGAGATTTGAATGTGAAAGTGCACGGTACAAAATTTGTGGTATCTGCTTCCCGGTTTCAAGAAGATGTTGTGGTTGGATTGGAGGAAGGTTCGGTGGAACTGATATCACCTACAGTAAAGAGTCAGTTCATAATTCCCGGTGAAGTTGCTGAATATAATAAAAAAAACGGTCAGCTGAGCGTGAAAAAAAGAAGATATAGCTATTTATAATTCGTGGATGGCAAATGATATATCTTTTTAATAGTAGTACATTAGAATATATCTGTAAAATACTTTCTTTTAGGTTTGGTAAAAATATTAAGGTAGATCCTTCTATTGGTACTCGTTATCGTTATATGTTTCATTTGCATGATGAGACTTTAGATGAATTACTTGATATGCTAACTTCTATCAATCAATACAGTATGAATATATGGATTCGAATACTATATTTATTTCTAATCAATGATTTAATCTTTTAATTTTTATTTATGGATACTAGCTGATAGCCATTGTTATGCTCTTTTTTCTAGAGGATTATGTTCGAATAAATGAATGTTTATGTGCTTTGTTTAATATTTAGTAACTTTTTGAAAAACATGAATTTGAAACAATTTTTTTTGTGCCTTTTCTGTACCTTTTGTCTTTTTATTGGTACGGTAGCAGCTCAGTCAGGAGGTGGAATTACTCTTTCTTTAAAAGACGTTTCTTTACAGGAAGCTATGCAAAGAGTACAAAAGTAAGTGATTATACTTTTTTTATGATGTCAATCAGATTGATATCAGTCAAAAAGTGAGTTTCTCAGTTAAAAAAGCTAATATTCAGACTGCTGTAAGTAAGATGCTGGATAAAACTGCTATTTCATTTGAAATAAAGGGAGACAAATCATTCTGAAAAGAGGAATCGGAAAAACTCCCAAAGGTACACGGGGGGCTTTCACGCAAAATAACAGGTATAGTTGTTGATGATTTGGGAGCCCCCTGTTATCGGGGCTACTGTCATTGTGCAGGGAACCGTTAATGGAGTTTTAACGGACATTGATGGGAAATATGCTATTGAAGCAAAGAAAAATCAGGTGTTGGAATACCGTTTGTTGGTTACAAAGGAGTGGAAAAAACTGTCGGAGATGATGATCGTATTAATGTGACATTGGCCGAAAGCAATGTTAATTTGGATGACGTGGTCGTTATTGGTTATGGTTCACAGAAGAAAGAAAGCGTTGTTGCTTCTATTAATTCTATAAAACCGGCCGATATTGCTGTTCCTACTCGTAGTTTATCCAATTCGATTGCCGGACGGGTCGCAGGTGTGGTTGCTATTCAACGCTCGGGAGAACCTGGTAATGATGATGCGTCTTTTTTGGATTCGCGGTCAAAGCTCCTATATGGGCGGAACAAATCCTCTTATTTTAGTTGACGGCGTGCCCCGTGATATGAATGATATTGATGTGGATGAGATAGAGACATTTACCGTGTTGAAAGATGCTGCTGCTACGGCAGTATACGGTGCGGAAGGTGCTAATGGGGTAGTGCTTATCACTTCTAAACGTGGTATAGCACAAAAACCCGAGTGGATATTAACGCTCAGTTTTCCATTATAACTCCCACTAGATTACCTGAATTGATGGACTCATATAACTTTTTGAATATGTTTACAGAGGCGGAATGGAACGATGCCGGAAATCCGGGAAGGTTTTTGGATTTTGTAGGAACGTATGATCGGGATATATTGGAGAAATATCGTACCGGGGCGGATTTGGACTTATACCCTAACTCCGATTGGATGGAATTGTTGTCAGAACATACCACGAATCAACGTTATACAATAAATTTCAGAGGAGGTTCGGAAAAACCAAATTCTTTGCTTCAGGAGCTTACTATAAAGAAGATGGGATTTTTGATTCTAATACTTCCGAAGGGTATAATGCCAATACAGGGTTACAACGTTTTAATTTGCGTTCCAATGTAGATATGGATATCACAAGCACAACTAAATTGTCCATTGATTTAAGTGGACAATATAAAACCCGAAGCCAGTCTGCTAGCAGTTCTGATGCCGTTTTTGGCGCTATAACCGTTTGTCCGGTGTTTATCATTCCTTTTCTATTATTCAGATGGCTCTTTGTCTCAGTTGACAAGGGAAGCGGACCAGAGAACCAATCCTTATAATTTATTGAATCAAAGCGGGTATACGAAAACTTGGTCCGCTTCTGTTCAGTCTAAAGTACAGTTGGAACAAAAGTTGGATTTTATAACCAAAGGATTATCAGTAAGGGGCTGTCAGTTTTGATGCTGATTTTACTTCGTCCATGAAGCGTACGAAGAAACCGGCTACTTTTTTTCTCAAATAAACGTGATGACTTTGGCAATTTGATTATGCAATCAGTAAGTGTAGAAGAAGCTTTATCTGATCCTGTGAAATCTTCTACTTCTGGTGAAAAAGAGAATTTACATTGAAGGAGCGCTGAATTACAAACGTCTGTTTGGAGAAAAACATGACGTAAATGGTATTTTAGTTTATAGCCAGAAAGAGACGCAATATCAAAATGTGGATGGCTTGAAGCTTTTTGCCTTATCGTAAACAGAATCTTGTGGGACGTATCTCTTACGGTTATGACAGTCGTTATATGCTGGAAGGAAGTTTTTTGGTATGACGGGGAGTGAAAATTTTGCAGAAGGGCATCGGTGGGGAATATTTCCTGCAGTAGGTGCTGCTTGGTATATCAGTAATGAGAGTTTTATTCGTAACCACAGCGCAGCCAAGTGGCTTTCAAAGTTGAAACTGCGTACTTCTTATGGTATGACTGGTAATGATAATATAGGTCCTAGTTCACGATTCCCTTATCGTGAACAATTGAAAACGAATGATTCCGGTTATGCATTTAATATTCCTGTAGGAAGTTCGGGTGGGAATCCTAGTGGAGGCAATGGTATTGTAGAAAGTACGTTTGCCGCTCCGGTTTTGAGTTGGGAAATAGAAAAAAAATTTAATGTAGGTGTAGACTTGGGATTTTTGATAATCGAATTGATATTACAGCCGATTATTTCTTCAACAGACGTGAAGATATTCTGATTCAGCGAAAGATTGTACCGAAAACATTGGGATTCCGGGTTAATCCATGGCAGAATTTTGGTATTGTGGATAATAAGGGCTTGACGGAAGTCTTACCTTGAATCACCAGTTTGGTGACTTGAAAGTTTCAGCTCGTGGAAATATTACATATGTGTGTAATGAAATCGTAGAGTACGATGAAGTCCCTTCTAAATATAATTATCAGAATTATACCGGACAATCTATAGGACAACCTTATTGTTATATAGCGGAAGGGCTCTATACGCCGGATGATTTTACTACAACCACTACTTCTACCGAAGGATATCTGTATGAGCTGAAGGCTGATGCCTAAACCTGCCGCTAACGTGGCTCCCGGGGATATCAAATATAAAGATTTGAATGGAGATGGATTGATTAATGAGTATGATATGACTTACGAAAATGGACTGAATTCGACCAATCCGGAATTGGTCTATGGCTTTGGATTGAATCTGGAATATAAAGGCTTTTTTTGCGGGCATTTTCTTTCAGGGGTAGGCAAGACTACTGTCAATCTGATGAGCAATTCTAACTACTTTATGCCTTTTATCAGAGGTGTAGAAGGTGGGTCGGCTCGTATGGAGGCTTTAAGCCATTGGAGTGCAGACAATCCATATAATCAGGATGTGTTATATCCTCGTATACATGCGGCCAAGTTTGATCATAACATAGAAAAAAGTACTTGGTGGTATCGTGACGGTAGTTTTTACGTCTGAAAATGTGGAGTTTGGATATGAATTCAGTAAAGATATGATTAAAAAATGCGTATGACTAATTTACGCCTGTATGTTCAAGGAACTAATTTGGCTGTATGGGATAATATAAAATTGTGGGATCCTGAGTTGGGCAACAGTAATTCAGGGGCAAAATACCCTCTTGGAGCTACTTGGACTGTTGGATTGGAAGTATCATTTTAAAAACTTAAAGATATGAAAATATTATTCAAAAAAATACTATATACATTGGTGTTAAGCGTAGGATTGATAAGTGTGTCCTCTTGTGCCGATTATCTGGATGTATCAGATGAGATAGCCGACAATTTGTCACTTGAAGATGTGTTTGAAAATAAAGGGTATGTACAGAAATGGCATGCTAATATTTTTAATAGTATTTGTGCATATGAATTTATGGGCGGCGCTGGAGAAGAGAATGGTTTTTCAGGAGTTTGGAATTTGCTGTCGGGTGAAGTTACTGCTAATGGTGGTTCTGCCTATACAACAATGATAAATGGCTTTACGGCAGATACGGCTCCATTCCATCGTTGGAGTAGTATTTATGCATATATACGTCAGTCTATGATTCTGTTAGAACATATAAAACCTGTTGGAGATCCAAACTCTCTTTCGGACACTTATTTAAGCTCGGTACAAGTGGAGCGTATGAAAATGGAAGCAAAGTTTTTTATTGCTTATAATTATTTATCATTGTTTGAATTATATGGCCCTGTACCTATTATAAAAAGAGATAGCTGATCCGAATGATCCTAATTTTACAGATTATCCGCGTGCTTCAGTGGATGAGATGGTGGCATATATTGATGGTTTGTTTGGGGAGGTCATCAATTCGGATGCTATACCGGAAACGACGTTTGCTTCCGGTGGGGCTTCCGAAAACAGGGATCATTCTGACCATAATAATGCCAAATATGCTTTGAGTGAAGCTGTACGTCCTACTAAAGCGGCTGCTTTGGCGTTGCGTGCTCGTCTGTGGGTATATGCTGCTTCTCCACTGTTTAATGGCGGATATACAGAGGCTGTCCAGACTGTAAACTACGATGGAACTCCTATTTTTCCGGCTTCTAATCCTGAAAAATGGAAAACAGCCAAACAACATTTGGAAACGTTTCTGAATTTTGCAGAGGATATGGGATATGGTTTGTTTGAAGTTGAGGAGGAAGGGATTGTCAATGCAGACAAATCGGTTTATGAACTTTTTCAATATTACAATGATGAAATTATTTGGGCTACAAATCAGAATGGTTATTATGCTGTAAGTTCTGCAATGGAAAAAAGAAGCAATCCTCGAGGCGTATATAACGGTTGGGCGAACTTAGGAGTTTTTCAAGAGACGGTTGATGCTTTTTTCATGAGTAATGGATTAGAAATAAACGATTCTGGCAGTGGATATTCAGAGGAAGGCTTTGCGGATTTGCCTAATCGGATTAATGAAGACAAACGTGTTGATAAAAATGTTTATAATATGTATCACGGTCGGGAACCTCGTTTTTATGCTGCTATTACTTATGAAGGACGAAGCTGGCATGTACAGCCCCCGGTAATGCCAATTATGTGACAAGTTTTGCAAAAGGAGGAGATACGGATTTGTCAAGACTTGAGAATCCGAAAACGGGATATATGCTTTATAAGTTCAAAAACCGACAAGTGTATGGTACAACTCGTCCGGCTTCCGGTGGAAAATTGGAATTGTTCAAACAATGGGCTCGTCCAAATATCCTGCTTCGTTTAGCAGATTTTTATTTGTACTATGCGGAAGCTTGTAACGAAGTGGATCCTGGTGATCCTAATGTTATCGAATATCTGGATCGGGTACGTCGTCGTGCTGGTATACCAGGTTATAAAGAGTTGAAAGAACAAGGTAAAAAAGATATCATAGGTAATCAGGAGAAACAACGTTGGGCAATTCAACGCGAGCGTCAGGTTGAATTCCTTTGTGAAGGACAGCGCTATTTTGATGTACGTCGCTGGATGACTGCCAATGATGCCAACAATCCTTATGACCAACAGATAACGCGCAGTGGTATGGATATGACGCAGCCTAATCAAGGAGTAGGTGTAGGTTCTTTCTTTAATCGGGTTGTTTTGGAAAGACGCGCATGGACGCGTGCCATGTTGCTTTATCCGATACCTTATACTGAAATACAGCGTTCTCCTGGAAAGATATTGATACAGAATCCTTTTATGGTAAAGTAATGTAGCTTGTTAATGTAAGATATATTGAGATAAGATATTCCTTATATTTTACGTTAATAGTTCTATCATTTTTATAAATAATATCTAATTAGACAACTATGATAAAACAACAGATATATATATTTTTCTATTTCTTGCTAACTTTTGTCACAATAGCTTGTCAGGAGTCAAATAATGTTTCAGATACAGGCTGGATTAATGGTTTGAAAGCTTATTTGGAGTTTCCAATGGAGGGAGGAAGTGAATATTGTTCATTTTCCTTACAAAACGGATTGGACGCTTCTTTATTGGAATGCTATGTTCCGGCAAAAGATGCAGGTTGGTGTGAGGCATCTGTGGAAGGAGGTAAGTTGATAATTCGTGCATTTCGTTCATATACGGATAGTGAACGTCATACTAGTGTAACTGTTGAATATGAACGAAGATATTCTTTTGTAATTCAAGTGAAGCAAATGGCAGGATTTAGTGAGAATGATATTCCTATTAAAGTTGTGTCTGCTACCGCCGATACAGAGAATAATAATAACGAAATGGATAAGAGCTATGATGATGATCTTAATACTTATTTTTTGTTCAAAAGGAGGAACAGATGTTACCAAAACTTTTCGAATGACTTATACATTGGAAAGTGGGCATACGCTTTATCGAATAATATATACTCCTCGCACAAAAGGCAATAAATGGGGCTCGTTTAATAAATTTGAAGTAGAAGTAGCTACAGGAGATGCGCCGACACAATTTGTAAAAGTAGCTTCTTTTGAAAGGGGGATGGAGTGCATACACCACTAGACTTTACACTGGACACTCCTGTTCCTGATGCCAAATATGTTCGTTTTGTAGTCCACTCTGCTTATATGAAACGTGTCAGTTGTGCAGAAATGGATTTTTTTGAACCCAGTAAGAATCGATTTGATTATCGTAGTATATTTGCGGATGACCTTTTATACACAATTAAAGGAAGGTGTTACGGATAATCTAATAAAAAATATGCCTGATAATGAGATGCGTAAATTGGCTTTGGCTTTGTCTGAAGGTAATTATGAAAGTAAATATCGTGTAGCAGAATATCGTCCTTATCAGCATCCTTCTGTTATGGCAGCTGTCAATCGGACTTCCCGATATAGCTTAAGTGATAATCCTACGGGAATTTATGCTGTAGCTGGAGAAAAATTGTATATTGCTTTGGATAAATTGTATCGTGGAGCTGATATATCCTTGATGGTCAGGGACCTGAATGGTGGATATGGCAATTCCAAGACTTACCAGTTGAAAAAAGGGCTGAATATTATTGAACCGACAATTGGCGGCTTGATCTATATATTGAATCATGTAGAGGATAATATTCCTTTACTGCTAGAAAATGATTCAGATAAGCAAAGGGCTATGGACAAGACTGTAAAGGTACATATTATAATGGGTAAAGTAAACGGTTATTATGACTGTCATAAAAACGTCCCGGAAGAATGGCCTGAAATATTAGAAAATGCTCAATATCAAGATATGGATGTATTAGGGCAATATGCGCATGTAACGTGGCGTGTGTCAGATTTTCAGACATATACTTCAGATGTTACTATGTTGCTGAATAATTATGATAAATTGGTGTGGTTAGAAGAAGAATTCATAGGATTGGTGAAATATGGTAAGTTATTTAATAATCGTATGCATTTTTCCATTGATTATGATGCTACAAGTCCCAATGCCTCCAATTATCGTACAGTTTATCCTCCTCGTAATGCAGCTAAAATATGTGATCCGCTTCGTTTTGATGTTAATTTTGTGGGGACCATCTCATGAAGTTGGACATATGAATCAGACACGTCCAGGTTTAAAATGGATTGGTACTACGGAAATTACCAATAATATATTATCTCTTTATGTACAGACCTCTTTTGGGCAGCCTGGTCGATTATTGGATGAAAAAGATGGTAAAACGGTGTATGATTACGGACTGGAAAAAGTTGTGGCGAAGAAAATACCGCATAATAGTTCTCAGGCGGATGTTTTTGAACGTTTAGTTCCTTTCTGGCAATTGAAGTTATATATGATAGATGTTTTAAAAAAAAGAAAATTTTTATCATGATTTGTATGAGTACTTTCGGACTTATGATTATGAAGCTTTAAATGCTGATAAATATACTCAAGGGGTCTATCAGTTGGATTTTGTACGCCAGGTTTGTAGGATATCAGGATTGAATATGCTTGATTTTTTTGAGAAGTGGGGATTTCTGACTCCGATTGATGCGGATATAAATGATTATAGTAAAGCCCGATTTACAATTACAGAAGGACAGATAACTGCTTTGAAAGATGAGGTTAATAAACAAAATTATAAAATGCCGCATCCGGAAGTACATCTTATAAATGAAAATAATATGTATAACTATAATGATTAAACAAATTGCAATATGAAAAATTTGAGATATTTATTTTTAGTATGCCTTACATGGATGATATTAGGAAGCTGTGGGGAAGAATATGTGTATAATACACGAGTTGTTACTGGAGTTGATTTATTGGATGTGGGAGAAGAAGGTAATTTATTGTTTTCGCGAGGAGAAAAGGGGGAAATTAAAGTTAGAATAACTCCGGTAGATGCGATTGATAAAAAGGATTATACTTTTTCGTATAAGAGTAGCGACGAGAGCATATTTACGGTCGATGATACGGGAGGAATACGCGCACTTGCTGTGGGAGAAGCCACTTTGACAGTACAGGCAATTAATAATCCGGCCGTGTCTCAGTGTTGTAAAGTAGTGGTACAACCCAATTGGATACGCACTATTGAATTACCACAAGAATATAAAGATTGTAGTCTGTTAGTGGATTCAAAAATAGATTTAGGGAGTGTTATCACTATAAAGCCGGAGCAGGTTGATAATCCGGATGTGATTTATACTTCTTCAAATCCGAATATTGCCACAGTCAGTGAAGATGGAATAGTAACTGGTGTGTCTAGTGGGAGTGTAGAGATTGTGATTCAAGCTGCGGATCAGGGAGGAGCAGTGGTGAGTGCTTTTATAACTGTAATAGATGAATTGCTGGGAGATTTTCCACGTCATACGTGGAAGGCTACAGTTTCACATACATTTGTGCCGGATCCTGCAGGAGGCGGTTCCCCGGAAATGTTACTGGATGGTAGTTACAATACTTTTTTATCAATTAGGAAACCCGGTAAAGGGGTTGAGACACCGGCTGGAGCCAAAATTTTCTTTACGATAGATATGGGGCAGCAGTATCCTTTCAATTATTTTAGTTGGCATCATAGAGGAGATAATGTTAGTGTAGGTTTGAGAGGTTCAAAAGTAGACATATATGGTAGCCTGGATGGGGGAAACTTTTTGATTTGATACAAAATGAAATACTGTTAGATACCGGAGCAGATGCCAGTACAGGGGAGAAGATAATATTGGATGATACATCTTCTTGTCGGTATGTTCGTTTTGTAATTACAGGTTATAGTACAAGTGCAGGTTCAGCCGTTCAGATTTCAGAAATTCAGATTGGTAGAGATAAATAATATGGATATTTGGTAAAGAAATGTATGAGTGTTAAATGATGTAGTTTTTTAGGAAACATTGTAAAGTATAAAAATGAAATATTCATAAATATGAAAATAATAATTGGGCTATAACATCATTTGTCAAAATCATCTGTCAATTCTCCAAGTTTCATGCCACTGTGAGTAGTGGGGATATCGGTTGCAATGTTGAGGTGGAATCTGGGGATTTGTCTCTCCATCCTTTCTTGGATGATACCTGTTGCATTAAAGATGTGTGTGGATATCTTCACACATTCGATTTACCTACTTTTATTTTCCAGCCAGCCTGTGGGAATAGCAGTCTTTTATGGGAACTGGAGGACAAAAGGCTAGGGATTTGACTGGTAATAATCGTGGACATTTCGGTTGCTTTGGTTTGAAAATCAAATATCTGAACGGCGGTATACACAAGATGGATGTATTTCTAAAATCAAAGGTAAAAAGATGTAGTTACGATACTGTAATAAGTATTTGTCTAATCGCTTTTTGCTTTGAAAATGATAGTAATTTTAATTTTGAATCAGTGTAGCTTTCAATTATTGATTCGTATTTTTTATTAACAATTAAATAAATTTATGAAACAATTTTTTTTGATAAGAATGTTCGTATGGCCTTTGCAGGTTTGTCCTGTATGGCTTTACTCGGTTTACCCCAATCGGCGGTAGCTCAAGATATGACAGTTTATCCTTATGCGGAAGATTATCAAGTGATTACCCGTGATGGAGCGTGGTGTTGGTTTTCCGATCCTCGTGCTATTTATGTGGATGATAAGATGTTTGGCGGTTTTTGTAGATAAGGAAGGCAGTATTTGGGCTTTCTGCTATGATCCTTCCACCTGCCAAAGTAAGCAGTATAAATTGTTTAATAAGTTGGATTATGACGACCATGCTAATCCTTCAATCATGGCTCTTTCAGACCAGCGTTTAGTTCTATTCTTTTCAGCACATGGAGGAACTAAAAATTCTCCTATTTATTATGCTGTCAGTAAATATCCGTCCGATATTTCATCTTGGGAGGAAGTACAAGAGATTAATCCTGAAATGGAGGGAAGTTTAGGTGTTTGCTATACTAATCCCGTAATGTTGTCTGATGAAAATAATCGGGTATATTTATTTTTCAGAGGTAGAGATTTTAAACCGACTTGTATTTATACTGATGATTTGAAAACATGGAGTCAACCGATTAATTTAGTACGTAATGATCCGGGATATGGTCAAGGAGGCCGTCCTTATACTAAAATTACAACTAATCATAAAGATAAAATATTTTTTGCTTTTACCGATGCACATCCTCGGGATCGTGCAACAAATTCCATTTATTTTATGATGTATAAAAATGGAAAAAATTTGTAAAGCGGATGGTACTGTTGTTTCAGAAACTCTTGGTTCCATAATACCAAGTCAAGTAGACAAAGTTTATGATGCAACTAGGACTTTCGATAAAGCGTGGATATGGGATATTGCTTTTGATGAATCAGAAAAGCCGATATTAGTTTATGCACGTTTCAGCGATCGTGATAATAAGCATTCTTATTGGTATGCACGTTGGAATGGAATAAAATGGGAAAACCATAAAATAACTGATGCAGGTCAGTGGTTTCAGCGTACGGAATATGTAAAGGAAAAACCGGAATATGAATGTAACTATTCTGGTGGCGTTTATTTAGATCATGAAAATCCTAATATCCTTTACACTTCACGTCCCATCAATGACCGTTTTGAAATAGAAAAATGGACTTTTACAGGTGGTAAACAAAAATGGATAACAGAAGCTATAACTTACCAGTCAGAAAAAAGATAATGTACGCCCTTTTTGTGGTACGTAATCATCGGGGTAGTCAATATCTGTACTCTGGATGTATAATTATAAATATCCTGGTTTTAAAGCCTATGATTGTGCTATCCGTACTGATCAAGAAGCTAAAGGATTTAGCTCAAGTGGAACAAGAAAGATATTACTATTGTAGCTGATACGGTCTTCCGTTGGGTGATGAAAACATATCAAAAGGATAAAAATTATTGTAATCAAGGATGGGTAAGCGGTGTACTTTATAACGGTTTATTTGATTGGGCTGAAATTACAGATAAAAAGAATATTTCGATTTCATGAAACGTATTTTTTCACGTTATTACTGGCAGTTAGGCAACCGTATGTATCATGGTGATGATCTTTGTGTAGGTCAAGTCTATCTTGATATGTATGCTAAATACAAACAAGAAAAGATGTGGATACCAACCAAAGCTAGAATAGATTGGATTATAGAGAATCCTCAATTGGAAATATAGATATAACTAAAGGGGTAAGTGATCGTTGGTGGTGGTGTGATGCCCTCTATATGGCTCCGGCTATTTTTACACGTCTGTATACACTGACTGGTGATAAAAATATTTAAAATTTGCTCATAAAGAATATTTGGATTGTTATGAACATTTATATGATAAAGATGAACATTTATTCTTTCGTGATGGCAAAATATCTTAACGCAAAGGATGAAAAAGGAGGCAAAGTATTTTGGAGCCGGGGAAATGGTTGGGTGCTTGGTGGATTGGCCGAAGTATTGAAATATTTGCCTGAAGAAGACAAAAAATATCGTCCTTTTTATGAACAGCTGTTGCAGGAAATGAGTGAGAAGATAGCTTCTTTACAAAGAAGACGGTTATTGGAGAACTAACTTATTAAATGCTGATATTTATCCTATGCCGGAGACTAGTGGAACGGGACTATTTACTTACGCTATCATGTATGGTATTAATCAGGGTATTTTACCTGCAGATAAATATTTACCGATAGTAAGGAAAGGCTGGGATGCAATGGTAAAAGCTGTTAATACGGAAGGAAAAGTGGGCTGGACACAGATGGTGGCACAAAAACCCGGAAAAGTGGTAAAAAAGATACAAGGGCTTATTCGGTAGGCAGTTTGTTAATGATTGCTTCAGAATTATATAGATATTTGGACAATAACAAGTAAACCTACCATAAGCGTATTTTAATTTGGTACTAATATACATACTTACACAGGAAATCCTTCCGTCCGCGGAGGATTTCTTTTCAATTGTACGTATCTGTAAATTTGTCCGCGGATTTCTTTGATATTTCATAAAATCTTTGTAATTTGTTATGTCATAAAATAATTGGAGGACAGCCTTATGAAAGACCCGCTTGGTATCAAAAAATAAATTCGATCCCAGTTCTTTACAAGCTGTTTCCAAATGAAGAAGCCTGCATTAACTATCTTGTAACTTTTAATTAGAACGGTACTCCCATTTCACTGTTTGATAAAACTTCAAAAGTCTATAAATTAAAAACGGAAATTATCGCTGTAAAAACACAGAAAAGAATTTTACTGTAAAAATAGGAACCATATTTGAGAAAATAAAGATTGACCTATAAAAGGTAGTTCGTTGTTATATGCTTGTTAACCATAAAGCGGGGCTTTCTTTCTATCGGTTGGCAAAAGATATAGATGTTACTCAAAACAGCGTGGTTTATGTTACACAAAATAAGAAGTCAAATGTATCTTGCTAACGAAAATCTTCTAATGGGTGAGGTGGAAACTGGTGAAACACTTATCGGGGGGTAGAAACAAAAATAGTCATTGGAACAAGAAAATGGCATATTCACAAGGACATTCCCATAAAGACAAAACTCCGGTAGTTGGAATGATACAATGGGATTCCTTAATAGTTTTACAGGCTCATAATCATTGTTTATCCTTATAACACGCAATAAACAAACAGATACATGACACTACCATACAAAATTAATTCTTCGTCTTTGAATTTGTTGGCAGATTCTTCCATATTATGAGATGTTTTGTTGGAGATGTGCTTTATGCTGATATTTATTCTAGTATCTCTCGTCTTCAATTCTCCGACCTGATACTTTATAAGAAATGCAAGGATATTATTCAAGCTTTAGAAACATTTCTTTTAGATTGATTGTCACGCAGTCAAACTGATTCACCATATCCATACCGATAATCCCTGCATCATCTGATGTCTGGAAATCACCGTTTGTAGTATCCACTGCAAGATTTTTTCAATTCGACCGGAACTTTACCGACCTTTATGCGGAAGGACGGTAAGCGCAATATTTCTTTTGTTACCACTATGTTGAAGCCGCCACCCGTAATGTGTTCCCGTTTGCCGGAAGCGTCGAGTTCGGACTTATGGCCTTCATAATATCGGTAATACAAGCCGGCAGTAGAACATCCTGTGTCAAAGTGCAACTTGAGCCTTTCCCCATTGTTTGCCTCTGCTTTTTTATTTTCAGTGCGCGGTCGGTCAATATCATGTTACGTCCCGAAGCGGGGAGCGGTGTAGATGATACAGGAAAGACAATTTTTTTTTCTTTTCGGATAGATACGCAGTTCATCGAACAAATTGATAAAATCCATGCCGAGAATTGCGTCAACCCTCATGACACTGTCCAGCGCGTTAGGCGGAGCAACGGTAATGAGTGGATAATGGAAAATCATGCTACCAATCTGCATATTCTCCACTGTTCCCATTTGTCCGTTCATAGCTCCGGGAAGCGTTGAATTGATTGTCAGCGAATCATTCAACATACGTACACCTACCTCTTTGGCAAAACGTTCGGACATGAAACTGGTTCCGGCACCGGTATCAAAAATGAAGCGGTATGTTTTTTCCGTTGATTGTAACAGGTATTAAAATTGTTGTACCCCCGCCAACCCTTCGGTTCAACACTTGTCGGTAGTTTTACTTTTTCTATTTCAATAGGGACGGATACATCGCAATCCGGTCGTGTGATACTTGGTGCCGGGATGCTACTCAATTTGCTATAGAAAGAAAAGACCTGCTCAAGTCCTTCATAAGCCTCTTTCTCTGCATTTTTTGTGCTTTAAGCTGGTCGATGATGCTTTGTGCATTCTGCGCTGCTGAAGCATAATTGCCCCTTAAACCGTCTATTTGACAGGCCAGTATAGTCATGCCAAGTACATTTGAACCTCCAATTTCATTCTGGTGATTGGTAGTAGTTTCCGGATGCCGCTTATTGCTTTATCCGGACGGTTGAAGTTATAATCAATCATGATTTCCGACATCAGTTTAAGAAAATCAACCTGCATGGAATCTTTTAAGATCGGATAGTTTTCTTCCAGACCGAACCAGTCCGACTGATTGATAAGTATTCCGATACGTTCGTCGGCACTTTGTGAAAAAACAGGGATAGAAAAAAAGGACCGCTGCTAATAAAAAATAATTTCTTCATTTGTTTTGGGTATTTTATAGTTCTGTATTTATGTGTATTTTTCTGACTATATTTTATTTGTTATATCCATAAGCTGTTTTGTTTCTTTTGGGTATGGTGGTAAATATAGTGAATTAATCAGAAACGTAGAATAAGGTTCGTTTTTATTTTAGGAAAGTTTGTTCAAAACATAAAATTCGCCCTCTGCCAATCTTCAAAAGACTGACAGAGGGCGGCTACCATGACGAGAAAAAGTCGAAGTTTATTGCTTGGCTTCGTTATTTTGTTTCAACAGAAATTCATCAATTGCTTTCTTCAGTTGGTCTTTGGGCAAAGCTCCCTGTGAGATTCTAGGCTGTTCGTTCATCGGAATCATCAGCAAGGTAGGGATGCTGCGAATTCCGAAAGCGGCGGCCAAATCCTGTTCTTGGTCCACATCAATTTGATAGATATCTATTTTACCGCTATATTCTTTGCTAAGTTCTTCAAGAATAGGGTGCAGCGCTTTACAGGGTCCGCACCAGGTTGCGTAGAAATCAACAATTGCCGGACGTTTGCCTTCAAATTTCCATTCATTGGGATTGGCTTCGTAATTATATACTTTCTTCAAAAAGTCCGCTTTATTTAATGCTATTACTTCCATTTTATTTTCTTTTTTTGTTGGTTCATTACTCTTTTTATTTTCTCCGCTGTTTCCTGCGCAAGCAGTGGTAGCAAGTACGATAGCGAAGGCACTCATAATACTTTTGATTAGTTTCATAATTCTTTTCTTTTTTTATTTTTTCTCTGATGCAAAGATAGAGGGATTACAGTTCCCCTGAAATGGCGATTTGGCCGGAACACTTGGCGAAATTTCCTTTTAGACAGTTAGTTAATGCTAAAATATGTCTTTTATTCTTTGGTAGGGAAGAGATAGACTTGTTTGTGGATATGGTGTACGAGTGGAGATTGTCTATTTGGAATAGCCGTATCACATCTTTGTTGACGGAAGCGCATGAAGTGGTGTATCATGTGTCATAGTCAAGGAGTATTATACTTCGGCTTCTCAGGCTAACCACCAATCAATTTGCAGGATATTAGGAGAAAACGGAGTTATTTATTTTTTAAGTATTCGTTTTAAATAGTCGGTATTCGTTAAGTTCACTGTCTCGAAAACACCTTTATAAAAGACGGCAAAGTTATTGAATACGCAAGGCAATTCCTTTGCTTTTTGTAGCGTATCCACTTGGACGAAAGATACAGGAACGTCATTTGTTTCACAAAACTGTTTTATTATGTCAATGTATTGATAAATATAAGGGCATTGCATATCATGATAAATTGTCAGTTCTTTGTTTTCAATCTCTAGTTTCTTGGCGTTTGGTGCAAACTTGGGTGTTGTTCCGTCAAAAAGAGAGAGCTAGCAACTCATATCCATTATCGGTAGTGTCAACCACCTCAAAGCCAAATTTCTTTGCAAATGATTGGTCGGAAAGCCAGCTCTTTGTTTTTTTGCCCCGAGCATACAAACACCGGATTTGCCTTTCTCTTTCGCATCAGCCAGACAATACTCCATGAGCGATTGTCCATATCCTTTTCCTTTGGAGCTACCTAGCACCCATAAACAATACAGATAATAATAGTTGTCGCCGATGACGGGAACCCAAGCTGTTTCAAGAGGAGCATATTCGATAAAAACCGTGGCCTTTGCATTTAATTTTCTAAAGATATGACCTTCGCTCAGCCGCTCGGAAAGCCATTGGCGTTTGGCATCAATACCCGGATGAGACTTCTTGCTGCGGATAATGCAACATAAATGTTCATCGGTAAGGTTTTCATTCGTCAGGTTTATAAAATCAGTATTCATGTGTAAGTTTGTTTTAGGTTTGGACATTATCAATCAGTAAGATGTATTGAGCCTATCTATTATCATTGTACAAATGTAGCGAATTTATGTAATATTGATTACCTATAAATGACTTTCATTTATGATTGAAGTAAAATAGAGCAAAGCCGTACAGATTTAAACAAAATAATCTACATAATGAAAAAATATCTATCACGCTATCATTCATTTTAATAACCTCTTAATTATCAAAAGAATAAATATGATAGATAGTTTTTTAGAATGTATCTATCATACTTTTACAGCTAAAATAGAGTATCTATCATCAATAAGATAGTTGAATAAAGGATGGGCGGACGTAATATAGCTTGTTTTTGTTGCTATGAATCCGTATAAATCCGACTATCATGGGTTGATAATCCAACTTTAGCAGCTCTAAGTTTGCATCCCACGTATGCGGGCTGTGCATCCCACATGTATAAACCGTATATCCCACGTATGCAGGCTGTATAGCCCACATGTGGGCTATAAAAATACGACTATTTCTAATAGATTGTTAAGCTGTCAATATAGGTTATCTTACTATAGATCGTGCATTCTTATGCCTTTAAAGAAAGAATTTTATTTAATGCTATATTGGAATTAGGTATAAGCTGGGTATGATAGATATACGTTTTTTACAATAAAAGTATGATAGATAAATTAAAAAAAAAACTGTCTATCATATTTATTCTTTTGATAATTAAGAGGTTATTAAAATGAATGATAGCGTGATAGATATTTTTCATTATGTAGATTCTTCTTCAAATTTGGTGGTAATTTAACTGGTCGGTGGTATCTCCATTCCCCTCCTTCTGAGGTTGTGTAAAAAGTAAGAATCAAGTGTTCTTTGACATATTGTATAAAAAGGATTTTATATCTTTGCTCTGCTAACAATAGGATTAATTTTATGGGCTATATTCAACCTTTTGATCGTAATCAACTGACTCTTCCCGAGTCTTTAGATTCTTATATCTCTTGTGAGAACCCAGTTCGTCTGATTGATGTTTTTGTCGATCAGTTTATCAAATTGCACCCTGATTTTTCCTCTTATAAAGGTAACAGTCCTACGGGCCGTTCTGCTTATAGCTTTGGTACTTTACTCAAGCTGTATGTCTACGGCTATTTAAACAGTATCAGTTCTTCCCGTAAACTGGAGCGCGAGACTCTGCGTAATATGGAGTTGATCTGGCTTCTGGGTAATCTCCATCCCGATCATAAGACTATTGCCGATTTCCGTTCCAAACAAACTTCGGGCATCCATGAATGTTGCCTTGATTTCCGCCGCTTTCTGGTCAGTTCCGGTTATATTTCAGGCAAACTGGTAGCTGTTGACGGCAGTAAAATCAAAGCCAATACCAATCGTGACGGTCTTACTTTAATGGTATTAATCGACAGTTAGCCTTGTTGGATACCCGTTTAGAGAAGTATCTGCACCAGCTTAATGAAAATGATCTGGTGGAAACAGCCCAGGAACAATTATCCGAACTCTCGGACGAGCTCGGTGTGGAGAGCTCCCTACTGGAGAAGATAGCCCGTTTGAGCCAACAGGTTGAAGAACTTCAGGCGGAAAAACAGCGTATGCTGGATGAAGGTTCCCAAAGAAGCTTTCCCTCTGACCGCGAAGCTCGCCTGATGAAGACCCGTAACGGTTTTCTTCCGGCTTACAATGTCCAATCAGTGGTAGATTCCCAACATCACCTGATAGGTGCCATGCAGGTTACCGACCACCCGAATGACTTTGAAGACCTTCAACCTTCGATTCATGCCATGCAGGAAGACCTTCAGGTAGAAGTAGCCCAAGCCGTTGCGGACACCGGTTATGCCAATGAAGAACAAATCCTGGCCCTTGAAGAAGAAGGCAAAGTGATTGCCGTTCCTTTCAATGAAGGAGACCATTCTCCTAAAAGAAGATCGGGAGCACGGAATCTTTTTTTTACCTATGATGCAGACAATGACTATTATATATGCTCCCAAGAAAAAATATTACCTATTAAAGACAGGCAAGTTCGTAAACATGGAAAGCTTTATAGAAAATATCAGGGAAGAGACTGCAAGGGTTGTCCCCTGATAAAGTTCTGCACCACATCAAAAAAGGCCGGATTATCTACCGAAGGGCAGATGCAGAACCCATAAGACAGTATATGAAGAAGTGTAAGGGGATGAAATACAAAGCGCTTATACGGTTACGAAAAGCATTGGTAGAACACCCCTTCGGAACTCTTAAATACTGGATGGGGCAAATACCACTCCTACTCAGAGGAAAGGAAAAGGTACAGGCTGAAATAGATTTGTACGCAACATGCTATAACCTAAAAAAGGGTGACTAACATTCAAAGCATACAGGTACTATTGCAACAAGTCCACTATTGGGGTATTAAGTATACCTAATAGCGGTCATTTACCAAAGGACAACAATAGAAATACCAAAATAAAGAGATAAAGAGCATTTCCTTTTTAATACAATATGTCAAAGAACACTTGATGCTTACTTTTTACACAACCTCCGGGAAGGAGGGGTGGCTGAAAGCCGGGGTGGTAGGTGGATACACAATGTTGATAATAACCGACTTACGCATTCACCTACCACCTCCCCTACGGGTACTCCTCCTTCCCGAAGGAGGAGAATGGAGAATACTATCGACTATCAACTATCAAATTATTATTTTCTTAATTAATTTTACCACCAAATTTGAAGAAGAACCTCATGGAATTAAAATTATTCCGACAAAGAAATACTTTTCGGGAACTAACTGAAAATATAGACGATAATTCCGGTAATTAGCACATAAGTTAATGCGTACGGAATAGCTGCTTTCAGGATTTCCCCTCTTTACCCTGCTGGTTTCCGGCGGAAGTGGCAATAGCGATACTTTGCGGGGAGATAATCTTACCGCCCGTAGCACCTACCGTATTTGCAGCGGAAAGCCAATCGGGGCTGACATGAATTTGTCCCGCTACACTTGCTTGCAGTTTGCCGAAAAAGGATATTGGATGAGGTGTCGCTTCCGGTAATAAATGTTCCCAGGCAACCGATGACCGGTGCGAACAGCGGATATAAACTTCCGGTAGCAGTGGCGAGTGCCGTGGCAATAACGGCAATCATTCCCGAAGCGTCCATAATGGTGGATAATCCGACCAGGCAGATAACCGTGACGAAAGTTTTTTTCAACTGTTTCACCGTATTCCAAAGTACGGTGAACAAGTCCTTTACTTTTTGCTCCCTGTATCAATCCACCGATAAAAGTACCCACGAAAAGCAATACTCCCGCATGAGTCAGCCATAAAATAGTGTAATTTACGGTAGAAGCATTGATAGGCAGACTGATTTTCGTTATCCAGTTATTTTCCAATGTATGGCGCAATCCCGGGAATAGTGGGCTTGTAAGAATAATAAGGACGAGAATAAGCAGATAAATACTCCATGCATTCAGAATATCTTTCGTCTTCAACGAGCTTTTCCGTGCCTTTTTCTTCTTTGGATGCAGTCAGTTTGCCATAAAGGACGATGACGATGATAGACAGGATGCTTCCGATGATAGCCGGAGATTCCGCTCCCATATATCTGGCTGCGAGGTATTGGCTGATTAAAGAAACACTGCCTACCAATAAAGCCAAGAACAGATTCTTGGGGAGTGATTTCAGTTTGGGGTCGGTAAGGAAAAGCAATACAAACGGAATAAGGAACATGAGGACTGATAATTGCAATACGACATTGGTACTAAGGTTCAGAACATCCAGATTCGTCTCCTTTGCCAGTACGAGCACCGGCGTTCCGATCGCTCCGAAAGCGGTAGCCACACTATTGGCTATCAGACTGACCGTAGCCGAGAATATAGGTTTGAATCCCAGACTGATAAGAATCGCTGCCGGAATGGCGACTGCAGTTCCGAATCCCGCCATCGCTTCCAGCAATCCGCCGAATCCCCAAGTCAATAACAATACCTGAATACTCTTATCGGTGGAAATGGAAGCGAACTGTTGCTTTATAGTCTCCATTTTTTCTGTTTTCAGCAATACGTTGTAGCTGAAAATAGCCATTAGTATAATGATTAAAATAGGGGAGACAGCTTTTAACGCTCCGTATAGAAAGGAATAAAACAGATTGTCCACAGAAAAGGTGAAGCCGAAAAGTGCAATCAGCATGGTTACCACTAAGGAAATGATACTGCTTTTGTCACCCGGCATTTTGAAGAATGCCATTAATACAATTAATAGTAATACCGGAATGATAGCAAGAATCAAGGTCATAATAGTCTGGTTTTTAAAAAGTAAGACGTTCATTTGTTATGAGTATAACAAACAAACGTCTCACTTGGGTCGATGCGGCAAATAGATTTTTCTATTTATTTCATCTTCACATTTAATATTTGCTGTAACTGTTTCAGGTTCGCCTGAGCTGCTTCGTTACCTAATTTGGCAGCTTGTTCGAATGCGGCCATAGCACGTTGGATATCTCCGTTCAGGAAATTGTAAACTCCGGTATTGTTCATAAATTCGGCAGTTGTGTGGTCTGCTTTTTCCATATATTTCACGGCTGTATTCAAGTCTTTCTGTGATAAGGCGACGGCAGCGGCATTCAGGTTGGCTACCTGGTCGGTAGGATACATACGTACTGCGATATCGAATACATTCACGAAATCTTTGCTACCTTTCGGATAACTGTTGGCTACCTGATACATTTCATTCAGGCTCAAATACTTCGGATTCTCACGAATGATGATGCGTCCCTGTTCTACGTCGAAATTGACGACGGTATAGTCGATCTTACAATTCACCTTACGCAATCCCGGATAGATTTCCTTGAGCATACTACGATAGGGAGCTCCACCGCCCACACGCATGATTTCCTGTTTCCGTTTGGCGTCATCAGTTGTATTTTGATAATATTCAGGAAAGTTTCCTTGTCTTTCATGGACGAGGACTTTAAAGCTTTCACCAGTCCGTCCCAGTTTTCGCCGCCGAAAGTCACTTTATAAAGTTTGGAAGAAACTTTCTCATTCTTGACCAGATAATCTTTCAAGGCTTCCGCACGTTTCTTGGAAAGCTGTTCATTGAAGGCCAGCGGTCCTTCGGGAGAGGCGAAACCTTCGATTCCGATTCCTTTTATAGTCAAGTTCTTATTATTCTGAATCTTGTCGAACATGGAATGAATATTCACCAGTTCGGTATGATTATTCATAAAGTCGGTAAGGATAACTGATTTGTTGACCGGGAAATCCAGATGAGCTTCATATTGTTCGCTACGGTTTTTCACAACTTCTACCGTAGGCTGGATATAGGCGACGAAAGGAGACATGGCACTTAACCGTTTGGCTTCGGTAGATACGTCGTTGGTGATTAATTCTTGCGCGTTCATCTCCTGATAATTGCCACAGCCGCATAAATTCTCTACGAGCTGTAAGGAGGCGTTGCTCATCCAAGGCTTATATGGAATGATCTGCGTATAATTAAAAGTCTCCCGTTTGTTATAAGGGACGATAAGAGCAGTCGGTTCCTGTTTGGTAATGGCTAGTCCGCGGATATAGGCCTTTTCGCGTCTTTTACCGTTGACGATAATTTCTTGCAGGGGGACGTTGTGCTGTCCGTCTGTCAATAAAGGAATCAGGCTGAGGCTTCGGGTGGAGCCTATTGTCAGTTTGCTCATGTCAAAAGTCATTCCGACATAGAGCGAGTTGCCTTGTTGCCATAACGATACATTGGAGAGAGTGAGTTCATCATTCAGAAATTTCTGTGCATGTGCCGGCAATATTGCGGCGGCAAAGGCTATAAATAGATAGATAAGTTTTCTTTTCATCTTTGTAAGTTTTTGGAAGGTTCGATTATTTGATGATATAAATGAAGCTTAAACCGACTTTGGTTGGACCGAAGTAATTGCGGTTGTTATGTCCCAGCTTCTCTCCTCCGTCGCCACGGGCGTATTTATCATATTTCAGGTGGGCATATCCGACGCCTATGGTGGCCTCCATGCTCCAACGTTTGCTTATTATCCATTGATAACCATAAGAGATACCCGCTCCGTATACATTCCCGTCGTAACGGTCGTGCCCCATTCCGAAGATATTCAGGTTGCTGACATTCATTTCTCCGTAATGTCCGTGCAGACCGAAGAAACTTCCGTTGAAACGTTCGCAAAGCCAGTAACGCAGTTCCGGCTGAACAAGCCAATGTTTAATCTGGCGGTCATCTCCGAATTTCCACGGGTTGTAATTACCCGATATGTCGAGGGTGAGTTTCTTTGCCAGTCCCACTTCGAAGCCGAGGTTGGGCGTGGAGGTTGCCCAATAGAGGGCATTGGTCTTGATAGCGAATTTAGGTAGATAGGCTTCGTTCCGTTGTACTTGCGCATAAATGCTTGTACCGGACATGAGCAGGAAACCGGCTGCTAGTAAAAATTTAATTGTTCTCATTTTGTTAGGGTCTAGATTTTTTATTAAAATGATACGCGATAAACAGTAAAGAACGGGTGTTTGTTGTCTCCGTCTGCAAAAAAATGATGCCTTGAAGAATAAATAAAGATGTTTAAAGGCATAAATGCTAACATTTTCGGGATATCGTGCGTTCATTATATAAAATACCTTTGTGTAATCAATATGACAATGATTCTATTTATTACTGCTTATTTTTACACACATACAATTTTAAATTAAATAGAGCCTATGAAAGAGCTTATCAAGAACCTGGAAGAACTGAACAGGAAAGCAGAAAAAGGCGGCGGCGACGCACGCATTGAAAAACAACATTCCGTGGGCAAACTCACCGCCCGCGAACGTATCGAATTACTTTTGGAAAAAGGTTCGTTTATCGAACTGGACAAGTTGGTTACTCACCGTTGTACCGATTTCGGTATGGAGAAGCAGAAGTTTGCAGGAGACGGAGTTGTCACCGGTTATGGCATGATCGGCAAGCGCCTGGTTTATGTCTTTGCACAGGATTTTACCGTGTTCGGAGGAGCTCTTTCAGAAACACATGCCAAGAAAATCTGCAAGGTGATGGATATGGCGATGCAAATGGGGGCACCTATCATCGGACTGAATGATTCGGGAGGTGCGCGTATTCAGGAAGGTGTCCGTTCTCTGGCAGGATATGCCGAAATATTCCTGCGCAACTCTATGGCGTCGGGAGTGATTCCGCAGATAAGTGCGATTATGGGACCTTGTGCCGGGGAGCTGTTTATTCACCTGCACTGACTGACTTTATTCTCATGGTAAAAAATTCCGGCTATATGTTTATTACCGGCCCTGATGTCGTGAAAAGTGTGACACAGGAGGAGGTGAGCAAGGAAGATCTGGGTGGAGTAGGCGTGCACATGACCAAATCCGGCGTGGCTCATCTTTCCGCAGAAAATGATATTGAATGTATCAACTATATCCGCGAACTGATTTCTTATCTGCCGGGAAATAATATGGAGGAACCTCCGTTTGTAGCAACGAGCGATTCGCCCACTCGCTTGACTCCGAACTTTCTAACTTGGTTCCTACGAATCCGAACCAACCTTATGATATCAAGGAAATGATTGAGGCCGTGGCTGACGATAACAGTTTCTTCGAACTTCAGGCGGAATTTGCGGCGAATATTGTTACCGGTTATATCCGTCTGAACGGAAAGACGGTGGGAGTCGTTGCTAACCAGCCGTTGGTACTGGCAGGGACTTTGGATATTAATGCATCTGTCAAGGCTGCCCGTTTCGTCCGTTTCTGCGACGCTTTCAATATACCTTTGCTGACATTGGTGGATGTGCCGGGATTCCTTCCGGGAATAGATCAGGAATACGGCGGTATTATTCGTAACGGGGCGAAGTTGCTGTATGCTTATTGTGAGGCTACCGTTCCGAAAGTTACGGTTATCACCCGTAAGGCATACGGAGGAGCTTATGACGTCATGAGTTCCAAACATATCCGTGGTGATGTGAACCTGGCTTATCCCACTGCCGAGATTGCAGTAATGGGACCGGACGGAGCAGTAAACATCCTTTTCAAGAAAGAAATAGAAAAGTCGCAGGCTCCCGCAGAGAAGCGGAAAGAACTTCAGGACGACTATCGGGAAAAGTTCGCGAATCCATACCGTGCGGCAGAACTGGGATATGTAGATGAAGTGATTGATCCGGCAATGACCCGTTTGCGCCTGATTCGCAGCTTCGAGATGCTTGCCAACAAGCGGCAGTCCAATCCACCCCGGAAGCATTCGAATATTCCGCTTTAAGAAGTGGAGAGTTGAGAATGGAGAGTATTCATTAAAAAGAAAAAAGATTATGATAAAGAAAATATTAGTAGCTAATCGTGGTGAAATAGCCATGCGCATCTTTCGTACGTGCCGGGTGATGAATATTTCAACGGTAGCTGTATATACCCATGTAGATCGGGGGAGCTTTGCACGTCCGTTATGCCGAAGAAGCCTATTGTATCTCCGAATCACCCGAAGATACTTCCTATCTGAAGCCGGAACTTATATTGTCCATTGCCAAAGACCGGAGCCGCCATTCATCCGGGATACGGATTCTTGTCGGAAAATGCGGATTTTTGCTCGTCGTTGCGAAGAAGAAGGAGTGATTTTTATTGGTCCGGTGCCGACATTATAGCTAAAATGGGAATCAAGACGGAAGCCCGTAAAATTATGCGTGAAGCAGGACTTCCTATTGTGCCCGGAACAGAAGCGCCTGTGCAGGGAATCGAGGAAGTGAAAAAGGTGGCTAAGGAAGTCGGTTATCCTATCATGCTGAAAGCACTTGCCGGAGGTGGAGGGAAGGGGATGCGTCTGGTACGCTCCGAAGAGGAAGTGGAGGCGGCTCTCCGTCTGTCTCAATCTGAAGCCGGGACTTCGTTTGTAATGACGCCGTCTATATCGAAAATATATAGAAAACCCGCATCATATCGAGGTACAGATTATGGGCGATAAATATGGAAATGTCGTTCATCTGGGGGAACGTGAATGTTCTATCCAACGACGGAATCAGAAGGTGATTGAGGAATCTCCGTCTCCCTTTGTAAAGGAAGATACCCGGAAGAAAATGCTGAAGGTTGCTGTGGAAGCCTGTAAGAGAATCGGTTATTATAGTGCCGGAACCCTGGAATTTATGATGGATAAGGATCAGAATTTCTACTTCCTTGAAATGAATACCCGTTTGCAGGTGGAACATCCGGTGACGGAAGAATGCACCGGTGTCGATTTGGTACGTGATATGATAACCGTGGCTGCGGGCAATCCTCTGCCTTATAAACAGGATGATATAAAGTTTAGCGGAGCTGCTATTGAATGCCGTATTTATGCGGAGGATCCGGAAAAATAACTTTATGCCTTCTCCCGGCGTGATTACGGTTCGTGAGGCTCCCGAAGGACGTAACCTGCGTCTGGATAGTGCGGCTTATGCCGGATTTGAAGTTTCGCTGCATTATGATCCGATGATTGCAAAACTCTGTTGCTGGGGACGTACCCGCGAATCGGCTATTTCGAATATGGCGCGTGCGTTGCGCGAATATAAGATTTTGGGTATCAAGACGACGATTCCTTTCCATCAGCGTGTATTGAAGAATGCGGCATTTCTGGAAGGAAAGTATGATACTACTTTTATTGATACACGCTTCGATAAGGAAGATTTGAAACGCCGGCAGAATACTGATCCGACGGTGGCCGTCATAGCTGCCGCAGTAAGGCATTACGAACGGGAGAAGGAGGCCGCCTCGCGTGCAACGACGCTTCCGGTAGTGGGAGAGTCGCTCTGGAAATATTACGGTAAGTTGCAAATGACAGCCAATAATTATTAAACTAAAAACTAAAGAAATAGCTTATGGGTACAACACTGGCTACATATTATGCCAAACTTCAGGATATGCCGGATAGTGAATATAAGGTGGAAATTTGGAAGATGGGCCAATCAAGAAGATTGCAGTCAATGGCAAGGTATATGAGGTCGATTACAATATGGGGGTGACTCTATCCATTCAATCATCATCGACCATCATTCACATGGAGTACAGATTTCTCCTTCTTCCAATAATTCATATACTATAATGAATAAGGGGGAGTTTTATCAGATTGAGTTGCAGGGAGAAATGGAAAAGATACACAATGCCCGTAGCGGGGCGGAAGCTGTGGGACGTCAGGTGGTTCAGGCTCCTATGCCGGGAGTGATCCTGAAAACATACGTAAAGAAGGGTGATAGCGTGAAACGCGGCGATCCGCTCTGTGTGTTGGTAGCCATGAAAATGGAAAATGAGATTCGTGCGGTGACCGACGGCGTTGTGAAAGAAGTGTTCATAGAAGATAATATGAAGGTTGGGTTGAATGACCGCATCATGGTAATCGAATAAGTGGTCTGTAGAAACAAAAGACTAGCCTGCTAAATAGTGAGGCTAGTCTTTTGAAGTCATAAGTCTTTTATTTCCGGAATCAATATAAACTTCGTGTTCGGAAAATACTTCTTCAACCAGTTTTGAATGAAGTTCATCGTATCATTCTGAATCGTTTTATCTTTTTGGGGTGGGATACATATTGTAAAGTACCGTATCCAGTACAATATCACGCTTTTGTATGGCCTCAAGGCTTAAAAGGGTGTGATTGATGCTTCCCAATTTCCCGGAAGTAACAAAAATAAGAGGATAATTCTCTTGGGCAATGTAGTCTATTGTCAGAAGTTCCGTAGTTAATGGAACCATTAAACCGCCTGCGCCTTCGAGTAGGACATAATCATATCGTTCACTCAATTCTTCCGTAGCACGTTTGATTTTACCGAAGTCAATGGGACGGTTATCCAGTTGGGAAGCGAGGTGTGGAGAGGCAGGATAGGAGAATATTTCCGGCATAGTGAGTCCTTCCTTGTCTTCTTCTGTAAAGGGGATTCCCATAATATGACGATGCAAGTCAATATCCTCTGAATGACCGACGTTTCCTGTCTGGATGAATTTTTGAGTGATGGTACGTTGTCCGTTCTTGTTCCATTCACGAGCTAGAAATCGGTGGCGTAACTTTTACCGGCATCGGTGTCGATGCCGCTTACGAAATATACATTCTGTTTCATACTTTTTTCTTTTGCGATAATATAAATGGGGTGGTAAGTCAGGGATACTAGTGCCCTGAGTAAATTCTTGTGTGTAACGTTCACTGAATAACTGCAAGTCACGGCGTGTCCGCAGTTGTTGGGAAGATGTGCCGGTTACTCCTGTTACTCCTGTCTGCTTCAAATGATAAAGTACTTTTATGGGATTATCAAACGAAAGAGAAATAAGTTCTTCTTCCGAATGGAGTATGTCAAAGTGAGTTGACAGGGCTGTTACAAGTTCTTCCCGTGAACGATAAGGGAGTCCGCTTCCTGTTAGCTCTCGTATCTCTTTCATATTCTTTTTGCCAAAGGTGCTGAAAGCGAAATAGCCTTGTTTGTTGAGCAACGCGTTACATCTCTTGAAAAAGTTTTCGGGAGATTCGAACCATTGCAACGCGGAACAGGAAGTTATCAATGTGCTTCCAGTAGGGAAAGGAACGATTTCTGCATCTCCCGGAAGAAAGGATACTTGCTCTTTTCTTAGTATATCCTCACAGCAGTATTTCATCTCCGGGCAAAGGTCGTTCAGGAATAATTCTTCCGGTCGTAGAGCCTGGAGCAGCATACGGGAATAAATGCCCGTACCGCATCCGAACTCAATTACTTTAGAACAGGGGAAGGATATATGTTTTGTAAGCAGGTGAATCATTTTATCTGCAATCTGCCGCTGTACGTTTGCTTCCTGCGGATAGGTAGCAATGGCTTTAGAGAAACGTTTTGAAATTAGTTGTTTATCCATAAATCAATAATTAGTTGATATGCATGATTACGTTATCAAAAAGTTCTTGTTGATAGTGGGCGGCTTCTGTATACTCAAGAGAATCCACTTTGTTTCTCCATGCCAGCCATTGGCTATCCGGCAGGAAGATATGGTCGTTCTTTCCTATGATGGCTTTTTGCCATGCAAAGTCCGAAGGTGGTAATGATAAGTATTGTTGTTGTATGGCGGCAAGTTCTTCCTTGAGTTCTTCAATGGAACGTTGGGGAGCTACTGTCTGAAAAGTTTTGTAACCGGCTGTTGAACCACACATCCGTCTTTGAAATTTTTGCAAGGATTGTTCGTTCAAACCTTGCAATGTCCCTTCGAAAATGGCAGGAGTGATCCCTTTCGTTTCATGTATAGGATAAGGGGTGCCATTGATAGCGATACTTTGGGAGAGGGGCAGGGATGGATATTGTTTCATTATCTGAGAAGCTGCCCATACTCCCATGGACCAGGCAATGAGGGTAATTTCGGAATACTCTTGCAAGATGATGGCATCGAACTCTAATGAACGATAATCATAACAAATCAGCCAATCCTTATTGGTCGGGCGGATTTGCAAAAATGGAGTTTCATCCATTCCCCAACCTGCGAAGAAAAGCAATAGATGCTTTTGATTATTTTTTATGATAAAATGCTGTTTCATCCGTTTATCAATTTTATAAGTTGGTCGATTTCGTGTTCGGTGATGTCCGCTGTTAATGAGAAGCGGATGCGTGAAGTCCCTTCAGGAACCGTAGGCGGACGTACCGGCAATGCATAGAATCCTTTGCGTTGGATTTCTTCTGCTTTACATATAGTGTTTTCACTTGCCCCTACAATCATAGGGACAATATGGCTTACCGAAGGACAGTTATATCCTTTGTCGACAAGTGCAGTCTTTAGTTTGTTGCTGATCCGTAACAAATGTGTCCTTTTCTCTTGGAGAGAGGGTAGTTGTTCTAGTATCCACGAGGTCCATTGAATATTGATGGGTGGAAGGGCTGTTGTGAATATAAACGTGCGCATCTTGTTGATTAGATATTCCCGGATAACTTGGCGGCAGACAATGTAAGCTCCTGCTGAGGCGATTGCTTTCCCGAACGTTCCTACCAGAAAGTCTATATCGTTGATGCAATTTTGTTCTTCAGCACATCCTAATCCGTTGTCTCCCCGTACACCGAAAGCATGGGCTTCGTCCACGTAAAGAAGAATATTGGAATAACTTTTTTTTAATTGGACAAGGGCATGAAGGTCGGCTTCATCACCGTCCATGCTGAAGATACTTTCGGTGACAATAATGATTTGCTCATACGCATTGTGATTCTCGGAAATCAATCGCTGTAACTGGGATAAGTCATTATGGCGATACCGGATACATTTCGCAGATGACAACCTGATTCCGTCTATCAAACTGGCGTGTACCAGTTTGTCTGCAAGAATTAATGTCTGAGCATTGCTGACGGCAGGAAGAATCCCTGTATTGGCATGATAACCACTGTTGAATATGAGTGCGCTTTCTGCTCCGAACATAGTTGCCAACTGTTGTTCCAATGCTTGATAATCGGAAAAGTTACCTGTCAGCAATCGGGAAGAAGAGGAAGTAGGCAGAAATGTTTCAGGAGTTATTGTCTTTAGGAATTCCTTTCTCAGCGATATGTTATTAGCCAGTCCGAGATAATCATTGGAGGAAAGATTCAACATCCGTTGCCCGTTCAGAATTACATTCCGCCCGTCGTGGATGAGGGGTGGGAGAGAGCGATAATTCTTCTTTTCCTTTAGAGTAAGAAGTTCTTGGTTTATATGGTCTGATATCATAAGTTATTGATGTATATTTTATTACGTTCTCCACTGATTACCTTGAGTAATCCGGTCGTTAGTTTGCTTAGTTGTTCGGGAGTGATGATAAAGGGGGGCATCAGATAGACGAGCTTTCCGAACGGGCGTACCCAAATTCCTTCTTCCACAAAACGGCGTTGCATAAATGCCATATTTACCGGACGCTTCATTTCAATTACTCCGATTGCCCCTAATATCCTTACATCGGCTACTTGTGGAAGTTCCCGGGCAGGTGCCAGTTCTTCTTTTAATTGTGTTTCGATTCGTTTCACATTCTCCTGCCAGCCGGATTGGAGTAATAACCGGACAGACGCGCAAGCCACCGCGCAAGCGAGCGGATTTCCCATGAAGGTAGGACCGTGCATGAAGGCTCCCGGTGCATGATTGGAGATAGTATCTGCCACATGATTACTAGCCAATACGGCAGAAAGTGTCATATATCCACCTGTCAATGCTTTCCCGATGCACATGATATCCGGCTCTACTCCGGCATATTCCCAGGCAAAAAGTTTACCGGTACGTCCGAATCCAGTTGCAATCTCATCAAAGATTAAAAGAAGTCCATGCTCTTTACAAAGCTTTTCCGCTTCGCGAAGATATTGTGGATGATAGAACCACATACCGCCTGCTCCTTGGACAATAGGCTCAAGAATGAGCGCTGCTAGTTCCTCCGAATGTTTTTCTATTGTTTTTCGTAGCGGTTCGATGTCCTGAGGATTCCATTCACCGTCGAAACGCGATGAAGGAGCCGGAACAAAATAACGGACAGGAAGTGACGCACCGAAAAGGCTGTGCATTCCCGTTACAGGATCACATACGGACATGGCATTCCATGTGTCGCCGTGATATCCGGAACGGATAGTCACAAAGTTATTTTTATCCGGTTTTCCGGCTGCATACCAATATTGTACAGCCATTTTCAGAGCCACTTCCACCGCTACCGAACCGGAATCTGCATAGAAGATTTTCTGCATGGAGGGTGGTACTAAAGGTAATAGTAATTTACCCAGTTCAATGGCAGGGTCATGTGTCAATCCTCCGAACATTACATGAGACATTTTATCCAATTGGTCTTTGGCAGCCTGATTCAATGCCGGGTGATTGTATCCATGCACTGCACACCACCAGGATGACATCCCTTCGATGAGTGTTCGTCCGTTTTCGAGGGTGATAGTGGCTCCGTCCGCCCGTTTTACTTTGTATACAGGTAGCGGATCGGTGGTGGATGTATATGGGTGCCATAGATGTTCCCGGTCGAATTGAGAGCCGGCAAACTGATACCCTTCTTTCAGGATCATTTGCTTGTCTTCCGAGACTTTGGAACCGAGTGTAGTGAGTAAATCACCTACAATGGCGGAATTAATACCAATGTATAACGCTTTGCTCATAGCTTCGGAAGATAGTTGTGAACGTCCTCCGGCAAAACGCAGGAAAGCAGTTGGGTTAATGAAACGGAACAAGGCAATTGTTCTGAGAACTTTTTCTTCACTCAAAGGCTTTTCGTTCTCCAACGGCGTTCCGGGTATCGGACTCAGCAGGTTGATAGGTATGGATTGGACATTCAGTGCTTTCAGCGTAAAAGCGAATTCAATCCGTTGTTCCATTGTTTCTCCCATGCCAATGATACCGCCGCAGCAAATATCCATACCTACACGGCGGGCAGCATTGAGGGTAGCCAGTTTCTGCTCTTGCGTATGTGTGGAGCACAGTTTCGGGAAATAGGAAGGTGCAGTTTCAGATTGCAATGATAGCGGGTAATTCCGGCATCGTGTAATGCATGCAATTCGTTTTCGTCAAGTAGTCCTAAGGAAGCGCAAAGCTGAATCGACGAGTGTCGTCGTATATGGCGAACAGTATCACAAAGTTGGGTTATCTGTCTGGAAGAAGGTTTTCGCCCGCTAGTGACGAGGGAGAAACGGTTGACGTCTTGGGTTTCGTTGTATTTAGCCTGTCGGAGACATTCTTTAGCGGGAAGGAGGTCGTAGACTTCGGCTTGCGTCTTGTAGTGAGAGGATTGTGCACACCATTTGCAGTTCTCCGGACATCTGCCGGACTTGGCATTAATGATAGAACACATGTCGAATTCGTGTGAAGCACGTGCGACGGTAATCTCGTGCGCGGCGGCATAGAGCGCCTCGCTGTCAGCCATATTGGCCAGCCAAGCGGCTTGGTCGGGCGATATGTCAATGCCTGCCAACACTTGGTCTTTGATTTCTTGAAGTGTCATAAATGTATGATAAGGGATAGTTTGTGCAGCATTCTGCTTGCGAAGGGCAACGTCCACCACATTGGTATGCAGATGACCGATTTGGAATTCACGTCCCATACTTGCAAAGGCAGCATAGTTCTTCCTGCCCCAGTAGCGGAAACGGGAAAGGAGGGTACGTGTGGTCTGTATATGACGTTGTTTCTTCATTTGGTTCTTGTTTTAAAAGGTAAGAACGGGGCAAATGTACAAAGATTCTTTGGATAAGCAAGCAAGTTAGAGATTTCTGATGTATGTATTTTTTATTTCTTCTTCCTATATTCTTTGCGCAAATGGAAGTTGAAGCCTGCATACACTTGAAGTGTGCCGAATCCGTTGTCCAAAGAGAAATTGTTCCGATGATAATTATAGTTTTTTCCAACAAAGGAGGAACCGACAAAATACTTTCCGTTGTTGTAGACAATGCCTGCGCGAATCAGAAAGTCGAGGTTGAATTTACTGTACCATTGTTTTCCTTCGTGGGTTTCCGCATCTACGTCGGAAGCCTTGTAGGCAATGGCGGGGGTGAGAGAGATACAAGCCAGGCAATTACGCGCAAATACCCAGTTGTAGGCATAACCGAAACTGATATTGGCATTGGTGTATTTGATTTTATTGACTTTCATACCCGGATTCATCTTTTCTTGAATATACTCGGGTAATTCTTCATAATCAAAATCAAGGTTGTGTTTTGAAATAGAAAAACCTGCAATGAATGTACCTGCATTACGACGCTGGTTGGTTGACTGGCTAAAAGCAGCCGGATAGGAAAACTTCCGGTTATTAAATATATAATATAAATTCAAGCCTTTGATATCTACTTTCAGGCCATTGAAGTTTTCGGAATAATTGGAAGGAATCTCGTCATAGAATCCTCTGATTTTATGAATTTTATAATTGTTTCCCGTGCGACGATAGAAAATATCTACACCCAGCTTGGAACTGTAAAGGCTTAGGTCGAACTCCGTACCTTTATTCTTTCGGTTGGTTTTCCTGTAAATATCGTCCACATCAACAGACCAGCCCAGGAAAATCCACCTCCAGCCAAAGTACAATCCGATTTTGTTATGTGGATTGGGGGAGAAACTGAGCTTTTGAGGTTGGGGCAGGTCACTACTGACCGAGTAGTATTCGAAGTTGCTGAAATGAGTGGCCATTAGCGCATAATTATATCGGTTGGGACTGATATAGAGCGTATCGAAATCACTGAAGTTCATGAATTTTTTGATGGCTCTTTTAAAGGCGCTCGGTCGGACGGATGTGAGCGAGTCGGCTTCTATATTGTCATTCATGAGACTGTCCCTCTTTTCAGTTTGAGCCTGCAAAGAGAGTGACAGCAGCAGAAAGAAAGATAGAATAAGCCGTTTCATCATAAGGTTCTTCGTTACTGTTATAGATGTTGTTCGTTTCACGAAAGTACTATCTTTCGCTGATTTATGCTAACAATCATCTAAAAAATGTTTCGTTTCCTAAACAAAAACTTCTCTATACTGTTAATTACGGCAAGCAAATAAATATTAAGCCACAAAATTATGAGAATCTATTTACATTTATTAGCAGCGTTTTTTTCTGTTTTTGCAGGAAGTATATATGCAAATACACAACAGGAAAAACGCGTGACGGGGACAGTAACTTCCGAAGGGGAACCGCTGCCCGGTGTTTCCGTACAACTGAAAGGGGCTTCTTCCGGTACGATTACCGATATTGATGGAAATTACTCTATTGAAGCTCCCGTCAACGGTACGTTAGTGTTCCGTTTTGTAGGAATGAAAACAGTGGAACAACCGGACAATAACCGGAATGTGATTAACGTGACGCTGGACTCCGAAAGTAAGGAACTGGAAGAAGTAATGGTAGTAGCCTATGCTACCGCCAAGAAATATAGCTTTACCGGAGCTGCTTCGACCATGAAAGCAGGGGAAATTGAGAAGTTGCAGACTTCCAGTGTATCCCGTGTATTGGAAGGCACTGTATCCGGTGTACAGGCAAGTGCGGCAAGCGGTCAGCCGGGAACGGATGCGGAAATCCGTATTCGTGGTATCGGCTCTATTAATGCTTCCAGTGCCCCGCTGTATGTGGTGGACGGTGTTCCGTTCGATGGTAGTGTCAATTCTATCAATCCCGATGATATATCTTCAATGACTGTCCTGAAAGATGCCGCATCGGCTGCCTTGTATGGTTCGCGTGGTGCGAATGGTGTGATTATCATTACTACCAAGCAGGGACAGCAGGACTCGAAGGCGACGGTAAAAGTGAAAGCGTCTTTAGGAGGTTCCAATCGTGCTGTCCGTGATTACGACCGTGTCAGCACGAATCAGTACTTTGAACTGTATTGGGAAGCGCTGCGCAATCAATATGCCAAAAGCTCGGATTATACTCCTGTAACTGCCGCCACTCAGGCTTCCAGGGATTTGGTGACGAAATTAATGGGTGGAGGTCCCAATCCTTACGGTCCGCAGTATGCGCAGCCTGTCGGTACAGACGGAAAATTGGTAGCGGGTGCCCGTCCGTTATGGGATTCTGACTGGAGCGACGCTATGGAACAGCAGGCGCTCCGTACGGAATTGAATTTGAGTGTTTCCGGTGGCGGTAAAGCTAATCAGTATTTCTTTTCCGCCGGATACCTGAATGACAAAGGTATAGCACTCGAATCCGGTTACCAGCGTTTTAATCTTCGTTCGAATATAACCAGTGAAATAACTTCTTGGTTGAAGGGTGGCGTCAATTTGAGTTTCGCCCATTCCATGCAGAATTATCCGGTATCGTCAGACTCTAAAACCAGTAATGTAATTACAGCAGGACGTACAATGCCCGGTTTTTATCCGATTTATGAGATGAATGCCGACGGAAGCTATAAACTGGATGATAGCGGAAACCGGATTTACGATTTCGGCTCTTACCGTCCTTCAGGCTCTATGGCGAACTGGAACTTGCCCGCCACTTTACCTTTGGACAAATCGGAGCGGATGAAAGATGAAGTTTCCGGTCGTACTTTTCTGGAAGCTACGATTATTGAAGGATTGAAATTCAAGACAAGTTTTAATTTCGATTTGATAAACTACAATACGTTGGATTATACAAACCCGAAATTGGGTCCTGCCAAGGAAAACGGAGGTGGTGTCAGTCGGTTGAATACCCGTACTTTCTCCTGGACGTGGAATAATATTGTCACGTATGACAGGACTATCGGTGAACATCATTTGAATGTCCTTGCCGGTATGGAGTCTTACTCTTATCGGTATGATGAACTGACGGCTTCACGTTCTAAAATGGCGCAACCTGATATGCCGGAACTGGTAGTGGGTTCGCAATTGACAGGAGGTTCGGGCTATCGTATTGATTATGCTTTGGTTGGTTATCTTACCCAGTTACTCTATGACTACCGGAATAAATATTTCTTCTCTGCTTCTTATCGACGTGATGGTTCTTCCCGTTTTGCACCGGAGACTCGTTGGGGAAACTTCTGGTCATTGGGTGCTTCATGGCGTGTCGATCGGGAAAGTTTTATGGCTTCCACTTCAGACTGGCTTTCCGCACTGACTTTGAAAATGAGCTACGGTGCGCAGGGAAATGATAACCTGGGTACATACTATGCAAGCAAAGGGCTTTATTCAATTGTTTCCAACTTGGGAGAAAATGCGTTGGTGTCCGACCGCATGGCAACCCCAAATCTGAAATGGGAAACGAACCTGAACTTTAATGTCGGCATTGATTTTCTCTGTTTAACAACCGTTTCTCCGGTTCGTTCGATTTCTTTACACGCCGTTCAAAAGATTTGCTTTATTCCCGTCCGATTGCTCCCTCTCTGGGATATGGTTTTATTGACGAAAACGTGGGAGCGTTAAAAATACGGGTATTGAAATGGTTCTTAACGGAACGATTATTAATCAGAACGGTTGGGTATGGAAACTGGGAATGAACCTGACGCATTATAAGAATAAGGTGACGGACCTTCCTTTTGAAGGATATGCCGAGAAGTGGCGTGAACAAGTTGCAGGTAGGCCGTTCGGTCTACGATTTCTACATGATAGAGTGGGCAGGAGTAGATCCGGAAAATGGAGATCCGCTGTGGTATATGGATGAGAAAGATGCAAATAAAAATCCGACTGGAAGACGTGTCACAACAAACGATTATAGTTCGGCTGACTATTATTATGTCAATAAGTCGTCTCTTCCGAAGGTGTATGGCGGATTCAATACGTCTCTTTCCTGGAAAGGATTCGATCTTTCGGCCATCTTTGCCTATAGTATCGGTGGATATATCTACAATCGTGATATTACGATGATTCTGCACAATGGTAGCTTGGAAGGACGCGACTGGTCGACGGAGATTCTAAAGAAGATGGACGCCCGACAATCGTTATACAGATGTTCCTGCCTTGAGTACTACTTCTAATAACTGGAACTCGGCTTCTACCCGTTTCTTGCAGAATAATTCGTATATGCGATTAAAAAACCTGACACTTTCCTATAACTTGCCCAAACAGTGGATCAGTAAGTTGTCATTGAGCAGTGTGCAGGTGTATGTGCAAGGAGATAATCTGTTTACCATTCATCGGAATCAAGGACTGGACCCTGAACAGGGAATTACCGGTATCACTTATTACCGTTATCCGGCTATGCGAACCATTTCCGGAGGTATCAATGTTTCTTTCTAAATTCAGACTAAATTATGAGAAAAATAAAAATACAATCCATTCTTGTAGCTGTTGCCGGTCTTTTTGGCAACGAGCTGTAGCAGTAGCTTTTTGGATACAGATCCCACAGATGCGGTAAGTTCGGATAAGGTATCTGTACCCGAAAATGCGGAAGCACTTGTAAATGGTGCCTGGTATAATCTGTTCGATTATTCAAGTACCTATGCCAATATTGGTTATCGGGCACTTCAGTGTCTGGATGATATGATGGCAAGTGATGTTGTTTCCCGTCCGAAATATGGTTTTAATTCTTCGTATCAGTTTAATGATATAGCACTTTCTTCGAACAGTAGAACAGAGTTTGCCTGGTATCTGATATATAAAACGATAGATAATTGTAATACTGCCATTTCTATCAAGCGGGAGATTCGGAAGAACTCCGACAGGTACAGGGACAAGCATTGGCATTGCGTGCTTTCTGCTATTTGCATCTGGTACAGCATTATCAATTTACCTATTTGAAGGATAAGGATGCACCTTGTGTTCCTATTTATACCGAACCGAGTAATAATGAGACGGTGCCGAAAGGAAAATCGACAGTGGC
>VOFG01004886.1_pt1 | contig 54542 bp, 87 predicted proteins | sample 5384171 | NCBI WGS metagenome assembly VOFG01 (sample SAMN12384726, study PRJNA508395) | human gut metagenome | isolation source: healthy gut F | host: Homo sapiens
GGTTTTCGTAGTAGTAGCTGCCATATAAAACATCATCCTTTCTGGGAACGCAAACGAAAGGCAGACTGTACAAAAAGCCGTCTGCGGATCAGGTTCCTGTAACGACAAACGGCAGAAAATCCTGCTGTTTTGCCCAGAGTTGTAATACTATGATTATACGTTCTGAGGAGGTTAATGTCAAAAGAAAAAACAGTTCTGAAATAACGCAGAGTATGGTAGAATCTGCCAGTCGGGTAAATGAAAATAGAAAGCGTCTCCGGGCTCATCCCTGAAACGAACGGGGCAGCGTACCAATTCGTAAACCAGAATTGGTACGCTGCCCATCAGGTCTTTTTCCGTTCACGACATATCCGTCATACCCTGCATCCCGGATTTCATCCAGAATCGCGGCATCGCGCCATGCCATCTCGGCGGCAAGGTTTTTTGTGGTTATCCTGTACATTCATATGGTAAATCCGGTGATACGTAACGAAGCAGTTTCGGATTTGCCTTTTTTTGCAACACCGGCAAGATCCGTGCTTAACGGCACTGGTATTTCTGCCATTTTGGTTCGCGGCAGGAGATTCCGGCGGCGTATTCCACTTCGTGCAGCAGGATATCACAGCCTTTCGATTTTTCTGCCACGAGATCCAGCGGAGCGGTATCGCCGGTGATGACGATTGTGCGGTCCGGTGTGGTGAATTTATAGCCGTAGCATTCCAGTGTTCCGTGGCTGACCGGAAAAGCCTCCACCGTAACCAGGTCATCCCGGTAGACAATGCCGGATTCAATTTCTGTTACCTCAACGCGGTAGCCGGATTCGTTTGCTTTTTTCGAAACCGTGAATTCGGAAATCAATGTCGGTTTCATAGGCCTGTAAGATATGATCGGTCATGTGCTGTAAGCCCTTTGGCCCGAAAACTTTCAATGGAACCGGGCGCTCCAGCACCCACGGGTAAAAATCAGATCCGGGTATCCTGCGGTATGGTCTGTGTGAAGGTGCGTACAGAAAGGCAACGGTCAGAAGATCCGGCCGCAGGGCATCTACGCCGTTAAAATAGGCGGCTGAGGCCTGGCGGACAACGCCAGGGCCAAAATCTACCAGATAAGCACGGTCACCGACCACGACAGCGGAGGAAGGTCCGTTGGCATTCGGACACGCATTTGGTGTGCCGGTTCCGAGAAGAACAAGTTTTGTCTGCATTCTTTCTCTTTTCCTTTTCTTTTTGTTTCTGTTTCTGTTTATGATTTTCTGTTACGATTTCTGCTTTTGCCTTATTTCTCTTCTTTTGATTCATTGTTTTGGGTTTCGGAAGATGCTTAATGGAAATTCCGGTAAATCCATAGAAAATACTGAAAACCGGGGTCAGGTAAAGCAGGAATAAGTACGGGAAAAATGCCGACCATGCAACACCAAGTGTGCCGGCCATGTATACGCCGTAGCCATGCCATGGAATCATAGGACCAGCCATAGTTCCGGAGTCTTCGAGGCAGCGGGAAAGAATTTCCGGTGCAACCTTGCGCTCTTTGAAAGACAGGTGCCATCAGACGGCCGGTTAGAACGTGTGCCATCGGCTGGGGAGCAGCTGATGAGGCTGGTCACGTAACCGACAATCATCGTTGCCAGGATCATACTTCCATCGCTATTGATTCTCTTTACAATCGCCTGAAGAATGTGATCCAGTACACCGAGTTTTTCCAGCATGCCGCCCATGCCGACAGCAAAGCAGATAATGGCTACGTACTGGAGCATGCTTCCCATGCCGCCGCGGTTTAAGATGGATTGTAATACCGGTTCTTCGATTGTGGTTGTGTAACCGTTGTAAGCTGTGCGGATGATGCCCTGCAGAGTATCGTGCTGCACAAAATAGAAACAAATCCGGCAGCGAAGCTGGAAAGACCAAGTGCAGAGATCGCATTTACTTTGCAGAGGAGCAATACAATAATCAGGATGGCAGGGATCATGGTAATCCATCCGAGCTGGAATTCACCGTTTAAAGCATCGATGTAAACGGTAATGCTTCCTCGGTATAGCTTCCGCTGGTCTGCTGGAAACCGAGAATAGTAAAAAGAATTAAGGTAATTACATACGTTGGAAGGGTGGTCCAGAGCATCGAGCGGATATGATCGCCAAGTTTGGCATCTGCAACGGCCGGAGCAAGGTTTGTGGTATCGGAAAGAGGACTTAATTTGTCACCGAACATGGCACCGCAGATGACAGCACCGGCTACCATGCCAGGATGGATACCCATGGCGTTTCCGATCGCCATCATGGCAACACCTGCGCTTCCGACGGAACAATAGGAAGTACCGGTTACAATACTCAAAATGGAGCAGAACAGCAGCGTCAGAGGCAGCAGCCAGGACGGGTTAATCATTTTTAAGCCCCAGGAAATGATGGTGGCAATGGTGCCACTCTGCAGCCAGGTGCCGATCATGACACCGATGGCCATCAGAAGGCAGAGCGTCGGGGACGACCATACGGATGGCATCGTATGCGCCGGCAACAATGTTGGCGTAAGAAATACCGAAAATCTTACAAAACAGATAGATAAAAATCCAGCTTGCAAACAGGCCGATCATAGGACCGCCGGTTTTCAGGCGGATACAGACTGCGACGGATACGATGATCAGCAGCAGCAAAAAAGCAGTGACTGTGGCAGATTGAGTTTTTTTTCTTTTCGTTCCACTCATAAAAAAATCCCCCATTCATAGGTAAAATGATTTGCCCATTCAACGCGTTAAAGTAGAAAAGACATGTAATATATTATAATGGTGAAATGCAGAAAAAAGCAAGGGAAATTCTCTTGATTTTTTGTTCTATGGTTGCTATAATAAGCGTGAGTGTGGGGCGGAGGATAAACTTCGGCCCTTTTGCAGCTAACTATAAACGGAATCAACAAGATAAAGAGGTTAAATCAATGACAAGAATAGACATTATTTCAGGTTTCTGGGCGCAGGAAAAACAACCCTGATCAAAAAACTCCTCGGAGACGCACTGAAAGGCCAGCAGGTTGTCCTGATCGAGAACGAATTCGGTGAAATCGGAATCGACGGAGGCTTCTTAAAAGATGCCGGTATCGAAATCCGTGAAATGAACTCCGGCTGCATCTGCTGCTCTCTTGTGGGAGACTTCGGCGCAGCATTAAAAGATGTTATCACCAAATATCACCCGGACCGCATCATCATCGAGCCGTCCGGCGTAGGTAAACTCTCCGACGTCATCAAGGCTGTAGACGGTGTAGAAAAAAGCAGGCGTAGCCCTGAATTCCGCAACAACCGTAGTCGACGTTATGAAATGCAAAATGTATCTCAGAAACTTCGGCGAATTCTTCGAGAATCAGGTAAAGAGCGCAGGAACCATCATCCTGAGCCGTACCGATAAAGCCGATACGGAAAAAGTAGAGGCAGCAGTAAAGATGCTCCGCGAACTGAATCCGGAAGCACACATTATTACCACACCGGTTGAAGTACTGGGTGGTAAGAAAGTACTCGATACGATGGAAGGTGCCATCATCAACCTTGCGCAGGTAGAAGAGGAAGAGCATCATCACCATCATCATGACCACGACGAGTGCTGCTGCGGCCATGACCACGATGAGGAGCATGAGCACCATCATCACGATCATGATGAGGACGAACATGAACATCATCACCACGACCATGACGGCGAGTGCTGCTGCGGCCACGATCACGACGAGGAGCATGAGCATCATCACCACGACCATGATGACGAGTGCTGCTGCGGCCATGATCACGACCATGAGCATCATCATCACCACGATGACGAGTGCGGCTGCGGTCATGATCATCATCACCATCATCACGCAGACGAAGTTTTCACAAGCTGGGGTCAGGAGACTGTGAAGACCTTCACCAAAGAGCAGATTGAAGGCATCTTAAAGAAACTTTCCGAGGATACCGCTTATGGTATGGTTCTTCGGGCCAAAGGTATGGTAGCAGGCGCCGATGGACAGTGGATCTATTTCGATATGGTTCCGGAAGAGTACGAAGTACGTGACGGAGCACCGGAATTCACCGGAAGAATCTGTGTCATCGGTTCCAAATTAGCAGAAGATAAGCTGGCAGAGCTGTTCGGACTGTAAAAATACAAAGTAGCTGCGAAAATTACGGTCCGCAGGGTACCTGTGAACTGTAGTGAAGCTGCCGCATCAGAAACAAAATCCGATGTGGCAGCTTTTTTTCTTGATTTAGAGACAAAGCAAAAGGCACGCCCGGAATCTCAGCCGCAAAAAGCAAGTGCAGAAAGATTCCGGGAGTACGTCAAAGACAACGGAGGTACAAAATGTACGAAGAAGACGAAGTAGAAATTCCGATTTATCTCATAACAGGATTTCTGGAGAGTGGAAAAACCTCTTTATCAATTTTACCGTAGCACAGGACTATTTCCAGATCGACGGACCGACCCTTCTGATCACAACCGAAGAAGGTGAAGTAGAGTACGACGAAAAAGAACTGCTCAAACACAACACCGTCCTGAAATCGTAGAAGGACCGGAGCAGTTTACCTTAGATTACCTGAAAAAACTGAACCGTAAATATCGCCCGGAGCGTATTATTCTGGAATACAATCCGCTCTGGAGCGTAAAAAACTCGAAGAAATGGAGCTGCCGCGCGGCTGGGGCATTGTACAGGAGATTGTGACGGTCGATGCAAGCTGCTTCCAGATTTATATGCAGAATATGAAATCTGTTTTCATGGAGATGGCAAAAATGCGGATATGGTTATGTTCAACCGCTGCCGTCCGGAAGATCCGCTTCCATCCTTCCGCCGCAGCATCAAAGTAGTCAACCAGGCGTGCGACGTTCTGTTTGAGAATGAAGAAGGCGAAATTGACAACATTTTGAGGATCAGATGCCGTTTGATACCGATGCCGATGTGATCGAGATTGATGACGCTGATTACGGAATCTGGTATGTCGATATGGGCGACAACCCGGAGCGCTACGAGGGCAAAACCGTTCATTTCCGAGGCATGGTATTAAAGAGCAAAGACGTCGGAGCTGATTTCTTTGTCCCGGGTCGTATGGCAATGACCTGCTGTGCAGACGATACTTCCTTTATCGGTTACGTCTGCAAATGCGCAAGCGCCAAATCTCTCGTGATGGGTTCCTGGGTTGACGTGACTGCAACGGTAAAATGGGGCTATATGAAGGTTTACGATGGCGAAGGCCCGGTTCTGTATGCAAAAGAAATCAAACCGGCCAAGAAACCGGAGAGCGAACTGGTATATTTTAACTAAAGAAAAAGGAACAATCATACATCAGACAACAGAGGGCAGGGAAAGTTTTTCTGCTCTCTGTTGTCTGCATTGCAGGAGGAAGTATGTTTATTATAGTAGGTTTGGGAAATCCGACGCGCCAGTATGAGGGCACGAAGCACAACGTCGGATTCGACACCATCGATTACCTGATCGACGAATATCAGATCCCGTCTTCCGGTGCAGGCCACAAGGCACTGTTCGGAAAAGGCATGATCGCAGGCCAGAAAGTCATTGTCGCAAAGCCGATGACATATATGAACCTGAGCGGCGAGTCCGTTCGGGAGCTGGTGAACTATTACAAAGTGGATCCGGAGAGCGAGCTGATCGTGGTTTACGATGATATCAGCCTGGCGCCGGGACAGATCCGTATCCGCAAAAAAGGAAGCGCGGGCGGCCACAATGGCATCAAAAACATCATCGCCAATCTTGGCACCGACCATTTTATGCGTGTGAAGGTCGGCGTCGGTGAGAAACCGAAAAACTGGGATCTGGCGGACTACGTGTTAAGTCCGTTTACGAAAGACGAACGTCCCCTTTGTAAATCTGGCGATCGAGCATGCGGCAAAAAGCAATTGAGCAGATGCTGAACGGGGATGTGGACGCAGCTATGAATGAGTATAACCGCAAATCTGCAAACCCGGCAGAGTAAGGAAAATGAAAGCGTTATTAGAACCGATCAAAGAAATTGCCCGTTTTGACGAGCTGTTCCGTGATCTGAAAAAAGGAACCGCAGGTGTGACGGTGATCTCGGGCTGTCTGGAAAGCCAGAAAGCCCACATGATTGCAGGTCTCTCCGAGGATGCCCCGGTGCGGCTTCTGATCGCGGAAAATGAATTAAAAGCAAAAGAATTATATGAGGATTACCGGCTGTACGATGCGGAGACGCTGTATTATCCGGCGAAGGACCTGATTTTCTATCAGGCAGACATTCACGGAAATCTACTGATCCGGCAGCGGCTTCAGGTGATCCAGGCACTTCTTGAGCGGAAGGAAGTTACCATCATCACCAGTGTAGGGGGATGTATGGACTTTCTTCTGCCTCTTGGCGTGTTCGAAAAACATTGCATCCATCTGCGCAATGACAGCGAACTCGATCTGGATAAAATAAGAAAAAGAGCTGGTGCAGCTCGGCTATGAGAGTACCTTTCAGGTGGAGTCGACCGGCCAGTTTTCCGTGCGCGGCGGCATTCTCGATATTTATCCGCTGACGGAACAAAATCCGATCCGGATTGAGCTCTGGGGCGATGAGATAGATTCCATCCGAAGCTTCGATGCGGAGAGCCAGCGGTCGATTGAAAACCTCGAGGAAATCATAATCTATCCGGCATCGGAGCTGATTTTAACAGAGGACACGATTGCGCGCGGCGTAAAAGCTATAAAAAGAGGCGAAAGCGCAGAGCACAAAATTTCGCGACAAGATGATGACAGAGGAAGCGGCAAGGATCCGCCATGCGGCAGAGGAAATCTGCGACCGGATCGGAGAAGGCGAAATTCTGCAGGGGAGCGGAGCAGTATCTTCATTATTTTTTATCCGGAGACCGTCTCGTTTCTTGAGTATCTGCCGGAGAACAGCCGCATTTTCCTCGATGAGCCGAACCGCATCATCGAGTGTGCCGATGCGCTGGAAGCAGAATTTCAGGAGAGCGTGAGCCACCGTCTTGAAAAGGGATACCTCCTGCCGGGACAGGCGAAGCTGATGTGCAGTACGGCGGAGCTTGTGGCAAAACTGAACCGCCGCGGCTGTGTTGCCGTATCGCTGATGGAGCCGCAGAAGGGCGAGTGGAACATCCGCGATGAGTTCAGTGTGACGGTGAAATCGGTCAATTCGTATAACAATCAGTTCCCGCTTCTGGTAAAAGATCTGAAATCCTGGAAAAAAGCGGGTTACCGTATTGTACTGGCGAGTCCGTCGCGGACGAGGGCGCAGCATCTGGCGGAGGACCTGCAGAATGAGGAGATTCCGGCCTTCTACAGCGAGAATGAGGAGCGTGTTCTGAAACCGGGCGAGGTCATGCTGATCCACGGCGCGGCCCGCAGAGGCTTTGAATATCCGATGCAGAAATTTGTGCTGATCACAGAGACGGATATTTTTGGAAAAGAGAAGAAGAAAAACCGGAAGAAATCGGAGTATTCCGGTCAGAAAATCCAGAATTTTGCAGATCTATCGATCGGTGACTATGTCGTGCATGAGAGCCACGGTCTTGGTATTTACCGCGGTATCGAAAAATTGAGATGGACCGCGTAACGCGTGATTACATGAAAATCGAGTATGCGGGCGGATCGAACCTCTATGTGCTGGCCACCCAGCTCGATACGCTGCAGAAGTATGCGTCCGGCGAAGCTGCAAAGGTGCCGAAGCTGAATAAAATCGGCGGTCAGGAATGGAATAAGACGAAAACACGGGTTCGCCATGCGGTAAAAAATATCGCACAGGATCTCGTGAAGCTGTATGCCGAGCGGCAGGCGTCATCCGGCTATCAGTTCGGAAAGGATACGATCTGGCAGAAAGAATTTGAGGAACTGTTTCCGTTTGAGGAGACGGACGATCAGCTTGCGGCGATCGAGGCGACAAAGGCGGACATGGAGAGCAAAAAGATCATGGACCGCCTGATCTGCGGCGATGTCGGATACGGCAAAACCGAGGTTGCAATCCGTGCAGCGTTCAAGGCAGTACAGGAGAGCAAACAGGTCGTCTACCTCGTTCCGACCACCATTCTGGCACAGCAGCATTACAATACGTTCGTTGAGCGCATGAAGGACTTTCCGGTGCGCGTTGATCTTCTGTGCCGGTTCCGCACGCCGGCAGAGCAGAAAAAAACGCTGGAGGATCTGAAAAAAGGACTCGTGGATATTGTCATCGGAACACACCGCGTTCTGTCGAAGGACGTAAAGTTCAAAGATCTTGGCCTTCTGATTGTCGATGAGGAGCAGCGGTTCGGCGTGACGCATAAAGAAAAAATCAAACAGCTGCAAAAAATGTGGATGTTCTGACACTGACGGCGACGCCGATTCCACGTACCATGCACATGAGCCTGATCGGCATCCGGGATATGAGTGTGCTCGAGGAAGCACCGCAGGATCGACAGCCGATCCAGACCTTTGTCTGTGAATACAATGAAGAAATGGTTCGCGAGGCGATTAACCGTGAACTTGCGCGGGGCGGCAGGTTTACTATGTCTATAACCGTGTCCAGTCGATTGCGGATATGGCGAACACGATCCAGAAGCTCGTGCCGGATGCAAATGTGGGCTTTGCGCACGGGCAGATGAAGGAGCGCGAGCTCGAGAAGATCATGTACGGATTTATCAACGGAGAGATCGATGTACTTGTTTCTACAACAATCATTGAGACGGGACTTGATATCTCAAACGTCAATACAATGATCATCCACGATGCCGACAATATGGGACTGTCGCAGCTCTATCAGCTCCGCGGCCGCGTCGGACGGTCGAACCGGACTTCCTACGCATTTCTGATGTACCGCAGAAACAAGATGTTGAAGGAAGTGGCGGAGAAGCGTCTCCATGCGATCCGTGAATTTACGGAGATGGGAAGCGGCTTTAAAATTGCAATGCGTGATCTTGAGATCCGAGGCGCCGGAAATCTGCTGGGCGCAGAGCAGTCGGGCCATATGGAATCGGTTGGATACGATCTCTATTGTAAAAAATGCTCGCAGAGGCTGTCCAGGAGGCGAAGGGCATCGCACCGGCAGAAGCGTTCGAGACAACGATCGATCTGAATGTCAGTGCCTATATTCCGACGGCTACATCAGCAACGAGGCTCTGAAGCTTGACACCTATAAGCGAATTGCGGCGATTGAAAATAAGGAGGAGTATGAGGACATGACGGAGGAGCTGACCGACCGCTTCGGGGAACCGCCGAAAAATGTACAGAATCTTCTGGCTGTCGCAGAACTGAAAGCGCTGGCGCACTGTGCGTATGTGACGGAGCTGAAACAGATGGGCGATTCGGTACGAGTCACCTTACAGCAGCATGCCAAAATCGATGTGGCGCGGATTCCGGAGCTGCTGCAGAAATACCGCGACGAACTGAAATTCCAGATGGAGTCGCTGGCGTTTGTCTACACGCCGCGGCGGAGAAATTCAAAGGAAAAGATCGATCTGCTGGAGAAGAGCCATGCACTGGTGGAAGATCTGCTGCAGATCACGCAGGAGTGAAACACTCGCATACCCACAAAATCGTGTGAAAAAGGCGTGAACAGGGAAGAAAAAGTTGCCCTGTATCAACAAAAAGGGTATAATAGGAAAAGCGTTTATAAAAATCGATGCAGGACCGGAAATTCGAACGATGTAAAAAAAAAAAACTCTTTTTGAGCATACATTTCGCCCTGCATGAGGAGGAAGTAATGAAAAATTTAAAAGCAAAAGCAGTCTGCGTTATGCTGAGTGCTTCGATGGCAGCGATGGGACTGACTGGCTGCGGTTCCGACAATGTGGACGGAACAAAACGGCAATTACTGTAAATGACGAGTCGATTACACTCGGACAGGCAAATTTCATGCTGAGATATCAGCAGGCAACCATGTACAATTATTATTCCAAGATGTACTCGATGTACGGAATGCAGATGCCGTCTGAGATGTACGACAAGGAAGGCGACGATGGAAAGACTACCGGGGAAACGTTCAAGGAGCAGTCTCTTGATACGATCGAAAAAGAGCTTCTGATGCGGCAGCACGCAGAGGAATACGGAATTTCCTGACAGACGAGGAAAACAGCAGGCGAAAGAGGCTGCACAGGCATTCGCAGATAAGAACGGTGACGATGTGATGAAAAAGTTGCACGCAACCGTTGAGGACATCCAGGATGCACTGGAGCTGTATGTTATTCAAACCAAAATTTATGATCCGATCATCGCAGATGTAGATACCGAGGTATCCGATGAAGAGGCAAAGCAGACCTCCATCAGCTACATCACGGTATCCACAGCAGGAACCGAGAAGGATGACGATGGAAAAACGATTGATTTGACGGACGAGGAAAAAAGCGGCAAAGAAAGAAATCGCACAGAGATTCCTGGATCTCTTAAAAGAGTCTGAGGATCCGGCAACCGCATCGTTTACCGATCTGCGCAAGGAGCTGAACGATCAGTTAAATGCGGAGAATACCGCAGATTCCACCGATTCTGCAGATGGCTCCGATGAGAGCAGCTCTTCTTCCGATGCTTCCGACACAAGCGCATCCGACGCTTCAAGCGCGAGCACATCGAGCAGTTCCGCCAGCGATTCCTCCTCTGAGGTTTCTTATCTGACCTCTTCCGAGACATCCTTTGGAACCGGATCGGAGAAAGACGATGACGATACCTGTTCTCTTGGAGATAAAGTAGCGGAAGAAGCAGCAAAGCTGAAGGATGGCGAGTATTATGACGGTGTCATCGAAGGCGACGATGCATATTATGTGATCCGTGTAGATAAAGCATTCGACGAGGACAAAACCGAGTCCAGAAGACAGACCATCATTTCCAACCGCAAATCGGATAAGTACAACGATACACTGGATGGATGGGTAAAGGAGAGCGATATCAAGGTCGCATCCAACTGGAAAAAGCTTGAAGTAACCGACGCAGATCTGTATACGATGACAGTTGACAGCGCTTCTACAGATTCCACAGATGGAACCACAACCGACAGCACAACAACGGACAGTACCGCAACGGACAGTACAACGTCTGACAGCACGACATCAGGCAGTACCGAAACGACATCGACAAGCAGCACAGGCACTGCTTCAACGTCTTCAAGCACTGCAGAATAAAAGCATACGATACAGGACAAACGGCAGCCGGATCCGGGAGAGGGGTCCGGCTGCTTCGCGATTTTTCTTCCATTTCGCATGGCTCTGAATCGTTACAAAAAAAAGAAAATAATAGGGAATTTGTAGAATAAATTGACAATAGTAAGAAGTTCATTTAAAATGAAATTACAACCAGAGTGTATCTCGCAAATTGCGGAAATAATTTTCAGACACGCTCTAATGTTCAGGCGAAAACGATGTACCAGGAAAGAAGGTGGAGAAATGAAGAAGGCAGTAATTTCCGTACTTGTCGGTACAGCAGTATTGGCTTTCGTTGCGTGTGGAAAAATGCTGCAACGGAAAACAGTTCCGATTCGGGTGTTTCAACGGTATCGGCATCCTCGCAGGTGGAAAATGGACAGAAAGCAACCCGTGTGAACCAGGGAACAAATTTGTCTCGGGGTCACCGAAAAATACCACATCCGGTGGAGGGAACAGCTCGGGCAGGACACATCATTCGGAGACGCATCATTCGGAGACACATCATTCAGACGCGCATCATGATTGAGAATGTCGGGGTTTGCTGAACATTCGTGAACAGAAACAGACGAAGGGGTATCCAAAACGGATACCTCTTTTCTACTTGTCGGGAAAACAATACAATGCTATACTGAACATGAATTTGACGCGAAAAGCGCGGCAGGTTCAGAAAAAAAACAGCCGGGATTTGTCAGTATACGCGGACATGTGCTGCAGGTAACTCGGGCAGAATGGAGAAAAGAAAATGACAAGAGAAGAATTTGAACAGCTTGCCGGAGCAGGTGTCATTTTATTGGATGGCGCAACCGGATCAAATCTGACAAAAGCGGGAATGCCAAAAGGAGTCAGTACAGAACTTTGGGTTCTGGAGCATCCTGATATTCTGGCAAATTTACAGAAGGCTTACGTGGAGGCGGGAAGCCAGATTGTCTATGCGCCGACCTTTGGTGCAAACAGATTGAAATTAGCGGATTATGGAAGAGAAAACGAGGTGGAGGAGCTGAATGCACGCCTGGTGGACATTTCGAAAAAAGCGCTTGCCGGAACAGGTGCGCTGATTGCGGGAGATTTTTTCTACGCCGGGAAAAATGCTGCAGCCAAAAGGCGATCTCTTATGAAGAGCTGCTGGAATCCTACACAGAGCAGGTAACAGCGGTAGCAAATGCGGGCGTTGATCTTCTGGTAGCGGAGACGATGCTGAGCGTAGACGAAACGTGTGTCTTTATGGATGCTGCACTTTCTGTCTGCGATCTGCCGATTATGTGTTCTCTGACGCTGGAAGCAGACGGTTCTGCCCTGTTCGGCGGAAACGCTGTGGAAGCAGTTGAGACACTGCAGGAAATGGGAGCATCCGCCGTAGGACTGAACTGCTCGGTCGGACCGGATCAGCTTTGAGGCAGTCGTAAATTCCATGAAAAAAGTGGCAAGAGTACCGGTTATCGTAAAACCGAATGCCGGCCTGCCGAAAATCACGCCGACCGGAGAGGCAATCTACAGCATGGATGCGCCGACGTTTGCAAGATATATGAACATTCTGGTAGACGCGGGTGCAGGCATTGTCGGCGGCTGCTGCGGAACAACACCGGAGTATATTCGTCTGGTGAAAGAAATGCTGGATGCGAGAAAGTAAATCAAAGATTACAATTCGCAGGAAACTGTGAGATGTAATGAATTCCCCTGTTGCGGACAAAATCTGTACGGGGGAATTTTTTTGCAAAACAGGTTTCAACGATCTGGTCTGATGGACAGCCCGGGTAGAGAAAAAAAGATAGGAAGTCTGGAAAAAGACATGGAATTGTGGAGAAAAGTCTGGTAGAATACGTGTCGTGTGGAAAATCTTCCGTACAGAAAGGATGATGAAGGATGTATCAGAATTATATCTTTGATTTATATGGAACCCTGGTAGATATACATACGAATGAAAAGAAAGCGTATCTCTGGAAAAAATGAGCCTGTTCTTCGGGATGAAAGGCGCTGCCTATGAGCCGAAAGAACTCCGGACAGCGTATGAGACAAAAATCAAAGAGCAGGAAGCTGCACTTAGAATGGAATGCTGCGGCAGCCATGTGCCGGAAATCGACATTGCCGATGTGTTCCGGCAGCTGTTTGAGGATAAAGCTGTTTCGGTAACGGAAGAAGAAATTGCGGATCTGGCGAAAATGTTCCGTGCGATTTCAATAGAAGAACTGAAATTGTTCCCCGGCGTGCCGGAAATGCTGCAGCGTTTAAAAAGACGCAGGAAAGAAGGTTTTCTGCTGTCCAACGCACAGGCGCTTTTCACCGCGCCGGAAATTTCCCTGCTCGGCCTTACGAAATACTTTGACGGAATCCTGCTCTCATCAGATGCCGGTGTGAAAAACCGGATCCGGCGTTTTATGAGATGCTGCTGAAGCAGTATCACCTCGATCCGGCAGAATGCCTGATGACAGGAAATGACGATATCGCTGACTGCCACGGTGCAGCCTCTGCCGGAATTGCAAGCCGTTACGTGGCAACGCGCCAGTCACCGAAAATCAATGGTCCGCTGCCGGAAAACTGTGAGAAGATCGCGGCGATTGCAGAGTTGTTCTGATTAAAGAGCATTCAGCAGCACTCCTGAAAAAATAATGCGAAAAAAGGGGCTGTCGCACTACGTTCATTTTCTTAGTGCAACAGCCCATTTTGCTTATGTCGGAAAGGAATCCTTCAGTTTTCCGCATTCCTTTATTCCATCGGAATTTCCGATAGCAGGCATAAATCAGAACACTGCATACCAGCCATCCCGCCGGATAACCAAGTGCAATCGGAATGATGGAATCAAATATATGTGACATCACAAACAGGTAAATCTGGCGGAACACGACGAAGCTTCCGAGCATTACGATCATTGGTGTTCTGGTGTCTCCTGCGCCACGCAGGACGTTAGAATAAACCTGGTTGACGCAGCAGAGAATGTAGAACGGGGAGAGGAGATACAGGAACAGGGTTCCGTAACGAATCACAGCTGCCTCCTGGTTAAACAGATAGACCATTTGCGGAGCGAAAATCAGCAGAGGAATCATCATCACAATGGTTACAAGCTCAGCAAGCAGGAATGCGGTTGTAGCACCCTTCTTTGCACGGTCAATGTAGCTGGCACCGACGTTCTGTCCGGTGAAGGTGGTCGAAGCAAGACCAACACTCATCATCGGCAGCATCATAAACTGGTCGATTTTCATGCAGGCACTCCAGCCTGCCATAACATCCGAGCCGAATACATTGATATAGGACTGCACGAAAACGTTGGAAACGGAAGTCACCATCTGCTGGATCGCTGCCGGCAGTCCGACGCAGACGATGCGGTACAGCAAAGACCAGTCCATGCAGAGCTTTTTCCAACAGATGCGGTATGGGCCGTCTGTTGTGGTCAGCACATACAGCGTCAGAACCGCCGAAAGGCACTGTGCAATAACGGTTGCAAGCGCTACACCCTCGATTCCCATGCCGAAGGAAACGACAAACAAAAGATCGAGCACGGTATTGACAATAGCGGAAAAAATCAGGAAATACAGCGGATGGCGGGAATCGCCGACAGCGCGGAGAACGCCGGAGCCCATGTTGTAGAACATCAGACCGGCAACACCGCCAAAGTAAATTTTAAGATACGTTGCCGACTCACGGATGACATCGTCCGGTGTGCTCATCATGCGGAGCATGTACGGCGTGATGAGAATGCCGAGAATGGTAAAGACAATGGAGAGAATAAACGTCATCACCAGTGTCGTGCTGACGGTGCGGCTGACCTTTTCATCCGCCTTTGCGCCATAATACTGAGAGATAATGACACCGGCACCGGTGGAAAGTCCCATGAAAAAGCCGATCAGAGAATTGATGATCGGACCGACGGAGCCGACGGCGGCGAGTGCTTCCTTGCCCACAAAGTTGCCGACGACAATGCTGTCAACGGTGTTGTAAAGCTGCTGAAATAAGTTTCCAGCCATGAGAGGAAGAGAAAATAACAGAAGCTGCTTCCAGATGGAGCCCTGGGTCATATCGCGGGCTTTGCTCTTTTGTACTGTTTTCGTCATAGTAGTCCCCTTTTTTACGTTGATTTTACCTTCTTTTTTATTGTAGCACTTTGAAGTTGTGATGGAAATATCCATTTTGACGTGATTTTCGGACTTTGTTGATATAAACAGCCGAAAATAAAAGTGAAAAAAGAATTGTTTCTGAAAAAAATTGTCTGGTATAATAAGGAGCAGATGCGTAAATGCAAAAACAACAGATGCTTCAAAGACCGGTGCAAAAACGGAAAGATCAGGGGGATTTTGCGGTGGCTTTTTGGAAACTGCGCGTCACAGAACAGGATAGAAAGAAGGTAAGCTGAAATATGGGAGATTATTTTGTATGCAGTAAAAACAGATCCGGTAGTAGAGACAAAGGCGGAAAGGTACGCGGCTTCCGCCTGAATACGACATACGCGTTTCATGGAATCCATTACGCTGAGGCGGACCGTTTCCAGATGCCACAGCCGGTGAAACCATGGAAAGGAATCAAAAATGCGCTGGCGTACGGCTATGTATGTCCGCTTTTAAAGCAGGATGAGCCGAACATGGAGGTGCTGGTACCGCATCGTTACTGGCCGCAGGACGAGCATTGCCAGAACCTGAATGTCTGGACACAGAGTCTTGATCCGGGTGCGAAAAAAGCCGGTCATGGTATGGCTCCACGGCGGCGGCTTCAGCGCCGGCTCTGCGATTGAGCATGTGGCATATGAGGGGGATCACTTAAGCGAGTTCGGTGATGTCGTTGTTGTTTCCGTGAACCATCGGCTGAATATCCTCGGTTATCTCGATCTCTCGCCGTTTGGCGAAAAATACAAAAATTCTGCGAATGCAGGAAACGCAGATATGGTAGCTGCATTGCAGTGGGTACATGACAATATCGCGGCATTCGGCGGAGACCCGGAGAATGTTACGATTTTCGGTCAGTCCGGCGGCGGTATGAAGGTGGCAACGCTGATGAATACGCCGGCAGCAGACGGCCTGTTCCAGAAGGGTATCATCGAGAGCGGTGTTTATGAGGCAAAGGTTTATCAGAAAGAGGACGGAGACGGCACCGCGATTGTGAAGGCTCTGTTAAAAGAACTGAATCTGGACGAGTCCGAGGTGGAGAAGCTTGAGACGATCCCGTATTATGAGCTGTCAAATGCGTACAATAAAGTTGAGGCAGAGGTTGCTGCGAAAGGCTGCTATATCGGACAGGGACCGATGGAGAATGGCTGGTTCCACGGAAACCGATCAAGTGCGGATTTACGGATCACGCCTAAAACGATTCCTGTGCTGGCAGGAACCAACATCGGTGAGTTTGATTTTGGACCGGTTGTGCCGGGAAAACATGAGATGAACCGTGAGGAACAGATTGCGTTCCTGACGAGAAAATATGGTGATGCAACGCCGGAACTGATTTCTCTTTTTGAAAAAGCATATCCGGACAAAACAATTGCCGACCTGTGGTCTGTGGATACGTTCTTCCGTCCGGCAACGATCGAATTCATTCGTCAGAAATCGGAGTTTACAGAAGCGCCGACTTATTCCTATCAGTTTACCTATGAATTCCCGATCGATGGCGGAAAAGCCGCATGGCATTGTGCCGAGATTCCGTTCGTATTCCATAACATCGACCGCATCGCCGTATGCAATGTCCCGGGCGAAACAGACCGTCTGCAGGAGCGTATGGCCACCGCCTGGATCAACTTTGCCCGCTACGGAAGTCCGGAAACCCCATCCCTCCCGAACTGGCCGGCATGCACCCCAGGGGATGAAGCAACCATGATTTTCGACAGAACCTGTGAAATCCGCCGCAACTTCGATCACGAGCTGGTGAAAAAGTTGGTAGAAACCGAGTATAACCCGATGACACCGGTTGTGGAAGACGAGGAAGAGGACGCGTTCTTTATTCATTAATTAATTGACTCATAGCAATCACAGAAAAAACAGCCAGAATGTTTTGCCTCAGTAACTGCGCGTCGCATTCTTGTTACTTCAGTGATGAGTTAGACGCGCAAAATTCGCAAAAAAAGGGAACAAGTGTTTGATATATTCCTATGCATATGGTATACTATTTTTATGAAGAAAGATATGTTTACAATTAATAAAAATGGTCTTTCATATGGTAGAGGATATGTGTACTCTCTGCAGTATCATCTGGTCTGGTGTACAAAGTACAGGAAAAAAAGGTTTTAAAAGACGGAATTGATGTGGAATGCAAAGAAATGCTGGAAAGTCTTGCACAGGAATATAAATTTCAAATCCTGGCTATGGAGGTTATGCCGGATCATATTCATCTGCTTGTAGATTGCCGACCACAGTTTTATATTTCAGACATGATCAAAATCATGAAGGGGAATCTTGCGCGCCAGATGTTCCCTTTACATCCAGAGCTAAAGAAAAAGAGTTGTGGGGAGGACATTTGTGGAATCCGTCTTATTGTGTTGTAACGGTCAGTGACCGGAGCCGTGAACAGGTACTTGCTTACATAGAAGGGCAGAAGGAAAAATCCCGTTAAAACCCGGAGGAAAAAGCGAATGAGAAAGCGAATGAAAATCATATCCAGTTATGGTGTAGAATTACGAAAACAGAATATTCCGATCCGCCAGACACTGGAGATTTACCGTTCTGCTGTCCGCTATCTGGTCAAAGTGTATGAATCTGTATGGGAAGAACTGGTCAAAATTGAAGAAAGTAAGAAACGTTTCAATGCAGCGGAACATCTGGTGCATACAACGAAACGGAATCCGGCCCGGTTTGATTTTGATTTCTGCTTTCCCAAGATGCCATCCTATTTCAGACGGGCGGCAGTCCAGCATGCGCTTGGGAGTGTATCTTCTTATCGGACGCGTCTGGAACAGTGGAAAGCAGAGGGACAGAAAACAGGAAAGCCGTATCTGAAAAAGTGAACAGTATGCCATGCCTGTTTTTACCACGATGTCATGTACCGTGAAAACACAGAAGAGAAAGATGCGGCCTTTTTAAAACTGTACGATGGCCATGACTGGAAATGGTTTGCTACGCGGCTGAAACATACGGATATGGAATATTTAAGAAAACACTGGTCGAGCAAAAAAGCTTCGGCACCAACGCTGGAGAAAAAGCACGACAAATATTTCCTGCGTTTTACGTATGCGGAAGAGGTAGCTTTAAACCGGACACCCGTCAAAGAACAAACGATCTGCAGTGTGGATCTCGGCATCAATACGGATGCAGTCTGTACCATCATGCGTCAGACGGAACTATCCTGGGAAGAAAGTTTATTAACTTTTCCAGTGACAAAGACCGGATGTACCGTGTGCTGGGGCGGATCCGAAGATTTCAGCGGGAACATGGATCGCGTCAGACGCAGGGAAGATGGGCATATGCAAAAACGTCTGAATACAGAGCTTAGCAGAAAAATTGCAAAGGAAATCGTTTTCTATGCATCAGAAAATAGGGCAGATGTGATTGTTTTCGAATATCTGGAAATGAAAGGAAAACTTTCCGGGAAGAAAAAAGCAGAAACTGCAGATGTGGAGAAAACGGGATATCCAGAAACGATGCGGACAGCAGGCACATAGAAAAAAAATCCGAATTTCCCGAATCTGTGCCTGGAACACGAGCAGGCTTGCGTTTGACGGATCTGGAAATTGACCGTGATATACAGGATCACCGTCTGTGTACCTTTCAGAATGGAAAGAGATATAATTGTGATTTATCTGCATCGTACAATATTGGAGCAAGATATTTTATCCGTGAAAATTTAAAACCCTTACCGGAAACGGAAAGGTCTTTGCTGGAGGCAAAAGTTCCTGCAGTAAAGCGTAGAACTTCATGTGTTTATACAGATCTGAGAGAACTGATTTCAGAAATGGAACTGCGTAAAGCAGCATAAACACAGGCAGATATGCAGTGGATTACCTGTTATGTGGAAACCTGCCGTATCCGGCATGGAAGAAGCACATATCTGTGCAAAATCTAAGTAACAGGCGTATCCACCGATATTTGGTCTGCCGCCTAAAGCGGCCGGAAGCACGTGGCTTTAGTCATGTGAGATTCACCTTAAGGCAAGAATATCGTATGATAGAGGTAGAAAAGAAAGGCGCAGGTGGAATATGGGAGTTTATCTGAATCCGGGAAATGAAAAATTTGCAAAAAGCGGTTCAGTCCGAAATTTATGTGGATAAAACAGGGCTGATCGAGTATACCAATCAGGTGATTAATACTGTGCAGAGATATGTCTGTGTCAGCCGTCCGCGGCGCTTTGGAAAATCTATGACGGCGGATATGCTGACGGCTTATTATGGGAAGGAATGCGATTCCAGAGAACTTTTTCTGGATTGAAAATTTCTCAAAATGCTGTATTTGCACAGCACTTAAATCAATATCCTACGATTTTTTTTTTGAATATGCAGGAATTTCTGAGCCGGAGCAAGGAAATTGGCCAGGTGATTGACCGTGTTCGAAGAATGCTGCTGCGGGAACTGAAAAACAGTTATCCGGACGTGGACTACTTTGATGATACGGATCTGGTAGAATCAATGCAGGATATTTATGCGGCAACAAAACAGTCGTTTGTCATTATCATTGATGAATGGGACTGTATTTTCCGGGAATATCAGCAGGATAAAAAGCACAGGAAGAGTATCTTGATTTCCTGCGGGATTTTTTGAAAGATAAGGTTTACGTAGCACTTGCCTATCTGACGGGTATTCTGCCGATCAAAAAATATGGAACCCATTCTGCCCTGAATATGTTTGATGAATTTACAATGCTTGATCCAGGGCCGCTCGCAGAATATGTAGGATTTACGGAGCAGGAAGTAGAAGAACTCTGCGGCCGGTACCAGATGGATCTGGCAGAAATTAAAAACTGGTATGACGGCTATTCGTTCCCGGGAGAAAGTTCGGTTTACAGCCCGCGTTCGGTTGTCAATGCCATGCGATTCCGGAAAATCGGCAATTACTGGAATCAGACAGAAACATTTGAAGCACTACAGTGGTATATTGATCTGAATTTTGACGGCCTGCGGGATGACGTACTGCAGATGATGGCAGGGAAAAAAGATTCCGGTGAACACGGGCAGTTTACGAATGATATGACAACTTTCCGGACAGAGGATGATGTGCTGACACTGCTGATTCATCTTGGATATCTTGGTTATGAGGAACAGAATAAATATGTTTTTATTCCGAATGCCGAGGTACAGTCAGAATATGCCAGTGCGGTAACCGTTTCCCAATGGGAGATATTTCAAAGGCACTGAAAAATTCCGCAGATCTTCTGCAGGCTGTGTGGGAAAACAGGAAACACAGGTAGCAGAGGGAATTCGGCTGGCACATTTTGAAACGTCACAGCTTCAGTACAATGATGAAAATGCGTTGAGCTATACGATTTCACTGGCGCTGTATGCAGCACGGAATTTTTACACGGTTTACCGTGAACTGCCTGGGGAAAAGGGTTTGCGGATCTTGTTTTCGTACCAAGAAAAAAGATACCAGGACAAACCGGCGCTGGTTGTAGAACTGAAATGGGACAAAACAGCAGAGGGTGCGCTTGCGCAGATTAAGGACAAAGAATATTGCAGAAGTCTGGAAGAATATCAGGAAACTTGCTTCTGGTAGGAATTAATTATAATAAAAAGACAAAAGAACATGTTTGCAGAATTGAGGAATATCAGAAGTAAAAGGGAGAGAAGGTATTATGAATACTGAAAATCGTAATATTCGTTTTACTTCAACGGTAATTTGCAGGATCTTTTTTGGGGATTTGCTGTTGTATTTTAGCTGCATGTTCCTCACAGAGTTCCCAAAATAACAGCAACATCTTTCTGTATGCCGTTGATTTCAGCCATTCCACCCTGTCGCCCGGGAATGTGAAATTTGATATGTCTATGGAAGATGTTTTGCAGAAGACGCAGCTTTCGGAAGATGATGTTGATACCACGTTAGGAGAAGCGTATCCGCGAATCATTCATTCGATCAGCATTTCCAGTCTGTCGGATGATATTCAGGAAATCTTTTCTTTTCAGAATGATCAACTGGTATCTGTGGAATATGCCATAACGGTTCCGGAATCTGAATTTCAAACGGTACTGCAGACGCTGGCTCATCAGGCGGCAGAATTACTTGAAGATTTGCTGGTAGGAGAGAATCAGATTCTTGAGGGAAAGACGACAAGGTGGGAAGATGAGCAGAAAAACAGTCTGATCCTGTCTTTCCCGGACACGGATACATCGGAAGAGCGCGTTATTTTTCTGGGCTTATACAGGACGAAGGCCTGATTCGGGACAGGATGAGTGGTGTCCTGAAATCATGTAATAGAAAAACCAGAGTCGGATGAGAATGTTTTCACCGGCTCTGGTTTTGCGTTTCCGGTAACGGTTTTGAGCGGTAAATGCTATGCAATTCTGCCGCGGGAATGGTATAATAAAACCAGTATGCGCCGCTTTAGGCAGGCTGCTTAGAAAGAGGATCGATGCATGTACACATATCTGATTGTAGATGACGAAATGATAGAGCGAAAGGGAATTCGGATGCTGCTTTCGTGGATGAATATCCGGGAGAATATTCTGGAGGCCTCCAATGGAGAGGAAGCGCTGGAGGTGTTTGAAAAAAGAGAAAATTGACGTACTGCTGACCGACATCAATATGCCGTTCATGGATGGAATTGAGCTTCTTTCCCGGATTCATGAGGAGTATCCGGGGACGGAAACCGTGATTTTCAGCGGGTACGACGAGTTTTCCTACGCAAAAAGGCGATTTCTTACGGTGTTTCCGCCTATATTTTAAAACCGGTCAACCCGGAAGAATTTGAAAAAGGTGGTTGGTGAAATCACGGAAAAGCTTGCAAAAAGTGAGCGTGAGGAAAAACGGAAGGACGAAAGTATGGAGTTTCTGCGGGAGCATCTGCTGTATCTGGTGGTCAACGGGCAGAGCCGCAGCGCAATGCAGGAAAACACAGATGCTTCTCGATATGAGCTTTGTCCGGGATTTTTGCCGTATGGTACTGCTGGAGTGTGCCAACAACTATTTTGAACAGGTAAACAGCGAACAGATTGAAAAGATGCAGAGCGATTTGCAGATGCCGTTTCACTATCTGAACCTGAACCCACAGCAGTCCATTCTGTTTTTTAGCGAGGAGCCGGATGGCGGCTGGGAAGCGTTCGGACGGAAGCTGTACCATTATATTCGTGAAATGTGGGACCAGGAATGCTTTCTGGCCGTGTCGGGCGAGATCACGCCGGACGGTGAGCTTTACGATGCATTTGCACAGACGGAGCAGCTCATGGAGCGGCGCTTTTATCACACGGGAAACCATGTTTTTCTTCCTTTTCAGGAGGAGCAGTCCGAGGTGCTGGTGCAGATTGATGCTGAAATCCTGATCCGCCAGATCCAGCAGGACATTCGCATGAAGGATCTGGAGAGCCTGCGTGAACACTTTGACCAGTTCTGCGAAAAGTATGAGCACCAGACGATTTTTTTCTCAGATTTACATCAAATTTATGTTTTCTAACTTATTGAAAGAGATTTACGACAATCTCGAGAGAAAAGATGAGCGAGAGCTGGACCGTGAGATCGACGCCCTGTATCACAGCAGCAACATGGCCGGTGTGATTCAAGCGGTCCGTATGGGTATTGACCGGCTCGAAACGGTCTTCCGCGCAGACGGCGGTGTTGCGAAACGCAGAGAAGTCGAGCAGATTAAACAGTATATCTGTGAGAACTATTCTGACAGTGGCATGGGTGTTGACCAGCTTGCGCGCGAGGTTGGCATGACCCCGAATTATCTGAGCAGCATTTTCAAGAAAAAATACAGGAGAAAACCTGAGCCGCTACTTAAAAGGTTTCCGTATGGAGCGCGCACGGGAAATGCTCGAAAATACAAACGAAAAAATCGGCGTAATCTGTGAAAAGTGTGGTTTTGTGAATGTGTCCTATTTCTGTCAGAGCTTCCGCGAATATTTTGGAATCAGCCCGCAGAAATACCGGGATCAGGGGAGTAAGATGACATCATTTGCCGCTAGAATAAAAAAAAGCATTATCAGATATGAAGGTACACCGGAAGCTTATCGTGGCTTACGTTCTCACAGGACTTTTCCCAATGTGCCTGATGTTCACAATGTTTTACACCCAGATGCGTCGTGTACTTGTCGAGCGTGAGATCAAAATCTGCAAACCACCTTTGATCAGGCAGTGGACGATGTGAATACGGAGCTTGCGCTGCACCAGAGTATGTCGGACTATCTGGCATTCGACCAGACAATTGTTCAGATTGTAAAGGCAGAAGACAAAAACAGCTTCGAAGCATACGAGCGCATGGTGAAAGAGTTTGATCCGATGATGGATTCCTTAAGTTATTTTTACCCGGAAATCCGACAGTCTACGGTCTATGTGCGTGATTTCGTCATTCCGCACGGCACGTATCTGCGTCCGGCGCGGGAAATGGAAAATGATGAATGGACAGCACCGGCAGACAATGATGTTCACTGGTATGCCGATATGGATCAGGGAACGGTGACGCTGGTGCGGTCTATGCCGCTGATTGATGACGGAAAAAGGCGGTTTTTATACATTTCCATGGACTACAGTAAGATTTTTGGCTCCATGGAGCTTGCAGTTAATGAGGATTACGGTGTTTTCGTCTACAATGAGGACAAAGAAGTGCTGTATGAAAATCAGAAGATGACCAGGAATGCGAAATACCAGATGGAATTTTCAGACTTTCAGAAGATACAAAAAAAAAGAGAAGCAGAATACAGCGAACTACATTCTCCTGGAAAAGGAGATTGAGCAGAATGGATGGCATGCCGCGTGCTATCTGCCGAAAAAAGGCATCATCAGTCCGATGCAGCCGATTCTTCTGATGGTTCTTCTGATGTGGGCGGGCTGCGTCCTTTTCTCTGCGGTCGTGATTATGAGATTCTCCGGAAATATGGCACACCGCCTTGAAAGGCTGAAAATGACAATGGCTGAGGTAGACGAAGGAAATCTGGAAGTAGAGCTGGTTTCTACGGAAAGAGATGAGATCGGTGATCTGACGCGCGGCTTTAACCAGATGCTGTCGCGTATCCGTCAGCTGATTCAGGAAGTCTATGAGAGCCGCATCCGCCAGAAGCAGTATGAAATGACGGCGCTCCGTGCGCAGATTAACCCGCATTTTCTGTATAATTCGTTGTCGCTGATCAACTGGAAAGCATTGGAAATCGGTTCGGATGATATCAGCAAGGCTACGCTGGCGCTTTCGCGGTACTACCGGACTTCTCTGAACAAAGGCAAAATACGATGTCCATCCGCGAGGAGATTGATAATGTGCGTTCGTATCTGCAGATTCAGGAAATGTTTCACGACTACAGTTTTACGGTCAAAATGGATGTGGCGGAGGATATTCTGGATTACCGTACACTGAACCTGATTCTGCAGCCGCTTGTTCCGAAAATGCGATTGTACATGGAATTGACCGGCGGCGCGGCAGTGAGCCCGGCGTGATTACAATCAGCGGACGGCGCGACGGAGACTGTGTGGTGCTTTCCGTGGCGGATAATGGTGTTGGTATGGAACAGGAAAAGCACAGACCATTCTGACGGAGAAGAGCAGCGGCTACGGTGTGCGGAATGTCAATTCCCGGATTCAGCTCGAATACGGAGAAGCGTATGGTCTTTCGATTGAGAGTGAGCCGGAAAGGGAACGAAAGTGACGGTACGGATTCCGGTGTGGAAAGGGAGGTACAGGCATGATGCAAAAAAATTGCGGCAGGCCTCGCTGTATTGCTGGCAGCGGGAACGATTCTGGGTGGCTGCGGAGAAAGTGGCGCAGCAGGGGAATGATTCTGTTTCCGATGCTGCCGGAAATGAGGCTGCGGCTCTTACGGAAGCGAAAACAACGCCGTACGGACGTTACCCGGAAACCATCACGTACACGCTGGCAAAATGACGGGTGTGAATAATTCCAATCTCCCGGAGGAGAAACCTATGAGGACAATGCCTATACACGCCTGATCCGCGAAATCATTAATGTACAGAACGAGGATGTTTATGAAAACTACGGTGATACCTATAACGTTGGCATTTCTACCATGATTGCAACAGGAAACATTGCCGATATCATGGTTGTGGATCAGAAAACGATGAATGCCATGCAGAAAAACGATCAGCTTGCCGATCTTACAGAGGTTTATGCAAATTGTGCCAGCGACCGTATCAAGGATATTTATGCAAGCTACGGTGAGGAGATTCTGCAGGGCTGTACCTTTGACGGAAAGCTGATGGCATTCCCGGAAACCAACATTTCGGACGGTCCGAATCTTCTCTGGGTGCGGAAGGACTGGATGGAAAAACTGGGACTTTCCGTACCGGAAACGATCGATGATGTGAAACATATTGCGTTGACGTTTGCAGAGGAGAATCCGGCAAACCAGGAGATGGGTAACATCGGTCTTGCAGTCAGCACAACTCTGTACGGCGGCACGGGCATTTCTTCGGAATACGGCATGAATCTTATTTTTGCCTCATTTGGTGCATATCCGGAAGATGGCTGACGGATGCGGAAGGAATGCCGGTTTATGGTTCCGTTCAGCCCAATGTAAAAGACGCACTTGGCATGCTGGCCGACTGGTACCAGGAGGGCGTCCTTGACCGGGACTTTTTGATCCGCACACCGGATGACATTGCCGATCTCATTGCCCAGGGATGCTGCGGCATTTTCTTCGCACCGTGGTGGGCGCCGAACAATCCGCTCTGGCGCTGTCATGAGACGGATCCGAGGCCGACTGGCAGCCGTTTCTGATCCGACCGGGAAGGATGGAAGTGTGCGGTACTGCAACGAAAAGCTGACCGGAAATTATGTGGTAGTGCGAAAAGGGTATGAATATCCGGAGCTTGTGCCGAAGATTCTGTCGGTGATGTTTGATTATATGCGTTATTCCTACGATGATCCAAGGGGAGAATTTCAGCAATATTATACGGGAAATATCGATCCGACGGCACGCCCCCTTAGCAATCAACCTCGACTATAATCAGGCACTGACGATCTGTTACGAAAATCTGCAGGCGGCACTGAACGGGGAAAAATCGGAGGATGAGCTGGAGATTCTGGAAAGATCGTTCGAAAAGGTATGCCGCGCCTATCTGGAGAACCCGAAAACAGCGAGTGCGGAGGAGTGGGAGCGCGTATTTATCCTGTATCAAAGCCTGCTCGCTTTTGAGCGACGAAAAGATTCAAAGAGTGAATACGATTTATCCGACCCGGACGAAGACCACAGAAGCATATCGTTACACCTTAAAAGAACTGGAGTCGGAGACCTTTTTAAAAATTATCCGGGGCGAGTCTGAGCTTTCTTCCTTTGATGGCTTTGTAAAGGAGTGGCAGGAGGAAGGCGGAAATGAAATCCTTCAGGAGATGATTCGGGAAAGGAAAAGCCTGAGTTCACAGGAAGATCAGAAGACAGAAGAAAAAGCCGAGCAGAAGGCGGAATAAAAACAGAAGAGGAGGCAGGACGCACCGGAAAAACGGTGCGCGGCCTCTTTTTTTTTGTTGCGGAAAAGAATTCTGCAGATTGCGGAAATGATTTTCCGGATACGCTCCGGTGTAGAAATGTAACGTAGAAATCCAACATAGATCATAGATTCTTGATATTTCAGAAAAATCCGCCAACTGCTATAATAAAATCAACAAGAACGAGAGATACCAAGCAGCAAATGCGATATGACAGCAGACGTTCCAGAAAGAAAAAATCATATAAGGAGGATTTTCAATATGAAAAAAGAAAGTAGTATCTATTATGATGACCGCAGCACTTGCAGTTGGCATGCTGGCAGGATGCGGAAACAGCGACAGCGGTTCTTCAAATGCCGCTTCCGGAAACGATTCCAAGAGCACATCCGAGGCAGGAAGCACAAGCGCATCTGCTTCCAACGCAGCAGAGGAAGAGGAAATTACCACAACCCCTACCGTATGGTCTCCATCAGAGGCTCAGGCAAGCGACAGCGGTGAGTGGCTGCAGACCATGTGCAATCAGTTTGCAGAGGAGCATCCATCCTGGCACATTACCTTTGATTACGGTGTATGCGCAGAGAGCGATGCAAAAGATACCGTAACACAGGACGTTGAAGGAGCAGCAGATGTTTACATGTTTGCAAACGACAACCTGACATCCCTGATCGCTGCAAACGGAATTTCAAAACTCGGCGGACAGACAGTTGAGGAGGTAAAAGAGAACAACTCTCAGGCAATTGTAGATTCCGTATCCGTTGACGGCGATATCTATGGTGTACCATTCACCACAAACACCTGGTTTATGTACTATGATAAATCTGCATTCACTGAGGATGAAGTGAAAAACCTGGATACCATGATCGCAAAAAAGACAAGATTTCCTTCCCGATTACAAACTCCTGGTACATTGCTTCCTTCTACGTAGCAACGGATGTACTCTGTTCGGTGAGGACGGAACAGACGAGGCAGCAGGCGTTGACTTCGAAGGCGACAAAGCAAAAGCAGTGACCGATTACCTGGTTGACCTGGTAAACAATCCGAACTTCGTATCTGATGCAGACGGATCCGGTCTTTCCGGTCTGCGTGACGGTTCTGTAAAAGCAATGTTCTCCGGTTCCTGGGATGCGTCCGCAGTCAAAGAGGCACTCGGCGACAACTACGGTGTTGTACAGCTTCCTACTATCACCATCAACGGTGAGGAGAAACAGATGAAATCCTTCTCCGGTTCTAAAGCAATCGGTGTGAATCCGAACTGTGAATATCCGCAGGTTGCAGTTGCTCTTGCAAGATATCTCGGAAGCGCAGATGCTCAGAAAGCACACTATGAACTGAGAAACGTAGTTCCGTGTAACGAAGAGCTGCTTTCCCAGATCACAGACGATGCACTGGTAACTGCTCAGAACGATACCTTCAACAATACTTCTATCATCCAGCCGTTCGTTAAGAACATGAGCAACTACTGACTCCGGCAGAGAATTTTGGTAAATCTCTGGTCAACGGTGAAGTTACCCATGATAACGCTGCAGAAATGACAGAGAAACTGAACACAAGCATGAATACTTCTGCAGTCGAGTAAGCAAGACAGGCACTGAAGTGTTCGGAAATCAACAGGATTGAAAACCACAGGCATTGTCAGACACCAGGATTGACAATGCCTGTCTTTTCGGAAAGGATAGATTATGGCATCATTGACAAAACGCGCCAAAGAGTTTGAGACTCCCTATCCGGTGACAAAAAGCCATCACAAAGGGCGATGCGGTCACGAAACTTTCCATGTTTGTCATGGGACTGGGAAATCTGGCTCACAAACAGATCGTAAAGGGTATTTTATTTCTGGCAGTAGAAATTGCGTAGCTCCTGTTTATGATCGAAGGCGCTATCAACAATCTCTATCATCTCATCACCCCTGGGCGGCCGTGCGCAGGAAGAGGTGTGGAACGAGGCCAAGGGTATTTATGAATATACCGGCGGCGATATGACAATTCTGTTCCTGCTCTACGGAGTAGCAACGATTTTATTACGGTTCTCTTCTTTATGATCTGGCGTGTCAATATGAAGAGCGCTTATGAGGTAGAGTGTCGTGCAAAGGAAGGGAAACATATCAACACCATCAAAGAGGATCTGGAAGCACTCGTTGACAAGAGACTGCACTGGACCCTGCTGACACTTCCGATTCTTGGTATTGTGATTTTCACAATCCTTCCACTGGTCTTTATGATCTGTATGGCTTTCACCAGCTACAGTAAAGTCGGCGACCATCTGACGATTTTTCACTGGGTTGGACTGAAAAATTTCAGTACGGTTCTTGGCATGGGCAACTCGATCGGCAAGACATTCTGGTCTGTTCTTGGATGGACCCTGATCTGGGCTGTGCTCGCTACCTTCCTGAACTATATTCTTGGTATGATTCTTGCGATTGTCATCAATCGTAAAACAACCCGCATCAAGGGATTCTGGAGATTCTGTTTTATGCTCTCCGCTGCAATTCCGCAGTTCGTTTCTCTTCTTCTGATGCGTACGATGTTAAAGGACAACGGCCTGATCAACAACCTCTTGGTTCAGGCCGGTCTGATCAGCAGTCCGCTTCCGTTCCTGACAAATGCGACCTGGGCGAGAGCAACGGTTGTTATCATCAACCTCTGGGTTGGTATTCCGTTTACCATGATGCAGGTTACCGGTATCTTACAGAACATTCCGGGTGAGCTTTACGAGGCAGCCCGTGTTGATGGCGCAGGTCCTGTGACAATTTTCTTTAAGATTACGCTGCCGTATATGCTGTTTGTCACGACTCCGTATCTGATTACGACGTTTACGGGTAATATCAACAACTTCAACGTTATTTATCTGCTGACTGCAGGAGCACCGGTTCCGGTCGGAGCAACCGCCGGAAAGACGGACCTTCTGGTTACCTGGCTGTACAAGCTGACGGTTGACTTACAGTACTTTAACGTTGGTGCGGTTGTCGGTATTCTTACCTTTGTCATTCTGGCTGTGGTTTCACTGATCACGTACCGGAATACTGGTTCTTACAAGAACGAGGAGGGATTCCAATAATGAATAACAAAGAGAAAAAACACACTCCATGAAAGCGCGTGGAATGATTTCCGATGTGATTGTACATGTGGTTCTGGCACTGCTTGCGATTGTGTGGGTGATTCCGGTTCTGTGGATTGCACTCTTAAGCTTCAGTACACAGAAGGGATCTTATGTTACCAGCTTTTTCCCAAAGGGATATACGCTTCATAACTATGTGTGTCTGTTTACAGATACGCAGGTGTTAGACTTTCCGCAGATGTTTAAGAACACATTTATCATTGCGGTGTTCAGTTGTCTGATTTCTACAATATTTGTGCTTTCGGTTTCTTACTGCATGTCGAGAATGCGGTTTAAAATCCGTAAGACTTACATGAACATCGCGATGATCTTAGGTCTGTTCCCGGCATTTATGTCGATGGTTGCTGTCTACTATATTTTAAAGGCAGTTGGCCTTTCGGAGGGATCGATGATCCGTGTGGCATTGATTCTGGTGTACTCGGGCGGTTCCGGGCGGGATTCCTGCTTGCAAAGGGATTTTTTTTGATACGGTTCCGAAGGCACTGGATGAGGCGGCTTATCTGGATGGAGCAACGAGATTCCAGGTATTTACGAAGGTGACAATTCCACTGAGTAAGCCGATTATTGTGTACACGACTGTGAGTGCATTTCTGGGACCGTGGCTGGACTTTATTTTCGCAAAGGTTATCTGCAGGGCGAATGCGAAGTATTATACGGTTGCACTGGGTCTGTGGAAGATGCTGGAGAAGGAGTATATCGACAGCTGGTATACTTGCTTTGCGGCGGGAGCGGTTTGCATTTCGGTGCCGATTGCGATTTTGTTTGTTGTAATGCAGAGATATTATACAGATGGGCTTTCAGGAGCCGTCAAAGGATGATTTGTGGAGCAGCCGATGAGGGGTCGGCTGCTCTATTTGTGTGTGGGGGACGGATCTGACTCCGGTGCCGTGGCACCTGCCGCGCAGACGGGCGCATTGGCATCGGCGGGCGGATGATGACGTGTGGGAGGCGGTGGATTGAGGAACCGAGGCTATTCGACAGGAAATCTGATGATTTCCCGTCTCAGAACCTCTTGACTTCCGGCCTGGATGGCCGTCCGTCATCCTCACCCACTGCCTCCCCCACGCGTGCATCATCCGCATGCCGCCGATGCCAATGCGCCTGTCTGCGCGGCAGGTGCCACGGCACCGGAGCCAGATCCTGGGGTTGAAGGACGGAGGAGGGGCTGGATCTGCCCGGAGGGCAGATCGGCGTGAGATTGTTGTGTGGAGAGGTGGGAGTGTGTTGGGGACGGGGAGGAGTGGTCTGGATTCGCCCGGAGGGCAGATCGGCGTGAGATTGTGTGTGTGGAAGGGGAGAGTGTGTTGGAGGACGGGGGAGGCTGGATTCGCCCAGAGGGCGAATCGGCGTGAGTTTGTTGACTGGTGCGAAGTTTGGAGATAGAATGAAAAAATATTTTCGGAGTTTTTTGTGCTTGATTTTATGAAAACAGAAAAGTTTCGGGAAGATATTGTGTGAAATTTGGAGGTTTTTGGGTATGGATAGGATTCGACTGAATGCTTCGGAGTGGATGGATTTCGGAGTGGAGAAAAGAAGTGTTTTTTGCTGACAAACGGACTGGGAGGTTATTGTTCGCTGACGGTGATGGGGAATGCGGCGAGGAATGATCAGGCGCTGTTAATGGGAGCATTGAAGGCGCCTACGGTGCGGGGAGCATCTGATTTCGAATGTCTGGGAGACGTTGGAGGTGGATGGAGAGGAAACGGAGCTGTTTTCACAGGAGTTTGTGAATCGGACGCAGAATGTGGAGGGGTTTCGGTTTCTGGAAGGATTTGAGATGGGGAGTCTGCCGGTATGGTTTTACCGGGTGAAGGGGATTGAAATTGAGAAGACGATTGGGATGGTTCAGGGGAGAATACGGTTCTTGTCCGGTATCGGGTGAGAAGTGGGAAGAAGGGGAGTTTTTCGGTTCGGCCGGTGATGCGGTTTGCGGCGAAGGGAGAGCAGCTGCAGGAGGGCAGAATTTTGCGGTGGACCGGAAGTGCATTGCGAGTAATGGTGTGATTCTTTCTTATGGAACGAATGGGGAGCTTCAGATGGAGAAGGAGAGGATCTGGAGGATTTGTTTTTTGAGCAGGATGCGCGGGATGGAAGAGATGGCATCGGAAGTGCTGTCGTGAATCATCGGATTCGGTTTGAGATGACGGGAGACGGCAGGAGCAGGTCTTTTTGTTGTGTATAGTCTCGCGGATGATGTGGATAAGTGGGATGAGGAAAGGATTGCGCTGTGGATAGAAGAGGAAGAGAAGCGGCAGGAGATGATTGCGGAAAAGTCCGGGATTTCTGATCCGGTGGGAAAGCGGCTGGCGGTGAGTGCGAGTCAGTATATTACGGAACGTGCATCGACAGGTGGGAAGAGTATTATGGCTGGTTTTCCTTATTTTGCGGACTGGGGGCGGGATACGATGATTTCGCTGCCAGGGATGCACGCTGGCACTTGGGGAGTATGAGGCGTGTAAGAGCATTCTTCGGACTTTTATGGCATATACAAAAGAAGGACTGATGCCGAACCTGTTTCCGGAGGGGGATGCGCTTCCGATGTATAATACGGTGGATGCGGCCCTTTTGTTTTTGGATGTGGTGTATGAGTATTACCTTGAAACAGGAGATCTGGAGTTTGTGCGCGAGGCGTTTCCGGTGATGGAGGATATTGTGTTCTGGTATCAGAAAGGAACGGATTTCCATATTAAAATGGACAGTGACAGGCTGATTATGGCCGGGGGCGGCCTGGAGCAGGTGACGTGGATGGATGTGCGGATTGACAAGGAGCTGCCGACACCGCGTCACGGAAAGCCAGTGGAGATTAATGCATACTGGTATAATGGTCTGAGGATTCTGGAAGAGCTGGCACCGTTTGTCGGAAAGGATGGATCGGCGTATGGCTTGCGGAGCAGGTGAAGAAGAGTTTTCTCGAAAAAGTTCTGGATGGAAGAGGAAGGATATCTGAAGGATGTGCTGAACGGCACGTATGAAGAGAAGCAGTTCCGATGCAATCAGGTCTTTGTGCTGGCGCTTCCGTTTCAGATGGTGAGTCAGAAGCAGGGGCAGCGGATCTTACAGGCGGTCAAAGAAAAGCTGTATACGACAGCAGGACTGCGGTCATTGGAGATGGAGGATCCGGCATTTCATCCATGGATCGGCGGAAGCCAGCCGGAGCGTGACAGGGCATATCATCAGGGGACAGTATGGGGATTTCCGCTTGGGGCGTATTTCCGTGCGGTGCTGAACTATTTCCCGAAGGAGGGAAAACAGGAAGTGCGCCGCGGACTGGGACCGTCTTGCGAGCTGGATGCAGGAAGGATGTCTGTTTCATCTGGCGGAGATTTATGATGGTGCGGCGCCGGTGATGTCGAAGGGCTGCTATGCGCAGGCGTGGAGTGTCGGAGAGATTCTGCGGGTTTACAAAGAAATGGAGGGAAAGAAGATGAATGCGGTGGTGAAAAGAACGCCGGCGGAGTGGAAAAGCTTTTTGAATCGGAAGAATTTGTGGAAAACTTTACGTATGAAGGGGATGACCTCGGTGTCTCGGTGAAGAAGAGCAGGAATGTGATGGAAACTGGCAGATGCCGAAAAAGGATGAGCAGTTTGTGACAGAGTGGAAGCTCTGGGCGCCGACAGCAATGGAGGTTTCGCTGGAGCTGTTTTCACGTGGCAGCAGCCGGGAGTACGGGGACCGAAAAATAGCCTCGATTGCGATGACGCGCGGCGAAAAGGGTGTCTGGGTTGTGCATTGCAGGGAGCGCGGTATGGAACGTATTATACATATCACATTCTGCACTCAGATGGCGTTTTTGATACGGTCGATCCGTACGGTGTGGCTTCCGGTGTTGATTCGGGCGGAGTATGGTAGTAAATCTTGCAGAGACGGACCCGGTGGGCTGGGAGCAGGATAAAGACCGAAATCCGGCCGGAGGACCGCTGTGTGTATGAGCTTCATGTGAAGGATTTTTCAAGCGATCCGAATTCCGGTGTTTCGGATAAGCACCGTGGAAAGTTTCTGGCATTTACGGAAGAAGGCACAACACTGAATGGAGACGGAATTCATGCGACAGGGCTCGATTATCTGAAGTCGCTTGGCATTTCTCATGTGCATCTGCTTCCTGTTTTCGATTTCGGAAGTGTGCCGGAAGACGATGCGGAAGCGTTCAACTGGGGCTACGACCCGGTGCAGTACAATGTGCCGGAGGGATCCTATGCAACCGATCCTTTCCACGGAGAGGTACGTATCCGGGAAATGAAGGAAATGGTTCAGGCACTGCATAAAGCCGGCATCGGCGTGATTATGGATGTGGTATACAATCATACGTATAATCTCGATTCGCCGCTTCAGAAAACAGTTCCTTATTATTATTACCGTGAATGGGAGGAAGGCACGATTTCCAATGGCTCCGACTGTGGAAACGAGACGGCAAGTGAGCGGGAGATGTTCCGCCGCTTTATGGTTCACTCGGTTTGTTACTGGGCGAAGGAATATCATATCGACGGATTCCGCTTTGATCTGATGGCACTGCATGACACGGAGACCATGAATGCGATCCGCACAGCTCTGAACCGGATGCCGCGCGGTGAGGAGATTCTGGTTTACGGTGAACCGTGGAAAGCAGCGGCAAGCGCAATGCAGGAGGGATATTTTCCGTCGGATAAACAGAATATCGGAAGGCTGATGGATGGCATTTCCATGTTCTGCGACGATACGAGATTCGATCAAGGGAAGCGTTTTTATTGCCGCAGAGGGAGGCTATGTCAATGGAAAAGAGCGTCTTTCCGCAGGAATACTTTCTGCGACAGACGGCTGGCTGGACGGAAAAGGAGCCTACGAGCCGCGCAATGCGAGCCAGCTGATTCCGTATGTGTCGGCACATGATAATTATACACTGTGGGATAAATTAAAACTGTCCGATCCGAAGCGGAAGGAGGATGCGGAGCCGGATTTTTGACAAGATGGATGAGCGGACGCTTTCGATGAACCGTCTGGCGGCGGGCATTGTGATGACCTGCAAGGAATGCCGTTTTTCCAGGCGGGTGAGGAATTTGCGCGCACGAAGCATGGCGAAGGAAACAGCTTCAAATCGTCGTGGCAGCTCAACAAAATTGACTGGACACGCGCCTTAGAGCAGGAAGAGCTGGTGGACTATTACCGTGGTCTTCTCGCTCTGCGCCGAAAATTTCAGGCATACGGAACGTGCGAGCCGGACTGTAAAAAGACATTTTTCCGTGAAAACCAGATCGCAGGTTACGAACTGGAATACCCGGATGGCCGCGCAGTCTGCGTCTTCTACAATCCATGGGAAAAGAAGCTTTTCAGAAACTCCCGGAAGGAAACTGGAAACTGCTCTGCGATGGAAAACGCTGTGCAGAGGATGGAGCAGAGATGAAAGAAAGCATGATGCTTCCGGCAAAATCGATGGTTCTGCTGGCGTGGGAGTAAAATTGTAAATTTTGTCCCTTTTTTGTCGGAATGCCGTCTGTGGAAACGGGCATCGATCATTCTGCCAGGCAGCGAGCGGGAATCAATTGTTTTTCGTTTAAGATAAAAATGCACTGTGAAATTGTCCGACGACGTTCCACAGTGCATTTTTATGTTTATGTGAGCAATGAGTCAGGATCTGTGCTTACATGAGATCCTGGCGGTATCTAAGAGTTCGGATCATTATTCGTCCACAACTTCCAGTACATCCATCGGGCAGGCTTTCGCGCAGATACCGCAGGCGATACATTTGGAAGCCGGATTTCCCTCGGTTTTTACGATCAGGCCAAATGGACAGGCCTTCGCACAGGCTCCGCATCCCGTACATTTTTCTTGTTGATCATGTAAACGCCCTTCGGGTTCTGGGTGATGGCGCCTTCCGGACAGGCCTCGGCACATTTACCGCACTGCGGACAGGCGATCGGGCGAACAGCCTTTTTCTCTACGATCTGCAGACATGCCTTGTCCGGATCAAATACCTTATAAAATGCCTCAGAACATGCTCCCACACAGGCAAGACAAGCCATACAGGTACTGCCTTTTTAACTTTCAGTTTTTTCATTTTGTTTTATCCTCCGCTTAAAGATGTTGTTTTTCCTATTTTACCATTTTTGAACTTTTTTCTCAATGATATTTCCGGAGTTTGCCTATTATTTTCCTACTTGCGATTTTTCTTCCATCTTCCATTTCGCATGGCTCTGCATAGCTACAAAAAATCTTAAGGAAGTGGACAGAAAAATTGCAGTTTTTTCTTCGGAAAATATACAAAAAAGAAAAATCGGAAATTTGTTATGATGAAAGAGAAGAATGTACTCTCAAGCATCTCACAAAATCAGAAATGGAAAGATTTTGGGAGTACACAATAAGATCGGGAGGGGGATTTTTCATGATCCGTGAAAGCAATACACTGACATGGCAAGAGACGGCAGAACGAAAAAAGATGATGCGAAGAAGAGAAAGAGCACGGAGACGAAAAAGAAAGGTATGGCGGATCCGCGGGCTGCTATTGCTGTTCGGCTGTCTTCTGTTTTTGGGCGGTGTGCGGCGCTTCCGGCAGAATCCGATCCAGCGGTATGCGAAAGCAAACGGCATTTCAATGGATCAGTACCCGGAGGAGCTGTTGTTGCTTTACGAGAGAAACAATGAGACGGAGACGTTCGTCGAAGAATATCCGTTGAAAAAAGAGGAGGAGCCGGAGATTGACCTGAGCGACCTGTCATCCGCATCGGAGGTTCCGCTTCTCTTGCAGTGGGATCAGAGATGGGGCTATCACCGATATGCCGGTGAAGAGATGGGATTAAGCGGCTGTGGACCGACAGCACTTTCCATGGTTGCCATTTTCATGACCGGTGATATCACAAAAAATCCGCGCTGGGTCGCCGATTTCGCCTCACAGAACGGCTATGCCGTAGACGGCAGCGGAACCGCCTGGTCTCTGATGCTGGAAGGAGCCCGGCAGATCGGCCTTTCCAGCAAAGAAATCCCTGTGGAACGGGAACGGTGGAAAACAACCTGCAGGCCGGAAACCCCATCATTGCCCTGATGGGACCCGGGGGAGTTTACCAGCAACGGTCATTTTATCGTTCTTACCGGATTGCAGAATGGCAGACTGAAAATCAACGACCCAAACAGCAGAAAAAATTCCGAAAAACCTGGGATATCGATCAGGTGCTGGAACAGACGAAAGCGGTATGGGTGTATTATAAATGAAATAGAAGACATACCTGTCATAGCCTCCGAATACACTGTAAAACAGCGTCTTCGGAGGTTTTTGTGAGGGACTATATCGAAGAGCGTGCTGTAGAAACAGCGATTTACATGATCGAGACGAAAGCGACAGTACGGCAGACGGCGAAAAAATTCGGGGTGAGCAAAGCACTGTGCATAAGGATCTGACATCACGTCTGGTACAGGTGAATCCGGGTCTGGCGGCAGAGGCGCGGAAAATTCTGGATGTGAACAAGTCTGAACGCCACATTCGCGGCGGCATGGCAACGAGAGAAAAATATCTGCATCAGAAGCAGAAGTGAACGAAAGTGAACCAAAGAAGCTCTTTCCTAATCGCCCTAAATAGGGTATGATAGAGAAAGAAAACTTACGAAAACAGAGGGAATTTTATGAACGATTATATCCTGAAGTCTGCGTGGACTCGGCGGAGTCGGCGCTTGCGGCGGCAAAAGGCGGAGCGAGCCGGCTGGAGCTGTGTCAGAATCTGGTGATCGGCGGAACAACGCCGAGTCCGAAGCTGTTTGAGGTGATCCGCAGACAGACAACCATTCCGATTCATGCATTGATCCGCCCGCGGTTCGGGGATTTCTGCTACACCCCATATGAATTAGAAGAAATTCGCGAGGAAGTTGCGATGTATCGCGAACTCGGTGCAGAGGGCGTTGTGATCGGCGTGCTGAAAGAGGATGGAACAATGAATATGACAGCGATGGAACAGCTGATGGAGGCAGCCGACGGCATGTCCGTGACGCTGCACCGCGCGTTTGATGTCTGCCGCGATCCCAAAGAAGCGCTTGAGCAGGCGGTATCGCTTGGTATGAACACCATTCTTACCTCCGGTCAGCAGAACAGTGCGGTAAAGGAGCAGAGCTTCTCGCCGAACTGCAGCGCCAGGCGGCGGGACGCATCCGTATTCAGGCGGGCGGCGGTATCTGCGCGGATGCGATCCGCGAGCTGTATCCGAAAACCGGTGTGACCGCCTACCACATGTCCGGAAAAATCGAACTGGCGAGCCCGATGCAGTACCGGAAAGAAAATGTGAACATGGGACTTCCATCCTTAAGCGAATACACCCTCTACCGCACGGACGTCAAAGCCGTGCGCAGCGCGAGAGCGGTACTGGAAGAACTTTAACACCAGTAGACAAGAAGTCCCCCGTTTCTGAAGCAGTGGGATGAATTGCTAAAAAGAAACATAACGGCAGTGGCGGGCGGAGAGAAATCGGTATCCTCCACTGACATGAGACAAGTCACAGTCGAACTATTTTCGACATGTCAGACTCCGTGAAATACCGACTGTGAGTTGAAACAAGAAAATAAAAAAGAAAAGGACATAACATTATTATGAAAGCAAATACCATCAGCGGCCAGCGGCAGTATGCGTTCGTCAGCCAGTTTAACTACATCCGCGAAGCCGGAACGGAAGGCGAAGAAAAAGCAGCCTGCCGGATCGAAAAAAAGAACTTTCTGAAATCGCAGAAAAATGGGGGCAGGGCGAATTGCAGATCCGCCGCGAGCCGTTCGAGATTGAGACATGGCAGGTTGACGAAGCTGTCTTTACGGTCACAGAGCCATATGAGAAAACATACACCGTCCGCGGCTGCTTCGCGGCAGCCAATACCGCTCCGGAAGGCGTGGAGGCACCATTCCTCTACGTAGAAAACGGCGACCCGGTCAGCCTTTCCCATGCAGAAGGAAAATCGTCCTGATCAACGGCGGTGCCAATGCAGAAAACTATGAAAACTGGAAAAAGCAGGAGCCGTCGGATTTCTGATCCTGACCGGAACGCCGCTGGACAAAGACGAGGACCGCCTGCCGGACTACCGCACCCCTGCGCGGCGTAAAAAATCCGAAACTGCCGTGCGCCGTCATTCATTATCTTGATGCGATGGAACTGGTAGAACGGGGAGCGAGCCGTGCACGCCTCGTTTTACAGCAGAAAAAAATCAGGAGAACGTCGAAAAATATCATCCTGCGCATCCCGGGAACCGAGCAGCCAGAGGAAATCCTGACGCTGACGGCTCATTACGATTCCGTTCCGCAGGGACCTGGTGCATACGACAACATGGCGGGCGCAGCGATCATCATGGAGCTGGCACACTACTTCGCCGAAAACCGCCCGAAACGGACACTGGAATGCATCTGGTTCGGCGCGGAGGAGCTGGGTCTCTGCGGAAGCCGGGCGTATGTGAAAGCGCATGAAGCCGAGCTGGCGCAGCACCGCTTCAACATGAACGTCGACCTCGCCGGACAGGCCATCGGCGGAACCGTGCTTGGCGTGGCAGCAACGAAAGAGGCATGCGACGTGATCATGGAGCACTTAAAACAGGCGGACAAAGGCGTATCGCTTATCAACAACATCTGGAGCAGCGATTCCAACACCTTCGCATGGAAGGGCATCCCGGCGATGACGCTGAACCGCGATGGTTTCGGCATGCATACCTGCCACGATACGATCGACTGGATCTCCGCCTGGTCACTGAACCGGAGCGCCGGTGTCCTGGGCGAAATCGCCGAGTATCTGGCGGATGCAGAACCATTTCCATTTGAAAGAGAAATCCCGGCAGACTTTGCGGAGAGATTAAAAGTTTATTTTGGAGAATAAAAAGGAGAGAACATCATGAGCAAAAAACCAGTATTAGTCATCATGGCAGCAGGAATGGGAAGCCGTTACGGCGGATTAAAACAGATTGATCCGGTTGACCCGTACGGAAATATGATTATCGACTTTTCCATTTATGATGCAAAACAGGCAGGCTTTGAGAAAGGCATCTTTATCATCAAAAAAGCCATCGACGAGGCATTCCGCGAGGGCATCGGCAAGCGAATTGAGAAATACATGGATGTAGAGTATGTTTACCAGGAACTCGACGTTCTCCCGAAAGGCTACGAAGTGCCGGAAGGCCGCGTCAAACCGTGGGGAACCGGTCATGCGATTCTCTGTGCGGCAGAAGCCATCGACGGCGCACCGTTCGCCGTCATCAATTCCGATGATTATTATGGAAGAACGGCATTCGAGGAGATCTACCGTCAGCTGACAACCGAGCAGGACGGCGCGACCTATCAGTACGCGATGGTTGCCTACGACCTGTACAAAACCCTGACCGACAATGGCCACGTAGCCCGCGGCATCTGCACCGCAGACGACCAGAACCACCTTGTCGGCATTCATGAGCGCACAAGAATCGAGAACCACGGCGGACAGGCCGAATACACCGAGGATGACGGCGCAACCTGGACCGGATTGCCGCAGGGAACCATCGTTTCCATGAACCTCTGGGGCTTCACACCCAGCATTCTGATCGAGCTGAAACGCCGCTTCCTGCCGTTCCTCGAGAATGTATACAAAACCAACCCGTTAAAAAGGCGAATACTTCCTGCCGTTCGTTGTCGATGAACTGCTGCAGGAGAAAAAGCGGAAGTCACCGTACTCCGCTCCTATGATAACTGGTACGGCGTAACGTACAAAGAAGACAAAGAAATGTCATGGCAGCACTGCAGAAATTAAAAGACGAGGGCCGTTATCCGCAGAAACTGTGGGAAGAATAACAAACGAACGGTACTGGGAAATTTTCTCCATGAGCGCATCTTTCGCAATGAAAAGAAATCCTGTATAATGGATGGAAGGAAATGCAAGGAGAATACCAATGGATACCTTATATATTGTAATACCAGCCTATAATGAGTCGGAAAATATCAAAAGAACGATCGAGGAATGGTGTCCCGTCGTGGAGAAGCATAACGGCGGCGGTGCGTCCCGTCTTGTGATCATCAACGACGGAAGCCGCGACGATACGTATGAAATTGCTTCAGCAGAGGCGAAACCCGCCCGTTGCTCACCGTGCTGACGAAGCCAAACGGCGGCCACGGTTCCACCGTTCTGTACGGCTACCGCTATGCACTTGAAAACGGTGCGGACTATATCTTCCAGACCGATTCCGACGGTCAGACCGATCCGGAGGAGTTCGAAAAGTTCTGGCAGATCCGCGAGGGCTACGACGCCATTTTCGGAAACCGCACAAGCCGCGGCGACGGCTTTTCCCGCGCTGTCGTGGAAAAGTGCTGTGCGCGGTGCTCTGACCTATTTCCACGTATCCGTGCCGGATGCAAATGCCCCGTTCCGTCTGATGAAAGCAGACTACGTGGCCGAGTATCTGCCGCTGATGCCGGAAAACTACAATCTGCCGAACGCACTGCTGACTGCCTTCGGAGCGTATTTTCACCGGAAAATCCGTTTCATCCGATCAGCTTCAAGCCGCGTCAGGGCGGAACAAATTCCATCAACATCCGTAAAATCGTAAAAATCGGCCGTCAGGCGCTGCACGATTTCTGTGAGATTCAGAAAGCGGCTGCGAAAAAAAGAGGATAAAAAATAATATAAGAGAAGGAAAGTATCCCATGTTTTCATGAGATACGTTCCTTCTCTTATCTTATTTTTTATTATGGACCTTATTTTTAATAGAAGCGATGCGATCTTTCCTGATTCATGGAACTTTAGTGCCAGAAGTGATTCGATCAGGATCAGAAGCAGGATCACAGCGATCATGACTGCGAGGATCTGATTTGTTCGCTGATGGAACCAGGAGCCGATTCCTGTGTGTGCAGTCTGTGTATTCTCGGCCTGTGCGGCATTTTCAAGAGCTGCAGTTTCCGAAGTAATAATTTGTGCATCCGGGTCTGTTGTTCTGACAGATGGTACAATCTGCGTTGCAGCTGGAAGCTGGCTGGAAGAAGTAACAGCGGATGCGGTAACTTCCGGGTGGATGGTGGAAAGATCAACTTCTTCGTCTTCTGTAACAACTGCGCTGGCAATCGGTTCTGCTGCGATCGGTTCGATGCAGGAACCTGTTCCGGTGCGGTTTTGGATGCAGGAGCTGCGGTTTCCGGAAGAATATTTTCCTGTGCCGGCTGTTCCGAAGCAGATGGCTGTACCACGGTCGGGGTTTCTGCCGGTGCGGATGGCTGTTCCGGAACGGATGGTTCTGAGCGCCGGTTCTTCCGGAACTTCCGGTGCAGATGGTTCTTCCGGAACTTCCGGTGCAGATGGCTCTTCTGGAAGAGATGGCTCCGGGTCAGTTGCCGGTGTTTCCGGGATTGCGGTACAGTAAACAAGAGAAGTCATCGCCGCCGAAGAATCCGTAATCACAACGGAACCGCCATTGGAAACGGCCTGTCCATTAACATAGAAGGAAATCTGATCCATATCCAGTGTGTAGCCAGGTTCCGTAACCATCGATACGGAGAACGTTCCGTTTACTTCCTCGACCGGTTCGCTGTTCTGATACAGGACATAGGAACCATCATCGGAAAGATATGACATGGTGACCGGCGCATCCATTGTGGAATCCCTGAAATGTCAGGGCAGCATCGGTAAAAGCAAGAGCCGCCTGATCGGTGTTCAGATAGAATTCCAGGTCCTGTGCATCGTAATGGGTGAAGTGAATGGTAATTTCACCGGCGTCTGTATTTTCTGCACTTGAACTGTCTCGGCTGCTGCCGAATACGGAGCGGAAAAATAATCCGGCCGCCAGGAGGCCTGCCATTCCGAATCTCAGAATCAAATTTCCTGTGTGTTTTTTCGTTGTCTGTGTGCTGTGTAACATATGACATCCTCCTTTCACCTGATCGGTTTCTAATGTCGGTCTGTTTTATTTTCCTGCGGTAAGTTTCACGTATAAATTGAAAGAAAAAATAATTGATAAAATATAAATTTTTCTTTCTTTTTAAAGATTATACCATATGTAGAAAGAAATATCATGTAAAAATAAAAAGTTAAAAGAAAATTTGAAAATGCGTCAAAAAGTGGAAAAGGTTTGTAATGCATGTCGAACAATAGAAAAAGAACTGTCACAATTTTTAAAAAATATTTGCGGAAAAAGAGGGCAGAAAGGGCAGAATGTGAAAACAAAAGCAAAATAAAAAAGAAGGAAACAAGACACGGAAAAGTATTCCAGGCAGGCCGCATGCAGAAAAAAAGTGGGAATAAAAACCGATCCAATTCGTCAAAAAAGCGGAAAAGTGGTGAAAAATTGTGGGTTCTATGAAAAAACGATGGGAAAAAGACAGGAATGTTGTCGAAATATTCCAGTTGACAAAAAGATGTAACACTGGTAGAATCGGTTTGTAACAAGATGTAACAAAAACGTAATAATTGTTCAGGAGGTAAGTATGACATTCAAAAAAAGTTATGTGCCGGGCATCCTGGGAGCGTGCTCACACTGACTGTCATCATGGCTGCACCCGTAAAAGCAGAGACAAAGGAAGAAACCATTTTAAATAAAACAGACTGGAGCACAATGGCTGCAGCAAACGTAGAAGGATATGTCAACATCCGCAGCGAGGCAAACGCAGATTCCGAGATCGTCGGAGTTCTGATGCCGGGCTATGCGGTTACTGTAACAGAAAAAGGAGACGAGTGGAGCAAGATCTCTTCCAATGGTGTAGAAGGCTACATAAAGAATGAATATCTGGTATTTGGGGAAGAGGCAAAAGCACATTACCGCAATATGTGCGGTATCACCGGAGTTGTTCAGGCGGACAGCCTTCGTGTCCGTGAGGCAGCATCCACAGATTCCGCGCAGGTTGGAACACTGACACAGAATGGTGAAGTCAGCATATTCGGCGAAGAGGCTGACTGGTATCAGATCCAGTACAGCGGAAGCAGCGTATACGTTCATGGAGACTATGTGACACTTTCAGAGGAGTTAAAAGGTGCTGTTTCCATGGAGGAATACCAGGCATCACAGGCCTGTGCGGCAAGCAGCGCAGCAGCAGCCTCCACAGCAGGCAGTGCATCGGTAATTTCCGCAGACAGCAATGATGTGGCAATGCTTGCAGCACTGATCGAGTGCGAGGCAGGCGGCGAGAGCTACACAGGAATGGTGGCAGTCGGAGCGGTTGTAGTAAACCGTGTCAACAGCGGTTCCTTCCCGAACAGTGTTTCCGGCGTTATTTATCAGAGTGGACAGTTTACACCGGTTGCGACCGGAACTTTCCAGAGTGTGCTCGCACGCGGAGCGAGAAGTGACTGTTACGCAGCTGCACAGGCAGCACTTTCCGGCGAGAGCCCGGTTGGCGGATGCCTGTATTTTAACAGCGGCTACGGCAGCGGAATTCAGATCGGATATCAGCATTTTATTAAAAACAGGCGTGGAACCTTTGCAAGGGGATAGGCAGAGGGAGCATGCATTTCCATAGATTGTGATCGGTTCAAAGTCATGAAAAATGAGATGGAATCGACGGTATAGAAAAAAGAGTAAGTGAACAAGGGGAGACGTTCACTTACTCTTTTTTTACTCTGAAACAAATACTACCGGATAGTCAAAAGTGCAGACTATCCTTATGGAGTTTTACAGGAAATGTTGTTGGATTTCCAGTTACGGGACATCGTTATTTTCAAAATTTTCAACAGCTTGGTTTTCTGGTTATCGGCGCGGAAGTCTGCTAATGTCTGACGTAGTGTTGTATGGCGGACGCGGTAGGTATTGGAGAGAAAACAGAAAAAAGTGATTCCCAAAATACCGGCCAGAGCAAACACACATTTATGGCGACCTGATGCTGTTTCACCTGGTGATTGGTGCAATGTATCTGGCGAAGGAAGAGATGACATATGAAGGAAAAAATGTTTCTGCGGTCAGAAAGCTGCTGAAACAATATGGGTCAGATCCGTTTGTTCGAAAAACTCTGACGATATGGAATTGCCTGCATTACGTAGTTCAAATCAAATCGGTATTCTGGAAACTATTAAGCTTCACCCTCGTATTATTTTTTACGTATTCACGCATATGGTTTTTTGTCAGCCATCCTCGTTTTCATGTCCCGGCTTGAATTGACAGTCTGTAGACGATTCCTGACAAATCTTTCTTTTTCTGAATGTTTTTAACTTTGCTTTGTTATTTTTTCATCATTATAGTATGATGAATACAACAGCCAATTTTTTCAGAAAGGGGGAAAAACGCATGGGTATTACAGCTTACCTGCCGGTTTACTGGCTGATCGCACTCGTCGTTTTTTTAGTGATTGAAGCAGCAACACTTGGTCTTGCGACGATCTGGTTTGCAGGTGGGGCGCTTGTTGCTTTGATCGCTGCCATGTGCGGAGCCGGGATTGTAATTCAGATTGTACTGTTTCTTGTTGTATCGCTGGTACTTCTGTTTTTACACGTCCGCTCGCCGTTCGCTTTCTGAATAAGGATACACTGAAGACGAACGTGGACCGTGTGGTTGGCATGGAAGGAGTCGTGACGGAGGAAATCTCAATCTTGCGGGAACCGGAAAGGTTTCGCTTGGAGGAAACGTGTGGACTGCGCGTACAGAGAACGAAGGAGGTACGATTCCCGTGGATGCAGTCGTTACGGTGCTCCGTGTGGAAGGCGTCAAGCTGATTGTAAAGGTCAAAGAAAAAGAAGGAGGAAATGAAACATGAGTGGTGGAGGAATTGCAGGAATTTTATTGATTGTGCTTCTTGTGATTGTACTGTTTATCGCAGCATCGTGTGTGAAGATCGTGCCGCAGGCCAGTGCTTACGTTGTTGAGAGCCTTGGAAAATACAAAGGCACCTGGGCAACCGGTCTTCATTTTAAAGTTCCGTTTATCGAGCGCGTGGCCATACGCGTGAACTTAAAAGAGCAGGTGGTGGATTTCCCGCCGCAGCCGGTCATTACAAAAAGATAACGTTACGATGCAGATTGATACGGTCGTATTTTTCCAGATTACCGATCCGAAGCTGTTTGCATACGGTGTTGTCAATCCGCTGATGGCAATTGAAAACCTGACGGCAACAACGCTTCGAAACATCATCGGAGATCTCGAGCTCGATGAAACGCTGACATCCCGTGAGATCATCAATACAAAGATGCAGGCTGCGCTTGATATCGCGACCGATCCGTGGGGAATTAAAGTAAACCGTGTCGAGCTGAAAAACATTATGCCTCCGGCAGCCATCCAGGAAGCGATGGAGAAACAGATGAAGGCAGAGCGTGAACGCCGTGAAGCAATCCTGATTGCAGAAGGAGAAAAAAATCGACCATCCTTGTTGCCGAAGGATAAAAAACAGTCAGCTATTCTCGATGCAGAGGCTGAAAAACAGGCGGCTATTCTTCGTGCAGAAGCAGAAAAAGAGAAACGAATCCGTGAAGCAGAAGGTCAGGCAGAGGCAATCCTCAAAGTACAGCAGGCAAATGCCGATGGTATCCGCGCGATCAAAGAAGCCGGTGCAGACGATGCTGTTCTTACCTTAAAGAGCCTCGAGGCACTCGGTGTTCTGGCAAATGGAAAGGCAACAAAGATTGTTGTTCCGTCCGATCTGCAGGGACTGGCAAGTCTGGCCACCACATTCAAAGGTATTGTGGAGGAACAGAAAAGTGCCGGCAGGAAAAGAAGTGCAGAAGTAAAATAGAGATAAATCGATAAGAAAAAGAGAATTCTCCCACAGAAAGCGTGATGCCGGATGTGGGAGATTTTTCATGGACAGCGAACAAAAGTCCGCAGTTACAAGAGCCCCCGGTGACAGCCGTGATAACGGGAAAAATGGAAAGAGAGTGTTTTTAAAGTGCATAAAAATGCATATTATATGAATAATATAAAGAAAATACGTAAAATATACATTTTACTCTTTTGACAGATGAACAGGTCTGTTTCATAATAGAGACTATTCAAGGAAACCAAGGGGCAAAAAACTTTTTGACCCAACATCACAGTATAGGAAATAATAAAATACACCATATGCAGATATAAGGAGGAACAAGCCATGGATTTAAAAAGGACGCGATTTTCTGACATTGAAAGATTTTACACCGGAAGAGATTGCCTATCTGCTGGATCTGTCCGCAGAGCTGAAGGAGAAGAAAAAGAAAGGCATTCCGGTGGATACCCCTGCGTGGTAAAAAACGTTGCGCTGATCTTCGAGAAAACCAGCACCAGAACCCGCTGTTCCTTCGAAGTAGCCGCACATGATCTCGGCATGGGAACCACCTATCTTGACCCGACCGGTTCCCAGATCGGTCAAAAAAGAGAGCATCAAAGATACGGCCCGCGTTCTTGCCGGTATGTATGAGGGAATTGAGTACCGTGGATTCGGCCAGGAGATCGTAGAGGAGCTGGCAAAATATTCCAAAGTCCCGGTATGGAACGGACTGACCAACGAGTACCACCCGACCCAGATGCTCGCCGATATGCTGACAATCCAGGAAGAGTTCGGCCACTTAAAAGGCATCAAACTCGTTTACATGGGCGACGCCCGCTACAACATGGGAAATTCCCTGATGATTGCATCTGCAAAAATGGGTATGGATTTTGTAGCCTGCGCACCGAAGAAATACTTCCCGAACGCAGAGCTTGTGGCTCAGTGTGAGGAGTATGCAAAGGAGAGCGGCAACCATCACCCTCACCGAGGACGTAAAAGAAGGAACAAAAGATGCCGATGTTATCTACACCGATGTCTGGGTATCTATGGGTGAGCCGGACAGCGTATGGGGAGGAGAGAATCCACGATCTGACTCCGTACCGTGTCACAAAAGAAGCAATGGCAAATGCAAAAGATACCGCCGTATTCCTGCACTGCCTGCCGTCCTTCCACGATCTGAAAACAAAGATCGGAAAAGAGATCCACGACCGTTACGGCCTGAATGAGATGGAAGTTACCGATGAGGTATTTGAGTCCGCACAGTCGAGAGTATTCGAGGAAGCAGAGAACCGTATGCATACGATCAAAGCAGTTATGGCAGCAACGCTTGGTGCATAAACTTTCTGGTGGAAAAACCGGAACAGACTGTGTATAATAGAATAACGAAGAAACACGCACAGCAGCGCTGCGGAAAACTCTGCCGCAGCGCTGCTGTTGATTTTACGAAACGAAGAAAGCGTGCTTCTTATGTGATAAAGCGACACGGGGAGTGTGAAGATACGATATGCTGGAAAATAAGAGAGCCGAGACGCTGCGTCTTCTGCGGGAATCCGGAAAAAAATGTTTCGGGTCAGGATTTGTGTGAACATTTTGGAATTTCCCGTACTGCAGTGTGGAAGATCATGAATCAGTTAAAAGAGGAAGGATACGAAATTGAAGCCGTTCAGAATAAGGGATACCGTCTGTTGAACGAGCCGGATCTGATGACGAAGGACGAGCTGGAAAGCCGCACGCATACGAAATATGTTGGACAGACGGTCTATTACAGCCGTGAGGTAGATTCGACAAACACGTGGGCGAAGCGCCTGGCGGAAGAAGGAGCGCCGAACGGTACACTGACAACGGCCGAGACGCAGACCGCTGGAAAAGGCCGCCGCGGAAGAGTCTGGAAATCGCCGGAGGGAACCTCTGTTTCGATGTCGCTCCTGCTGTACCCGGATCTTGAGCCGGCCAAAGCGCCGATGCTGACGATTGTGTAATGGGACTTGCTGTTGTGCAGGGGGTACAGAGAGCGCTCGGTGTCGATACGAAAATCAAATGGCCGAACGACGCAGTGCTGAATGGGAAAAAGCTCTGTGGTATCCTGACAGAGATGAGCGCACAGATTGATTATATCAATTATGTTGTCATCGGAACCGGAATCAATGTCAATCAGATGGAATTCCCGGAAGAAATTGCTGAGATCGCGACGTCACTGGCGATCGAAAAGGGGCATCCGGTCAATCGGGCGAAAATAGTCGCAGCGGTGCTGGAGGCATTTGAGGAGGACTATGAAAAATTCCTGGAAGCAGGGGATCTCTCTGAGCTGAAGGAAGCATATGAGGCTGTGCTTGCAAACAAAGACCAGCCGGTGCGTGTACTCGATCCGAAGGAACCGTTCGAGGGTGTGGCGCTCGGCATCACGTCGACGGGTGAGCTGCGTGTGAGAAAAGAGGATGGAACGATCGCGGAAGTGCATTCCGGCGAGGTTTCAGTGCGAGGCTTATACAGCTACGTATAGAGAGACCGGAAAAGGAAGAGAAAGGAAAAATTATGTATTCAGATAATGAAAAAGTAGTGCTTTGCGGAGCAAGTGCATACGAACAGAAATATTATTTTAACCAGGATTTTGCATCCCTGCCACAGTCTGTGCAGGATGAGCTTCATGTCATGTGTGTTATGTTTACGGTGGAAATCGGCGGTATTTTTACCATGTGGTTCGACAGCGACGGAAGTCTGCAGTTTGAGACAGAGGCCGTAGACGCAGATGCGATGTACGACGAGATCGGCGGCGCGCTTCGGATTAAGCAGTATCAGGAAGAAAAAAAGGAGCTGCTGGAATCCCTGGAGCTGTATTACCGTGTCTTCTTCCTCGGTGAGGAGGTGCCGGAGGAGGCGCTGATGGAAGAGGACGGAGAGAAGCCGAATGGAAAATAAGAAACGTACACTGCAAAAGATGCCGCCACTGAAAATCGGAAACGTGGAGATGCCAAACCCACTCGTGCTTGCACCGATGGCGGGGGGTGACGGATCTGCCGTTTCGTGTTCTGTGCAAGGAGCAGGGCGCGGGCCTGATCTGTATGGAAATGGTGAGCGCGAAGGCAATTTTATATAAGAATAAAAATACCGAGGATCTGATGACGATCGATCCGGGTGAGCATCCGGTGTCCCTGCAGCTTTTCGGCAGTGATCCGGAAATTCTGGCGCAGATTGCCGCACAGATCGAGGAGCGGCCGTTTGACATTCTGGATTTTAACATGGGCTGCCCGGTGCCGAAGGTCGTCAACAACGGCGAGGGCTCGGCACTTATGAAGGATCCGCATCGGGTGCGGGAAATCGTGACGGCATGGTAAAGGCAGTGAAAAAGCCGGTGACAGTTAAAATTCGAAAGGGATTTAACGAAGAGTCGGCGAATGCTGTGGAGATTGCGAAGATCCTCGAGGACTGCGGAGTGGCTGCAATTGCGGTTCATGGACGAACGAGAGCGCAGTTTTATTCCGGAAAAGCAGACTGGGATATCATCCGCCGGGTAAAAGAGGCAGTCTCGATTCCGGTTATCGGAAACGGCGATGTGACAGATGCGGCGAGTGCCGAGGCAGTGGTGGAGCAGACCGGCTGTGACGGAATCATGATCGGACGCGGCGCGGAAGGAAATCCGTGGATTTTTAAACAGATTCTTCATTATATGGAAACAGGCGAAACGCTTGCAAGGCCGACCCAGCATGAGGTAAAAGAAATGATGCTCCGCCATGCACGGATGCAGGTGGAATACAAAGGCGGCGCGATCGGCATCCGCGAGATGCGCAAGCATGTTGCATGGTATACGGCAGGCTTTCCGCACTCGGCGAAACTGCGCGCAGCGATCAACCAGGTGGAGAGCCTGCAGGAGCTGGAACAGATGCTGAATGAGTGGGAACGAGGATAAAAAATAAGTCAAAAAAAAAGTACCTATGATATGCCAATATTGATATATCATGGGTGCTTTTTTCTGTGCTATACTGATAAACAGAGGTATTGGGACAAAAAACACAAAAGAGGGCGTGTAGTGTATGACTATGAAGGAACTTTTCGCACCGTCCGACATGACGGTGGGAAAGCCGTGGGAAAAGATTGTAGCTTTTACAATCCCTATGCTGATCGGCAACATTGCCCAGCAGCTCTACAACACGGTTGACAGTATTGTAATCGGAAAATATGTCGGGGACAACGCGCTTGCGGCAGTTGGAAGCGCCAGCCCGATCTTAAACCTGCTTCTGGTTCTGTTCGTCGGAATTTCCGTCGGCGCCGGCGTCATGGTGTCGCAGTATTTTGGGGCAAAACAAAGAAAAGAGCTTTCAATGACGATCGGAAACTGCGTCACGCTGACAGCAATTTCTTCCATCATTATTATGATTCTGGGAGCCGTCCTCTCAAGGCCGCTGCTGGAAATGCTGAAAACACCGGATTCTATCATCGACTGGTGTACCTCGTATCTGGTGATCCTGATGGTGGGCTGTGCCGGCAGTGCGTACTATAACATTCTATGTGGTATCCTTCGCGGACTCGGCGATTCGATTTCGGCGCTGATTTATCTGCTGGTGGCAACGGTCATCAACATTGTATTAGATATTGTATTCGTTTCCCAGTTCCACATGGGCGTTGCCGGAGTTGCATACGCGACCGTGATTGCGCAGGCAATTTCTGCAGTACTCTGCATGTGGCGTCTGATGCGTATGACCGACATTTTTGATTTCAGGCCCAAATACCTGAAAATGAAAAACAGTATTCGATGGAAATTATCCGCCTTGGTCTGCCGTCCGGTATTACCCAGGCGATCTTCTCCATGGCGATGGTTATCGTACAGTCGCTGACCAACAGCTTTCGGTGAAATGGTTATCGCCGCGAATGTTATCATCATGCGTGTCGATGGCTTTGCAATGATGCCGAACTTTTCGTTTGGTACCGCGATGACAACGTATGCCGGTCAGAACGTCGGCGCACGCCGTATGGACCGCGTAGAGCAGGGTGCAAAACAGGGAACACTGATTGCAGTCGGAACCTCAACGACTATTACCCTTTTAATTGTTATTTTCGGCCATCATCTGATGGGAATCTTTACGAATACCACAGAGCTCGTAACATTAAGTGCCAATATGATGAAGATCCTTGCGGTCGGCTATATTGCCATGGCAATAACACAGTCGCTTTCCGGCGTCATGCGTGGAGCAGGCGATACGATGACCCCGATGTGGATTTCGATGGTTGTTACCGTTGTAATCCGTGTGCCGCTGGCATACGGTCTGGCCTTTCTGACCAGAACGCCGGAGCTGCCAAACGGACGATATCAGGTACTCTGGATTTCCATGCTGGTAAGCTGGTGCATGGGTGCGCTTCTGACGCTGATTTTCTATAAAAAGGAAACTGGAAAAAGAAGGCACTGACAGGAAGTGCCTCCGAAAAATAAAGGAAAAATAAGAGAAAGATGCAGGAAGGATTTGTGAAAAAGAAAATCTTTCCTGCGTTTCTTTTTCTTGACATTCCGTGGGCAATCCTTTATACTACTTTTTAATTGTTAGGATAGGCGGAGTCTATCCTTATTTCAACCGGGAATACTGAAAATACAGCGCATTTCCGGAGAGTTTACAGAATAAAATCAGATATGACTGGATACAGAAACGATAGAAAGGGTGTATAAAATGGAACAAAAAAACAATTCTTACCTATGCCGGCCTGAAAAACTGGAGGACGAGCTTCATGACCTCAAAGTAAACAAACGTAGAGAAATTGCCGGTAAAATCAAAGAAGCAAGAGAGCAGGGAGACCTTTCCGAGAACGCCGAGTACGATGCAGCAAAAGATGAGCAGCGTGACATCGAGGCAAGAATTGAAGAGATCGAAAAATCCTGAAAAACGCAGAGGTTGTTGTTGAGGACGAAGTAGATTCCGATAAGATCAATATCGGATGTAAAGTAAAGATTTTGGATATTGAATTTGACGAAGAAATCGAGTTCCAGATCGTTGGTTCCACCGAGGCAAACAGCCTGGAAGGAAAAAATTTCCAACGAGTCTCCGGTAGGAAAAGCCTGATCGGCGCGCACAAGGATGATATTGTCAATGTAGAAACACCGGCCGGAATTATGCAGTACAAAGTATCTATCCAGAGAAATATCTAATAAAATACAAAGAAAAGGGAGTGAAGAGATTGGCACAGCAGACACAGGAACAGGACATTAACCACTTACTGAAGGTTCGCCGCGAGAAACTTGCAGATGCAGCAGAACGGAAGAGACCCGTTCCAGATTACAAAGTTCGATCAGACACATCATTCGCTTGAGGTAGAAAGGTCTTTACGAGGCACATGAGAGTGAGCTGTTAAAGACCGCCAGGAGCCGAACGTAGAGGGAATGGATGAGGAGCAGGCGAAAGAAGCTCTTAAAAGGATTATGAAGAGAGAAGAAATATCATGGACGCAAGCCCGATCCATGTGGCAATTGCAGGACGTATGATGTTTAAGAGAGTCATGGGCAAGGCCTCGTTCTGCAATATTCAGGATTTACAGGGAAACATCCAGGTATACGTTGCAAGAGATGCGATCGGAACAGAGTCTTACGCTGATTTAAAAAATCGGACATCGGTGATATCTTCGGAGTGGAAGGATTTGCTTTCAGAACAAGAACAGGTGAGATTTCTATCCATGCAGAAGAAAGTGACACTCCTCTCCAAGAGCTTACAGATCCTCCCGGAGAAGTTCCACGGTCTGACAGATGTAGATACCCGTTACCGTCAGAGATATGTAGACCTGATCATGAATGCAGAGTTAAAAAGATACCTTTTATCAAGCGTTCCAAGATTTCTCAGTGCGATCCGCAAGTTACTTAAGCGGGAGAAGGATTCATGGAAGTTGAGACTCCAATGCTTGTACAGAACGCAGGTGGAGCAGCAGCAAGACCGTTCGAGACACATTTCAATGCCTTGAACGAAGATCTGAAGCTTCGTATTTCCCTGGAGCTGTACCTGAAGAGACTGATCGTCGGAGGACTCGAGAAGGTATATGAGATCGGACGTGTATTCCGTAACGAAGGTCTTGACACAAGACACAATCCAGAATTCACTCTGATGGAGTTATATCAGGCATATACAGATTACAACGGAATGATGAATCTGACAGAGAATCTGTATCCGTTTTGTTGCACAGGAAGTGCTCGGAACGACAAGATCGTATACAAAGGGAATCCCGATGGATCTCGGAGAACCATTCGAGCGTATCACGATGGTAGACGCGGTGAAGAAGTATGCAGGCGTTGACTGGAATGAAGTTGAGACTCTGGAGCAGGCAAGAGAACTTGCAAAAGAGCATAATATTGAGAATTTGAAGAGAGACATAAAAAGGTGATATCCTGAATCTCTTCTTTGAGGAGTTTGTAGAGGAGCATCTGCTTCAGCCGACGTTTATTATGGACCATCCGGTTGAGATTTCACCGCTTGACCAAGAAAAACCGGAAGATCCAGATTACGTAGAACGCTTCGAGTTCTTCATGAATGGATGGGAGATGGCAAATGCATACTCTGAGTTAAACGATCCAATCGATCAGAGAGAACGTTTCAAAGCCCAGGAAGAACTGCTTGCACAGGGTGATGAAGAAGCCAATACGACAGATGAAGATTTCTTAAATGCATTAGAGATTGGTATGCCTCCTACCGGTGGTATCGGATACGGTATCGACCGTATGTGTATGCTGTTGACAGGGGCTGAGGCGATCAGAGATGTGCTGCTGTTCCCGACAATGAATGAAATAAGAAAATGATGTAAAAAATCAGGCTGCCGAAGAAATGAAAAGCAGAGCCGGAAAAATTGATTTCTCTAATGTAAAGATTGAGCCTTTATTTGAGGAAGAAGTTGATTTTGATACATTCAGCAAGTCAGATTTCAGAGCTGTAAAGGTTAAAGAGTGTGTTGCAGTACCGAAGTCAAAGAAACTCCTTCAGTTTACTCTTGATGATGGAACAGGCACAGATCGTACGATTTTAAGCGGTATTCACGCTTATTACGAGCCGGAAGAACTGGTTGGTAAAACACTGATCGCCATCACAAACCTTCCACCAAGAAAGATGATGGGAATTGAGTCTTGCGGTATGTTATTATCAGCAGTAAATAATCTGAAAGACTCAGAAGATGAAGAACTGCATCTGATCATGGTTGATAACCACATTCCAGCAGGTGCAAAGCTCTATTAAGATGATGTAATGGATGTACCGTTTCACTAAAATGACGGGATGTACTTCATTTGATAAAAACCATAAAAAACAGTGATTTACATCAAACTTACATCATTTGATGCAG
>VOFG01001223.1_pt1 | contig 54373 bp, 95 predicted proteins | sample 5384171 | NCBI WGS metagenome assembly VOFG01 (sample SAMN12384726, study PRJNA508395) | human gut metagenome | isolation source: healthy gut F | host: Homo sapiens
TGAAGTTCAGTCCGTCTTCCTCTACCTTGCCTGTTACCTTTGGCCATGCGGTAGACTCTTCGGCTATCATTACAGTTCCGTGATTTCTTCCAAGTATGAGTGTATTGATATGCTTGAAAAACTCTACTGCCTCGAGGTTCTTATTTCCTCCAAACTTGTTTGGCACCCACTGTCCGTCGTTCTTTCCATAGTCAAGATAAAGCATTGACGCAACTGCATCCACACGGAGTCCGTCTACGTGGTAATTTTCTATCCACATAAGTGCACTTCCGATAAGGAAATTCTTTACTTCATTCTTACCGTAGTCGAATATCTTTGTTATTCGTTTTTGTTAAATTCTAAAATCTTCTTCTTTCAGAATAATTCTGTCAGAATCGTCGGTTCCCTTGCCGAATACTCTTCGTGCAAGATGTTTTACATTTGCTTTCTGTGAATGTGAGATTGCTTCATCCATGATCTCTTTTACTTCAGCAACTGATACTGCATGATCTTCTCTCTGCATTACATCGATACGGCTGTACAGTGCAAGGATTCCCATCTCATCCAATTTGTATCCATTCTCTTTCGCATACGTCTGACCGAATGTTACCAGCTCATCATTGATGAATACCGGAAGTTCCAGTTTAGAACTGAATTTCTTCTTGAATTCCGGGTTTGCTGTCATCAGACGCTCCAGAGGTTTTCTCTGATCTTCCAGTACAAAAAGCAATTCTCCTGTCTTCTTCTCCATCAGATAATTTAACTCTTTTACAGTTCTCGCATTCAATTTTCCTGCATGCTCGATGATGATCGCTCCGCCGCGCAGCTTCTGAATAATATTCGTAAGCTCTTTCTTATTCAAAGATTCACCTGTAACGATTGCTACTTTACCCTGTTTCAGACTTCTCTGTTTCTGGATTGCTTTTACAATATCAACCGCAAGAACTGTTTTACCAGATCCTTTTTCTACCAATCACCAGAAAGGTTTACCTGTCTTGGATGTTCCTTCTCTCTGGGCCCTTCTGTCATTATCAAGAACTTCAACGATCTGTTCGCTCATTCCTCTGACCGGTACAAAATATGAGAATAGCTTCTTCTGTTCTTCTGTCAGTCCTGCCTTTAATCCGATTTCACTCGTTGCACTCAGATCATATCTTCCTGTTACAACAAATCCTGTATCGAACGGAACACCGCCTTTAGATTTCTTGATTCTTGCCTGAATCTCTTCCTCTGATGGCTCTTCGATTTCTAACTCTTCTCCGTCTTCTTCATCGTCTTCAATCTCTAAGTCTTCGTCAAAATCTGTCTCTTCATCGTCTACATCTGCAAATCATCGTCGAAGTCTTCTTCTTCAAGTCATCTTCCTCCAAAATCAGCATTCTTCTTCTTCTTCAAGATCGGCTTCTTCAAAGTCTTCATCGTCAATCGTCTTCTTCTTCAAAAAATCTCTTCTTCAAATATCTTCTTTAAAAGTCTTCCTCTTCAAAATCAGCTTCTTCTTCGTCTCTTCTTCAAAGTCGTCTTCATCTTCTCAAAATCGGCCTCTTCAAAGTTCTTCATCCTCAAAGTCTTCCTCTTCAAAATCAGCTTCTTCAAGTCCTCATCTTCAAAGTCTTCATCCTCCAAAGTCTTCATCCTCAAAGTCTTCTCCTTCAAGATCTTCTTCCTCAAAGTCTTCATCGTCAAAGTCTTCCCCTTCAAGATCCTTCCTTCTTCAAAGTCTTCATCGTCAAAATCACCTTCCTCGAAACTGCTTCCGTTCATATCCAGTCCGGCAAGTTCTTCTTCGATTCCTTCTATGAAGTCTTCTTCCGTTTCCGAACCATCTTTCAAAATCCTCTTCATAGAGTTCTTCTTCCGACTCTTCATTTTTCCCATTTCTTCCATCAGACGTACAATATCATCCGGAATTCTCTGTGTCTTGCTTATCGGTTCTGCCTCTTCCTCGGCCGCCTTTCTTGCTGCTTCTTCCTCGGTCTTTCTTTTTGCCTCTTCTTCGGCCGCTTTTCTTGCTTCTTCTTCCTCAGCCTTTCTTCTGGCTTCTTCTTCGGCTTTTTCTTCTTGCTTCTTCTTCGGCCTTTTCTTGCTGCTTCTTCCTCGGCTTTTCTTCTTGCTTCTTCTTCGGCCGCTTTTCTTGCTGCTTCTTCTTCAGCCTTTCTTCTGGCCTCTTCTTCGGCTGCTTTTTTTGCTGCCTCTTGCTCGGCTTTTCTTCTTGCCTCTTCTTCTGGCCGCCTTTCTTGCTGCCTCTTCTTCCTCGGCTTTTCTTTTTCTTGCCTCTTCTTCCGCCGCTTTTTCTCTCTACTTCTTTGCGCTCTTCTTCCTGACGGATTCTTGCCTGTTCTCTTTCCTTCTGGAGACGCTCCTCATCTTTGGCTTTCTGCTTTGCAATCGCCTCTTCATGATCTTTCTGTTTTTCTTCCCATTTCTGAAGAATATCATCGATCATCATCTGACCATTGCCAAGAATCTCATCTTCACGCTCTTTCATTGCTTCTTCTTCAATTGTAATGCCATTGGCAACCGCCATGCCCTGCTAAAGCTTCCTCCAAAGTAGCTCCCGTCACAACCTGTTTGATCGTTGATCCATGTTCTTCCGCAGCCTCTTCGGTTCAGTATATACCGGTTCTTCTTCCCACGACTTCTTCTACAATTTCTTCCTGCGGAATCTCTTCTTGTACAACAGTTTCCTGCATTGGTACTTCCTGTGGAATCTCTTCCTGTACAACAGTTTTCCTGCATCGGTACTTCCTGCGGAGGAATTTCCTGAACTTCAGATTCATCAACTCTTTCTGTCACTGGCTCTCTGACCGGCTCTTCTTGTACGTCAACAGTCTCTTCTGTACTTTCATTATATTCATTCTCGTCATCCACTTCTTCCAGTGTTGATTCCGGTTGTTTCTCGGTTCCGGTTTCTTCTTAACCGCTCCCGGACGGCTGTCATATTTCTCCTGCTGAAGTGGTGTCAGTGGCTTATACTTCATCTTCAGTTCCATTGCAAGGTATACATATTTTCCTTCACTGAACCACAAGATCAGATCATCACATTCTTCCAGACATTCTCTGTCATTCCGGCTTCATCATACAATTTGGCAAGTTCATATGCCCACTTTTCAATATATTCCGCTTTTTTAAATTCTTCCAGTGCTGTAATCTGATCTGTCAGCGATGCCCCTGTGTTCTCAGAATCTTATATTTTAAAATATACTGATTCGGATCTTTTTGGTGCCAGCTTTACGAACTCTTCATAACAATCCGTTGCTTCTCTGATATCTTTGATCTTCAATGCCAGTGTGCTTCAAACGATATACAATTTTTTCTGCTTCCCGGTGCTCTGTCAAATGCCAGGAACAGTATATCTCTCCCCTTCTTAAACTCACCGTTATATTCATAAATCTCACTGACTGTATTGAGCATTGACGCATTCTTTACTCTTCGCCAGTCTATACCATCAGCAATTTCCCTTTGCCTGCTGGTACTCCTTTTTTCCAGATGATCAAGCATTTGCTCGGTCTTCACCCTATATTCATATTTATCCAATATTTCTCACCTCAAATGTTTATTTTAAAAAAAGCGTATTTCCCTACAATTTTACTTATATAAGTTTATCATATGACCTGTTTATTGTCAAAATATCCCGCCAAATATGTTAAAAAATATTACAAAATTACAATTTTTTATCCCTGTAAAATGTCTGCCGGCTGCTCTCTGATATCAACGTATAAAAAACAGCCATCATATTCTTTCCTATGATGGCTGTTACATATTCAATTTTATCATATTTAATTTTTATATCGGAGAATGATTTTTAATTTTATTTCTTATTCCCTGTCGCCTTTGTATGCTTTTCCGATGATCTTTTACTCATCTTCTTTTGCACATTCATTCAAATCTACTATTCATGTTTCTTTACACATATTAATAATATCTTTAAATATGTGGTATTCTGTTCAATATGTCTGCAGTTCTTTTTTTTATCGTCCGGTGTATATTTTCTCCGTCTGTTCTATTCTTCCGAATCTCCTCTACCGGCCTTTTTATCTATTATAATAAAGGCTTATTCTCTGGGAACTTCTACCTGCCATACCACTAACATATTGATTCGATGATTCTACTGTGTCCATTGATTAAGCCTCCTTTTCATAAATTTCCAATCAACGATATCTCACCGACATATGAAATATTCTTCATCCTTGATAAACTTTTCTTTTTATCACTTAAGATATAAGCTGGAATTTATTATCTCATCTCTTCTACGATTATGATCCATATCCCCTTGATACCATTCTATAATCGTTATTCATCCATTCTCTTTCTCTACAATATACTTTACGATATCTAATATTCGATGCATTACCAGATATTTCATATCTATATCCTGTATTTTTCGATTCTTAAACGAATTGAGAATTTATAATAAAAATTCATCTTATAAAATATATGCTATAGAATTTTCAAGATTCCCTTTCTCGTCAGGAAGTCCTTTTTGTTTATTTCGGATTTCCTTTGGATTGATTACATAATATCATTCGGCTTTTATTTTGTCAATACTTTTTACAATTAATTTTATTTATTTTTCATTATTTTATTTTTAATAGTTAAATTGTCTGATTTCTATATATTTATTTTAATGTTTGCACAATACTATACATTTTCAAATCGTATGCTTTTGTTAACATCATACGCTTGCGCATGTCCAATTGTTAACCAGTCATCTTTTGCAGTTGACATTTTATCCTGTTTATTTTATACTTCTGTTATATTTTTGATATAAAACTAAAGGAAAGGAGTTCTGCCATGTCATATGGCAGACAATTACCACTATGAACAACACAGTAAATAGCACAACAACGAAAAAGCTTTCCACCCGCAAACTGGTTCTGATTGCTTTGATGACTGCAATCACCTGTATCTTCGCTCCTATGGCGATTCCGATTCCGGTCAGCCCGGTACCGATCAGTCTTACCAACCTGGTGATCATGATCAGTATCTATGTACTTGGTTTTAAAGATGCAACCATCAGTTACATCGTATATCTGTTACTTGGTCTTGTCGGTCTCCTGTATTTTCCGGTTTTACCGGTGGATTAGGAAAACTTGCAGGTCCTACCGGCGGATACCTGATTGGTTTCATCTTCCTTGCACTGATTTCCGGACTGTTCGTTGATAAATTTCCAAAGAACAGAATCCTGGCAGTTGTCGGTATGATCATCGGTATGGCAGTCACTTATATCTTCGGTACAGAGTGGCTTGCGATCCAGTTGAAAATGTCATTCGTTGCAGCACTTTCTGTCGGAGTAATTCCTTATCTTGCCGGTGACGCAGTGAAGATTATCATTGCGATCATCGTCGGACTCTGTACTCCGCAGCCGTCTGAGCCAGCTGCAGTAATAAAAATACACAGTATCGGAATTAATTTGGGATTTAATTCAGGAAGGCTATGGATACCCGAACTGAATAAAGCTTGGAAAGGTGTTCCTGTTCAGGTTCCATCGGCGGGTCAATTCTACTCGCCATTCGGGGGCAAAAATTCTGCGTTGGGTTTTGCCTCTTAAGAATTACCAACGCCTCTTTCACATTCACTGGAACGCCTTTCCAAGTTTTATTCCGTGTGTATCAAATGCCTTAAGAATTAAACGGCAAGTGCGTAACCGTAGTGGCCTCCACCGGGTTACACTTTCGGGCATTTCATTTATTAACATCCGCTGCCAGTCACGACTTGAAGGAAACAATAGATAAGGATTATTGTGAATGTGGAATGCCGTTAGAAACAATTAGAGAGTCAGAAGCACCGTTAAAGGAACGAAGCGAACGTGTTTGAGGCGAACGCCGAGTTTGAGCGTAGTTCCTTTGCTTTTAGGTGGTTCTGACTCTCTTAGTGTTTCTTATGGTATGGAACCTGAACAAGAAGCCTTATCTATTGTTTCCTTCAAGGACTGAGAGGCCGCTTCCCCAGTTAATAAATTAAATCCCAATTTAAATTTATAATATGATATCTCCGCTTTTCACACCCGTATTCATATCATAAGCTTCAATAATATTTCCGCTGATCACATACAGCGTATCTTCTATATAGATTCCCCGGATTCCCTGAGATGTATTTCCATTGACTTCTTCTTGCAGGATTGTCTCAAATTTCCTGTCTGTCCGGTTGTATGTCAGCAGATAATAGCTTTCCCTATTCTGGCTGTAACCGGATAATCCGATTACGTTTTTCTCCGGATCGGCAAGCACTGATTTATAATCATATGCCGCATGGCTTCCGTACAGATCATCCAGCACAAGTGTAGATTCTTCTTTTACATCTGACCGGTCAGATATATTGAACATTGTTATTTTTACTCCTTCTGCCACGCCGGATTCTTCATCGGTTGACATTCCGATACCGAGCAGTCTGTCTTCTCCATAGAAATGCAGGTATTCGGAAAATCCTGAATCTTTTAATTTACCGAGAATCTTTGGCTTCTCCGGATCGGACAGGTCTACACTGAATAACGGATCGACCTGCTCATATGTCACAAAATATCCGGATTCGCCCATGAACCTTGCAGAATAGATGGTTTCGCCTTTTGCCAGATTTTCGATGGTACTGATCTTATCCAGTTTCTTATCCAGTATCGTCACCAGATTTTCGTCATTATTTGTCGTGAATAATCTTAAATTGCCCTTGTATTCATCCAGCGAAAAGGTATCATTCAGATAACCTTTTTACTTTTCCCTGTGCTGCTGCCTTTAATTTCCCCTTATTATAAGAAATTTTTCTAAGTGTTGTCACAGTCTGATTATCCTGCTGCCACCCTGATTCATAATAGTAAATATTTTTTTGCTGACATACATCTGACCGCCTTCAGATAGAATCGCTTTATGATCTGCCGTTTCATCCGGTTTACTGATATCCACGGAACTGATCACTTCGTACATCATTCCACAGTTTTCCGGAGGCAGGCAGATACTGCTTTTGGCTCATTGCTTTGTCATTCACCATCGGTACATAGGTGACCGGTTTATCTTTAACCACATTACTTCCTGTATAATACTCACTGAACAGATACAGGTATCCGTCTGCCATGCGCGATGAATTGTAAGTACCGCCTGTGTTACTTCACCTTCTTTTACCGGCTTTTTTGATATCACTGATGTCATAGGTGACTGCCGCAGTTTTTGTCTGTTGCCGGACAGCTGTACCGACCTGCTTTTTATTGTCTGCATCTGTACATTCTTTTCTGACATACCGCCACCAGTTTCTTCCGGTCTGTATCTATATAAAATTCCTGGATCGTATATTCTTTTTTCCAAAGTAATCTCATTGTATTTTTCCAACTGCCCTTTCCCGGCATCTATGATGTCGATCGTCCGGCCATTATCTTCCCGTACATACAGATACGTTCCATCTGTTTTTGCAATATCTCCTTCATCTACACCGGACTGCCGGACATTGGTTTGCGAATACCCGCCATCTGCGTCCATTGCTGCCGCTGATGTCTCATTCCCACTGCCTGTATCCGCTGCTGCCGATGTCTCATTTCCACTTCTTGCATACATTGCAATTCCTTCGTTACCTTGCGACCGTTTGATATATTTATAGATTTCATCATAACTTTCGGCTATCCTGATCTTCCTGCTGCCGCTGATCTTCCTTTCTGCATTACCTGCTGACATCCTTTTTAGAGTCTGTCATTTCATGATGCAGGCTTCCATACTGCCACACTATGATTCCCGTTATAACTACTACACAGGCTGCTGCAAGTCCGATCCCGTATGAATGAAAAATGTTTCTTCTGCTTTTTCCCTTTTAGTAACCGTTCTATATTTTCTGGTCTCAGACTGTCCGGTACCTCTGTGTTTTCTGACAATCGTGCAATCTGATCTACCATATCCCTGTTCCGTAACTGCCCAGCACACATTCCATCTTTTTAAGTGCCCGGCTGCTTCGATCGTACCGTGTTCGATTCAGCCGCATCATTTCCCCGATCTCCTGACTGCAATACCCGCCGAATATGGATAATCCGACTAATATCTGTTCTTCTTCCGATAACACGAAGAATGCTTTCCTGACGTCCATTGCCAGATCATAATCCGGTACAACCGGCTGTTCCGGAAGTTCTTCCCTCTTCCCGGCTCTTCTTTTAATGCCTTCTTCAATCTCTTCTTACATTTATTCGTCAGAATTGTAAATATCCAGCTGCGGAATGCTTCTTCTTTTTTAATTTATGTATGTTCTCGTATGCCGCAACAACCGCCTCGCTCACTGCATCCTCCGCTTCCTGTGGATTCTTCATCAGGCACAGTGCGTAATGGTACAGATCACGGTAAACCGTTTCATACATTTCCGAGAACCTTTTACACTGCATATCATATCGTAACCTCCCTCAGATATGAATCTTTTATCACTGTTTTTAATCTTCCGGTAATTATTATAAATCCTATATAGATAAGAGTCTTTTCCCGCTCACATTGTTGCAGATATTTTATCATATTATACAAGAACTTTCCTTATTTCGGCAGTGTCTACATCTCCGTATAAGGAAAAACAGCAGGAAATCCGTGATTTCCTGCTGTATGCATAAGTCCGAATGTCAGATCAAAATTTTCCAAAACAAAACGGTACTAAAAATAAAACATATTATCCTCTGTAGTAGTTGATCAGACATCCTTTGAGGATGATCTCTTTCCGCATCGGTCATATCACCAAGCTTCAGCGTGATCTCTTTCAGAGAATCTCCAACCACATAAGCCTTGATCTCGGCATTCTTATCTTCCACTGCTTTTCTGATCTCTGGCACGAAGATATAGTCGCCGTTACGGAAGCTTAAGTTCTCGTGATCTTCCTCCGTGATAAATGGAAGCATACCCCCAGTTGATTAGGTTCGAACGATATCTCTTGGTTGCATATTCGTTCGCAATATTTGCCCAGCCGCCGAGTACCTTCTGACAGGATGCTGCCTGTTCTCTTGCTGAACCGTCGCCCGGTTTTACCGCAAAGATCAAAGCCTGATTCCGAGATTACCTGGTTTTTCCTGTCTCCGGATATGTCTCGTGGATCTTATCCATAACCGGTTTCAGTTCATCTAATACTTCTAACGGACACTGTCCTGCTTCAATTGCTTTCTCAGCTTTCTGTACTTCCTTTGCACGTCCTACATATGCAGGATCTTTTTCTGGACAATGCAAATTCTGCAAGTCCCAGAGGGTTGATCTGTAAGATGAGGTCTCACCGGATGGAATCAGTTCATCTGTTGTGGTGACCGGATCATGGATCTCGGATACTACTTTCAGGAGTAAGTTCTCCGGAAGTGCTGCCATTGCCGGCCAGTCTTTGATGTTCGGTCCGAATTTGATCTCTACAGATGGATCTGCTACGCCGTGGCTGTCGAAGACACGGTTCGCATAAATGTTCTTATCAAAATGATAAGTCTGTCCCTTTATATTCCACATCCAGGTCAGTTGCAGGTGTAAGGGAATCCCTTATTTGCTGCTGTTGCTGCGATTGAACGGGCATCCATAAGTGCAACGGATGCAATCTGTCCACTCTGAAGCTTAGAGCCTTCACGGTTCGGGAAGTTTCTTGTAGAATGGCGAATAGAAAATGCATTGTTTGCTGGTGTATCTCCAGCACCAAAGCATGGTCCGCAGAATGCTGTCTTCACGATCGTTCCTGCTTCCATAAGGTCAGCAACTGCTCCGTTCTTCACAAGTTCCATGTAGATCGGTGTACTTGCCGGATATACACTGAATGTAAACTCATCGGAACCGATATAATGTCCTTTGATGATATCTGCTGCTGCACAGATATTTTCAAATCCGCCGCCGGCACATCCTGCGATGATTCCCTGATCCACATATAACTGCCCATTTACAATCTTATCCTGCAGAGAATAGTCAACTGCTCCGTCGAGACTTACCAGTGCTTTCTGTTCTACATCATGAAGGATGTCTTTTAAGTTGGTTCTCACTTCATCGATCGTATACATTAGACGGATGGAATGGCATTGCGATCATTGGTTTGATCTCACTTAAGTTTACATATACCATACCGTCATAGTAAGCAACATCTCCCGGATTGAGTTCTTTTGTAATCTTCGCTTCTTCCATGAATGTCATAGAATTCTTTTGATCTTGTCATCGGTCTTCCAGATGGATGACAGGCAGGTCGTCTCTGTCGTCATAACATCGATACCGATACGGAAGTCCGCACTTAACTTACTCACACCAGGTCCTACGAATTCCATCACTTTATTGTTAACATAGCCATTGCCAAATGTTGCACCGATGATTGCAAGTGCTACGTCCTGTGGTCCGACACCTTTCATTGGTTCGCCGTCTAAGTAGATTCCGACTATGCCCGGCATCTTGATATCATAAGTCTTATTCAGAAGCTGTTTTACAAGCTCCGGTCCGCCTTCTCCCATAGCCATGGTTCCAAGTGCACCATAACGTGTGTGGCTGTCTGATCCTAAGATCATCTTGCCGCCGCCGGCTAACATCTCACGAGCAAACTTGATGGATGACTGCCTGATGAGGCGGTACATAGACTCCACCGTATTTCTTCGCGCAGGTAAGACCAAACATGTGGTCATCTTCGTTGATGGTTCCTCCAACCGCACAAAGTGAGTTATGACAGTTCGTAAGTACATAAGGGATCGGAAATTTTTCAAGTCCTGAAGCCCTGGCTGTCTGAATAATTCCAACAAATGTAATGTCATGGAGATGTCAGCTTATCGAATTTGATCTGCAGACGATCCATATTTCCTGAGGTATTATGCGCTGCCAGAATGTTATATGCCATTGTATTCTTTGCAGCTTCCTGTGGAGTCACATCTTTACCTGTCTTTGCAGCAACTGCTTCTTTTTCTTCCACAATCTCTGTTCCATTCAGTAAATAGACTCCCTTGTCATATAATTTCAGCATGTTTTGTCCTCCTACTATCGTGTTATAAATATATTAAAAATGTCTGAGTCCAGACATCTGCTAACCTGATTACTGTTTCATATATTTCATATGATCCGCTACCATCATAGCAATCTTGAATGTCAGTGCATCATCAAATACACGAACATCCAGTCCAGTCTTCTTCTGAATCTTCTCCAGACGGTACACCAGTGTATTTCTATGCACATACAGACGCCTTGCCGTCTCTGATATATTCAGGTTATTATCGAAAAATGTATAAACAGTCGTCAGTTCTTCTTCTTCGAAAATATCGGCCTTGCCATCTTCGAACACTTCATTCAGGAACATCTCGCAGAGTGATGCCGGAAGCTGATGGATCAGCCGTCCGATTCCGAGTTCATTGTATGCAAGGATCTTCTTCTCTGTATAAAACACTCTTCCGACTTCCAAAGCCATATCTGCTTCTTTGTATGATCTGGATACATCCTTTAATTCTTCTACAATTGTTCCATATGCCGCTCTTACACTTACCATGGCTTCCATATTCAGCGTCGTGACCAGCTCTTTGGCGATCTGTTCTACCTGCGGATAGCTGTCGGTAGACTGCAGTGACTTCACAAGAATAATATGTTTTTCATCAATTGCCGTTACGAAATCCTTTGTTCCTGTCGCATACAGACCTTTCAGAGTTTCCTGTACCAGGACATCTCCTTCATTCTTCGGTTCGATCACAAATACGACTCTCTTGAGTTCTGCCGGAATCTTCATCTTCTTTGCCTGATTATAGATATCAACCAGAAGTAGATTATCCAAAAGCAGATTCTGAATAAACCGGTTCTTATCCATCCGTTCTTTGTATACATAAAGAAGATTCCGAAGCTGACTGGCTCCCATACGTCCTGCCAGTTCCATGCCGTCTGCATTTCCATGCAGCATCAATACATATACCGGATCACTGTCTTCATAGATGCGGAACATTCCCATCTCATCTAAGATCATCTCTTCCGGTTCTTCTTCGTCATCACGGAAATCCTGAATCTGGATCTCATACCCGGTCAGAGTCTCATTCGTCCTTACGAGACAGAATCCCTGCATATCCCATATTGCACAGTCAAATCCTGTAATCTCCCCTGATATCCTGTGCTGTTTTGTGTAATATCTGATTTGATAACACGCATTGTCCTCCATTTCCTATCCGCAATGCTGTTCTTCGTGTTCTTTTGCATACTTGTATACATTTTAGCACGCTAACGAACTGCATTACGAATACATTATAGCAGATAATCATGCTTTAACAAAGCAAAAATTTTATTGTCTGCGAAAAAAATGAAAAGACCGGACGCTTTCTTACGCCCGGTCCTCTTATATTCATCTGTTTTTACGATAATTGCGGCTCTTATACCAAGCCTTCATTACAGACTAGTTTGTGATTGTAACCTGTGTCTCTTTGTCAAAGATATGGATCTTCTCAGCATCCAGAGCAAATTTAACAATATCACCTGTTCTTGCTGTTGTTCTAGGATCCACTCTTGCTGTCATGCTTGATCCTTCATAATCGAAGTATAAGAATACTTCTGCACCGAGCATCTCATATACACGGATCTTTGCTTCGATTACTGTATTTGGAGAAGCTTCGATGAACATCTGCTCATCGTGCACGTCTTCCGGACGGATTCCGAGAACAACTGTCTTTCCTTCATATCCGCCATCGATCAGCTTCTTAGCTTTTGCCGGTGGAAGCTCGATCTCTGAAGGTCCTGCTACCAGGTATACTTTATTTCCGACTACTTTACATTTCGCATCAACAAAGTTCATCTGTGGTGATCCGATGAATCCGGCAACGAACTGGTTGCATGGATAATCGTACAGAGTCTGTGGTGTATCTACCTGCTGAACGATACCCGCGTTCATAACTACGATTCTGGTTCCCAGTGTCATAGCTTCTGTCTGGTCATGTGTTACGTAGATGATAGTTGTACCTAATCTCTGATGTAATTTAGAGATCTCGATACGCATCTGTCCACGAAGTTTTGCATCCAGGTTTGAAAGAGGCTCGTCCATAAGGAATACCTTAGGATCACGAACGATCGCACGTCCCATAGCAACACGCTGTCTCTGTCCACCAGAAAGAGCTTTTGGTTTACGGTCAAGCAATGGTTCAAGGTCAAGGATCTTAGCTGCTTCACGAACCATTTTGTCGATCTGGTCCTTTGGTACTTTTCTTAATTTAAGTCCGAATGCCATGTTATCATATACAGTCATATGTGTGTACAGAGCATAGTTCTGGAATACCATTGCGATATCTCTGTCTTTTGGCTCTACGTCATTTACCACTTTGTCCTCCGATCTTTAGTTCTCCGGAAGTGATATCTTCCAGACCGGCGATCATACGGAGTGTCGTAGATTTACCACATCCGGATGGTCCTACGAAAATGATAAATTCTTTATCTTCAATCTCAAGGTTGAAGTCTTTTACTGCTTCAAATCCATTTGGATAAGTTTTGTTAATGTGTTTTAATGATAAACTTGCCATTGTTATAATCCTCCTGATTTATAATCGCTTTTTATTTCATTTTGTTACCTGTTTCTGTTCTGATAAAAGTATATAAAAAAGTTCAACCTGGGTAATGCCCAAGTTGAACAATTTTTTTTCATTTTCTATACAAGTTGACGAACGGAGCGTTATTTAAGGTCAAAGTGTCTGGTAAATGATAGACGTCTCTTTTCCTATGCCTCTGTCTTTTGCCACCTGTTTCATCGCAGATTTTTGTCCATTCCCTGTCCGAGATAAAGTTCCATATGTTCTTCGATACTCATCTCTTCCCATCTGGCTTTTTTTCCTCACCCGGATCTCTTCCTGCTTTTCCTTCGATCACCATGACGCATTCACCCTTCGGCTCCTGTACATCATAATATGCCAGCGCATCCTCGATCGTTGTGGCAAATACGGTCTCGTGCTTCTTCGTAAGTTCCCGGCAGATGCTGATGCGTCTGTTACCAAGAGTCTCCTGAAGCGTCTTCAATGTACGGACCAGTCTGTGCGGTGCTTCGTAGATGACCATTGTTCTTGTCTCATCTTTCAGTTCATTCAAGACAGCCTGTCTTTCCTTTTTGTCCGTTGGAAGAAATGCCTCAAATGCAAATCTTCTCGTTCCAAGCCCGGATATCGTAAGCGCCGTCACACATGCGCAGGCTCCCGGAACAGCTGTAACCGTGATCCCGGCTTCCTGGCACATCTTCACCAGTTCTTCTCCCGGATCAGAGATTCCCTGGCATACCTGCATCGGTGATCACTGCAATATCTTCATCCATTCTGCAGGCGTTCCACAAGTTTGTGTCCTTTTCAATCTTATTATATTCATGATAGCTGGTCATCGGTGTCTTAATCTCAAAATGATTCAGAAGTTTGATACTGTTTCTGGTATCTTCTGCCGCGATCAGATCTGCTTCTTTCAAAATCCGCACCGCCCGGAATGTCATATCTTCCAGATTTCCTATCGGTGTTGCACATAAATACAATGTTCCTGCCATCTATTTACTCCTCCATCTTATGTTTGGTGCCTGCTCTGTATCTATCTGTTCATCCTGTACATCGTGATCAGGAGACTCTTCCTGTATAAGTTCCTCCTTCCATCTTTCTGATATACAACCAACGGCGGTTCTACCTGCATCCTCGGATTGCCGCCCTTCATTCCCTCGATCAGAACCATATTCGGTTCTTTATCTATATACGGATATACCAGCCGCATACGCTTTGGCTCAATTCCATACGCACACATCTTTGTCATGATCTCCGGAAGCCGGAACGGTCTGTGGACCATATAAAACCTTCCTTTGACTTTCAGTATCTTCGCACTCTCTCTTAAGATATCATCCAGTGTACAAAGTGCCTCATGTCTTGCAATATACAATGCTTCATTCTGATTCTTCAGTCCGTGGTCTCCGATCATATACGGGGATTGGTTGTAATAACCCAAAAAGAGGCGGCTCCGAATATGGATGCTGCCTCCTTGATATCTCCCGTTACAATGTCGATCCGTCTCTTCCAGTCCGTTATGGCTGACGCTGCGCCTTGCCATATCTGCACTCTCCTCCTGGATCTCCAGTCCTGTATAATGCAGGCCCGGATATTTGCTTCCAGAAGGATCGGAAGAATTCCCGTTCCTGTTCCGAGATCCAGTGCTTTTTTCGTGCTTTTTTACATTTGCAAATGCTGGAAAAGCACCGCATCCATTCCAAAACAGAACCGTCCCGGACTTCTGGATGATCTCGTATCCTTTGATCTGCAAGATCATCCAGTCTTTCATTCGGAAGTAATTTAGTCATCATTTAATTTTGACGCTCCTTTTTTTTCTTCTAACGCCTTCAGTTCCTTCATCTCTTCTTTAGAAAGTCTTACGTCTTTCTTCTTACGTCTCGGTTTGAATCTCAGCTCTGCTGCCGGATATTCACGGATTTCTTTCTCATCATTATCTAGTGTTACAACAACCTTCACCAGCTGACGGAGCACGTTAACAGACTGGACATCTCCTCTTAAGTCCTTCCGGTGTTGTCACATGATCACCCATTTGCCGGAAGATGGCTGTTCAGTTCTTCGTATGTTTCCTCTTCATTCGTCAGACAGCACATCAGTCTTCCGCAGACACCCGGAGATCTTCGTCGGATTCAGTGAAAGGTTCTGCTCTTTTGCCATCTTGATTGAAACCGGTGCAAACTCAGACAAGAATGTGTGGCAGCAAAGCTCTCGTCCGCAGATGCCGATACCTCCGCGGATCTTCGTCTCATCTCTTACACCGATCTGTCTTAACTCGATTCTTGTACGGAACACGCTTGCCAGATCCTTTACCAACTCACGGAAATCGATTCTTCCGTCTGCCGTAAAATAAAACAGCACCTTATTATTGTCAAACGTATATTCTGCATCGATCAGCTTCATATCCAGCCCGTGCTTATGGATCTTCTCCAGGCAGATCTTGAATGCTTCTTTTTTCTTTTTCTTTGTTCTTTTCTTCTTTTTTCTTATCTTCGTCTGTTGCAAGACGGATCACGGATTTTAACGGCTGTGTGATCTTATCGTCTTCTACTTCTTTCGGTCCGGTGACTACAGAACCAAATTCCACTCCTCTTGCAGTCTCAACGATAACCTTATCGCCCGTCTCTACCTCCAGTTTTCCCGGTGAAAAGAAATATATTTTTCCGGCAGTTCTGAATCTAACGCCTATTACCTTCGTCATATGATTAGTTCTCCTTTATGGTCAGGAACAAAAGCTCCATAACCAGATCAAAGTTAACATTCGCTTTCAGTCTGGCTTTCGCTTTCTCAAGGCTCTCCAGGATCAGTTCAATTCCTTCATAAGAGCTTTTTCTCGCCTGTTCTTTTATACTCTGTAACTGGTCTTTGAATACGACCTTATCAATCTCTTTTGTTGCTTTATATAATAAGACATCCCTGTACCAGATCATGATAATGTCCAGGTAGTCTGTGATCTCTAATTTATATACAGATATATTCTTAACCGCAGCAACAATCTCACTCAGTTCCATATCATGGATATGCTTCAGGAGCTGTACCGCTTCCTCTCTGATCTCATTAAAATGCTCGGAATTCGCCAGCATGATCGCGCTTTCCCATATTTCCCTGGGCAAATGCGGTACACATATCTGCTTTGTAATCCGGTATCTCCAGATTCTCCATCAGATACTTTTTGATCAGTGTATCTTTGATGTTACGCAGCTTTAACATAACACATCTGGAATTGATCGTCGGAAGTAACATCTCTGCATTCTCCGTCAGCAGCAAAAATACCGCATAGGCAGGCGGCTCCTCGATCGTCTTCAGAATCGCATTTTGTGCCTGAGGTGTCATCATATCTGCCTCCGGGATAATATATACTTTGTATGGTCCCTGATATGGTTTGATATCCACGGTATTGTTCACCTGTGTACGGATATCATCTACACTGATGGTGTTGGGCTTCTCATGGGTCACCCGGATGATATCCGGCTGGTTTCCGCTCTCTGCCTGCTTGCAGGAATGACATTTTCCACAAGGTTCATTGTCCCCGGTCTCACACAAAGAGTCCATGGCGAACAGATTCGCCAGCATCTTCTTACCGGAACCTCTCTCCCCATTCAGAATATATGCATGAGAGACTCTGTTATTCTCCACTGCACTACTGATATATTTTAATATGTCTTTGTGACCAACCACATCTTTAAAGCTTCCCATCTCGTATTACCTCTACTATCTCTTCATCTTTGCATCGTACTTTATCGTCATTCTGATATCTTCTTGTAATTCCTGCTGCCGCAAGATTCTCTTCTGAGAAATCTTTCTGATCAGCCAGAAATCTTCTGCAGACTTCTTCGTATCCGGATGTTCCTGCTGCCGCTCTCTTGCGATCGCGCGCGCATCAGGCGTTCCCCGTCTTCCACTTCAATATAAAGCGGAACCAGATTCTCCTGTCCATAATATTTCTTTCATCTTCATATAAGATTCCAGCGTACCGATCATCAGATAATCAGACCCGGTCAGATGAATCTGTCCATCATCTATTGTAGCATATTTCCAGTCACCATACACGGTCTGATAGGTACGAAGTTCAATTATTTTGCCTTCTTCTCCATACTGTTCTAATATTTCGTTCGAAACAAAATAATATTCCACGCCGTCTTTTTCACCTTCCCGCATCGGTCTGGTCGTATATAATGTCAGCGTCTTCAGCTCGGGAAGCTCTTTTCTGATCTCTTTATAGACCGTATCCTTACCGGAAGAACTCTTTCCCATCATGTAAAATATCTTACCCATCTATCCATACCTCTATGCACTATCTTCTGATTGCAGTCCTTCAATTGAAAAAATCGTGTTCTGATACCAGCAGAGAATCTCCACCGCTTCCTGCGTAATGCGTTCTCCCGGAACGATCAGCGGACTTCCCGGCGGATAGAGGTACGCATATTCCAGGAAATGCATCCGGCGCTGTCCTTGAAATTTCGTTTTTCCATCTTGCCTGGGTTCACCAAATACAGAATGTCTTCTGAATCCTTCTGGTGGTTCTGGTTCTGCATCTTATCTCTGCACTTCACTGCCTTCGCGATCGTCCACACCTTTTCCAGTGACGGCTGTCTTCCGGAAAGCAGGGAGATCCCGTGTCGGTCATTGCATCGGTTTCTGCTCCTGCCCGGCATCTTCCTGTCCGGATCCTGACTTTAACTTTGTATCAATCTCAGCATCAATTGCAAGCAATGCATCCCGCAATCTGTCCAACCCTTCCTGCGTATCCCCTACCGTCGTCATTGCCAGGACATAGGTTCCGGCAAGCATCTCCATCTGCAAGTGATAATCACGAAGCAGTCTCTCATACAATTCATGACTGGACATCGGGGCATGCTTTACAGAGATCACAAATTTAGACCTGTCATATCTGTCTGTATTCTCCGTCCGGATAATCTTCAGATACTTCAGTTTCTTCAATTCTTCCCGCAGGGTATCGATATGTGCCGCATATTCTCTGAAAATACTGCACTTCTGCGGTTGTGTCTCTTCAGCAGATGAATACACGCATCGATACTTGCCATCAGTATGTACGACGGACTGCTCGTCTGCAGCATATCCAGATACTGTTTCACTTTTCTTCGCTTCACCATGTCCCCGTTCACATGCAGAAGCGCCGTCTGTGTCAGCGCCGGAAGCGTCTTATGAAGACTGTTGATCACCAGATCCGCACCATATATATTCGCACTCTTTGGGAAATACGGATCAAAGCCAAAAATGCGCCCCATGCGCTTCGTCTACGATCAGCAGGCATCCCGCTTCATGTACTCTCTGCAATCTTTTCGATGTCCGACACCACCATCATATGTCGGTGACACGATCATCACCGCGCGGATCTTCGGATGTTCTTCCAGTGCTTTCTGTACATCTTCTGCATCGATCTCTGTACTCCCTGTTCTGTATCGAACTTCGGATAGATGTAGACCGGATCCAGTTCATTCAGATATATTGCATGATACACAGACTTGTGGCAATTTCTTGCCACAAGTATGGAATCTCCTTTTCAGTTGTTCCTAATATTGCACCCTTATGATTCCGGCTGTACTTCCATTAATGAAAATGCGTCTCCGATGCATGATACACTTTGCCGCTCTTTCCTGCGCTTCTTTCAAAAAGTCCTTCCGCATGATGCAGGTCATCAAAGCCGTCGATCTCTGTAATATCGATCAGGTTGGGAGGTCCCGTCCATCAGATCCAGATTCCTTTTATGGCCCGGCATGTGGAATGCGTAGTAGTCGGAATCACTGTAATTCTTTAGTTTATCAAATATATTATACATGCATATATTTTAACAAAATAACATTATATTATCAAGCCATAAACTCCCGCAGAATCTGGCGTATCATCTCGTCCTTTGCAAGCTCCTCCGGTGCATCTTTCTGTTCTTCCGCTTCCGGGCTTTTACTTCCGTCCATACCGGCAAGTCCTGCCGATGCTTTTGCCAGATTTTTTGCGGTATTTTGAGTCCGTTCTCTCCGTCTGTTCTCACGCTGCATATGGACTACACTGTGATCCGGTACCGAGGCAGGTGTCTCTTCTGTTCCGGCTTCCGTCTCCTGTACTTCATCCCTTTGTATCTCATCCTTTTTTGTATTTCGTCTTTTTGTATTTTATCCTTCTGTATTTCCTCTTCCGCCGGTCCGTTTTCTATGTTTACACGCACGGTCCGCTCCTTCTGATTCATCTTTTCATACTTGCGGAGACATACATTTTCCAGATAATCAACCATGTAATTCTTCGCCATCTCCATACAGTAATTCTCGTCCGTTGTCAGATGGAACAGCCACACCAGGATTCCGAGTCCGCAGCTGGCAGCGCCCATCCGTCCGTTGTCTCCCATTCCATAGACCTGGAATTCCTGCTCCCGCAAGTCCGGTTACGATCCAGGAACACATCTTTTCCAGTCTCCGAGCGAATGCAGACGCAATCCACATACTTTGTATTCGTACAGATATTTATCCACAAATACCCTACATTTTCCACCGTGTCACTGATCATACATGCATGCTCGAATTTCGCCCGGACCAGGCGCATCAACGGATGATTGCTTTTGACTTCTGCCTCTACAGCTAATTCACGATACACTTGTCTGCCACTCCAAGTCCGGTCAGCACCCATAAGCACAAATAACAACTTCTTGTCCAATAACATTTCCAGCATAATAATAGCCCTCCTTTTTGATATGCATTATACTGTATATCAAAGAGAAGGGCGCTTTTATTTCGTTCTTCCTATTCTGCACGGGAAATGCTGCTTTCTGTCACTTTCGTGCATATCCTGTAACATTCTGTACTGCGCAGGTCATCCCGTTATCTTAGATCATCGGAAGCAATTCTTTCATAAGCCTTACACTGTGGGCGATTGCTTTCTTTTCGAATGTCGGATAGTCCATTGTCGCACTGTTGTCGGCTTTATCCGAAATAGCACGGATAATGACATACGAAACTTTGTTCAGGTAAGCGGCCTGTGCGATTCCGGCACCTTCCATCTCTACACACATCGGGTGGAATAATGACACGATTCTTTCTTTCACTTCCTTATCGGAAATGAACTGGTCCCCCGCTCGCCACTCTTCCTGTAAATGTATGAATATCCGGGTTCGCTTTTTTCATTCGCTGCTACCGCTTTCTTCACAAGTTCCTTGTCTGCCGGGAATGACAATGTATCCATTCTCGGAATCTGTCCTGCCGGATCACCGAACACAGTCGCATCCATATCATGATGCAGTGCATCCGTGGAAATGACCATGTCGCCAATATCAATCTGTGCATCAAGCGAGCCGGCAATACCGGTATTGATCAATGTATCTGCTCCGAATTGACTCACCAGAATCTGTGCACAGATTCCTGCATTGACTTTACCGATTCCGCTTCTTACGATTACAACATCTTTTCCGCCGAGTGTTCCCTTGCAGAATACCATACCTGCCATCTCTACGGTCTCATCGATCTGCATATCTTTTTTAAGTTCTGCCACTTCTTCTTCCATGGCTCCGATAATACCTATCATATATTTATATCCTCCTGTGTTTCACGAATTTACCTATGCCTTATTATAGACGATAGGAAAATGGATTTCAACCGACGAAATGTATGGATAATTTGATGGTTTTCTGTTATAATCAGGAAGTATGGCAGTCAACAGATTTTCTGTCTGTTGATACCGAATCATGTAAAACTATGCAAGAACATTAGCAGGAGGTAATAGATATGGATTACAAACCAACCGGAGTCTGTTCTCGTCTCATTCACGTAGAACTTGACGGAGATAAAATTGCTAAACGTAGAATTCGTAGGCGGATGTGCCGGTAACACATCCGGAATCAGCAGCCTTGTTAAAGGAATGGATGCACACGAAGTCATCAAGCGCCTGGAAGGAACCAGATGTGGTGAAAGACCGACATCTTGTCCTGACCAGTTATCCAAAGCTTTGAGACAGGCACTTGGCGAATAATAGGCCAGCAGCCGATCTGAATAACGCAGACAAAAAAGGATACTCGTCCCCGACCGGGAGACTTGTATCCTTTTTTCATTTTGGTGATTTTTTATTTTGGTATTTTATTCTCTTTTTTCACACCCTGCTTTTCCCTCGTCAAAACTTCCGTTGACTGGTTACGAATAAATAATTATTAATAGTTACATTGTTTGTTTCATTGTTTTTCATTGTATTTTCTAATTATTATTCGCTCCTACATATTGTGCACTTACTTATCGATGAATTTATTTATGGTTTTTTTATTGTCGTCTTTTTTTATATACATTACTTTTATGGTTTTCTTTGTCTGTTTTTACCTGTTTCATTCAGCTGTAATCTTCACTTTATCCCAACTACTGTTTGACTGTCATGGTCTGCATGGTTTCTGGTTTTTCCGTCCACTTCTTTACTTTAATCTCTTCATCTTTTTGATTTGTAATCTTTTTGTTTTGCTCTTCTTTTTAGTCTTATGTTCTTATCCTTCTATGCTTTTTAGGATTGTTAGTCGATGTAAATTCCATCAGTAAAGCGAACTGCTTACGTCACTGTTGGCAGCATGCGTACAACGGACACGGTAATAATAACCGCCATCGACATACAGTGTTCTATTAGACATTACTCTATTGGTATTTGTATTTTCCTTATACCAGTTATCATAATATGACCATGCTTTATCTTCTTCTTTGGCTCTTTCAACTATTACTGCGATCTGCACACTTTTACTACCTGTCTTGTAATCGTTGTCCCTCCAGCGTAAATTTTACCTTTTCCCAATTTTTGTACATTTGGAGTATCCTGTCATCAAATCTACGCCCTGGTGCTTTTCGTATCATAACCTATGGATTCTTCGTCATGCGTCAGCACAGATCCATCTATTACTTTACCCTCAGCAGCTCTTGCTTCCTGTATGGATGTCATCGACAATCCTCCGACCAGCATTGCTGTCAGACATACAGACACGATTTTTTCTTCATATTTCACCTCCATTCGTACTATTTTTTCGCCCTCATATATTAATACACATAACTTTTCAAAAACTGTCGCATTTATTTTGAAAAATAAATTTTTTAATATTTTTTCAAAATCCTGTTGTTTCATTGTTCCCACTTAATAAATATTCTATATTATTATATTTAAATTTTGCAACACATTTTGGAATTTTTTCTCCATCTATTTTATATATTGTAATTTTAATTTCACAATCATTAATTTTTTGTGTATTCCTTTTTCACAGAATCTTCAAAATCTATCCCTAATGAATTATCCTTATATGGAGCATTTATAATATATGCTATTGTTTTCTCTCTATAGCTATAATACATTTCTGCTACTTGTTTGTCTTTTTCTAAATTCATTGTATCAAAAGCCATATCCGGTAAACATACAACTATTTTTACTATATCTGTATTAAACGCATCTCCTATTTCCTGATACGCCTTTTCCTCGTCTTCACCTTCTATCATTTTTATCTTGCTTTATCGTACTTGATTTCTCAACCTCTCTATCCCCAACATTCTGCGTCATCATCCGCACGATCCTCTCCGGACCTCCCATACTGGTAATCCCCATTGCCAGTACACAGACAATAACTGCTGCCAGTGCGAGATACATTTTCAAAGGCTTCTTTTTTACGGCGGACTTTCTTTCCGGAAGGTTCCTCCGGATCATTTTGTCCGATCCCGGCTTTCAGCATCTTGCGTCCCAGCTCCAGAGCCTCGCGATCTTCTTCAGAGAGATGGTTGATTGCTTCTTCTCTTTCTTCTGTTTCTTTCCTGGTCTGTTCCATCTCATATGCACGGATCTGTTCTCTTACTCTTGCGAGGACAGCTTCCTTTGTCCCTTCAGGCACGACAAGACTGGTGTCATTTTCCAGAAATTCTTCTTCCTCTCTGGCAATCTCTTCAAATTCTCTGGCAATGCATTCTTTAAATTCGTCTTTCTTATCATTCATTTTGCTACCCTCAAATTTTTGACTGGTCTGTAAATTTCTCCATAGTTTTGCCACTTGACCTATTTCTTTCAGAAAGTATAATATAGATATAATCTTTATTATATTTGATGTATGAAAATAATACATATTCAAGTCTGGAGGTAATTATGAAACGTATTATCTTAACCGGCGGCGGTACTGCCGGGCATGTTACACCTAACATTGCTCTTCTGCCACGCCTGAAAGAATTAAACTATGATATTCACTATATAGGTTCTTATAATGGAATTGAAAAAGAACTGATTGAACAGTTCGGTATACCATATCATGGCATCTCAACCGGTAAACTCAGACGTTATTTCAGCGTCCAGAACTTTACGGATCCGTTCCGTGTGATCAAAGGACTCGGCGAAGCCAAAAAACTTGTGAAGATCCTTCATCCTGATGTAATCTTTCTCCAAAGGAGGCTTCGTATCCGTTCCTGTTGTTCTTGCCGGTAAAAGCCGTCATGTTCCGACCATTATCCATGAGTCTGACATGACACCGGGACTTGCTAATAAGATTTCCATGCCATCGGCATCAAAAATCTGCTGTAACTTCCCGGAAACCATCGAGCATCTTCCTGCCGGAAAGGCTGTTCTCACAGGCTCTCCGATTCGTCAGGAACTGTTATCCGGTGATAAATATAAGGCATTGGAATTTCTGCACTTCACTCAGGACAAACCAGTGATCATGGTCGTTGGCGGAAGTCTTGGTTCTGTTGCCGTCAACGATGCTGTCCGCAGTATCCTTCCTGAATTGCTTCAGTCTTTCCAGGTGGTTCATCTCTGTGGTAAGGGAAAAATCGATGAATCTTTGAAAGACCTTGAAGGTTATGCTCAGTTCGAATATATCAAAGATGAACTGAAGGACCTCTTTCGCTCTGACAGATCTTGTTATTTCAAGAGCCGGAGCCAATGCGATCTGCGAACTTTTGCACTGCACAAACCAAAACCTTCTGATTCCACTCTCCGCAAACGCAAGCCGTGGTGACCAGATCCTGAACGCCCGTTCTTTCGAACGTCAGGGATACAGTGTTGTTCTGGAAGAAGAGGAACTGAATCATGATGTCCTCCTGAAAGCAATCACGGACCTTTATCAGAACCGTGAGACGTACATTCAGGCAATGAAGAATTCTCCTCAGCAGAATTCCATCGATACCATTATCGACCTGATCGAATCTGTTGCCAGACACTGATCTGCATTTATCTCTGTAATACATAAAAACAGGTGGTTGTACTTCCACCTGTTTTTTATGTATTGTGTAAGCGGTCATACTCATCTTTGTACCTTTTTATCATCCATTTTCTTGCTCTTTTCAGCATACCTTCCAATGCATATAATGTAACGCCCATCTGCTTAGCAGCTTCCTTCTGCGGCATATCTACATAATATACAAGTGTCACTGCCTGATACCATCTGGCATTTTTTCTGATACAGTTCCCGGAATATATCAATTCCGAGTTTGTGGAAACCTTGTTCCTTGAGCATCGCTATCACATACTCTTCTGAACTGTCATCAACCAGAGCGTCCGGATATTTCTCTTCCGACATCGTTATTTCCTCTAACGACACTTCACGTTTATGGTCTCTTATATAATTCATGGCTCTGTACTTTGCAAGCATCAGCATCCATGCTTTGATCTGTTGTTTTGATTCACTTCCAAACTGTATATATGCGGTGAAAAAGGCATCCTGAGCAATCTCTTCTGCTATGTGATGGTTTCCAGAGTATCTGAGTGCCTCCCTGTATACAACGTCAAAATATTCGCTATATGCATCCACAAAGGCACTTTCCCCTGTAAACTCTCTTCCCACTTTACGCTCCTACCTTTTATCTACTTAATCTTTGATAAAACATCTTCTTTTTCTTCTTCTGTCAACTCATGCATCGTCCATCCAAGTCCGACTTTGTCATCTTTATGTCTCGGGATCATGTGTACATGATAATGAAATACTGTCTGTCCGGCTGCTTCACCATTGTTCTGGACGATATTATAGCCATCACAGTCCAGTGCTTTTGTAAGCTTTGTAATCATTTCTTTGCAAGAATCATTGATTTTCCCGCAAGTTCATCATCAATCTCATACAGATTGGCATAATGCTCTTTTGGCAGGATCAGTGCGTGGCCTTTTGCTGCCGGATTGGCATCCAGGATCACACGGAAATCTTCATCCTCATACACAGTCGCTGTCGGAATGTCTCCATTCGCCAGTTTACAAAAAATACAATTCTCATCCTTCATAATCTTATCCTTCTTTCTTTTAAAATTTATGATTGATTATTTAAACCGCCAATGCTAAACTGATACCTCAGAAAGGGGCGGTAATTATTATGTTATCATCGACAGACCATGACAAATTACAACAGATTATGCAGGAAAATCCTGAAAACGAAGAACTTATAAACCGGCTTTTTAACCTCTCATCAGATGGAGATCAGTACCATAAGTCACGAGATCCGTAATCCTCTGACACTGGTTTACAGTACACTTCAGCTTATCGAATCACAACATCCGGAAGTCCTTACATTTTCCCATTGGACGGAACTGCATCAGGATATCGAATACATGAAATTTCTCCTGGAGGATCTGTCTTCTTACAATAACGGAGAACGTCTGAACTTACCCCGGTAAGTGCAAGCACCTATTTCCGCAGGATTGCTTTATCCTTTGCTGCTTCTATTGTTGATACAGATATCGAATTTGTTTCCCGTATTCCCGAGGATCTCCCGGAAATATCTGCAGATCCCGTAAAGCTCCGTCAGGCAGTTCTGAATCTTCTTCGTAATGCCTGCGATGCACTGAACAAAAAGCTCCTGATTCCCAGAAGCCGGTCATTACATTCTCTGTCAGTCTCCAGACAGATTTCTCTGCATATCGGGGTCAGGGACAACGGTTGCGGCATCGCTCCCTGAAGACCAGGAGACTATCTTTCGAGCCATTTGTCACTCACAAACCAGACGGAACCGGTCTTGGACTTGCAATCACCCGCCGGATCATCCAGGCACATCATGGAACGGTCACGCTTAACTCCGTCTTACATAACGGAACCACGTTTATCCTTACGCTTCCGGTACAGTAATACTCCCAATCAGGAAGCCAGCTGCCAGGCCTCCGATGTGTGCCATATTGTCTACGCCGCCACTGGTAAATCCATAATATAATGTCAGCACAACCATAAACACTAATCCTTTGCCGGATATCTCTCCTATCCTTCCCCGGTTACGGATCGCCACATACAGAAGTGCACCGATAATTCCGAAGATTGCACCGGATGCGCCTGCCGATACTGCCATACTTCCTGTCAGTATGTCCCACCATGCAGACAGGATATTCCCTGCAAGGCCGCTTATAAAATATACGATGAGGAACTTTATCTTTCCTATCTCAAGTTCCAGATTCCACCCCATCGCTACAAGCACAACCATATTATTGAAAAGATGATCGTATCCGAAGTGGAGAAACATACTCGTAAACAGCCGGTAATACTCTCCGTTCTTTATCAGATATGGAACATACATTGCCCCATGCTGTAACATGAATCTTCCATCCTCCGTCATTCCCTGAAATGACAGTACCAGAAAGACTATTACATTCACAACTGCCAGTAATACAGTACATGGTGCTTTTATTGTGTTCTTATTCATCTTCTATCGTCCGTTACCTTTCAATCTATTCATTTTCTGTCTTTATTAGTATAACATAGATTACTTAAATATTACAATTCCTCTTCTTCAATATGCAGTCCGTCCCATTCTCCCCATTTTGTTTTTTATGTTTATTCAGGAAACGCTTTACCGGGATCCACAGATTATCTGTCTCACGCATGATCGAGCTTCCCATCTCCTGTTCCGTAATCCAGTCATGTTCTTCCGTATCGTAATAAGATGTCCGCTCTCTTTTTCTTCCAGCAGTTCATCTATCATTGTTTTTTCTTACTGGTTTTTCCATATCTTTTTCTTCTCTTTCCCCACATTCTGCGATTAGTTTCTCCAGACTGTAATTTTCTTCCATCGTTCCTTTATGCAGCAAAAATGCCAGCCGGACACATTCTTCTTCCTCGTAATCCGCAACTTTCACCATGTACTCTGTCAGCACATGGAATTTCTCCCATAGATCCTGCGTTGCCGGCGGATAATAGCAAAAAAGAATTGCCCTTCCTCATAAAAAATATATATTCCGGTTCCAGTAGAATACAGTGGATATCCAGCAGATATTTTCCGGTTTCTTTCAGCACATTCCCAAACTGGTACATAAATTGCCGTATATCCTCCGCCTTTAACTTTGCTCTTGTATACATTGCCTGCATAGATATCTTTCCGCTTACATCATAATCATAATAACTGCTGCCATTCATGCCTCTTCCTGCCACCTTAAGGAATCCTTCCGGTGAATTGGCTTTCAGCATCTTCATCTGATAGTCCTCTTTATATAATACATGTTCTTCTATCGTTATCTTTCGTTCCATTCTTTCATTCCCCATTTATTTCTTTATCCTGCGGATATCCCGGATATACCGTTCCGGTTCTGTTACCGCTGCCCTGCTTTCTACCGCAAGTGACATTTCTTCCGTCTTTTCGCCACGGCCGACACACGGATCTCTTCTTTGCTCACAGAACATACCGCCACGGCTTGGAAATAGGATGCACTTTTTTCCCGACCCGCTCTTTGAAATAAGGCTTTTAATTCCGCTTCCTGTATTCCGTCCTTTTCTCTGGCTTTCGTACTTCCGACAACAGCAGTTTCGTATGCTGCTCCTGCAATAATATTCTTGTCATGATAATAAAAACATGCCAGGACGCACCCCATAACAAGAAATAATATCATCGGCATCAGCAGGGACATTTCCACTGTAAAGCTTCCGTTCAGAGCATGTTTCTTATCTATGTTTATGATCCGTTCCATCTCACAGTCCTCCGATACATACGCCAAACAGATAGCCCACTGTCAGAAACGGATAGAATGGGAATGCAAGACTCTTCTTCCGTTTCAGGGTTACGCATCCCAGAGCAAGAATTCCCCAGAATAAAAAATGAAGTCGCAAGAACTTCCAAAGTCCCCAGATTCCCAGATAGATTCCCAAGGATCAGAATCGCCAGACTGTCCCCGTATCCAATTGCTTCATTGTAATCTTACTGATTCCTAAAAATATCATACCGATCATCCACCTCCCACCGATACCATCCAGTCTACATTTCCCATCAGTACCTGATAGATGATCACCCCTGCCATACATAGCAGAAGTACATCCCGCGGAACTTTCCGTATTCTATAATCCATCACTGACAGTCCTGTTAATACAGCCATTGCCAGCACCTTGCTTATTGTCCACATCTGGAACAGGCCCCCTTTCCTGCCGCCTCCGATATCGGTATTGCATATATCGTCCGTTTTAAACCACTGCACGACAGCGAACTGTGATACCGGTCTCCCGAATTCGTAATATAAATGTTTCCCCCGTTTCCTTACACAGTGTTCACATGGATAGTATTTGCCTCCGTTTTCATTGCGAAGTCCCTCTACCAGTTCCAAATGAGTCATGCGGATCGACAGATCAGATGCGAACAATGATAATCTTTATGATATACAAGTCCTGTTTCCGTTCACATACACCGTATCATTTCCCGTATCCATAACCCCTCTTTTTCATATCCGCTCCATGCCTTTTATTTTCATTGTCTCACTGCATTTTACCGGTCTGATCCCAAATAGCGGCACCGGAATTTTCACCTGATATTCTGCGTTCAATGTTCCAATCCCGGTACGGGCAGACATTCTTGATGCCGAACAGTCCATCCCACTGCTGCCGCCTGCAATGATACTTCTTTCCATCCTTGTCTCACCCATTGCATAGACGACATCACGCTCTACCTTTGACGGCATCAGCATCTGTGTGATACAGGTGTCTTTTGCTGCCTTTTTTCCTGCATACTGCAGACTGCTCCTGACTGCCGTATGTACTGCCATCATTTCCAGAAGGTACAACATCGTAACAACCGCCAGGAAAGAACACCGGTACCGTTGCTGCTGCCTCTGCCGTAACGCTTCCTTTTGTCTTTTATTACGGAATAATTTTTCCAATCGTGTTGAGGCGGATAAAGATACCCTTTCAGAGGCCTGAATGATTGATAGGTTGTGAGGGGGAGAATAAATTATTTCTCATTTTGCGAATCCTGCTCCTTTCTTTTATTTTTTTATATTTTGGGATTTTTAACGATACCTGAAAGGGCATCTTTATCCGCCTCATGTTATTGTTCTTATGATTCACTACTGATAACCGTAATATGTCCGAAACTGATACGATATTCCTCTTCTTAGATTACACACCGTGTCCGGATCTTCCATTCTTCCGACACAGTAATCGATCCGGAACGACGGCTGGCTGTAAATCGTCTGCATGTTTTTCTCAATGATGCCCATGGTTCGCATAGACATTTCCTTTATCTTCCAGAAATAACAACATTCTCATATAGTCTTTGTAGTCCATACCATCCTTCTACATCCATGCCGGTTCCTGTATCTTCATCTGTTCCAAGTTTCATAAGACCGGACAACGATAACTGCCAGTTCGTATCATCTTTGGTAATTGCGGCTTTTTTTTCCATTAAAAAGTGATCTGACATCCATAACAGATTCCCCATATGCCCAGGCAAGCAGGATTCCTGCGCCGCTGCCTCTGTAACCGCCGGGACTGCCAAGCAGTGTACATAATGTCCCGGCCGCAGCCCTTGCCTCCGCCTGTTTTGTACTGCTCGTCTGAAGATAAATATAATTCGGCACAAATCTCAACATCACAAGCTTCTTTGCCACCGTTTCCAGATTCCCTTTGTCACTTTCCCGGCCCGCCAGAATATATTCCAGTTCATAATCAAGTTCTCCTCCTTTCGGTCCATCGGTAAAATCTGTAAAATGATCTATCACATATTCTCCGAGCAAAACGGACGTCAACGTTCCATCCTCCGGTTCCACATCTGAAAAAGTTCCCATATCCGGTATGATTTTCTCTTTTTCCGGCATCTCCTGTAATGATATCTGTTTCTCCGATATTGTCTTATCTTTCGGAAGCACAAGTTCTAAAGATTGGTGAACGTTTCAATTCTGCTACATGTTGCATCGGATTTTCTTCTTCCGGAAGTTCTGCTTCCTGTTCTCCTAAAAGATCCTTAAATGATCTTTTGCTTTTCCTCTTCCTCAGTAAATTCATCCGCCTGCTTCCTGGTTCTTCCAGAGAGAGACATTTCCCAGATATTTATCCGCCCACGCGATCCCGTACTTATGTTTCATGTATTTTCCGACCTGATCCATGAAATAATTCTCGCTATTATCTGTAAACAACTGTATCCGCTCTATCTCATTTTCCATATCTGCACCGTAATAAGAAAGACGATCCAGAAAATTCTGTTCCGTGTAAGTCCGGTCTCATAACCGCATTCAATGGCAAATACGTCATAATTTTCCAGTAATTCTTTTTGATATTCCGCAAATACGCACTCCACTGCCCGGTTCATATCTGCCCTTCTGTAATTCTTTGCCATCTGGATGGATGCGCTTTCCGTCAAGCGCAAGTACAAGCGAGACAGAGCAGAATAAATGTCAAGTGTCTGTAGATATACCGTTATCCTTCTCCTTTTCCTGCACATACCCTGTCGTCATCTCGCTTCTTTCGGTGCTCACCACACTTAAATTCCGAACTTTCGCTGGTAATCTTTTCGAATATTGTCTGCACCAGACTGGTAAGCTGTGATTTGAAGATGATAACAAGTCCGATCAGTACGACCAGGATCAAGATCACTTCTACCACCCCGATCCCCCGGTCGTCTTTTAATACCTGTAATGCATATCGAATTCTCCACATACTGTATTCCCCTTTCTTCTTTTTTCTTTTATATTTTCATCTATATCTGCAATGTCAGAAATGCCGGTACTATCACAATGACCAGTACCACCGCCAGCATAAGAAACATTGGAAGCAGCAGCTTTGTCCCGGCTTCTTCCCAAGCCTTTTGCCTGTGCTTTCCGCTCTTCAAATGCCTGTATGGATTCCAGTTTTAACAGTTCTGTCAATCCTTTTTGTTCCTTTTCCGCAGATTCTGTGACAACAAAGCCCCCAGTCTTATATAAACCTGAACGTCACACCGTCTGCCAAGAAATTCTCATAGCTCTCCGATTCTGTCACACCACTGTCCATCTCATGACAGGTCTGTATCATTTCTTCATATGCGTACCTCTTTTTTCCCTTCTTCTTTTTTTCTCTCGCATAGCCCTCGGTTACCTTTCTCCAGGCACGCTTTACCGTCATGCCTGCTCCCAGATACAATGTCAGTTTGTTGATAATATCCGGATAGTCCTTAAGCATCTGTTTTTTCTGTATTCCAGTGCCCTTTTTTTCATTCTGTTTCTGTAATGCGCAGAGCAATATTCCGATCATTATGCTCATTGTGAGCACAATCATTCCCCGGTTATTAAACGGATGATAATAACGAAGTTCATTTTTCCCCAGACGTTCCGGCAGAATCAGCGTTTCCTGTTCCCGCTGCTTTTTCATCTGCCTTTTTCATATTTTCCGTTACTGTTTTCTTTATCTCTTCCTCTCCGCTTAACTTCTTAGGATATACACAGACCACGCACTGATAAGCTGCCTGTTCTTTTTCATTTTTCCGTATAAGTAAGTACCGCATTCAGTTTTACAAGCGTTCCCTTTTTCTGCAATATTCTTCTCCTGTATCTCGCCCTTAACATTCATTACATCATACCTGTCCAGTTCCCAGGAGACCGTCACCGGTTCTCCCGGAATCTCTGTGATCAGGTTCAGGTCTGTCTCCACATGATCCGGCGTCTGGTTTTCATTTAGTATCAGCCTGTCCATCCTCCGGATGATCCTTCCGAACAGTTCCTGTATCTCTTCTGTCGTATACCGACGTTCCGATACTTCTATATCCGTTCTTATTTTTTTCTTTGTATTCCCCGACTTTTACATCTAAGACTTCCGTCTTTGACCCTTTTCCGTAATCATTCCTCTCAATAGCCGGTTGTAGCTGCTTTTACAGAACGAACGGCATCTGCTCCGGTCAGTAATATCCCGGATATGAACAGTACACAAGTCATCCGCACTATACGTCGATTCTCAATATCCTTATTCCCAGATAATAAGCGCCTGCGTAGATTCCAAGACATAATGTCATCACCCCGATTCCTGCCATATTCCCATATAATTCATTCATGAATTCCGGAAAACTAAGTGACATATAACCGATAATTCCATACGGCACTATCGACATGATCTGAAATTCATATTTCTTTGCAGCGAGCATGGTATCGATCTCTTTTTCACTTCTATCTTGTCTCCGATCTGATTCGTTGTATTACGGATAATACCGATCATATCCCCACCGCTTTTTCTTTGCCGTTACGAATACGGTTACAAAACTCTTTACATCCTCCGACAGAACCTGTTCTGCAAATTCCTCCAACACCTGTTCAACCGGAATATGCATCCGCAATTTTCTCGTAATAACCAATAATTCTTAGAAATCCGGGCCTCCGGAGGATAAAGAATTTTTAATTCTTTTTCTGCGTTTCATAAATGCATTTTTCTACCGAATAGCCCGTGTTCAGTGCCGCCGACAGTGTCTGTATCATCTCGCGGAACTGTTTTGAAATTCCTGTTCCTTTTCTTTTCCTCTTCTTTCAGGAATTCTCTGTACAGCCATAGCCCCAGCGGGATCAGTGCCGGCACAGCCCATATCTTCCGATAATAAAGCCACGCCGTGATCCCGATGAGTGCGGCAGCCTTTCCCCGGCTTTTGCCCCACGTTCTTTAAATGTGATATCCTGCTGCCACAAAAGTTTTCTCTCGGTGAAAAAGTTCTGCAATTTTTTTCCAGTCTCCATGACTTTTTCTTTCCATCCTGATTTCTCTTTTTTCTTCATCTTCTGTTACATTCACCGCCTCCCTTTATATGCTTCTTCAAAGCAATACAGCGTCTGCAGGTGGAAGGTTTCTTCCTCCCAGTATCCCAGGACTTCTGCTGAGACTTCCGTCGTGTCCTGTATTAAGTGCCTGAAGCATATCAATTGCTTCCGCCGAGCGCACTTCCCCACGATGATCCTGTCCGGTCGCATACGAAGTGCCGACTTGATCAGATCCCTGATGGTAACTTCTCCTGTTCCTTCTACATTTGCATTTCTTGCTTCCAGTCTTACCAGATTCTTTACATTTTGAATCTGAAGTTCTGCGTTGTCTTCGATCGTTATGATGCGTTCATTTTTGGGTATATATTGCGATAGTGCATTCAAGAAAGTGGTTTTCCCGGATCCGGTTCCACCACTGATGAATATATTGTATCCGGCGGCTACTAATAAAGCCAGAAAACCCGATACTTCTGAATTGATTGACTGCCATTCCATCAGTTTTTTCATTGTAATTGCTTCTTTTGCAAATTTTCGAATTGTAACGATCGGCCCATTTAATGCGACCGGCGGAAGTACGACATTGACTCTCGATCCGTCTGCCAGTCTGGCATCCAATCGGCGATGCCTCATTTACCAGTCTGTTGGATCCTGCCACGATCTGCTGGATCACATCCTCCAGTTTGTCTCTGGATAAGAATCTTTTTGTCTGACTGGATGATCCTTCCTGCTTTTTCAATAAATATATTCTGCGTCCGTTGATCATGATTTCTGTGATCTGTTCGTCTTCCAGAAATTCCTGCAACAGATCCAGTTTCCGGAATGCATTGAAAAGTTCTTTTTCAAGCATTGTTTTCTGATCCAACGGCAGATATTCTTCCTGTGAACTTCCTGAAGTACTTCATAGATCAACTCTGTCAGTTCTTCGTCCTCCATGTCCCTTGTCATATCTAATCTGGATAATATCCTTGCATGGAGCTGCTCTGCTTCTATCATTCTTTATCATCCTTCCAGTTCTTTTTTTATCATCTTCTGCTTTACATCATCGTATCCCATCAAATGTAATTCTTCTTCAAACTGGAACATCTTTGCCTGCGCCACCTCCTCTTTTATGACTGCCACATGTATCTCCGTACACATCCTCAAAGTTCATATACTCCACGGATTCCTTCATCGATATCCAGTATCAGGACTTCATATATGCTCTGTTCTGCAATCTGTTCTACAAATCCCTGTCCATTCTTCGATCTTTACTGCCTTCAGATCTTCCGACATCCTCATAGGCAGAAGATAGTCAAGCGGTCCCATATGTTTTACCATACCTGCAAGTGCTGCTCTTAAATGTTTCTTCTCCTGTCTGGAATAATAAAGTGCATCTGCGACTGTCTGTCGGCATCCGGAAAATGACCCCCGATCCCTCCATATACTCTCAAGATTCAGATACAATACATTATATGTTTTGCCAGATCTTTCCCCAGTCTTTAATGCATATCCGGTCTTCCTGCTTCGATGAACCGGGGAAAAGATTCCGATGATCCTGACCATTTGCTTTTTTCACCTGTCCTAAGAAAAAATTCCCCGGTTCTACCGACTCCTGGCACTGTTCGATCACATCTCTTAAGATGGCCTCTCCGGACTGATATTTATTAATAAGTTTCTCATGCGTCTCATGTGCCACGTCTTCCGATTGTGTCAGAACAAACACACTTTCTGCCCGTACTTTTTCCTCTCTTCCTGTGGATAACCGCTGCCGATCAGAAGAATATCAATCGGTGATTCCTCCTGCAGTTTTACGGTCTGCTCAACACTGTTACACATACCTGTACGCCAAGTGCCAGCTCCTTCGTCTTTCATAAAAAAACTTCCGCAAGTGCCGCAGCGTATCTCACTTCCTGGTCACAAATCACCAGATTTCTGCTTACCACATACTATCCCTCCTTCAACACGTTTATAAAAAAATCTGAAACGTTTGCCGATACGGCATTGAATATTCTTGAATTTTTTGAATCTAACAATTAGAACTACAAATCAGATGCAAGCTACTTCGTAACTTGTAGGCTGATTATATACTGATGATTTGTATTTGTCTATGCCCTTTTAAAAGTTTTTAATCTTTGTGCAATGTTTACATAATTTGATAGAAAGTTATACCGTAAAAAGTAGAGCAACCCCAGGAAATCCAAAGGATCCGATGTCAAAAAATGTGACAGGATTCATCCCGACACAGGCAGAAATCCCCTGTCCGTCAAGAAATTCGTTTACAAAAAATATGATCGCGAACCCAATAATTCCACGAATCAGAAAAATTTACAATGATTTTTGTTCCCTTTTTTTCATAATTTTTCTTTTTTATTACTCTGTTTTTTTATTATATGATGATCTGTATCCGTCTTATACCTTTCATAATTATCAAAACCATCCAAAAACAGGCTTGAAAACTTTTTCGATTTTTTCAAACCTGTCTCATGATCTCAAATCTGTTTTTTATTTTATAACGAAATCTTGATTTCCTGTTCTGTCCGATGATATTTATGATAGTTTCACGCCGGCAGAATCAAACATCTTCATGGAAGCCATTACCGCAGCTGTACCTTCATATTTGTTGCAATCATAGATAACCTCTTTGATCCCGCTTTGAATGATTGCTTTGGCACATTCATTGCATGGGAATAAGAGATACATATAATTTGGCTCCTTCAAGACTGCCGCCCCGGTAATTCAGGATCGCATTCAGCTCACTGTGAACCGTATATACATATTTTGTCTCTAAAGGATCTTCTCCTTCTCTTCCCCATGGGAATTCATCATCCGAACAGCCTGTTGGCAGTCCGTTGTATCCCATTGACAGAATCTTATTATCCTGACTGACGATACAGCATCCAACCTGTGTATTCGGATCTTTGGAACGCATCCCCCACAATGTGGCAACTCCCATGAAGTATTCATCCCAGCTTATATAATCCTTTCTTTTATCTCCCATATGTTTCTCCTCGTCACTATTTTGTTCCGAAAATACGGTCTCCTGCATCTCCCAGTCCCGGAACAATATATTTATGTTCATTCAGATGATCATCGAGTGCACCGATATAGATATCTACATCCGGATGTGCTTCCTGCAGACGTTTTACACCTTCCGGAGCTGCAATGATACACATAAAACGCATATGTTTTACACCTTTATCTTTCAGCATCTGAAGTGCTGCCACACAGGACCCTCCTGTCGCAAGCATCGGATCTACGACAAATACTTCTCTTTCGTCACAATCTGACGGAAGTTTGCAGTAATATTCTACCGGTTCATATGTCTCCGGATCTCTGTAAAGACCGATATGTCCGACCTTAGCAGACGGGATCATATTCAGCATTCCATCAACCATTCCAAGTCCGGCTCTTAAGATCGGCACTACTGCTAAGTTTTTACCGCTTAATTGTTTTCCCTGTCATCTCGCAGATTGGTGTCTTTATCCTGACATCCTCCAGTTTCAGATCTCTTGTTGCTTCATAACACATTAATGATGCGATCTCCCCAACGATCTCTCTGAATTCTTTTGATCCTACTTCTTCGCTTCTGATGTAGTTGATCTTGTGCTGGATCAGCGGATGATCCATAACCTGTACTTTAGACATTTTCTCCTCCTTGTTGTGAAATGATTCTATACCAATTTTTCTATATGATGTCCTGCAGCTTTCAGAAGACGGTTCATAATTGCGCTTCTGATTCCTGCAGTATCAAACGACTCACTATAGATATAATCTACCTGATCGTCATCAAACTCTCTTAAGATCCCGAACAGATTTGCGGCGATGGTTGATTCATCCGCTCTGGTTCCGATGCATTTTACGTCACCGGCCTTATATTCTGCTACAGTCTCTTCCGTTCCGATAATGCCGACTTTATAACCCGCTTCGGGACTTTTCTTTTGCACGCTTATTGATCTCTGCCGTCACCTTTTCCAGTGGACCTTCTATAATGGTCAGATCCGCTTTCGGTGCATAATGACGATACTTCATTCCCGGTGCTTTCGGAACCTGTTTGCTGTCCGGTCTGATCAGCGTCCTGTCGATCGTGACTTCTCCGATTACTTCTTCGAACATTTCTTTTGTGATCGCTCCGGGTCTTAAGATCATCGGCGGCTCTACTGTCACATCCAGTATTGTAGATTCTACCCCGATCTCTACTGCCCCGCCGTCTACGATCATGTCTACCCTTCCGGTAAGATCCTCTGCTACATGCTGTGCGGTTGTCGGACTCGGCCGTCCGGAAGTATTCGCGCTCGGTGCCGCAATGTATCCGCCGCCCGCATCGATTACTTCTCTTGCGATCTCATCTACCGGCATCCGGACAGCTACCGTATCCAGCCCTCCGGTGGTTCCGTACGGCACAATATCACTTTTGTTAAATATCATTGTAAGCGGCCCCGGCCAGTATTTTTCTGCAACTTTAACAGCTTTCTCCGGAACTTCTGAGACAATTTTATCCAGTGCTTTCATATTCGTGATATGGATGATCAAAAGGGTTATCGGACGGTCTTCCTTTTGCGGCATATATCTTCTTTGCCGCATCTTCATTCAATGCATCGGCTCCCAGACCATATACAGTCTCTGTGGGAAATGCAACTAGACCTCCTTCTTTTAAGATCCGTCCTGCTTCTCTTATAATATCTGTATTTTTTTGATTTTTATCAATTTTTTCTAATATTGTTTTCATGATTGTTATTATACTACACTCTAGTTTTCCATACAAGCAAGGATTCCTTCTGCGATCGCTTCCGCAAGCTTCTCCTGATACTTTGGACTGACCAGCTTTGCGGCTTCTTCCGGGTTACTTAAGAATCCACACTCCACAATGATCGTCGGTACTTCCGTCCGTTTCAGAAGATAATAGGTATCATTCGCTTTTGCCTGTCTGGTATTCTCTTCATCTGCCTTCAGCAGTGCTTTCTGCATCACTTCGGCCATTCGCTTTCCCTCTTCCGAATGTGAATAATAGAAGACCTGCGCTCCGTGGATCTGCGCATCCTGATAGCTGTTCTGGTGGATACTGACCGCAGCCTGCGGCATCGTCTTATTGATCCGTTCCACTCTCGCTTTCATATCATGGATTTTTATTTCCTGCAGCCGAATCTCCAAGCATTACATCTTTTTTCTCTTTGTCATGACGACCTTCCATCCTTTTTTCTCCAGTCTCTTTTTGTCTTTTTGGCAATTTTCAGATTTACATCCTTTTTTTTTTGCCTGATTCACACCGATCTTTCCGGGATCCTCTCCGCCGTGTCCGCTGTCCAGGACAATACATGGATTCCTTCCTGTAACCCTTCCGCTTGATACCATTTCCTCCAGATGATTACTCATCATGATAAGTACCGCCAGCAACAGCAATACTATTGCAAATTCTATTTTTTCCACAAATAAAAATACCTCCTGCAATTCATATATTCTACTATATGACTGCAAGAGATATTTTATCTGTTATTCTAGTTTTGATTAATTGACATATTTTTGAATCAGATTCCAGATATCCGTGCTTTCCTGTCCCAAAGACCACTCAGCGGTACCTGCAAGCTTATACTTCTGCATGAGTTTAAGTTTTGGTTCGATGGATTTGGCATCTTCCAGCCAGATCTCATATTTTGATCCGTCTGCTTCCCATGTTGCATAATTCTGTCCGGCCTTCTTATCCCATGTCGTCTCAACCCCGGCCTGTTTAATCGATGCGCCTGGGCATTATCCATACCATACAGTTCTTCTTCCGTCTTCGGAGTCTCTTTCCACAGACGTGTAAAGAACGGAATACCGCTGATAACCTTCTCCGCCGGAACCTCTTTTAACGTCTCTGTGATTCCTTCTTTTACATAATTATATGAAGATACCGGACCTGCTTCAGGCGAACCTGCATAATACTCATCATATCCCATGATCACTACATAATCTGCTACAATTCCCTGCTCTTTACGGTCATACTGTGTGTTAAAAGCTCTTCGGAACATAGTTGTCCACCGACAACACCAGTCCGTTCTGTCTGCATTTTACCGATAATTCACGGATAAATTCAATATAATGTTCTCCGCACTTATCGGAAATCTTTTCGAAGTCTACATTGATACCATCAACGCCGACACGGAGTGCCTCTGCGATCAGCTGCGTGATCAATGTCTCACGTCTGGATGTATAGCTGAGCAGTTCGTAAGATTCCTTCTCCGAACTGATGCCTCCGTCAAAATCCCTGACGGTCATCCACACTTCCACATTCTGCTTATGTGCGTAACTCACATAATCTGCCGATGCGATAGAGCTGATGTTACCGTTCGTATCTGCCACATGGATCCATGTCGGAGCCAGTGTCGTAAGCCCCTTTCGTCTGGGCGATCCTCTGCGCCACCGCATTGTTCGCATCCTGGTTCGTCACATTATGCCATGCCATATTGATGGTGTAATCTTTGCTGATATTGGAATAATCCTGCTCTTCAAACTTTCTTGTAATGTTCTTCTTCTCTTCATTCTTCAGAGCATTGTTCTTAACATATCCGATCACACCATCTGCTGTGCGTACTTTTTCCAGTTCTGTTCACTCTCAACGACTGTTACTTCATCTTTTTTCTTAAGTTCTGCCAGCACAGGGCTCTTTACTCCACCCTGATAACGCACCTGTGTATTCTTCTTTACAGTTGCCACATCCGTTTTCCCCATTTGGTTCTGATCATTACATGATCCGGATTACTTGACACTTCATAATCAATATTCGTGTACTGCTGGACAAAATCAATGCAATATATGCTGTGTTTCCTTCTGTTTTTAAAATAACGTAATCTTCGCTTTTTTTTTTCTGGATATAGAATAATCCTTACTGCCGACATCTACCGATATCATATCTTCGGGAGCATATACAACAGAACATTTTTCATTCGGATCCCAGTAGAACCGGCTGTTGATATAATCTCTTACAATATTATATGCAACATATACTTTTCCCTGTCCTGCCAGTTTTCCTTCTGCCTCCACGACTTTATTATCTACCGTGATACCAACCTGTCCATCCTTTTCTATCCCATAATATTTCTTCATATCATATTGTTCTTTTGATGGGCTGTAACGTTTCCACAAAATGATTCCTGCAATTGCTACAATGATTAATATGATCAACAGGACAAATCGTATCATGCGTTGTCTTTTTCTTCTCCGCCGCATACGCGCCCGTCCGCCGGAGTTCTCTGTCTTCTTGGCGGATGGTTGTCTGACGGTCTTCCTGACGAACGATTGTCTGACGGTCTTCTTCCCGGATGATTTTCCATATGTTTTTCGATTTTCATATGTGCGGCTATTTCTTCCTCTGTCTTCCATCCTGCACCTCCTACAGAAGACATTATAGCAAAACGTAAGATACACGTCATTATATTTCGACATTTTCCTTAAAACTTTCGTCTTAATCTGCGGGGTATTTACATATTTTTCCTGATTAAATTGTTATATTCTGGAACCACACTTCTTTCACATCGCCTTTGTCATTCAGCACATAATCCCTCATATAGGACTGGTGTTCACACATTGTATGTGCCTGTACAATCTGCATGGGGCTGGCTGGTATTCCATTGATCCTGAGGCTTATATTTTTTCTTTTCATAGCCTGTCAGTTCCTGGAACATATTCTTCCATTCGTCATTGTCCCCATGTTCCTTCCTCCTTTTTACCGGATGATAACTATGGATGTTGCGCATATCTGCAGCGAAGGAGATGCCCGTGATACAATGCTGTTTTTACGCAGCAACAAATTATGTTTTAACTGGAAATAGTCCCCGGCAATTAAATATTTTTCAGATTATGTCAAATTATACTGTGAAATATCTGCCTGAAACGGCTGTGTAATCTGATTTGCTTTTGATAGATCCATCCCACCCGGAACGTGGAATTGAAATATAAATGCCTGGTACGGCGTTCTGTTCCGTCCCAAAAAATTAAAATTCAAAAAATTCTCCCTTATTGGTTCTAACAACATAGTTATCAGGAAAACTATCTTCCAGTAGCGTCATTATATCTGATAAAATTTGAAGAATCAAGTCTTTTTTTTTTTATTATTCCGTTTTTGTTTATACTAAATTTATTGAACATCAAACATTTTGTATGATATACTATTTTAGAAGGAAGTGATGATTATGAAGATTGAAAAATCAGTGACAACCAGATCCGTTGTACTTTGACACGCGCCGATCTGGCTGACCGTCAGTTACAGCTCAGTGAACTGGCATACGGAACCGAAAAAGCAAAATCACTTTTCCGCGATATGATGCAACAGGCAGCCTTCGAATTTGGTTTTCGAAGCAGAAGATATTCCTCTTATGATCGAGGCTATCCCTTCTGCAGATTCGATCGTGCTGATAATTACGAAAGTCGAGGACCCAGAAGAACTCGATACTAGATTTTCAAAATTTGCACCTTCTTCCATAGCTGACGCCAAGAAGAAGAATACTCCAGGCAAGCTGGAAGGAGCAGAAGGTTTCTCGATCTGCTCGGAAAGGTTCAGGAATCATTTGAAGCACAGGCAGCGAAGTCTGCCCCGGATACCACATCCGCTTCCGGTGATGATACAGAAAAAAGGATTCCGGTAACAATATCCGGCTCTTTTCTTTCCCTGTGATGGAGAATGTACTAAAAGCCGCCAGACTTCTGGCTCCGATGTACCACGGTTCCAATACTTTATACAAGGACGAACAAGAGGAGATGTATCTACTGGCACTTGCCCGGTCCGATCACTCCGCCGCAGATTTCAATCGGATCTGCAATATGTTGTCTGAATACGGCGCTTTAGAAAGAGCGTCCGGCGCAACTTTCGCGTTCCTGGAAGAACACTGCAAGACATTTCTTTCCGGAGATGCGGTTCAGCAGCTCGCCAATATTTAGCCGGAATTATGATCCGGAATTGTCAAAAAGATCTGCTATCGGCAGTTCTTTACAAATAACTGCAAAAAAACTCTACAGGAATCCTGTAGATTTTTTTTATACTTATTTTATATTATGCCTGGCTTGCTTCCAGTGTTGCATTCAGTTTTGCAACTAAGAGGTCTGGATCAATTCCGTGTCCCATAGCGCCTTCTTCGATAGATTCCATCTGAGAATGTGGGCATCCGATGCATCCCATTCCTGCTTCCATCAGATCGTCAACAAGCTTTGGACATGTAGAATAATATTTGGAAAGCAGTTCACCAAATGTCATGTCTTTTTGTAATCTGTGCCATCTTATCGCCTCCTTTTTATTTCAGTGTTTCCATTATAGTAGCTTTTTACCATTGTGTAAACATTTTCCTGCAAATTTATTCCTAATATTTGACTACTTAAAAGTCAATACGAATTCCTCTTTTTTTTCGACAAAACGTCATTTTTATAACAAGTCTACAAAACGTTCGTTCTTTTTCTATCCCCGAATAATCCCCCGTTTTTTCCCGATTTGGGTGTGGATAACGTGGATAACTTTGTGAAAATCCCCATTTTTCTACATTTTTGCATTTTTTGATGTGGATAACTTTTTTCATGAATTTTTTTGTATTTTTTATTTTTGCAGAAATATATCGATTTTTGTGGATTTTGTACATTGTGGATAACTCTAAATTTATGTGGATAGTGTGGATAAAAAAAGAACCGGGGAATTTTTCAGAATTCCTCCGGTCTCTTTTCTTATATCAACTCTTATATCAGCCGTCTTACGGTCACAATATTCGTATATGTTGCCGGCAAAATTCCTATCCCTTTTGCACTGTTAATTGCATTTACGATCTGCCCATTTCCCATATAGATTCCTACATGGCCATTATATAAGATAATGTCTCCCGCAACTGCCTGATCGTAACTTACCGCCGTTCCCGCATTCTCCATATCCCATGTCGTACGCGGAAGTGCGATTCCAAAATGTGCAAATACCGACTGTACGAATCCCGAACAATCCGCTCCGTTTGTCAGGCTTGTACCTCCCCATACATACGGATTACCGATAAACTGGCATGCATAATCTACAATAGCCTGCCCGTTTCCCGCAGCCTGCGCCTTCTGCTCCTCCTGCTCCTTTTGAAGCTTTTTGTTCTTGCCGCCTCTTCTTCTTCTCGATTCGGCATACGTAAATGCATCTTCTGCATTTCCCGTGTCATTGTTCTGCACTAACTCTTCTGCTTTCTTCTGTGCCTCATTTCCTACCGTTATATATCTGGAATACACATACCCGGTCACATTTCCCGACTCAACCTTCGTCCATTCTCCCACAGGACCGGTGATCTTTGCCGCATAATCCGGATATAGTTTTTCCAACCCATTCGCTGTCTGTTGTTGGTTCACTTCTTATATAAAGAAACGATTGTACATTTGCGAATGCCATATCTGAATACTCACCCTTTTGTTCCGGTACAAGATGATCATTTACCGGTATTGTCTTATCTGATGTGTAACAATCTTCCAGTATCTGCGTGTTTCCTGCCGCCGGCATATTCTGCGTATCATCTATGTCTGCAGCATGCACCGCCATTGGAAAATGCTGTCATGATCCCGGTTAGACTAACCAGGAGCACTCCTTTTTTAAGAATCGAATCCATAAACTCCCTCCTTTATGTTTTCTCGTCTTTTGTAATTGTTACAGAATTGTTACATATGTTACGTTTGTTATTATATCATCCCCATACGCTTTGTCAAGTATTTCTTTTATTTTCAAGCATATCATATTCATCCCCCTGTTTCCCATTCGTCTTTTTTTTATTTTGTTACATTTTGTTACATTTATTTATCCTTATTGACAAATGATATCAACAGCACTATGCTAAAGATATCAATCATAGTAATTATTATCGTTATCGAAAGGAGGATGTTATGGCTGCTTTAAAATACAGTAAACAGCGAGCCTCTATAAAGATTACGTATTTATTACACACAACCGCTCATCCTACGGCTGATACCGTATATCTTCATATAAAGAAGAATTTCCGAATATCAGCCTCGGAACCGTCTACCGCAACCTGAATCTGCTTGCCGACATCGGTGAAGCACTACGGATTCCGACACCTGCCGGTGGCGATCGTTTTGATGGGCGCTGCGAACCTCATTACCATGTAGTATGCACGAATTGCGGAAAAGTATTCGATCTGGAAATGGATGATTCTTATATTCAAAAGATCAACGAAGATGCTAACGCATGTTTTGATGGAATCATCGAATCTCACACTACACTTTTCCATGGTCTTTGTGCCGAATGCATAAAAAAAAAAAACGAGAATAAATAATAAAATTCATCAAAAACTAATTGACAAAACAATGATATCGTGCTAAATTAATATCAGTAACAATTACTAATATTAATTTTCAATAAATCAAAAAACATTTCAAAAAGAAAAGGAGAACAACATTATGAAAAAATTTGTATGTACAGTATGCGGATATGTTTACGAAGGAGAGGCTGCACCGGCTGAATGTCCAATCTGCCACGCACCGGCTGATAAGTTCAAAGAACAGACAGGTGAAAGAGAATGGGCTGCAGAGCATGTTGTAGGTGTTGCAAAAGGTGTCAGCGAAGATATCTTAGCTGATTTAAGAGCGAACTTCGAAGGAGAATGTTCAGAAGTTGGTATGTATCTTGCAATGGCAAGAGTTGCCCACAGAGAAGGTTATCCTGAAGTAGGATTATACTACGAAAAAGCTGCCTGGGAAGAAGCAGAACACGCTGCTAAATTCGCAGAACTTCTTGGCGAAGTTGTTACAGACAGCACAAAGAAGAACCTTGAGATGCGTGTAGATGCCGAGAACGGAGCTACAGCCGGTAAGTTCGATCTTGCAAAACGTGCAAAAAGCTGCTGATCTGGATGCAATCCATGACACTGTTCATGAGATGGCTAAAGATGAGGCCCGTCACGGAAGAGCTTTCGAAGGACTTCTCAAGAGATATTTCGGATAAGAATAACGGATTCTGATATCAGAAGAAGAGCGGATACACCACTTAAGGAGTATCCGCTCTTTTTGTTCATTCATTATTTTTCCACTATCCTGCTCTATGCCATGCGCACATATATCTTTTTCACCGGCTGGTACAGAACCGCAATTGCGATCACCATAAAGACTGCATTGATCACCGTAGCCGGAAGAGATGTAAAATGCTCCCACCGCAGCCGCTGCGAATCCACTTCCCATGATCATCATAGATATGGTTCCCATAATAAATTCCATGATTACGTTGATGCATCCGTAAACCACGGCACAGATCATCGCTGCTCCGTATTCTTTCTTTTTATCACCGGCTGTCTTTTCTTCAGCATCACAAAGAGTGCTCCGACGATCAGACACTTCAGCGCCGTCTCAACAAACGTCTTTGGCGCATCCTGCATATATCCATTTAACATATCAAAAGATGGTAAGTCCCAGCGTTCCGGATACGGCTCCTCTTTTCCTCCCCTGAAGTAACAATCCCATTACGACAAATATATGTCCGAAATGAAGAAATGGTGTTCCGACTGCTGCCGGAAGCGGAATCCTGAAAGACTGGATTCCAAGAAATGTAATTGCTGTAAAGAATGCCGTGATCACCAGATTCTTCACCTTATCATTATGAATGGTCTTTCCTGCTGCTGTATTTGTACTCATTGTACTCTTCCTTCCTGTTGTAATATGTAATGAAAAAATAAATTCTGCTGAATATATTAGCACGATAGTGGATTCATCCAAACAGCCAGTTGTAACATTTCCATACAGGCCAGTTTATTTTTCACACCAAAGGAAGTCGTACCCTCTTAATCTTATATCTTTTAATTCCATCTTTTCACTCGTCAGCAGATTACGATATACTCCATCTTCCTGCATCCACGCTGTCTTCTCCTGATCACTGAAGTTGAATATTCCAAAAATCTTCTTCCCTTATATTCACGTAATATGCAAAGGACACTGTCATCATGCACATCGTATGTATACACATCTGCATCTTTATCAAATGTTATTTCCTGTCTGCGGATCTTTTCCAGCCGGTCAAGAGTCTGGAAAATACTTCCCTGAACAGTTGTGGGATCATTCTTATTCTCTGCAAGCTCCCACTGCAGCTTACCACGATGGATGTATCTTGAATCTGCACACTTAGCAGGATCTTCTTTATAACTATAGTCGTTCACCTGCCCCAGTTCATCGCCACTGTATAACATCGGGATACCCGACTGTGTCAACATATATGCATGCAGCATAAGATCTTCCCTGACCGCAGTTTCCATTGCTTCTTTGTTTTGTTCAAATCCGGCTTTTTTCAATTCCACACATCGATGCCGTTGTCCCACAGAAACGTGCATCCTGCGTTACCGGATCATCATTATACAATTCTCCGCGGCTTATACTTCCCGCTATTTTCCCTGTAAAATAATCATTCAGGTAACGCTTATGTGGGATTTCTTCCATCCCCCACTGTTTCAGGGTCTCATAATCCAGTCCCCATCCGATATCATCATGACAGCGCAGATAGTTTAAAAATACATACTGTTTCGGCAGGTGGTTCAGAATATCCATCTGTTTTTTCAACAATCGGATATCTCGTGCCGCTATGCTGTTCCAGGTCGTTGCCATGGTAGTCACATTATAAAGCATGTGACATTCCGGTTTTTCTATCGTCCCAAAAATACGGCACTACTTTTTCCGGTTCCATTACAACTTCACCAAGAAGTAATACGCTCGGACATACAATTTCTGCAATCATACGCATCATACGGACGATTGTGTGTACCTGTTTGAGATTTCTGCAGGTAGTTCCTAGTTCCTTCCATATATATGGCACTGCATCAATTCTCACAATATCTATTCCCTGATTTGTCAGATACAGGAAGTTATACATCATCTCATTAAACACTCTCGGATTGCGGTAATTGAGATCCCACTGATAAGGATAAAATGTCGTCATTACATAATGGCCGTTCTCCGGAAGATATGTAAAGTTTCCAGGGGCTGTTGTCGGAAATACCTGCGGCACTGTCTCCTCGTATTTCTCCGGCACATCATTATTATCATAGAAGAAATATCGGCTCATATACTCCTTCGCCATCCCTTGCCCGCTTCGCCCATTCATGGTCTTCTGACGTATGATTCATAACAAAATCCATACACACATTGATATCTTCCTCATGACACTTTTCTGCCAGTTCTGCAAGATCCTTCATCGTACCGAGATCCGGGCGTACCTTACGGAAATCTGCCACCGCATAACCGCCGTCAGATCTGCCTTCCGGCGTATCCAGGAAAGGCATAAGATGAAGACAATTAATGTTGCATTCTTTCAGATACGGAATCTTTTCTTTTACACCTTGCATATTTCCCGCAAAATTATCTATATAAAGCATCATGCCAAAGCATATCTTTCCTGTGATACCAGCCGGCTTCCTGCTCTCTTTTTGCATCTCTTTCTTTCAGTTTGCTACTCCGTTGTCTGTAATACTCATACATCTTGGAACACAATTCCGCGAACATATCATCGTTCTGATAAAGTTCCATGTAAAGCCACCTGAGCTCATCATGATGTTTCTCTAACCTATATTGAAAATACTGTTATTTTTTCTACTCTTTTTCCCATTTTTATACTCTACTCTTCTGCTGCCAGATGCGTCTGGTATGCCTTGAATTCTCCCATTTCCACAGGCATCGGAATTCCTGCTTCCATAAGTGCTGCACCATTATATATTTTTCCTGTTTCCGTGTCACGATAGATCGCACCACATTTCAATCCTTGAAGCTTTACATAATTCACAGTCATATTTCCATGAATTTCCTGCAATACGACGTTCAGAAGAACTTCTTTCTGATCTTCGGATACAAATGCCCATGCTGCATATTCCTCCCTCGCAGGATCAGACAGCCGGTAGTACAGTCCCGTTTGGATCAGTGGTGCGAACTTCCGGTATTCTTCCACCTGTAACCGGATCTCCTGCTTCTCTTCTTCGGAAAGTTTTCCAAGATTCAATTCATATCCGAATGTTCCGGGCCATTGCCACTACACCTCTGGTATGCAGAGATGTGATCCTTCCTGTCTGATGATTCGGCACTGCTGATACGTGTGACCCACAACGGATACCGGATAACCGAATGAAGTACCATATTGGATCTGCAATCTGTCAATGCATCTGTATTATCACTGCACCAGATCTGCGGTGTATAATACATCATTCCGGCATCAAATCTTCCACCGCCGCCGCTGCATCCTTCGATAAGCAGATCCGGATATCTTGTCACGATCCTTTCCAGAAAATCATATAATCCAAGAACATAATCATGGCGGACATGACCCTTCCCTGATCTTCGGTTCCTCTCGAGAACACATCCATAAGGCTCCGGTTCATATCCCATTTCACATACTCAATATTTCCCTGATCCAGGACTTTACAGATCTGATCAAATATATGATCTACAACTTCTTTTCTCGAGAAATCCAACACCAGTTGATTTCTTGCATGAACTGGATTCCTTCCCGGAATAGTAAGTGCCCAGTCAGGATGCTCTCTGTACAGATTACTGTCTTCCGAGATCATCTCCGGCTCCACCCAGATTCGAATTTTACACCTAGATCATTGATCTTCTTTATCAGATCTCCCAGTGTCCCACCAAGCTTTTCTCATTGACAAACCAGTCCCCGAGACCGCTGTTATCATCATCACGTTTTCCAAACCAGCCGTCATCCAGCACCAGCATGTCAATGCCTGCATGCTTTGCCTCTTTTGCCAGTTCGTATAAGGTATCACCATCAAAATCAAAGTAAGATGCTTCCCAACTGTTCACCAGAACCGGACGGACACTTTCTTTGTACTTTCCTCTGCAGATATGCTGTCTGATACATCTGTGCAGATTCTGTGAAAGAAGGTTCATTCCACTTCCGGAAAAAGTAAGAAGTACCTCCGGTGTATAGAATGTTTCTCCTTCTGCCAGCGGATACGAGAACATCTCATCCTGCAGCCCCATAAGCGCACGTGTCTGTCCAAACTGATCTTTCAGTGTCTCACCTTTAAAATTTCCACTATATACGAAAGACATTGCATAACAATTTCCATATTGATCCGTCGTATTCTCGTCCGCAAGAATCATCATCGGATTATACTGATGGCTCGAAGTTCCTCTCACACTTCCGATCACATGACTTCCATGTGTGACCGGCTCTCTGCATCGTTCTCCATCGCATGTCTTCCGTAAAATGTCAGAAGATCATATTTCCCTGAACAAAATCCAGACATGCAGACTGCGCTTTCCTGATACATATCTTTCCTTCGCCACGATAAACGATCTTCTCACTTCTTGTGATCACATCATAATCAGGAAGCACACCATACTGCCATGTAACTTCTACGCCTGTAACCGCATCTTCCATTACGATCTCCAGCGTCTGGCTCTCCGTCTCATCCGCATAGACTGCCGGAAGACCCGGAATCTTATATTTTCCATTGAAAATGTGATGCGAACGGTAACGCAGATCACACGCTGTACTTCCATCTGCATTTTCAACGATCAGTGCCGTGCTTCTGTAATCTCCGGTTCCATAGGAAGGATACTCCTGCGGAAGTGCATCCATAGAATATGTTCTGTCATCCCTGCATCAAACGGATTTCCAGAGAATCCCTGTCATAATACGTCAGCAGATAATCCATGCAGCTTCCATCTGTTTTCTTTCCATAATACAGGTGCAGGAGGAACCCATAAGGTCCACCTGCATCTGATACGTTGTATTCTTTGTCTGTATTGTAAATGTCCTGTCTGATTTACTGTAAACAATTCCCATTTTCCAGTCTCCTTTTTGTGTCTTTTTATCCGATTTGTATTTTCTTATTTTTACAGCTCCATTTACCACACCGTTCAAGATATGCTTCTGACAGATCAGATAGAAGATCAGGATCGGCAGAAGTGCCAACAGGTAAGAGGCAAATGCCAGGTTATAGTTCGTTCCAAACTGTGTCTGGAAATTAAGCTGTGCCAGCGGCAGTGTGTTCTTTCCTGTGCCTGACATAATAACCAATGGTGTCATAACATCGTTCCATGTTCCAAGTGCTGTCAGAACCGCAACTGTTGCATGCATTGGTTTCATGATCGGAAAATGATCTTCCAATAAGTTGTCCATGTACTTGCTCCATCCACGCATGCTGCCTCTTCCAACGCTTTGGGAATATTTGTCAGATATCCGGAATACAGCAGCACATTCATCGGCATATAAAATACCAGATATAAGATGATCACTCCGGCTCTGTTCGCAAGTCCCATCTGCGCCGTCTGTTTTACGAGAGGCATCATCAGGATTGCAAAAGGAACGAACATACCACTGACAACATAAAATAAATAAACTTATAAAATTTACGGAAGCCTTATTTCTTGCAATTGCATATCCAAGCAGAATGGATCAGCATTGCCAAGCACGATGTCACAACTGTGATCAGCAGACTGTTTCCAATGAGAACGCCGAAATCTGTCACTTTCATCGCCTCTAAACGACTGAAAGACTGAAATGTTTGGAAAGATAAGATTCCCGCGACATCATTCGTCATTTCCGAAGGTTTTTTCAGCGCAATGACAACAGCCATATACAGTGGAAAAAATACGGTAACCGTCCCCAAAATCAAAAGAATGTCAAGTACCAGTTTATTGTTTTCTGTTTTTTTTTCATCATAACTGCTCCTCCTTCTTATTCATGACTGTCATCTGGAAAAAGTGAAATTGCCACAATCACAATAAAGAAAAATAACTGCATTTGCACTCTGGAATCCAAACTGTCCGCCATCCATACCATTTTTTATAAATCAGGTAAGAGATCGATTCGGTGCTCTGTGTGGGCCTCCATTTTTGGTCAAAAGACATGATCTGGTCGAATACCATGAGAAAATTCTTTGGAATGCTCAATACCAGATTGATTGTTATCCAAACGGCATAACCAGTGGAAATGTTACTTTCCAGAACTGATTTTCCATTTACTTGCTCCATCAATCGCATACTCGCCTCGTAAACTTCCTCCGGGACGGTCTGCAGACCGGAAATATAAATAATGGTATTCATGGCAACTGCCTGCCATACACCTGGGAACAATCAGCACACCAATCTTTTTGAACGCATATTTTTCACTTGCAAGAATACTGTTCTGTAAAAATCCAATATGGAACACATTTCCAGGTAAACAGTTGGAAGACCCATGTAACTTCCGTACTTTAAAATAAAACTATAGATGACACCTTTATAGCGGCAGCGTATTGAACAGAGTCCTCCTAAAATATTCGGAACGTGATCAGAATAAATGTCCGCTATCATTTAATTCTATTTTTCAAAAGTCATTATGTTTCGTAATCTTCCACTTTACGGATAATATCACGATTATATTCACCCAGTCTGTATCAAATTTCTTAAGAAATGCCTTTGCCACCTTTTTTCATCAGGAATGTCTGGATTCAGTGTCTATTATTTCCGATGGATAATAATGATCCTGGATAGTCAGACATTTTTCCTTCTTTATATATTCTTTCATTCCTTCAAGGGTTGATGGCAGTTCAAAATCTCCTTCTTTACAAGGAACTGCCTTCTGCGCATCCAGATATGCCTGTACATTCTCATCTTCCAGGAGAAAATCTAACACTTCATATGCTGCCTCTTTATTTTTGCAGTCTTGCATTACGCAGAACTGAAGATCTATTCCTGAGTTCAACTTATTTTCTTCCTTTTTGTTATTACTTGCCGGCATTACAAATGAATCAATCTCCATATCCGGATTCACCGTCTGGATCTGTGGAATTGCATAACTTCCGATCGTATACATTGCGGACTCACCTTTTGCAAATGCCGTACACGCCCCTGTTGTAATCATATGCAACGGGTCATCCGGTCCATATGGAAGCAGCTCCAGCATACGTTCTTGCCACTTCTTTTTATATTCCTTCGAAAATGTTGTCTTTCCATGGTTCACCTGTGCACACACATCTGTGGTGCAAGATCTACCACAACTGCATTCCACGGTGCAAGACAAGTCCATGTATCTTTTAAATCCTCCATCCCTGCATTCTGTATCTTCTGACACAGGCTCAAGTGAGTTCATCCCATGTAGTTGTATTTTTCCCATCCATGTTCTTCGAACATTTCCTTGTTGTAAAGAATTCTGCTGCATTTGCAACGTATGGCACCGCAGGTTCCTTTTTCCGGAACAAATTCCAGATTTTTTATCAATTTCTTTGTATGCTTCTTTAATATCATCCAGACCCTTATAGTCGGAAATATCCATCAACATGTCAGAATCAATAAAGTTCGAATAGTTCACCTCTCCTCCGATTCCAATAATATCCGGTTATCCTCATGAATAAATCTTGTCTTCAAAACAGTCATTGCATCATTCAGGAGATTCAATCGTAAGATGAATATCATCATGTGTACGGTTGAATTCTTCTTCTATTTTCTCAAAAGTTTTTACTGGGCTTCGGTTTTATACTGCACAAGTTCTATTTCTGTCTTTCCTGTCTTCCTTCTGCCCGCATCCCTGCAGCGTCATAGCCCCAGCCATCGTAAGAACCAGTCCGGTACCCTACCAGTTTCCTGTACTTCCATGCATGTTTTTCAAACTCCTTTGTTCCGTTCTCCTGATTTTGAACCTTTCCCGGATATTTTCTTTGTTTTCATCGTCAGGTTTTATTTTTTTTATTTACAATTGAATTGCACATACCCCTTATGCGTCTATAAATATCATTATATTATATGTTTTATTGCAAAATGATTTTCCTGTTATATATTGAAGTCATCTAGCATTTGTATATATCATTTAAAAAAGGAGGATTCCTATGAGTAATCTTTTACTTTCCGTTTTCCCAAATGAAAATTTTGTTGATATCGGACTTTATCAGTATGGTTAGAACAAGTGTGAACCTTCCCATTCTTTGACCTGCCAGAACCATTATATCTTTCACTGTGATATCCAAACTGAACTTTAATGGCCGACGATTCTCTCGGCAATACAATAAAATATCAGCAGTGACAGGCTTCTATGCTATTTCCTAATCAGATCAATACTTATCGCAGATCAGGATCTCCATGGAATATACCTGATTGAATTTGACGGACTCGTGCCAAAGAGATTAGTCTCTACTGCCGACTCCCAGTCCGGATCATCCGGTCTATCATGCTGGTTCGAAAGACTCTCAGTAAATGAAATGATGAACGAAATGTTATATAATAGCCGCCAGACATTCCGGTTCCTCCTCCGATTCACCGTTCCATATAATCGACATTTGTATCTCTTTTTTGATTATTTCATATGTTCTGCTGCTACAGTGTGCATGAAGTAGAGATCAGCGATTTACATCAAAGCAAGCATTATCTTATTGAGCAAAATTTTCAGAACAATATTACCATTGAAGACATTGCTTCTTTCTGTGGTCTGAACCGGAGTTATTTCGAAAGATTTTCACGATTCCATCGGAAAATCTCCTCAAATTCCTGATCGGTGCCGCGACGAAGCTGCAGAAACTTCTTTGAAACTGACCTCTTTATCCATTGCAGATATCGGAAATGCCGTCGGATATCCGAATCAGTTACATTTTTCCAGAGCATTTAAGAATGTCTTATGGGACTTCGCCAAGCAGACTGGCAGTACTAATAAGTTGGAACGATTAATCTCTTGCATACTATGGTATGACAAGGACGTAAGACTTTCGTCGTCGTCCCTTCTATTTCATATTCACACTATCCACAAATGCTTATCGATCCATGCGAATAACTCTTCCAGGTCATGTGGTCTCCCGGCATGCGGCATCTCTATCTCCTGATGCCAGTGTTCCAGAACGTCTTTGATATCGCGGTCGTCCTGTATGGTCCGGCCTGTGAAGCTCTGTATCTGCAGCAGGAGACTGTGTATGTATTCTACAATTTCGTAATTATTAAACATATTACTCCTTTTGAGGACATTACTTGTCCACGATTTCGCAATTATCTGCATGGCTACAATTTCCGCAATCTGTTCTTTCGTGATCCCGTCCATGTGAATGACCTCCGGTGCACACCACGGTCGTTTTTCTTTCCTGCGATACTTTTCTCAGCAAGATAACGACATACTTCCTCGTCCTTATGCGTCGATCGTTCAGTACCGATGCCGTGCTGCTCATCTTGCCGCTAC
>VOFG01003397.1_pt1 | contig 54338 bp, 70 predicted proteins | sample 5384171 | NCBI WGS metagenome assembly VOFG01 (sample SAMN12384726, study PRJNA508395) | human gut metagenome | isolation source: healthy gut F | host: Homo sapiens
GGTGGAGCGCGTCTTCTACCGGAACGCACAGCGCTTCTTTGAGGACAATCTGTAAAAATAAGAGAGGATATTCCAAGATGGATCAGAATATGACGCTGGAAAAGCGAATCGCTGCCGAGCTGTATTCCTATCAGGGCAAGATGAGCGTCTTTGTGGACGACCTGCACGGCCACACGGTCGAAATCGGCGCTGACGAGGAATTTGAGACGGCTTCCACCATCAAGGCATATATCCTGGCGGTGCTGTATTTACAGGCCAGCCGGGGCAAGGCCAGCCTGACCGAGGAGATCGAGTATCGACCGGAGCACTTTGTGGACGGTTCCGGTATGCTCCGGGCGCTGGGCGTGGGCGCAAGTCTGAAAGTTAAAGACGCCGCCACCATGATGATCATCTGCTCCGACAACATCGCCACCAACATGGTCATCGACTATCTGGGGCTGGACACCATCAACGCCTGCATCAAAGAGCTGGGCTTTGCCCACACCGTGCTCCACAAACCCCCTCCACTTTGACCGCTATGAGAAGCTGGGCACCACCACGCCCCGGGATTACGCCTCCCTGTTTGCGCAGGTGGCAAAGGGAACGCTCGTCAGCGCTGAGGCCAGCGCCGAGATGCTGGCCATCTTCCGTCAGCAGCATTATAATACCATGCTGACCCACGATTTCCCCAGTTCTACCTGGACTGCGAGGAGACCGGCGAGCCGGAGCTGATCTGGGTGGCCAGCAAGAGCGGCAGCATGAACGCCTGCCGCAACGACGGCGGCATCATCCATACCCCCTACGGCGAATACGTCATCGTGCTGATGAACAAAGACTTCCATGATATCATCGAGTACGACGGCCACCCGGCCATGGTGTATGGTGCAAGGGTCTCCCGGATGATCTTTGACCAGATCCTGGCCTGTGAGGGCAAGCTGTATCGGAATTGAAAAGAAAACCTCTCACCGCTCCAAACCCGCTGACAGCGGGGATGTCGCGGAGCTCCTCGATCAGGGGAGTCTGATGAAGAATTTAGGATAATAAAGAGGAATTATAACAATGGGTATTACAATTTCCCCGGTCATGATGGTGTTTCTTGTCTTTATGACCGGATTTGCAGGGTTTGTGGATTCCGCGGCGGGCGGCGGCGGGCTCATCAGCCTGCCGGCCTATCTGTTTGCAGGGCTGCCGCCGCACTACACCTATGCCACCAATAAGTTCAGTGCTGCCTGCGGCACCACCTTTGCCACGGCCAGCTTCTTCAAAAATGGTGCCATGAACGTCAAGGTGGGCATCCTCGCCGCCATCGGCAGCTTTGCGGGCAGTGCCTTGGGTGCACACATCGTCCTGATGCTCAGCGATGAGGTGCTGCAGATGATGATGTTCATCATCCTGCCCATCGCGGCGGTCATCATCCTGTGGCAGCGCAACCTCCCGGACGAGAACCGGGACGACGGTACCATGAACCTGAAAAAAGCGGCGCTGGCGCTGGGCATCGGGCTGGGCATCGGCCTGTACGATGGTCTGGTGGGGCCCGGCACGGGCACCTTTGCCATCATCGCCTTTTCCAGCCTGATGAAGTTTGATCTGCGCACCGCCAACGGCAACGGCAAGGTGCTCAACCTGGCCAGCAACTATGCCAGCCTCTTTACTTACCTCATGAGCGGGCTGGTGGTCTTTTCCATCGGCATCCCCTGTGCCATCAGCGGCATCGCGGGCAACCTGCTGGGCTCCCACTTCGCCCTCCGCAAGGGGGCAAAGTTCATCCGCCCCATGATGCTGGTGGTGCTGGTGCTCCTGCTGGGCAAGCTCATTTCGGATGCGGTGCTGTAAAACAAAAAGTGTAGACGCAAAAAAGCGAGGAGCCAGGCTCCTCGCTTTTTTTTCATGGATCCTATTTTTATTCGATGTCCAGTGCTTCATCAAAGAACGCCAGGCCGAACGCGCCGGGGCCGGCGTGGGTGCCAATGACGCAGCCGATCTGGCGGGTCAGGGCCTCGGGACGGTGCAGATTATCCTGCAGGTAGGTCTGGATGGGGGCCACCTCACGGGGGCGACGGTGTAGCCTACCAGCGCGGGCAGCGTGGGGTGGATGCCGCCCAGCTCTTCCATCTTTTTGAAGAGGGCGACGTAGGCCCCGGGCAGGCCCCGGGCCTTGCCTGCCATGGCTACCTTGCCCTCCTTGATGGTGATGAGGGGCTTGATGCCCAGCATCCCGCCTGCTACGGCAGCAGCGGCGGGAAGACGCCCGCCCTTGCGCAGATATTTCAGGTCGTCGATGGCGGCCACCAGATGCAGGTGCTCCTTGGCGTGCTCCAGCGAGGCTGCGATCTGCACGGCCGTCTTGCCAGCGTCCCGCAGCTGGACGGCCAGCCGCACCAGCAGGCCCTCGCCCAGGCAGACATTGGTGCTGTCCACAAACAGCACGTGGTCCACGTTGGCCAGGTCTGCCGCGAGCTTAGCGCACTGGCAAGTGCCGGAAAGCTCATGGGAAAGAAAGATGCCAATGACCTCATCGCCTGCGGCCGCTGCCTCGGTGAAGAAGCGCTCAAACAGCTCGGGGCTGGGCTGGCTGGTGGTGGGCAGCTTTTTGCAGGCGGCCAGCTGTGCATAATATTCAGAGGGGGTCTTGTCAAGGCCGTCCCGGAAGACGGTGCCGTCCTCCAGCGTGACGTTGAGGGGGATGACTGTCACGCCCAGCTGCGCGGCCTCTGCGGGCAGGATATCGGACGCGGAATCGGTGAGAATGCGGATCATAAAATACCTCCATGGGCGGAAGCCGCCCGGAACGGTTGTAAAACAACAGAAATCAGTAAAAAGTCGGTAAAATTATAGCAGAACACCAACCGGAAAGTCAATCTTTTGAAGCAAATTTCCTCGTGCAGGCGCAAAACTGCTTGCACCTAAGGGGCGGGTGTGGTACAATGTCCGCCGACAGGAGGCAGCGCCATGAACAAGATCGAAAAAGGCCCGGCGTTCTGGAAAGCGTTCGGGCAGGCGGCGGCCCTCTGGGCTGCGGTGGCCGTGGCCGGCAGTCTGCTGCTGCCCGGCGGAAGCATGACGCTGCCGGAGGAGCCGGAGAAGATGGGCTGGACGGTTCTGCGGGTCTGTGCCGTGCTGCCGCTGGGGAGGAATTGATTTTCCGGGGCGGGGTACAGCGGCTGCTCCGCCCGCTGGGGCCCGGCGTGGCGCTGGCGGGGCAGGCGGTGCTGTTTGCCGCTGCCCATGGCAGCGCGGAGGCGAAAATTTACGCTTTTGCCATGGGGCTGGTGTTTGGCTGGGCCGTGGAGCACACCGGGCGGCTCTGGCCCGGCATGGGGCTCCACTGCCTCAACAACTGCATCGTGCTGGCCGGATGTCTGGCAGAGAGGGGACTGGGATGACCGATTACGAACTGATGGGTGCAGCCCTGGCCGAAGCCGAAAAGGCCGCGGCGCTGGGCGAGGTGCCGGTGGGAGCCGTCATCGCAAAGGACGGCGAGATCATTGCCGCCGCCCACAACACCCGGGAGACCGAGAAAAACGCCCTCCACCACGCGGAGCTGCTGGCCATTGACGCGGCCTGCAAAAAGCTGGGCGGCTGGCGGCTGTGGCAGTGTGAGCTGTTCGTCACGCTGGAGCCCTGCCCCATGTGCAGCGGGGCCATCCTCAACAGCCGGGTCAAACGGGTGGTGTACGGTGCCGCCGACGTCAAGGCGGGCTGCTGCGGCTCGGTGACAGACCTGTTTGCCCTGCCGTTCAACCACCACCCGGTGGTGGAGCGGGGCCTCCGGGCCGAGGAAGCGCAGGCTCTTTGCAGGCGTTTTTCCTCCGCCTGCGGGAGCAGCGGGCTGCAAGGCCGAAGTGGAAACCGCCGGTACAGGGACAAAACAAGTCCAAATGATGAAAAAAGTGGGAACTGCGTGAAAAAAGCACGGGTTCCCACTTTCTTTTTTGGCAATTTGTGCTATATTATTCAATGGTAACTTGTCGAAACCACGCGCAGGAGCCAGCGGGCGCACCGCAGGACCGGACATGACCGGAAGAAGAAAGCAGAGTGCAGCTCCGCTGGGCGCAGGGCCGACCACCACCCCTGCAAGGCTGGAAAATGCCTTACAGAGAAACAAGCGACAGGAGGGTTTGACTCTTGTACAACGACGAATTTGAGCTGACATTTGACATGGCGGAGGACAACGCCGAGACGGTGAAACTGCCCGGCAAGCCTCTGCAGCCTGCCCCGGAAGCCCCTGAGGCCCCGGAACCGGCTGGAAAGGCGAAAGAGCCGGAAGTCCCGGATTTCCCGGACGACGAACCCACCATCGTCATCCCGGCCCGGAAACCGCGGGAGATGCCCAAACAGGAGCGGGAACCTGTGCAGGCAGAGCCTGTGCCGGAGCTGGTCCCGGCGGAAGTGAAAGCGCCGGAGGAGCCCGCGGCGGCCCCGGAAGCACCTGTGCCGGCGATCCGGACAAACGGGCGCACGGTGCTGATCTCCGGCGGAGACCGGGGCATCGGTGCGGCCACCGCCAAAGCCTTTTATGAGGCAGGCTACCGGGTGGCGGTGCTCTACCACAAAAATGCGGAGGCCGCTGCGGCGCTGGAAAAAGCCCTGCCGGGCTGCACCATCGTTCAGTGCGATGTGGCCAGCCGGGCCAGCTGCGAGCTGGCCTTCCGCGCCGCAGAACAGGCGCTGGGTCGGGTGGATGTGCTGGTGAGCAACGCGGGCATCGCCCAGCAGAAGCTTTTTACCGACATCACGCCGGAAGAGTGGCAGCGGATGCTGGACGTCAACCTGACCGGTGCGTTCAACCTCTGCCAGCTGGCCCTCCCGGGATGATACGCCGCAAAGCGGGCCGCATCCTGACGGTGAGCAGCATGTGGGGCCAGACGGGCGGCAGCTGCGAGGTACATTACTCAGCCGCCAAGGCGGGCCTCATCGGCCTGACCAAGGCGCTGGCCAAGGAAGAGGGCCCCAGCGGCATCACCGTCAACTGTGTGGCCCCGGGTGTCATCGACACCGATATGATGGCGGCATTTACCGCCGAAGATAAGGCCGCTCTGGCTGAGGAGACCCCTGTGGGCCGCCTGGGCAGCGCGGACGAAGTGGCAAAACTGCTGCTCTACCTTGCCGGAGAGGACGCCGGATACATCACCGGACAAGTGTTTGGTGTCAACGGCGGGCTGGTGATCTGATGCAGTTTTGTCCGCGGATTTTAAGAGCAACACCCCGGACGGGGTTTTCCCAAAGCGAAAAGGAGAGAGCGAAATGGGCATGACTTTAAAGGAACTGTTGACCAAAGGTGAGGGCACCCTGTCGGCACAGGAGGCCAAAGATTTGGCTGCACAGTGCAGAATGGACGTGGAAACGCTCTACACCCTCCTGGAGGAGCGCGGCATCAAGATCCTGGACAACGAGACCGAGGCGGATACCAGCCTGGACGTGGACAGCATCATTGCCGAGGTGGAAAACGCCGAAAACAACAGCGATGACATGGGCATCAGCGAGGAAGAGGAGGAGAGCGCGGAGGAGAACCCGGCGGACCTCAAAGCTGCCATGGATGAGCTGCTGGACGACCCTGTGAAGAACTACCTCAAGCAGATCGGCCAGATCCCGCTGCTGAGCGCGGAACAGGAAGTGGAACTGAGCCGCCGCATCCATGCCGGTGCCGAGGCTGCCCACATCCTGCAGGCCGACCGCCAGAAGTACGGCGCGCCGGAATACATCAAGAAGAACAGCGCCCGCTTCTCCTTTGAGGAGGACGAGAACAGCCGCAGCTACACCGAGGACCTGGACGAAGAGGGCAACGAGAAATCCAGCGAGGACGCTGAGGAAAAGGCCGCTGAAGAAGAGGCCATGGAGGCGGTGGAGAACGGCCCCTGACCGAGGAAAAGCGTCAGGGGCTGCTCAAGACCCGCCGCGACGGGTTGAACGCCCGCCGCAGCCTGAGCGAGGCCAACCTCCGTCTGGTGGTCTCCATTGCCAAAAAGCATGTCGGCCATAACCTGGCGTTCCTGGACCTGATCCAGGAGGGCAACATCGGCCTCATCAAGGCCGCTGAGAAGTTTGACTGCGACCGCGGTTTCCGCTTCTCCACCTACGCCACCTGGTGGATCCGTCAGGCCATCACCCGCGCCATTGCGGACCAGGCCCGCACCATCCGCATCCCGGTGCACATGGTCGAGACCATCAACCGGATGCGTCAGGCCACCAACCAGCTGGTCTACCAGAATGGCCATGAGCCCACCCCGGAAGAACTGGCAAAGGCTATGGACATGAGCGTGGAGCGCGTGCGCGAGATCCAGCGGATGGCCCAGGAGCCCGCCAGCCTGGAGAGCCCTGTGGGTGAGGAAGAGGATTCCTCCCTGGGCGATTTCGTCGCTGACGAGAACGCCGAGGCTCCCGGCAAGGCAGCTGACCGTGCGATGGTGGCCCAGCAGATCAACCAGGCCCTCAAGAGCCTGACCCCCCGTGAGGAGAAAGTCATCCGCCTGCGCTTCGGCCTGGACGATGGCCGTCCCCGCACGCTGGAAGAGGTTGGCCGCGACTTTGGTGTCACCCGTGAGCGTGTCCGCCAGATCGAGGCAAAGGCCATCCGCAAGCTGCACAGCCGCAAGTGCCTGGCCCTGCTGAACGGCCTCATTGAGTAAGAATCCCGAGCAAACCCATCCAAAGGAGCTGCCGCGGCACTGCGGCGGCTCCTTTTGCAAAAAACAAAACTTTTTTGCCAAAACCTCTTGCAATTCACGGCGCCTTATGTTAAAATAATCGAGCTGTGAGTGTGCTGCTATAGCTCAGTTGGTAGAGCGCATCCTTGGTAAGGATGAGGTCTCCAGTTCGAATCTGGATAGCAGCTCCACATAGGGGTATAGCTCAGCTGGTAGAGCAGCGGTCTCCAAAACCGCGTGCCGTGAGTTCGAAACTTACTACCCCTGCCATAACGCCTGGAACTCTTTGGGAGCTCCGGGCGTTTTGTTTTGCAGGAGGGCGCTCGGGGAGCTTTGCCACGCAAGTGAGGGGCATTCCATCCCCCTCCCAACTGCCTGCGGCAGTCGGGCCCCACCCTCCGGACACTTGCTTTGGCAAACTCCCGCTCGTGTCAGCCGGAAGAGAACGACTCTGACAAAATAATTTGTCTTTTCTGAAAATACTGCTTGACAACGCACGGCTTCTCCGGTATAATAGTCAACGTTCCCGCGGTCAAAACGCCGCGAACTTGAGCGATCATGGCCCGGTAGCTCAGTTGGTTAGAGCACCAGCCTGTCACGCTGGGGGTCGTCGGTTCGAGCCCGATCCGGGTCGCCATTTGCTGCTATAGCTCAGTTGGTAGAGCGCATCCTTGGTAAGGATGAGGTCTCCAGTTCGAATCTGGATAGCAGCTCCAGAGCAAAACCACCTGAATCCGTTGAGATTTGGGTGGTTTTTTTGTTTTTGCCTTGAAGCAGAGCCCAAAATGGTGTATCATAATGGGTATTAGAAAAAGTGTAACATTCGGGCAGCTATGCCCTGATAAGGGGGAAAGCCACCATGGCAGATAAAAACTTTTTGACGGATATCATCGACGCGGACCTTGCGGAGGGCAAGGTCAAGGAGATCCACACCGTTTCCCGCCGGAGCCCAACGGCTACCTGCACATCGGCAGCGCCAAGGCCATCTACATCAACTGGTCCATCGCCAACCAGTACGGCGGTAAATTCAACCTCCGCCTGGACGATACCAACCCCGCCCGTGAGGGAGAGGAGTATGTCAACAGCATCATCGAGGATCTGCACTGGCTGGGTGCCGACCCCAACGGCGGCATCTTCTACGGCAGCGACTACTTTGATCAATGCTACGAGTACGCCGAGAAGCTCATCAAAGAGGGCAAGGCCTATGTGGATGACCTGAGCCGCGAGGAGATGCGCGAGTACCGCGGTTCCGATGCCGGCAAGCCCTCCCGCCCCTCTCCGTGGCGGACCGCAGCCCGGAAGAAAACCTGGACCTGTTCCGCCGGATGCGTGCAGGCGAGTTCAAAGAGGGCGAGAAGACCCTGCGTGACAAGATCGACCTGGCCAGCCCCAACATGAACATGCGTGACCCGGCCATCTACCGCATCAAGTACGCCGAGCATCACCGCCAGGGCAGCAAGTGGTGCATCTACCCGATGTACGACTTCGCCCACCCCATTCAGGACGCCATCGAGGGCATCACCCACAGCATGTGCAGTCTGGAGTTCGAGAACCATCGCCCGCTGTACAACTGGGTCATCGAAAATATTTTTGGCACCGAATTCCCCAAGCAGCGTGAATTTGCCCGCCTGAACATGACCAATACGGTTATGAGCAAGCGCTACCTGCGTGAGCTGGTGGAGATGGGCATTGTGGACGGCTGGGATGACCCCCGGATGCCCACCCTGTGCGGCCTGCGCCGCCGCGGCTACACCGCAAGCTCCATCTTTACGTTCGTGCGGGAGGCCGGTATCTCCAAGTCCGATAACCTCATCGACATGCGCCAGCTGGAGGCCTGCATCCGCAGCGAGCTGGACCTGACCGCTCAGCGCCGCATTGCCGTGCTGGAGCCCGTCAAGCTCATCGTGGACAACTCCCCAGCCGACAAGACCGAGTATTTCGATGTGGCCAACAACCCCAACCGTGAGGCCAACGATCCCACCACCCGCAAGGTGGCCTTTACCAAGGAGCTGTGGATCGAGAACGAGGACTTCGCCGAGGTGCCGCCTCCGAAGTTCAAGCGCCTGACCGTAGGCGGTGAGGTCCGCCTGATGGGTGCCTATCTCGTCAAGTGCACCAGCGTGGACAAGAATGCTGACGGCAGCATTGCCGCCATCCACTGCACCGCCGATCTCGAGACGGGCAACGGAAACCCTGCCGATGGCCGCAAGGTCAAGGGCACCATCCACTGGGTGAGCGCGGCGCACTGCGTGGAGGCCGAGGTACGCCTGTACGATAAGCTCTTCCGAGGCCAACATGAACGCCATCCCCGAGGGCAGCGATTACAAGGACTACCTCAACCCCGAGAGCGTGGTGGCACGCAAGGGCTGCAAGCTGGAAGAGGCTCTGGCCGACGCAAAGCCGGGCGAGAAGTTCCAGTTCGTCCGCACCGGCTTCTTCACCCCGGACAGCAAGAACCCCGGCGTCTACAACCGCGTTGTCACCCTGCGTGACAGCTTCAAGCCTGCCAAGTAAGCAGCGCGGCCGGACGCAAAATTTCTCCAAAGGAGCAATTTCGATACGATGAAAAAAGCATACGACCCGGAACGTGATCCTCGTGGCGATCCTGGATGTGGCCCTTGGCCTCGTCCTGTCGCTGTATATCGCCAGTACGGGCACTGTTCCCGCAGCCGACAACGCGGATACCTATGCCGATGGTGCCTACAGCGCCTCCGCACAGGGCTACAAAAGCGAAGTGACCGTGATGATCAACATTACGGGCGGCAAAGTGACCAACGTGCAGATCGACGCGGGCGACGAGACACCCGAAGTGGGCGGCAAGGCGGCGGAAAGCCTTGCCCGCAGCCTGCTGGATGCCGACGGCACGGCAGGTGTGGACACGGTCTCGGGTGCTACCATGACCAGCAACGCGGTGCTGTCCGCTATGGATGCCTGCCTTGCACAGGCCGTGCAGGAATAACGCTTTGATTTGGACTGCTGCACGGCGAGACTGTGCGGCAGTTTTTTGTTGTGAGAGAGTTTTTATGTTTCTGGATGTTCTGCCTTTCAAAAACGATACGGCCCGCCTCGTCCGCGTGTATGGGGACGAGCCCTGCATCACCCTGCCGGAGGCTCTGCCCGCCCCGGGAGGGGGGCACGCTGACCATCACCGAGCTGGGGGATTACTGCTTCTCCGAGAAGCCCCGCGGTCTGCCTGCGCCGGAAGAGCTCTGCCGCTATGCGGTGGAGCCGGACGGCACCGCGCGCCTCCTGCGGGCCTTTGGACGCGATCTGACGGGCGCTTCTCATGCCCGGTATGATCTGGATTTCGGGGACGGAGAAGCCTCTACTGCCGCCCGGAGCGGGGAAGAAGCTCTCCATCCCCTTTGCGGCAGCTTTCTGGAGGAACTGGTCCTGCCCGGGAGCCTGCGGGTCATCGGGAGCTGTGCCTTTACAACTGCCGCCGCCTGCGCCGCCTTTCGGCCGGGGCGGGGAGCTGACCATGGGCAGCGATGTCTTCCTCAACTGCTTTGCACTGGAAACGCTGGTCATCCGGGCCCGGCCGGAGCAGGCCACCGGCCTGTTTGCGCTGGTGGCCTGCATTACCGAGGCGGTGCAGGCGCTATTCTGGCCAGAGGGAGAGGCCCGGCCCCTCGCGGGCCTGTGGTACCCCGCCTACTGGGAAGACATTGAGGAGACTCCCGCGCACATTCTGCTCCACACGTTTTCGGGGCAGGGGTATCATTACCGACAGTGCTTTTGGATGGGAAATTCCTCCCGGTCGAATACGACGCCATCTTCCCGCAGGGGCACGACGCGGATGACGCCAACATTATGGCCATGCTCTGCTTTGACCGTCTGCGCTGGCCCTGGAGCCTGAGCAGTGCCGCTGCCGAGCATTACCGGGCTTTTCTGGCGGCCAACACGGGCCGGGTGCTTGCCCGGCTGCTGAAAGCGCAGGACATGGACGGCCTGCGGGCCCTGCTGGCGCTGGATGTGTTTGATAAAGACGCCTTTGCCGCGGGTGCGGCGTTGGCGGCCAAGGCCGACAACGCTTCTGCTGCCGCTCTGCTGGCCGACGCCGAGCACAAAAAGTTTGCGGCCCGGCCCAACAAAAAAGAGGTACGATTTTGATTTCTGAAAAGGAAAAATTCTTCGACCCGCGCAAGCCGTTCGAGTCCAAACGGCCCGAGACCCATGAGGAGTGGCAGGCGCGGATGGGCGGCGAGGTGCTGGCCGTGGTGCGCAGCGGGCTGTATCTGGACTTCCGATTTCTGGATATGGCCCTCTCGGCCCTGAGCCCAACCCCGGACGAGCGGTGCGGGGTGCTGGCCACCGATGGCCGCATCCTCTGCTACCAGCCCAGCGCCCTGCTTCGGCTCTACACAGAAGAACCCCAAATATCTCAACCGGCTCTACCTCCACACGGTGTTCCACTGCATCTTCCGCCACCTGTGGACCAAAGGGCGGCGGGACAAACGCCTGTGGGACCTTGCGTGTGACATTGCGGTGGAGAACGTCATCGACGGTCTTGGCCGCAAGAGCGTCCAGCGCCCGCTGAGCTATGTCCGTCAGCACGCCTATGAGGAGATCAAAGCCGAGCAGAAAGTGGTGGCGGCAGCTCCCATCTACCGCTGGCTGGTGCGGCAGACTCCCGGCGTTCTCCGCCAGCTGGAAAAAGAATTCTACACCGACGACCACCGCCTCTGGCCCAAGGACGCCCCGGAGCAGCCCCAGCAGATGCCCACGCCCCTGCCCCAGAAGACCTGGCAGAAGATCGGGGAGCGGATGCAGACCGAGCTGGAGCTGCGGGATAAAGAGGCGGGTGAGGGGGCCGACGCGCTCAAGGAGCAGGTCAAGGCCGCCAACCGCAGCCGCCGCAGCTACAAAGATTTCCTGCGCCGATTCTGCATCACCCGGGAGGAAGTGCACCTTGACCCGGATGAATTTGATCTGAACTTTTATACCTATGGCCTTTCGGTCTACGGCAACATGCCTCTCATTGAGCCGCTGGAGACCCGGGAAAGTAAGAAAATCGAGGAGCTGGCCCTCGTCATTGACACCAGCTATTCCACCTCCGGCGAGCTGGTGCGGGCGTTCCTGGCCGAGACCTACACCCTGCTGAAAGGGCGGGAAAATTTCTTCCACCGGATGAACCTGCACCTGATCCAGGCGGACAACACCGTCCAGCAGGATCTGCTCATCCGCAAGGAAGACGAGCTCATCCATGCCATGAACCATTTCCAGCTGCGGGGCGGCGGCGGAACGGATTTCCGCCCGGCGTTTGAGTACGTTGATCGTCTGTGTGCCGAAAAGCAGTTCACCAACCTGCGGGGCCTGCTCTACTTTACGGACGGAATGGGCACCTACCCGGCCCGCCGCCCGCCGTATGAAGCCGCGTTCCTCTTTCTGGGGGAGCGGTTCGACGATGCCAATGTGCCGCCCTGGGCCATGAAAGTGGTGCTGGACGAGGAAGAGTTTGCGGGCCCGGCGGCCCGGTCGGCTTCGGCGCTGGCCGAGGCCATGAGCGAGGAGGACGACCTCTACCGCGACCTCAATAATTCGTGAATCACAATGCGTGAGGAGTTTGCTATGAACATCAAACGTGCCAAAGAAGAAATTGAGCATACCGTCAAGGCCTACCTGGCCAAGGATGCTCTGGGCGAGTACGCCATCCCGGCCATCCGCCAGCGGCCCATCCTGCTGATGGGCCCTCCGGGCATTGGCAAAACGCAGGTCATGGAGCAGGTGGCCCGGGAGTGCGGTGTGGCGCTGGTGGCCTACACCATCACCCACCACACCCGCCAGAGCGCCGTGGGCCTGCCCTTTATCCGCCAGCGCCATTATGGCGACAAGGATGTCTCGGTGACGGAATACACCATGAGCGAGATCATCGCCAGCGTGTACGCCAAGATGGAGGCCACCGGCCTTTCTGAGGGCATCCTCTTCATTGATGAGATCAACTGTGTGTCCGAGACGCTGGCCCCCACCATGCAGCAGTTCTTGCAGTGCAAGACTTTTGGCAACCAGGCGGTGCCGGCAGGCTGGGTCATCGTGGCGGCAGGCAACCCGCCGGAGTACAACAAATCCGTCCGGGATTTCGATATCGTCACACTGGACCGTGTCCGCCGGATGGACATTCAGCCCGACCTCTCGGTCTGGAAAGATTACGCCCGCGGGGCCCGCATCCACAGCGCCATCCTGAGCTATCTGGAGCTGCACCCGCAGAACTTCTACCAGATCAACGCCGATGTGGACGGCACCCAGTTTGTCACCGCCCGCGGCTGGGAGGACCTCTCCAACCTGCTAATTGAATCAGAAATCTTCAGGGCAGGGTGCGATTCCCTACCGGTGGTACAGCCCACGAGCGTAAGGCATGATTCGGTGAAACTCCGAAGCCGACAGTACAGTCTGGATGAAAGAAGATACCAAGCGCAGAGCCCGCACGGTTCTGCGCTTGTGGAGGCTGCTCTGGGATGCGTTTGCATTCTGGCTTTTTTTTTGCACAAGGGTCCCTTGTGTCTTTTCGCCTTGCCCTGAACGTTTTTGTTCAGGGCTTTTTCTTTTGGAGGCGACACGATGAATGACAAAGACTATATGCGTCTGGCTTTGCAGCTTGCAAAAAAGGGTTGCGGATGGACATCTCCCAACCCGATGGTGGGTGCCGTGGTCGTAAAAGAGGGCAGGATCATCGGACAGGGCTGGCACCAGAAATACGGTCAGGCTCATGCGGAACGCAATGCGCTGGCATCCTGCACCGAAGACCCGCAGGGAGCGACCTTGTATGTGACATTGGAGCCGTGCTGCCATTACGGAAAGCAGCCGCCCTGCGTGGATGCGATTCTGGGCGCGGGCATTCACCGGGTGGTCGTGGGTTCCGCTGACCCGAATCCGCTGGTAGCCGGGAAAGGGATTGCGTTTCTGCGCGCACACGGCATAGATGTGACCGAAAATGTTCTGCAAGAGGAATGCGATGCGCTGAACAAGGTGTTCTTCCACTATATCACCACAAAACGCCCCTTCGTTTCCATGAAATACGCCATGACGATGGACGGAAAAATCGCCACATACACAGGCGCTTCCAAATGGATCACCGGGGAAATTGCCCGGAATCATGTTCAACGGCAGCGACACCGATTCCGCGGCATTATGGTGGGAGTCGGAACCATTCTGGCAGATGACCCGCTGCTGACCTGCCGGATAGAGGGTGGCCGTGATCCTGTCCGGATCATCTGTGATACACATTTGCGGACACCGCTGCAATCACAGGTGGTCATGACCGCCAAACAGGTTCCGACCATTCTTGCGACCTGCTGCGGCGACCCAGAGAAGCAGGCGGCATATCAACAGGCCGGTTGCCGGGTCCTTTGTCTGGAAGAGCATTGCGGTCATGTGAATCTTCTGCAACTGATGGAACAGCTGGGACAGGAGCAGATCGACAGCATTCTGCTGGAAGGCGGCGGAACCTTGAACTGGTCTGCACTGGAAAGCGGCATCGTGCAGCAGGTACAGGCTTACATTGCCCCGAAGCTGTTCGGAGGAAGGGATGCCAGAACACCCATCGAGGGTGCGGGTATCCCGCTTCCGGATGCTGCATTCCGCCTGAAGAACAGCCGATTGGAACAGCTTGGCGAAGATTTCCTGATTGAAAGTGAGGTGGAGTACCCGTGTTTACCGGAATCGTGGAAGAAGTCGGAACAATAAAATCCATCAATCGGGGACAGCATTCCGCCGTACTGACTGTTCGTGCAAAAACGGTTCTGGAAGAAACCAGAATCGGTGACAGCATCGCCGTCAACGGCATCTGCCTGACCGTCAGGCAGCTCTTCCCGGATAGCTTTGCTGCGGATGTCATGCACGAGACCTTGAACCGCTCTGCACTTGCACAGCTCACCGTTGGAAGTGCTGTCAATCTGGAACGTGCCATGCCGGCCAACGGACGTTTTGGCGGACACATCGTAGCAGGCCATGTGGATGGCGTCGGACGCATTGCCAATATCCGAAAAGACGATACGGCCATCTGGTACACCATTCATGCAGATCCTGCGATCCTTCGCTATGTCGTTGAAAAAGGTTCTATCACAATAGACGGTATCAGCCTGACCGTGGCTGCGGTGGAACCTACGGGCTTTTCCGTGTCCACGATACCGCACACCGTCCGTCAGACGAACCTGAACCAACGGCACAAAGGGGATTTTGTCAATTTGGAAACCGATGTTGTCGGAAAATATATCGAGAAGCTGCTTCCATCAGAAACACCGAAGCAAAACACGCTCACAAAAGAAATGCTGCTGCGCTGCGGCTTTTAAGGAGAGTTTAGGATGAACTTCAATACCATTCCCGAAGCTTTGCAAGACCTGAAGCAAGGAAAAATCATTCTGGTAACGGATGACCCCGACCGTGAAAACGAGGGGGACTTCATCTGTGCTGCCGAATTTGCCACCACCGAAAACATCAACTTTATGGCGACCCACGGCAAAGGTCTGATCTGTATGCCGATGTCCGAGGCTTTCGTCCAGAAGCTGCAATTTCCGCAGATGGTGCAGCATAACACCGACAACCATGAAACGGCATTTACGGTGTCCATCGACCACGTTTCTACTTCTACGGGCATTTCTGCCGCAGAGCGTTCCATTACGGCGATGGCTTGTGTGGACGATCACGCAAAAGCAGAAGATTTCCGCAGACCGGGTCATATGTTCCCCCTTCTGGCAAAAAAAGAACGGTGTGTTGGAGCGCAACGGTCACACGGAAGCAACCGTTGACCTGTGCCGTCTGGCAGGGCTGAAAGAATGCGGCCTGTGCTGCGAGATCATGCGGGAGGATGGCACGATGATGCGCACCGCTGAACTGGCAAAGCTGGCAGAGCGTTTCCAGATCAAATTCATCACCATCCGTGATTTACAGGAGTACCGCAAGTGTCACGATAAACTGGTCGATCAGGTGACGGCAGTGAACCTGCCCACCAAGTATGGCACCTTCAGAGCTTATGGTTTTGTGAGCCGCCTGAACGGAGAAGCATCACATTGCACTGGTAAAAGGTGACATTGGCGATGGAAAGGATATTCTGTGCCGCGTCCACTCGGAATGCCTGACAGGAGATACATTTGGCTCTTTGCGTTGTGACTGCGGCCAACAGCTGGCCGCTGCCATGACGCAGATCGAAAAAGAAGACCGCGGAATCCTGCTTTATATGCGGCAGGAAGGCCGGGGCATCGGTCTGATCAACAAGCTGCGTGCCTATGAGCTTCAGGAGCAGGGCATGGATACGCTGGAAGCCAATCTTGCCTTGGGGTTCCATGGAGATGAACGGGAGTATTATCTCGGCGCACAGATCCTCCGGGAACTTGGCGTAAAAAGCCTGCGCCTGCTTACCAATAACCCGGACAAAGTATATCAGCTCTCCGAGTTTGGGCTGGAGATCTCCGAGCGCGTACCCATTCAGATGACGGCGACCCCGTATGACCTGTTTTACCTGAAAACGAAGCAGGCACGGATGGGGACATCTTCTGGAATATTAACAATGAAAGAGGTATTTAAAAATGAAAACATTTGAAGGTAAGCTGGTTTCTCAGAATATCAAGATCGGTATCGTAGCAGCCCGTTTTAACGAGTTTATCACGTCCAAGCTTCTGAGCGGCGCAATGGATGGCCTGCTCCGGCACGATGTGCAGGACGCTGATGTTCATGTTGCATGGGTTCCGGGTGCTTTTGAGATCCCACTGGTTGCCTCTAAAATGGCAAAAAGCGGAAAGTATGATGCTGTGATCTGCCTTGGTGCAGTGATTCGCGGTTCTACCAGCCATTACGACTATGTGTGCAATGAGGTTTCCAAAGGCATTGCCACGGTCTCGCTGGAAAGCGGGGTTCCCGTCCTCTTTGGTGTTCTGACCACCGAAAACATCGAACAGGCCATCGAGCGGGCAGGCACCAAAGCAGGTAATAAAGGCTATGACTGCGCGGTCAGTGCCATCGAGATGGTAAACCTGCTCCGGGAAATGGATACCGTCGCAGAGTAAAATACACGCAGGAGTTTGCCATGATCGTTATAAAGACCCGACAGCCTGACCCGGAATTGGAGCAGAAGATCCGGATGCTTCTGGAACGAGAGCACATCGAGGCAGAGCAAATATCCATTGATTCATGGGAGAAGTTGGTTCTTCCGGGGCTTACACTGGATGGAATGACCCACGAAGTGTCGTGCAACGGCAGAAAAGTCTCCCTTACACGACTGGAGTTCGATTTGCTGCTGATGCTTGCCTCCCACGAAGGACAAATCTTCTCAAAAGAAGAGCTTTTTCCGTGCTGTGTGGGGACAAAACTGTGACGACACCTTAAAGGTCGTGGCAAATACCGTTTCCAATCTGCGAAAGAAGCTGGCCGGCTGCGGCAGCTTTATCCGCACTACCCACGGCGGCTATATTTTTGTAAGCCAAAAGGAGAACGACCCGGCATGACCAGGATCTTATTTGTTTGTCTCGGAAATATCTGCCGAAGCCCGATGGCCGAATCTATAATGAAAGATCTTGTACGTCCAAGGCAGGTCTTTCCGAGCAATTTGAAATCGCATCAGCCGCCACCAGTGCATGGGAAATCGGAAATCCGGTCTATCCTCCTGCACGGCAGAAGCTGGCAGAACATGGCATCGACTGCAACGGCAAGACCGCCCGGCAGATGACTCGGCTGGATTATGCACGGTATGATCATCTGATTGGCATGGATGAAAGCAATCTGTGTGACATTCTGCGGCTTGTCGGCGGTGACCCACAGCATAAAGTCTCGCTGCTGATGGCGCATACGGATCACGCCAGCTGAAAGGTGGGATGCAGCAGCGTATGAACGCTTTCGAGCGTGTTCGTCTGCAAGCCCTGTTTATCCAACAGGTAATTGTAGAACTGCAGCACATCCGAATACCGAATCTCCGCAATTTTCTTCTTGCCGAAGCCCGTATCACGGATAAAGCGGTCATACATATAAAGATAGTTGCTCCGGGTGGTCTGGCGTAGATTCGTTTTTCAGGCTCATATAACGGTCAAACACAAAGTTGACCGTTGCTTTGCCTGCAACGTAAATATCCAGACCGTCCATCTGGTCTTTAGTTAGCTGCGCTTCGCTTCTCCCGAAGGGTCACAAGATCATTTGCGTAGATGTATTTGCGCCGTCCCAGCGGGTCCGTGTAAGAATACGCATACCGCTTATCGGACTGCGCTGCATCTCGCCTTTTCGCAGGGCACGCCCCCGCAGGTCTTTTCGTGTCGTTGCCATATCAATTCTCCTTCCCCGAAAGAAGAAGGGCTTGATACTATTTAAGGTCGGACAAAACTTTGTCCAGCCCCTGCAAGACAACTTCTGTTACAGTCAGTTGATGTTGTTCGGCATAAGTGCAGATACGTTCATACAGAGCATCCTCCACCCGAATGCTCAAGGTTTTCTTTTTTGCATTTTCGGATTTTGGTCGTCCCATCTTTGCCATAGCTGCTCTCATACCTCCACAGCACCAGTATACTTTCCGTGTGACAGGAAGTCAAGCTGTAAAAAGCCGCTTCTTGAAAATTTTTACGAAAAATCGAAAGTTCACACTCTGCTCATTGACATTTCGTCCTTGATTTGCTATTATAATGGTAACAACTCCCCCAGGCCTCTGCGCATAGCGTATGCACACTTAGGGGCGTTTTTGCTTATAAAGGAGATTTTTCATGGTCACTCGTCCTCGACCTCCTCCACGGTAACGGTAATTCTTGCAGGTTCATGGAAGCGTTCCAAATAGGCATCAAAAATCTCCCGGTTGATAAGCACCGTGCTGTCAAAGCGGTAGATTGCCCCGGCATCGCTGGCAAGCTCCAGCAGCTTCTTGTGGGAAAGGCTGTATACGATTTCTGCCTGCTGGTAACGCAGGAACTGGCGGCGCAGCTTGCGAAGCTGGTCAGGGATTTCTTTCATGGGTTTGATGATCTTATAGTCGTTTTTCATAATCTTATCCCCCGTTTTTTGTGACTGTCTGACAGAAGTTGGCCGCAGGAGCAAAAAAAAGAGCACCTCTCGGATGATTCCAAGAAGTGCTCTTACAGCTTTGTTCAAGCCTTGTGCGTTTTGTCTGAAATCCGTCACGCTTCATAACGGGACGTGATTCTTCAGGATTTTGCTGTCAAATTGATGTCAAAACGGGGATGACACAGCTTTTGCAAGAAAATCAGAAGTAAAATCTTTCGTTTCTATGTTGATTTTCTTGTAGTTCACTGGTCGATGGGCTTCATCGTGGGGAGCTTGACTGGTGGTGATTTATAGCTGTTTACAAGTGTTCATAAGCCTTTGTTCGTGCAAGATAAAAAGGTCTTATTTTTCGCAACTCTACGCAACTGTTTACAGCTATTCTCAAATTGGTGGTAAGTCAGTGGTAAGGCTGGTGGTAAACTTATTCGTTCTCGTGAGAGTGCCAACGCTTCAGGACTTCTTCCACCTGCCTAATAAGCTGCTCCTTGTTCGGCATATACAAGACGTACCGGGATGCAAAAATCTGATTCGACAAACCGCCCAGCGCATACTCGGCTGCTACGCTGTCCTTGTCGGTGCAGAGGATGATGCCGATAGGAGGATTATCTTCTGGGTCGTTGACCTCTGCGGCGTAGTAGTTCAGATACATATTGATTTGTCCGGCGGCTTCGGGCGTGAGCTTGGTGGTTTTCAACTCGATCAGCACATAGGCGTGTAAAATCTTATTGTAGAACACCATATCCACATAGTAGTGGGTGTTGTTCACTGTGACACGCTGCTGTGTGCCGACAAACATGAATCCCCGGCCAAGTTCTAGCAGAAAATCCTCAATCTGCCGCACCAGTGCTGCTTCCAAATCGCTTTCAAGGAACGGCTTTTCTTCCGGCAGCCCCAAAAACTCGAATACATACGGGTCTTTGATGATGTCCTCTGGCTTGGTGTAATCCACACCTTTTTCAGCCAGTGCTAAGACTTTTTCTTTGTTTGCTTCACTGCAAGACAGGAGCAGCCGTTCAAACAGGGAACTTTCAATCTGACGTCTCAATTCACGGACAGACCAGCCAGAATTGACCGCTTCTTTTTCGTAGAAGCTGCGCTTCTCCTTATCGGAAATGGATAACAGCTCACAGTAGTGCGACCAACTCAATTTTCCAGACACTGTCTGGAAAATTGGATAGCTGAGATAGAACTGCCGCATATTGTAAACATTCGAGCGCGAAAAGCCCTTGCCAAGCTCCTTTGTCAACGCCCTGGAAAGCTGCGATAAGGTCTTTTCACCATATGCAGCACGGATGCTGTCATTTTGTTCACAACGAACAACGACCTCACCAATCTTCCAATAAGTTGACAGCAGTTCCTGATTGACTTGCTGTGCTACATTTTTACGGGAAGCTTCCAGAAGAGAACGAATCTCACTCACTGCCGGAACAAGAACCTGTGCTACTGGGGCTGCAGATTTATTTCCCATCAGTCATTTTCCTCCTTTCCTTCAAATGTCGTGGTTGCAGATAAGAACTCTGCAAACTTGTCGATTTCCTTTTTCTTGAGATTTTTCGTTGCCTCAGTATAGATGTTCATGGTGGTGGTAATATCGGCGTGGCCCAGTACGTCTTGAATGACCTTCATGTTGATTCCAGCCTCGCAAAGACGGGTAGCACAGGTGTGACGCAGGGAATGACAGCTAAACTTCGGAAGCAGAACAAGGTTTTTCGGCTTGATTGTACCGCTTTCGCATTTTGCCAACTGTTCCTCGTTGCAGTCGCGGATGATACGGTCAATGCCTTTATTGATGGTGCTGTGATGCTGGCACTCGCCAAAACGGTTTACAAAAATAAAATCCGTATAGCCATCAATCGTCACCTTGCAGGAAATTCCAGTTTTCTTCTGATACTCTCGCTCTTGTACAAAAGCAGCCTTGACTTCCGGAGTCATAGGCACAATTCGGTTTCCAGCTTCCGTTTTGGGTGTATTGATTCCGTACAGACAACCTTTCTCCCGGTGGCTGTAATAAATCAACGTGTGATTTACACTGATTTCACCCGTATCAAGGTTGATGTCCTCCCAACGCAAACCCGTTGCCTCACCAGCACGGAGACCACATTCCACCATCACGGTAATGATGGGAAGCCAGTGATTGTACTTCTCACTGTTTTTCAAGAAGTCCATCAGCAGCTTCTGCTGGCCTGCGGTCAGAGCCTTGCGGTGTTCGCTGTCCAGGTTGTGCGTCTGCTTCAACTCTTTCAACGCATTATCGGATGGATTGATGCGGAGATACTCGTCCTCAACCGCAAAATCCAGCACCTGATGTAGCACGGTATGGATGTTCTCCACCGTTGCCACTTTCAAACGCTGTGAATCCACAAGGCCGTTGTAAAACCGCCGCACATCCGACTTTTCAGGCTTCCGACCTTCCGCTTTCCAAACTCCGGAAATACATACATCTTGTACATATACTCGTAATTGACCAACGTATTGGCTTTCAGCCCCTTTTTCAGTTGCAGCCACTGCTCGTGAATGTCATTGATGGTCGCATTCCGCGCTTCTGCACGGATGCCATCACTGCGGTCGCGCTGAATCTCTGCTTCTTTCTCACGAAGTTCTTCCAGACTTTTGGCGTACACATTATTTCGCTTGCCGTTTTCACTGCGCCAGCGATATTCATACGTTCCGTTGCTGCGCTGATATTCACCTTCCTTTAGAACACGCTTCTTTGAGTCTTTTCTTCTTTCTGCCATCGTTATGTCCTCCTCCATTGTTGGCAGAAAGCAACCTACAGCTTAATCATACCATACCGCCGAGGTGCTTTCAACTGCCGACTTTATTTTTATTGTCAAATCGAAAATAATCGGTCAAGGTGTTCATCCAGCCTGCGGCGTTTCAACAGCCGTTTCGTACCATTCCAGAGAACAAAGGTACAGTCTTTGGAATCGCTCATTTCACGCAGCTTGTTGATACCAATGCCGGAATAAGCTGCGGCTTCTTCCAGCGTCAGATTGCTTTTTTCTCCCAGATCGGAACTTGTCGGGACTTGGTCCCTCCATCTTGCTGATGCAAGACCGTTCCGTCGCTTAAAAGCCCCACTGGGGCTTTCATTGCTCCGCTTCGCTGCGCAAACGCGAACTTCTTTCATAGGCAAAACCTCCGTGTTTTTGTTTGTAACCAACAGACTGTAACCACAACAGAAAACTTTTTCTGCAATGGTGTGCTGGCAATTTTCCGTATTTATTTTTTCTTATCAGTTACAGGTTACATGGTTACAAATAGGGAAATTATTTGGAATGATGCGATATTGAGGCAGCTGTAAGATGTAACCAGACCTGTAACCAACAATGTAAAGCAGCCCTTCAAAACGGAAATCCCATCTGCTGAGCTTCTTCGTCTGTAAGTTCTACAAAACCGTCTGCCTCCACTTTTGCAGCGGTTACACGTTCCCATCCTTTCTGCACGCCATACTTCGGGTAGCGTTTGGCTGCTTTATGGGCTGTCCACCCCTTGATTTCGCCATTCAAAATTCCTGCAGTCATGATCTCACAGATAGCACGGGTTTCCCACTCCGCAGGAAGATTCAGATTGCCCAGTGCCTCAGCGTAGAGCTGTTTGGAACATACCCGGTCACCCGTGTAATCCTCCAGAAACGCATAAATCATGCCCGCCTGTGTATCTTCCTGCATAAAATCTTTCTGGCAAATCTGCAAGGCTTCCTGCATAGCAGGGCTGAATGTCAGCTTATAATCACCACTATTGTAAATCGTCATGGCTTCTGCCCAAAGCTGGTCGATATAGGCACGGGATTCCGCTTCGTTATCCAGAATATGTACTTCAGCCTGTGCTGCATCCACTGGGATGGGGATAAAGCGGCGGTTTCCCGTGCGGTCATGGGGCAGGAAGTCCTGTCGATTGGTCGTTCCTGCAAAGACACATTGCCGCAAACGATCTGCCGGGTGTGTTTCATACGGGATTTTGTAGGTTTCTTTCTGCTTGCTGAGAAAGCTCTTGATTTCTTCAATGCTTTTGGCATTGGCAGTCGCAATCATTTCCGACATTTCCATAATCCAGTGGCCTTGCAGCTTGCGGAACACGTTATCATCATCCAGTCGCCGCAAATCATCCGAGAACCATTCATCTTTGATAGCAAGCAGCCGGAAGAAAGAGGATTTTCCTGCACCCTGCCCACCGACCAAGCAAAGCATCATTTCAAATTTGCAGCCGGGATGAAACACCCGTTTGATCGCTCCAAGCAGAAAAATTTTCAATGCTTCTGTGGTAAGCTCATCTTTTGCGGCACCGAGAAAGCGATGCAAGGCTCGGCTTATCCGTGCTGTGCCATCCCACTTCAAGTCATTCAAGTAGTCCCGGATAGGGTGATAATGATTTTCGTTGGCAACAATGCGAATTGCTGCAGACACCCGTTTTTCGCTGTACAGGCCGTATTTTTCCATTCGGCGCAGAATGTACATCATATCGGTGTCGGTCAGCGTAGGGCCGGAACGCTGCCAACCCATCGGCTTTACAATATCAATACGTTCACTCAGCAGATTCAGCCGGATGGAATCTGCAAGAACTGGGTCGTTCTGCAAAACAGTCACACAGTTTTGAATCGTGTTCTGAACACCACCTTTTTCAGCCTGCGAGAGCATTTTGCGGATGTTGGAAATGGTCGATCTCGTATTTTCGGATTCGTTGGGCAATCTGTTGAACCTCCTTCCGATGCTCGGTGAGAAAATGTCGATTCTCTATCAGATATTGGATGTAATCAGTATAATGCAGGCTGGCAACAAAGCAGGGATGCAGTTCTTCCTCCGATAATTTTGGTACAAATCGTATGCGCCAGTCAGCTAGGATTGCACGGCACTCGTACAATATTTGGATTGGGTCTTTGTATTCCACGATTTTCAAGTGCTGCCGTGGGAAATTTTCCGTTGCAGAAAGTCCAAAGTCTGCGGCCAGCTTTTCAACCGCCTGCCACAAAGAAAGTTGAAACAGTTTTGCGGTGAGGTCGATTACATCACCATCCGCTCCACAGCCAAAACAGTGAAATCGAAAATCCACTTTCATGCTGGGATTGCGGTCTGCATGGAATGGACAGCAAATCATGCTGCTGCGGTTGGGTTGAAAGCCATAGGCTTCTGCGGTCTGCCGGGTAGTGATATTCCGTTTTACGATTTCAAATAAATTGTTGTTCTTGAAAATTGACCTCCTTCTTATTTTCAAAAGTCCCTGCCGGATGGGAAAGCCACCTGTGGGCTTACGCATTTGACAGGGTTCCGGGGTGCGGGGTGGAAGACCCTGCTGATTACAGGCTCATATCGTAGCTACGCTTCTTGCGTTTCGGTTGACGCTCTCGCTGTTCCTGTCGAGCCTGCTCCTGCCTTGCCTTTTCGCGGACTTTGGCCTCCCACTCGCGTTTCCATGCAAGGTCGGATTTCATCTCATTGGTTTTTCGGAAGATACGGTATTCTGACTTAAGAAAAAAAAAGTAGCGAAGGATTCTGTTGATATTCCCGATAATATTGTTGACAACTTTCTTAATCAGCTTTTTGTGAATGAATACTTGATTTCTGAATTACGACCACCAATGATAAACACCGACCCCTTGAGTTATGTTATTAGCACTTTAACACGGCTGAAGAATATCAAAGAAGCAAATTACTGGTATCAGAACTTACTGGATATTCAAAAAGACATCTCAGAATATAATCAAACAACTATTGGCTGCGGGATTTCGCTGTTTCAAAATATAATTTCAAAAATGAAAGAAATCCAGAAATCTCCTAACTATATTCAGATAGATATGAAAACAGCTACAAAGCAAAATTCACTGCAAAACAGTTCGAAACGAGAATTAGAAGATTTTATCGATGCAATGCTACGGATAGCACCAGAGCATAAAATTCCAGATGAGTATGCTTCATATATAGCTGCCTTTATAGAAAAATATGGATTAGCAGCAGAAGTTCCAGTGTTAGAACTTTTGGATCCAGATAACGGATTAGGTATCCCGGCAGATTTCAAAGGCCGTGCATTTGGACAGACATCCCATACTCATCGAACACAACTTAAAGGGCAGACGCTGAAAAATTTTTTAAGAAATAAAACTACAGAAGCACTTAAGACGGGTAAATGCACCATTGAAATCACCGCAACTGATATTGATAAAATTTCAAATGCACAAGAAGGCTCGAAATCAATAGATGATTTTATCCCATCGTTTGAACTGTTTCTGGTTGCGCATCCATGCAATTATAGCGCAGACGTCCCCCAAAACTATAAATACACTTTGTCACCTGTTGCTGCTTCGAGTGGCATAGGAAAAGGTTTGGGTAGATTTTGTGACATGCTCGAGGAAAAAGATTTAACATACTTGAGAGAAAGTACATCTGAATTAAAAAAGTGCTTTTCGGAACATTATATATTTGCAGAAATTTCTGAACTTCCAACATATGGACGGACGAGCAATGTTGCAATTACAGAAAGTAATTATGACTATCAAATAGCACTTTCATCAAATGAATGTGCTGAAAAAAGGTCATTTCTCTTGATAGCTTGTATATATCTGCAAACTCAAATGGTTCGGGACTAGTTATCCGATCAAAGGAAATTCCACAAAAAGTGATAGCTGTCTCAACAAATATGCTGAATCCTAAAATCGGAAGTAAAGTCTACCGATTTTTAAAAGATGTTTCTTCACAGTATCGCTATAATCCCATTATAGCAATTCAAGAATTGATTGCGGTTGATGATGTCTATGCACCTCGAATTACTTACAAAAATTTCATTATACGCCCTCAGTCATGGATTATTAGGAAAGAAAATTTGAATTTACTTGACAACACAGAAAAAACATTTCAGGTTCAGTTCGATAGTTATAAGAAAAGGTGGAATATTCCAAGGTTTGTTTTAATTACTCAGGCAGACAATCGACTTCTGGTGGATTTGGACGATACTATACATTTTCACGAACTATTTAAAATTTTTCAGAAAAATTCGGAGGTTAAATTAGTCGAATCAGTATATAGTGCAAACCAATATCCTACATACAATTCAGATGGTCAGCACTACGTAACTGAGATTATTGTTCCATTTATTCTTAATAGAAGTGACCTTCGAGAATCAACCCAGACAAAGTTTTTATCAACAGTATCTGATGTTAACTCCAATGCTATGAGTGTTTCTGATCAAAACTCAAATTTATTGATTGCAGAAAAAAAATTGGTTATATTTTAAGCTGTATGGAAGTGTAAAACATCGAGAAGCATTGTTAACAGACATATACGATACACTTACGCCCTTTTTGAGAAACGGTACGGTATCTGGTTGTTTTTTTATACGCTATGCAGACCCAGAACCTCATGTTAGAATTCGTATACAAGTTTCGTCATACAGTAATGTTGCAGAGGTACTCATGCAAATGATGCACTTCTTTGAATCTGTTCGAAACCGTGGATTATTAACAACAGTTGTTCTTGATACCTATCAGAGAGAAGTTTCACGTTATGGGGGAATTCGTTTAATTGACAGTGCCGAAAATTATTTCTTTTATGACAGCCTTCTTGTTATGCAAATTTTGCATCAGAAAGTCAAGAATAACGCGGCAATAAAATTCGAATATATTGGGATATCATATCTGATGATGGTGTTTCGTGAATTCGGATTGAATGATGAACAACTTGAAGAATTCCTCAATACACAATGTGGACAAAATGATTTTCGAGAGCAATACCAAAAGGATCGCAAGCAGTATATGAAAGCTACCGAGAGTCAGGAATTTCAAGGAATTTTTAACGAGATTGGCAGTGATGTAGGTATAATTTTAAATTCTTTGCTAAAAGCTTTGTCTGACTATATTGATAAGATATCAGAAATTGACAACCGGGGGGAGCTAACAAATTCAAAAATAAATATCGCTAAGTCTATCGTTCACATGTTCTGTAATCGACTTGTTGGAAATAATTTGTGGGAACGAAAAATTTATGCTTTGTCAAGACATAGTCTACATGATTATAATAATTTCCTAAAGCATTATAAAAGCATGTAAATGCCGTTATTCAATAGTACATAAAGGAACACATCTATGGACAAGCATCTTTTGAAAAATGGATAGCAAGTTTTCGATACTTTCTTCGCGTATTTAAAATATTGTTCCGCGCCGGAAAATTTTATGTCATTGCAATTTGTTGCACCGGGATTATCTTGGGTATTACACCAAGTGTATCACTTCTTGTTATGCAACGTATAATCAATCTCCTTCAATTGAAAACCGTAGAGTACAAGCAGTTCCTTGTCTTGTTTGTTATTTACATCGCAATTGATGTGGGACAAAGTGGATGTGGGCTTATTATGAACTATTGTGAACAGCGTATTCAATTAGCAGGCTCACTATATGTGCAAATGTCGATATTGGAGAAAGTTTCAGAGTTTAGGCTTAAAGATTTTGAAAGCTCCGAGATTTACGACATTTTGCAACGAGCGATGCAAGTTAATTTTACACGCATATATAATTATTTCAAATCATTCCTTGTTGCGGTGCAGTCTCTCATCAGTATTATTATATTAAGTTATGTTTTGTACGTATGGAAGAAATGGATAATTGGAATTGTTTTGATTATCCCTATAGTAAACACTTGTGTTAACATGTTTTTTGCTAAAGCTCGATTCTCCATTATAAAAAAACGTGCCCCTCTTGAAAGAAAAGTATGGTATTTGCAATATTTGCTTACCAAAGATACCGCTTTTAAAGAAATTGGGTTTTTAATTTAGGAGACTATTTGCGAGCCCAATACAAAGTAATGCGAAAAAATTCATCAATCAAGACATGCTGGTTTTAAATCGTTCATCTATTGCTAAAGCTATTACGGCCCTTTGTGAATGTCTTATTGATGCAGCTGTTCTCGGTTTATTTTTTTCAAGCAGTTGAGAAGAAAATATTGATTGGTGATTTAACAACATATATTCGCAGTATTTCTAACATTAAAAGTAGTGTGCAAGCATTTCTCATGCAAAGTACGTCAATTTATGAGGCAACACTATATATCAAGCAATATTTTGAGTTGCTCGACCGAAAGTCGTGCTCTCCTAAAGCTGCTCTTTTATCATCTTCTATGCAAGAAGTTAACATTTCAAGTGTTGAAGTCCGTAATCTTTCATACCGATATAGTAATCAATCTCAGCTGGCTCTAAACCAAATAAACCTAAAAATAAATCAAAATAATTTAGTTGCATTCGTTGGACCAAATGGATCCGGGAAAACAACACTGGTTAAAATCCTTGCAAACCTTTACGATGATTATAGTGGAACTGTTCTTTTTGGAAATCGAGATGTCTCTATTGTTCCTCCAAAAGAGCTGATGAGAAAGATTGGAATTCTTTTTTCAAGATTTTACTAGATATGAGCTTTCTGTCCGTGAAAATATTGCCTTTGGTAATTTGGAAAAAATAGAGGCAACATCTGAGATCAAAAAACTTATATCTGATGTGGGCTTAGCGGAAAACTTTAGAAATCTGGATGAGCAACTTGGATCTTGGTTTGAAAATGGGAAGCAGCTGTCTGGCGGCGAATGGCTTAAAATCGCATTGGCAAGGGCATTTATTAGAGATGCTGATTTGTATTTGTTGGACGAGCCTAATTCTGCATTAGATCCCATCTCTGAAAAAATTGTTTTCAACTCGTTTAAAAAACTTGTGAAAAATAAGATTGGAATTGTAGTATCACACCGTATCTCTAGTATTAAGGATATCGCCGATCAAATTGTCGTATTCAACAATGGCAAGATTGAAGCAATTGGATCTCATGAAGAACTTTTTAAAAAAGTCTGTTACATATCATAATCTATATATGAATGAGACCCAAAATTGTCATATATTAAAATAGAGCTCAATTTAGCATGATTTTCGAGGAGGACGACATGGCCTTTTGATGGAAAGCATATTCCTTTCTCAGACAGAAAAAACAAAGATAAACTTCTTGATATACTTAGTCATTACTATATACAAATTTTACGCGAAGAAAAATCGCAAAAAGTAGTTGCTTCGAACAATCTTTTTGGAGCATTGTTGTGCGTTGGCGAACATTATCCATATATTGTCGACAAACCTGCTTGTAGGCAATATATTATTGATACAGTCAACCGGGTACGCCCATTATTAAATTACTATGCTCTTAATAATAAGTTAGGACTGTTCTGTGGATTGGGAGATTTTGGAGTAGCATTGTCTTCAATCAATAGATCTACTGGCCTATACTCCAACCTCTTGAATTCAATAAACACTACAATTTCCATGGGATTAATTCAAGAAGCAGAAAGTTTGAACCATAAAATTAAGAACCATTCTCTATCTGCTATGGATTATGATTGTATTTTGGGCATCACTGGTACACTAAGATATTTATTGATGTTTGATACAAAAATGTACAATGAAGCCATTATAGATGCAATAGAATCTCTTATTACATTGTCCGGTCAGTCATACCGAGATGGTATATTATTACCAAACTTTCATGTTAAAAATGAAAATGTTCTTCCTCTCGAAGATAGGGGAAAGTTTCCAACAGGAATGATAAACTTTGGAATGGCACATGGGATGGCAGCAGCGTTATCAGTACTTTCAATATCCAAAAAAAATGGGTATTAGTTTAAAAGGGCAGGAGAAAGCCATAAAACAAATATGTGATATTTATATGCAGTCGTATGCAGAAATGCCAGATGGCCGCGTTTACTGGCCTTCTTCTTTGACAGGAGATGATTATATTCATTTGAGCAACTTGAGCCCGGTTGTCCATCTAAGATTGAGCTGGTGTTATGGCGCAGTTGCGATTTTACACAGTCTATATCTTGCAGCACAAGCGTTAGAAAATCAGGAACTTGTTTTTGGACATTGGAAAAAGCAAAGATTTTTTCAAAGACATCCTTAGAATATACGCAGCTTTCTTCTCCGACTATTTGTCATGGTTATGCTGGATTACTTCTTACATTTGAGGCTTTCTATCGCGATACAAATGACAATGTGTTTTCTAATATGATTGAAACTCTCCAATCCAAACTTTTGGCATTGTATTCTCCTTTACATAAATATGGCTTCTTAGATGTCGACCGTGTTAATGGGAAATTAAAAAAAAACTGAGGGGTTAATTTTCTAACAGGGACTTCTGGAGTGATTTTAGCACTGAGTTCTCATTATTATGATAGTTCAATGGTTTTAAGACATCTCTTATTGAACTGAGTTTTCTATTTAATGCCAATTGATGCAAATCCAATCAAGCTAAATCAGAAAGGACGAAATCTAATGACCACTTACGATGATTTTAATTTGGATCTTCAGCACGCCACGTCTACTCAGTCTGACGACGAACGGTTGCTGACTGCTGATGCAGTTTGTGCAGCCACCTGGGCTGTTTGTGTGCCCGTTTCCGAAAATTTTTGCTCGCCGGGTAATATTTGCGATCTTACCGACGAATGCACTAACGACTGTCAGGGTGGAACCATTTCAGATGCACACTCTTACTGTGGTTCCGCTTGCTGACAATAGTTCATTCACAGTAGTGGATAGCTTATAAATTTCTAATTGGGTTTGCATAATGGAAAACCTCGTTGATTTTGCTATACAAGCGAAATCAACGAGGCTTTTAAAGATGTTGACAATTTTGCTACTATGTTATACAATATAGTAAAGACAGTTTTCAATAGAAAAGAGGTGAAGACATAATGGGAAGCAACCCACAACTACTCAAAGGTGTAATAGAATTTTGTGTCCTAAAAATAATTAGTCAGAAACCGACTTACGGATATGAAATACTATCACAGCTAAAAAGTACTGGCTTTTCAAATTTTACAGAAAGTACATTGTATCCGTTGCTCTTTCGTTTAGAACAACGCAAAGCCGTGACTGTTGAACGATTTTCATCACCCAAGGGTCCTAGTCGCAAATATTATATTATCACATCACAAGGTTTGAATGAACTTCATCAATTCCGCGAAAATTGGTTTGAACTTTGCCAATTAGTAGATAAAGTTTTTGAGGAGGAGTCAAAATGACAAATAAGTACTTTTCATTAAAAAAGGCTAACCGTCTAAGAATGACATTTGTTTCCAACACAAGCCAATCTCAAATAAAAGAGGTTGTACGTTATCTAAAAACGTGTGAGCTGGGACTTTTGTGGAATTGAATTGCTCTATAGTGACTTAATTGATATGGCAATCGAAGCAAATAAAAATGGGCAGGAATTATTCAATGTCGTTACAGATGCAAAACTTTTGCAAACAGCGTAAAAACGAATTGAATCGATTGACAATATTTGATTATTTTTTGGTACTATTTCCTCCTTTTCTTTTCTGGGGATGGGGCATTGAAGGGCTTGTTTTACTGTTACTGGTGCCACAATTTGAATTCGGATTGTCGTTGGGTTATTTAATTCAGTTCTCTATTTGCCTGATTTCCGCATGTGTTTTGTTGAGACGTATTATGGAAAAGGTCGGTTTTCCTCCTAGCAAACATCGTATGAAGTTTGCTGCATTTATGGTTGCATATGTCATTACATTGTATCTGGTGGGTCTTGTCCTTAATAACTTCTGGGGAAATATTGTACTTATACATTTTCGGCCCCACTTTTAACTCTAGGTTGTCTTTTGATAGGTTCGCTATGTTACTTCATTCGTTTTTATTTCTATGAACATGACCGCCGACTAGATTCACGTGTATAAGATTTCGGAATTTTTACATGTAGCAGGCAGTCGAGACCTTGAAAACTGCATTGGAAGGTACGATAAAGCTGCTGGAGCTGGCAAAGGAGAAAAGAGTTGAGGGCTTTATCTATCTTTCAAGCAATTTATAAAAGATAACAAACCAATCGTGCTGAAAACGTGCGTTGAGACGAGTAGGAGCTATCTGTCAACAGAGGATGCGGCAACAGCCATTCTGCCCATTTTGACCAAGGGCACTGCCGGAAAAATTTATAACGTTGCGGATGAAGATACCTATTGTTCTATTGCAGAAATGGCAGAGAGTGTTGCAGATAAATATGGGCTGGCTGTGCAGTACGATGTGCAGGAGAATAAGGAGTGCCTGGGAACACTGCATATGGATCTGGACACAGCGGCGATTCGCGTCTTGGACTGGAGGCCAACCGCAAAAGAAGGTGTCCTCTCGATTTATGAGGAAATGATGGGAGATTTTCTTGAACAGTGAACTATAATTTTATATGACGGCAGCAAAAAATCGAGGAGCTTTGAATGGCTCCTCGATTTTTTGCTATAAAGAGTGCAGATGTAATGCTATAAAGGCTTTATAAACACTCGGCCCCTAAATTAAGACATACTACACAAAAGAGTATTGACATGTTGAACTTATTATGTTATAATGCGCACATAGAAGAGAGGCAAAACAAACATATAGAATTCCACCGCTACGACTTTATCTGTTATAATATCCCAATGATGCTCTGAAATTGGGATATCATTATGGGTCCGACCGTAAGGTCAAACCTCGTCAGGCTGGGCTGTGGATCCAGCAACTGCGAGTCACCCACATTCGTGCTTTTTGTACGAATGGCAGAGAAAAGGAGCTGTCCTATGAAGAAGAGCAAGAAGTCCAACGGCAAACAAAAGGAGAAAAACCGTAAGAAAACCAAACAGCCTCCGATCACCTCTACATCCAAAATGAAAGAGATGAAGGAAGTGCTTAAAATGGCACTCTTGGTGGTGGGTGTTATCTTGGCCATGGTCGTGATTACTGTGGTGATTCTGGACAAGCCTGAGGCGGTTGCAGCTTGCGTGACGATCCTGGAGAAGATTCTTCCTATGGCAGTAGCCTACATGACAAGTTGATTTGATAGATGGCCTTGATTGGGAGGGGCGGCAAAGCACAACGGTGTACTTGCCGCTTCCTCCTTTATTTTATATTATTATACTATTTTTATGGAGGAGATCTCTATATGGCTGAAAAGGAAAAGCAGGAAGCACTTCTGTCGGACAACAACTACCGGCTGCTCGATGAGATCCGACGGCAGCAGACAGCCGATAAAACAAAGCTTTCGAAGCATCGGGATTCTCTTGGCCGACAGTCAGCAGGCTGTGCGAGGAGTTGCGGAACAGAAATTACCTGGCAAAAAGACGACCTGTCGCTTTTACCGACCGTGGGATATATGCTGGGCATTGCCGTTGGTACGCGTGAGATCAAAGTGAGCTTGGTGGATTTTGCCTTTCAACCGGTTCCAAGAAAAGACTGCGGGAACTGGGACTGGGAAGCCTGCTGGATCGGGATCTGCTGAGTGCGCGAAAGGAGCCAAAGGAAGCAGAGGAGGACTACATTTGCCTGAATTCATCGCAGGATTTGGAAAAGCTGGCAGAAACATTGAACAATGTCCTGCTCGCATTCCTGCAAACGGCAAGAGCCTCAGAGGATACTTCAAACCCGGCGCTCCCGCTGGTTGGGATCGGGATCGCGTTCCCCGGAGCGGTCGATACACAAAAAAACAAATCTGCGCCTGCCCCAATATTCCATGTCTGAACGAGAAAAATCTGGACAGCCTGCTGTGCGCAGATGTCCGCACACTGCTGGAGAGCCTGGATGTCAGAGTGGAGCTTTGCCACAATGCCGAAGCTGGCTTTTTGCATGAGAAAGAACAACTATTCCATGCAACTGACCCTGTACGTAGAAGCCTTGCGGAATCGCAGAACATTCTCTGCGTCTACCACGGCACCGGCATCGGCCTGAGCGGCTGCATGGCCGGGCGGCTGCTGCGGGGAAACAATGGATTTTTGGAGAGATCGGTCATATCCTTTCCCCGGACTTCTCGCTTCAGCGTTTGAAGAGTGAGTGCACAGACCAAGCTCAGGCTGCTGCAATTCCGGAAGATAAGATCCCACTTTCCGGATGCCGCTGCCCGTTCTGCCAAAAGACCTGTTTGGAATCGCTGATACGTGCCCGCGTGTTTGAATCCGAGAATCTGGAGGTGTTCAAGCAGAAAACGGATCGGGAGCGTTTGCATACCTTTGCGCAGAACGAATGGAATTTTAAGCTCCTGAAGCAGTATATCGGGTTTATGGTGGGCACCATCATCAATCTGTTCAACCCCGAGGTCCTGATCCTGACCGGCAGACTTTATGACTGTGTGCCGGAGATCTGGAACAGCATGAATATTCTGAAAAGCGGCAATTCGCTTTCGTATTCCGGCTCCCGGTGCACCATCATTCCGGGAAGCAAAAGGGATAATTCTGTGGCTGTGGGCGCAGCCATCAGTGCGTATTACCACAAGTATTCCTACCGGACGGAGGAAATCAACTGGGCAAAGCATTAAAAGGCAAAGAACGGCAGGCAAGGCCAAATTTGATGCTGCCCATTTACCTGTCATAAGCAAAACCGAGGAGGAAGCGATATGCTAAGAGAAATCTCGCTTGAAAAATTCAAGGCATTCGACACGCTGGAAGAGCTCTCCATAAAGCCGCTGACGATTCTGTGCGGTGTGAACAGCGGCGGAAAATCATCCATTATAAAAAGCCTCCTTTTATTGAAACAAAGCTATGAAAATACATCTGCAATAAATGAGGCAACGCTGAACGGCCAATATACCACGAACGGCTTGATGAAGGATGTGATTTACAATGGAAAAGGCGATGCATTTTCCATCGAAAATACGTTTGAAATCAAGTACAAGGGCAAGCGTTTTATGGCATCCTCAAAGCAGGATGTATCAACCGCAAAAGAGCTGGGAAAAATAACGGGTTTCAAGCCGACCTATGTATCGTACTTTAAAATCAGTGTAAAATGCTGTATAAAAAGGGAAAGCCTGCCGATACCGATTGGTGGGATAAAAACTTTATTTCCAGTTATTTTATTCGTATCGAGCCTCAAAACGCAAATCATGAGCCTTTGAAAGAAGCGGCTTTCAGCGTAGAGCTCAGACATAAGCGGGAAACGGTCTATGATATTACACTCAACAATTTCCCAACAGTGTCTGGCGTAAATAAGGTCGATGAACAGCTGGAAAACTGCATGTGCTATTTTAATGGAATGCGGCTGACCAATTTGTATCACGAAAGCGAAAAGCATACGGTAAAAATGTCAGATTTTTTAACGAATGTGTATGCAGTCTTTCGCATTGTGGCAGACCAGTATAAAGGAATGGTCTACTTGGGTCCACTGCGGGAAAATCCGAGACAGGAATATTCGGTATCCAGCATCCGAACTGTGCAGGACAGCACTGGTGCAGATGCTCCATTTGTATTGGCGAAAAATCAAAGAAAAAAGCTTAAAAGGAAATCAATCCACCTCTGACAGAAAACACATTCTTTGAAGAAAAAAGTGCGGAAACTGAAACACTAATAGATGCCGTAGAGCAATGGATGGAGTACTTTGATCTGGGCCGCTTGAACATTGAAAGCGAAAAGGACATTCTGAAGCTCAATGTGAAGGAAAGCAATATCTCAGATGTGGGATTTGGTGTCAGTCAGACGATGCCCATTATTGTGCACGGCTTATCCATGGACTATGAACAGACCCTGATTCTGGAACAGCCGGAAATTCATCTTCATCCCAGAATGCAGATGCGCATGGCGGATTTTCTGCTGACCTTAGCACAAACAAATCATTGCGTCATAGCAGAAACGCACAGTGACCATATTATCAACCGTTTGATAAGACGTATTCTGGAAGCACCCAATGACGCACTGTTGAATGCTGTTGCGATCTATTTTGTGGAAAATACAGCGGGCGGTTCAATGGTCAGTAAAATCACGGTGGACCGGGTACGGGCATCACGGAATGCCCGGAAGAATTCTTTACGCAGTTTGCAACAGAGAGCGGATATATTCTGGATGCAGGCATAAAAATATGCAGAAAAAGGAGATGTGACATGGCGATTGCAGCACTGTCTCCCTGTGTTTTAAAAAGATACCTCCACAGATGAAATGATCCACTGCCAGAAAATTGCGCATCTGGTGCAGAATTTATCCCAGAACACAGAATTGAAATTGCAGGATTACACGCATTCTCCATATAGCAGTTACCGCATGCTTATCCCGTACTACAGAAGGAAATTTTACGTTGAATCAATATATTGCAACCCATATATATGCATGTATTCGGAAAATGATGGATAATGAGTATGTTGATTTGGAGGGTATAGGGCAGGCAGAACTTCCGGCAGGATTCTATGAAGAACAGACCGAAATAGAAGAAAAGTTTTCGGCCTATCTGAATTACTTGAAAAACAAAAGATTCTGTTGTATTTGTCGGCAAAAGAAATTTCGGCTATTCCAACGGGCTTGCAATACAGGCAGAGGGTAAAACATTTACGCTGAAGGTTTCAACCTATGCAGGCATAGAAAAAACAGATGTTTTGATGCCGTACTTAAAACAACCAGAAGATATCAATGCAATTTTTCCACGAGAGAGCTTCTGCCGTGAATATAATGCGTACATTCGTTGTGAGATCGAAGAACAAGGAATGAACGAAAGCGAAAAAGCAGGCTCTTTTTGAAAAAATGGGGCCGGTTGTAGCTATGTACAATTTATATGAGAAAAACAACAACTTGTCCCAGCTCAATACAACATCTAGAGCCAAGCGAATCGTATTTGAAAAAACGCTCGGGGAAAAGTATTATCTATCGCAGGATCTGGAAAGCGGTGGATTCGAGGTATTCGATAAAAATTATCGCCATCTGGGTCAGTATGATTTTTCAGGAAAGCAAGTGAAAAAAGCTGAACCACGAAATCATAAATTACTGCATTGAATTTGAAAAAGCAAGGCAGTATAATGAGTGTATCTTTTATATCTGCAGGAGGTATTCCCTATGCCTAGACCAAAAGGAAGCAAGAGCAAGCCCAAAACCATAAAAACAACTGTTGACTTTTCCGCACAGATTGCCGAGAAGCAGTCTGCAAAGGAAACCATTAATGCCGAAATCGCATCCATTACCGCTAATATTGATACATTAAAAGCTGATTTGAAAGCGAAGAAGCGCAGAGCTGAAATCTATCGACAAGGAAATCGCCAGAATCGAGGCTAAAAAGATCAAAGCTGAAACCAAAGCAGCGGAATCGGCAAAGAAAGCCGAAGCAGAGGACGTGCTGAAAAAGCTGTTGGCCAGTGGTGTGAGCGCAGACGATATCCTCGCAAAGTTGAAGTGATTTGAAAATTTCCGAAGCAGAAGTTGACAGGAACATCTATGTCGCAAGCAGGGCAAGTTGGTACCAACTTGCAATTTTTGAATCTGATTTTTCAAAATCCAAATTCAAAATGCTTGTTGGGCTGTGCCCAATCCCCTATCGTTCTGCATCGTGCCGATGCAGACTGCGCGTTTGTTCCAAACACTTCTATAACAAAAAAAGACAGCCTAGGATTCTCCCACAGCGGAAGAATCCTAGGCTGTCAGCATTTATCGGGAATGTGTTTTGGGAATGTTCTTCTTTTCTTCGGCAAAGAACAGTTCTACATTTCTCTTTGCACGGAGAAGCTCCTGCATTTCTTCTTTCGCTTTGCGGTAGTCCGGGTAGGATGCTTTCTTTTCCGTCAGCAGCTTGGAATATTCCGCATCCAGTTCTTTCACCTTGGGGAGCTTTTTTCAGGTTGGCTTCATCGAAAGCTGCTTTTGCCGCCTTGTGTAGCGTGATCTCCGTGCGGTGCGCCTCCAGAAAACGCTTGCTGTATCCGGCCTTACGGTAGGCATCGTAGACTGGTCGCGTTTTGGCGTAGTTGATGATGTGTGCTTTCAGCACTGCGATTTCTGTCAGCCGCTTTTCTGATGCTTTAATGGAATCGCCCAATTCATGATAACGCGCAGTAGCAGCGTCCACACGCCCCTGCATTTCCTCGATGCTGCCGATTTTATTTTCCTGTAAGAAGATCAGCGTTCGGGACATCTCTTTTTAAGTTGTGCTGCTTTGCCCAGTGGGCAAAGCCCGCGCCTTTTCCCTCGGCCAGTTTTGTCTGAATGTCCACCAGCATCTGAAATTTCTGCTCCGGTGCCAGACTCTTTTGCCGAGGCCGATGCTCCGCTTCTCCTGCAAGGACAGCTTTCAGTTCTTCCTCGCTGTACCCTGCCCCCAAAGTGCGGAATCGGATAAATCGTTTCTGCCGTGCGCCCTTGACGGAGGTATATTTTCCGCGTTTAACTTCGTAGCCCTGCTGCTCCAGCCTTTGCAGAAAATCCTCGTAGTCCTTGGGCTTTTCAGACAGAATGTTGTCAATCACACTGCATAGCCGGTCACGTTTGCTTTCCTTGGGCGGGTAGAGTGTGCGCTTCTGCCGCCCCGGTAAGGCTTTATCTCAATGACGGAGAGCTGATGCTCTAAACAAATTAGATCACTCACCCGCTGCACAGCCAGCCCAGATAGTAAAAAATCCCGAAACTTTCGTGTTCCATCCAGCGCAGTGGAGTTATAAATAATGTGGTTGTGGATGTGTTCCCTATCCATGTGAGTGGCAACGATAAACGCATAGTTGCCCGTGGTGAACCGCATCGCCAGTTCGTAGCCCACCTTGTTGGCTTCCTCGGCGGTGATCTCACCGGGTTTGAAAGACTGTCGAATTTGATAGGCGATGATGTCGCTTTTCTGTCTGCGCCCGGTAGTAAGTTCATACTGCCGCTTGGACAACATAAATTCTTCGTCTGCGGTCAAAGGGCTCCACTCGTAGCTGCTGACCAGTTCTCCCCTGTTCGTTTTGTCAGGATTCTTCGCGTAGTCCGTGCGGCTTTTCAGGCAGACTGCAACCGACTTGCCCTTGTTCTTGTGCAGCGCAATCAACCGTTGCGGCCATCGAACGCCCCCCTTTTCTTAAAAATAAATTGGAATTGACTTCAAAATCTGATACACTGGTAAAAATATCTGTGAAAGGAATCTGTCCCATGAAAAAGCACGGACATTATTGTAAAGTCTGTGACGAGTACAAAGCAAATGAAAAGTTTTCGGGCAAAGGTCATACAGCGCACATCTGTAAAAAGTGCGCTGCTCTGCCGCCAGATGTACGCTCTGCGCAGATGATTGAAAACAAGCTGCTTTCTTTGCCATGGAGACTTTCCAAAGAACAAATAAAATGGCTGAACAACAAAGCCCATGACAAGCGGCCTGAGATTCGGAAGCTTGCGCAGAAGCAGCTTGATATGCGCTTCCACCCGGAACGGCTTGCGTCGGATGATGCCGATGAATTTGAAGATTTACTGCTCAATAAGGATGACGAGGACGAAGATGAGTGGTAATCCTTATGCCAATAAAATTTATGTAACCCGCAGTGTTTGGCTGCGGGCAGTGTTACAGTTCTGTCAGCTTTGCAAGAATTTGCTTACTGACGCTGATCAGTTCATCCAGCTGGGCGCGCAAGTCCTCCAGATCGGCGGCGTAGACCCGACCGTTTTCATTGGCTACTTTGGCGTACTGATTCAGATTGTTACTACACATCTGCAAGAGATACGCCATGCGGCGCAGCTGCGGCAGATCCAGATGCAGACAATATCCGTCCAGCGCCATTTTGCGCAGATAGGAGCCAATGCTCAGAATGCCGCTGGATTCCATCTTGTTCCGAATCCGTTCCAACTCTGGCTTGCTGACCCGGAAATGGAGTTGTTGGTCGCGGCGGTCGCTCACCGGGCATCACCATCCTTGTCGTAATAACTGCGGAAGCGGCTTCACCGGCTCCGGCTTATCCGACTTTTCCTCCAGCGCTGCCAGCACCGAGGGGCGGCGAGGTTCGTCCTCCTGTTCTTCCTCATCCTGTTCCGGCTCGTGACCTTTTTCATCCATATCCAACTGTGCGTTCAGCTCCGCAAGGCGAGCCGACTTTTCAGCCAGTTCTTCTTCCTGTGGGAACGGCTTTTCCACTTCGATTTGCGCCGCTTCTTGCTGTTGTTTCAGGGTAGCCAGTTCGTTTTCGGCAGAAGTGATTCGTTCCGGGAAATTGTTCAGCGAATTATCCAGCCGGATGATGCAGCCAAGAGGGTCTTTGCCCAGTGCTACCGAGTATTTCCGCTGGCCTTTCAAAAGAGCCTGATACTCGCTGTGATAGGTGTCGAAGCGCAGGGACAGTTCAAAGCCGCGATAACTGCCGATCACTTTTTCCTCACTATTGGGAAGTTCGGAGCAAGCGAGGAGAAGTCGTTCGCCAGCAGTCTTTTTTCTCATCATAGGTCACGCCCTTGATGGTAATGCCACAGAAGCCCTCTTTCTCCTGCGGATTTGCGCTTTTGGCAGTCCAGATGAAAAGTTCTTGACGTAGATCAAGCTGGGTCTGCCCAGCCCACGCCGTTTGCGTTCGACGAGGTCTGCCTGTTCTAGCTCCCGGAACAACTTGACCGCCTTGTGCTCGGCGCAGCAGAGAGATTCCTGCACCTCCCGGACGGTGTAGATGATATACACACGCCCATGTTCATCCACCCAGCTATTCTTTGCAGACAGACTCATACGATCGAGCAGGATGCCGTACAGTGTCCGGGCATCCGTAGAGAGTTGCCGGAAACGGCTGTCTTGAAAGAGTGCTTTCGGTATGCGGTAGTAGGCGAACAGTTCACCTGACTGCCCATAGAAGTAGTCGAGCATCATTTGGTGTGGCCTCGGATTTTCAACTGTGAGTGTGTGATCATGTGCAAAACCCCCTTGTCTGATTTTTGCAAAAGAAAAAACGCACCTTCAATTTTGTGGAAACTGAAAGTGCGCTATGTAAAGCTAATTCAATTATTCACGAAAGGATTCCAGATATTCGTCCAGCACTTCTACGTTCACCAGTGCAATGCGTTTCAACCGGACGACAGCGTGAGCATCCTGTGCGACTTGTCGGAAAGAGTTTTTGCCCATCGAGTAGAGGACTGCCCCTTCCTCGTAGCGAACGTATTTCTTTTTCTTTCCAGCCAGCAGTTTTTCCAGTTCAGGAACTTCAACCGAGTTTCGCTTATGTGCCATGGTATTCTTCTCCTTTGTCAAGGTTATGTGGTATACTTGCATTATCAGGATATAGAAAAAGGACACTCCACTTTCGGCTTTTTGCCGATGGTGAAATGTCCTCTTGACTGTTTTCTCGTTTACAGGTTTCTGCTGGATGTGGAACTGGCGAAAATCCGTCACGCTCCGTTTGGGATTTTTGCCTTCTCCGACAAGCCCCTAAGAAATCCGTCTGAACATTCAGGTTTTTGGTACATTCAGGGTCGGATTTTCAGTTCGTGCGGACTGTCGGGGACACAAGGATTACCACGTAGCTTAGTTAGATTCCGGGCGCATCGTGGGGATACTTTCCGGAACCGGCTTACAATGCTTCGTGATGCTTTACAATCGCGTTTTCACTTGCGTTCCCGGTATTCACAATCCTTCGTGATTCGCCGTCATTCTCGTAGTTTTGCTGTCAATTTGCTGTCCTTGGAAGAATTTTGCTGTCAGACAAAACGCTCAGTAAGAGCCCTTCTTTGCTATCAAAAAATATCCAGTGTAGCAGCCAAACGCTCAAATGATTCCTGTTTTTTCTCCTCGGTCGCCTCGGCATAAATGTCCATCGTGGTCTGAATATCCTTATGCCCCATGACCGATTGGATGACCTTCAGGTTGGTCTCTTGTTCGCAAAGTCTTGTGCAGAATGTGTGTCGCAGATGATGTGCTGAAAAATCCGGCAGCAGAACCGCTTCGCGATGCTGCTTCTTTGCTTCTACTTCCTCGCCTGCGTTGTAGTCTGCAATAATGCGCTTGATGGCGCGGTTCACAGATTGCGGATTCGGGACGTTACCAAAACGATTGCAGAAGATGAAGCCTGTCATACCATCAATCTCCACATCGTTCCAGCCGGATTCTTTCTGCTCCTCATGCAGCATTTCAAAGGCATCCTTCACAGTATCAAACATAGGGATCGTCCGAACGCCTGCTTCCGTTTTAGGTTTCGAGATGTGCAGAACAGAATTGCGGCTTTCGCCCACCGGGTAATAGACCAGACTGTGATTGATACTGATAGTGCGCCGCTCATAGTCCAAATCATCCCAGCGCAAGCCCAACACTTCACCAATGCGGCAGCCTGTTCCCAGCAGTACCGTGAACAACGGCCACCAGTGGCAGAAGACCGGATGATTGGCGATATGCTCCATAAATGCCCGCTGCTGCGGAATCGTCAGGGCATGACGCACACCAGTGGTCTGCTCGGAACTTTTCTTGATTTCTGCCATCACACCATCTGTGGGATTCTTGCGGACGATCTCATCCCGAACCGCCAGCTGAAAGGTGGGATGTAGCAGCGTATGAACGCTTTCGAGCGTGTTCGTCTGCAAGCCCTGCTTATCCAACAGGTAATTGTAGAATTGCAGCACATCCGAATACCGAATCTCTGCAATTTTCTTCTTGCCGAAGGTATCGCGGATGAAGCGGTCATACATATAAAGATAGTTGCTCCGGGTGGTCTGGCGTAGATTCGTTTTTAGGCTCATGTAGCGGTCAAACACAAAGTTGACCGTTGCTTTGCCTGCAACGTAAATATCCAGACCGTCCATCTGGTCTTTGGTGAGCCGTGCTTCCTTCTCCCGAAGCGGTCACAAGGTCATTTGCGTAGATGTATTTGCGCCGCCCCAGCGGGTCCGTGTAAGAATACGCATATCGCTTATCGGAGCTGCGCTGCATCTCGCCTTTTCGCAGGGCTCTGCCCCGCAAATCTTTTCTTGTCTTTGCCATATCAATTCTCCTTCCCGAAAGAAGAAGGGCTTGATACTATTCAAGGTCGGACAAAACTTTGTCCAGCCCCTGCAAGACAACTTCTGTTACAGTCAGTTGATGTTGTTCGGCATAAGTGCAGATACGTTCATACAGAGCATCCTCCACCCGAATGCTCAAGGTTTTCTTTTTTGCATTTTCGGATTTTGGTCGTCCCATCTTTGCCATAGCTGCTCTCATACCTCCACAGTACCAGTATACTTTCCGTGTGACAGGAAGTCAAGCATCAAATTTCCTTCTTCAAACATAATTCTCATAGAAAGCCCTTGCGCAGCTACTCCCTCAGGAGTATACTTAAGTCAAAGAGGTGATTCTATGGAAAAAATAATCTCCCACGGTTCGGACCACATTATTGAAAAGCCAAAGTTCGGCTATGGAAAACCGTATAATGACTATTGTGTTGGCTTTTACTGCACCGAGAACCCCAACATGGCCAAAGAGTGGGGTGTTGGCATCGACCACAACGGCTATGCCAACCAGTACAGGATTGAATGCGATGGCCTGACCATTCTGGACTTGAATACTCCCGATTACACCATGCTGCACTGGCTGACTATCCTGCTCGAAAACCGTGAATTTGATGCTTCTGCCCGCTGGCCGCTGAAGCCAAAGAATACCTTTTGAAAAACTTTCACCTCGACTACAAGTCTGCTGATATCATCGTTGGCTACCGGGCAGATGACAGTTATTTTTCCTTTGCATCCGATTTTATCAACGGTGCGATTTCTTACCGTCAGCTGTGCAATGCCATGCGCTTGGGCAAGTTGGGGCAGCAGTTCGTTCTGAAAAGAAACGTAGCCTTTGAACGGCTGGAATTTCTCGGCTATGAGACCGCAGACTCTAAAGAATGGTATAAGAAAAAGGCCTTCCGTGACCAGACAGCCCGCCGCCAATATTTTGACGTGGAGCGCAACCGCCGTCAGAGGGGAGACCTTTATATCACCATGATTCTCGATGAGGAGATGAGGCCCAATGATTCGCGCTTACGATAAAAGCTACCTTGCCACCGCGCAGAAAAACCTTGCCCGGATGTTGGATTATCTTGTCAACAATCTGCATTATCCGTTGGAGACGGCATGGCAGTGGTTTGTGACCAGTGAACTGTCTGCCCGGTTCGAGCAGGGGGATTGTTCTGTGTTGGTGGGCTTGTCCGGTGTAGAACTTGCCCGCGCTGTACTAGAGCAGGCGGGCGAAGCCGTGCCCATGCAGAAACCCTCGTATGTCTACGACCGCAGCCCGGAATACTGGACAGGCTGGGCCCTTGCCTATTACCAGTGGTTCACTGGTCTGCGTTTTGCGGAGATCGAGCAAGCGGTGCCAATCACGGAGGTGCGGCTGCTGTATACTCCCTACCACGAGATGGATGTGCGACAGTTTGCTGACAAGATGAACGAGTTGTACCGTGCAGCAAAACCGGAAACAAATCTGAAAGCCCTGCGTGCCTTGGCAGGTTTGAGCCAATCGGAACTGGCAGAACAGGCCGATGTGCCGGTGCGTACCATCCAGCAGTACGAACAACGGCAGAAAGATATCAACAAAGCACAGGCAGAAACACTGCTCCGCCTTGCGAGGACGTTGAACTGTAATGTGGAAGATCTGATGGAGAAAGTACCACCATCGATTTCTGCATAAAACCAACTACTCATTACAATACTGCTCTACAGCGCAGCATCATATAATTAATCTAAAGCCGGGGGATTTTTTCTCGGCTTATTTTTATGCAAGGTGAAAGGATTCCAGATACCGCTCGAAAATCTCACAGTTGACCAACGCCACCTTGTCGATTTTGTAAACCGCCTTGGCCTCTTTTGCCAATTCCTGAAATTTTGTCAGACCGAGACTGTATTTTTCAGCCCCTTCCTGATAGCGGACGAATTTTTTGGCATTCATTTTCGTTCGCTCAACATCTTTGCGTGCAAATCCCATGGGGATACCTCCTGAGTGAATTTTCTAATAATCAGTTTTAACCGATTAGCGATTTCAAGTTGTTTAGCTTTTCTTGTGCGGTGTCTTTTCTGATGCTTGTGCCAAAGCAGGAAACCGGCACGCACATTTCCAGAACGCGGTCATAGATACGAGCGTGTGCTACATCCTGCGGATGCCGTATCTCGTCCAGTGTCAAATTCGTGGTGATGATCAGCGGCCTTTTACTCCGATAGCGACTGTCGATGATATTGTAAACCTGTTCTAAAGCGTAATTTGTATCGCGTTCCATCCCAAAGTCATCAATGATGAGCAGCGGATATCGGCATAGTCGCTCTACTACCTCATTTCGTCCGGAAAAACTATTATTCAGTTCGTTTAGAATCCGGGCGAAATTGGTCATACATACAGGAACTTCTCGTTCCATCAAGGCATTGGCGATGCATCCCGCGAAGAAACTTTTACCGGTACCAACGCCACCCCAGATCAGAAGTCCGGTGTTCTTTTTTTCTGCATCTCTGTCCAATATTCTACATATTGGCGAGCAAGTTTCATCTGTGGGTTACAACCGGCATCATTTTCAAACTTCCAATCCTGCATAGATAAATCCAAAAAATCCAGCAGCTTTCAGTCTTTGTACCAGTCCGAGATGTTTCTGTTCTATAAAAATGCTTCTTGCCGCTCACGCTCCATGCGGCGGCAGACGCATTCTATCGGATGACGGTTCTTACCTAACAATGTAATTCCTTTCGGAAAATAGGCTTCTCTCGGCGTATGACACTTTCCACAATAGAGCAGACCATCTTCACCACGGTAATCTTCAGAATCTGAAGTAACAGCAGTAGCCGACTCTAAAATTTCATCAAGCATGGTTATAGACTTTCACCTTCTTCAAACATGTACTCCGGAAGTCCCGGCATATTTTTCTGCTTTTGTTTGTTGTTATATTTTTGTTGGTTCCTATTAAGGTGGTTAGGTATGCAGTTTTGCACATCCACATTGGTCACTTTTGCACCATCAGATGACGCACCTGTGCATAACATAGAAGAATATCCCTGCACATTTTGCGGAACCTTAAGCAAAATACGGCTTGGTTTTGAAAATCCACTGTGCAGACGTTCCAAAAGTCCAGAGCTCTCCAATTCTGTAAATGCGCGTAATGCGTGAACGACTGCAATGTAAATCTCGTGCAAGGTTGGCAATCGGATAGAGCACATACACACGTCCAACCGTATCAACCCAGTTGTTTTTCTGCGAAAGTGTCGCGCGATCAAGTAGGAGCGTGTAGAGCAATTTTGCCTTGTGAGTTAACTCAGCGTTCAGCAGAAATCGTGCATAGGGCAGATACTGCGGCAATGGCGTTTCTACTGTCAAGTATACGGATGGCTGTTTCATTCCCATTTTTTCTGAATTCATTGATGCAAATGACAATCCTCCCTTGTAAAAATGATGCACATCTTCTAAGCAATGGGCTCCCATACCCTAAGATCAAGTCTTAGAATCTTCTCTCGGTATTGAGAGGTACAGTCCTTCTGTTGAAAGACGTTATGTGTTTGTTATACTATAAAGAAAGCGGCCTACCGCTCCTTCCCTCAGTGGGAGATCATGGCGTTTGTCGCTTTCCGCTTAGAAGTAGCTGGTATCAAATCAGATTTATTTTGCTCTGCAAGAAAAGTATAACAGAATTTCTTACAAAGCGCGTGGACCTCGTAGGCCTACTTTTGTAGACCTCTCAGGTCTACTTTTTACAAAAATTTCCAAAGTTGTTTCCAAAGTGTGTCCTCCACGGTGCCATGATATAATGCAAAGGGAGTGAAGAACGCCCTCCAGATTTTTGAAGTTTGACTGTTGAATTGAAATTCAAAATCTCGATCGAATATCAATTGGGGTACTTGCTGGATGTGTTTTCTCAAAGCCTTGCAGAAAGTATACCAAAAGAGTTTTACAATGAACAGGAACTGACAGTTCACAATTTTCAGAAAAAATAGGAACAACTGTTCCTATTCCTCGTAACATTGCCGTCCTTTCCTGCTGAGATGCCGCAGCTCTGCATATATTGTAACACATCAAATTATGAAAGTCGTGGGCTTTGTAGGCCTACAAAGTGAACCTGTTAGGCCTATTTTTACCAAATTCTTCCTATAATTAAGAAAAGTCTGGATTCTCTTGGTAGCCCAAGTAGTTCCAGACTTTTTTATCCGTAAATCGGACAATTCATTTTTAGCAGGTCTCGCCACTAGAAATATTCTAACATATTGATTGCACTATACCGCTACAAATCATCTCAAAAGCTAGGGGAGTACTGTTACAGAAGTAGTGCAACTGAGCTTATGCTGTTTAGTCGAAAATATATAACTTTACGGCAGACGATAGTCTTGATATAATTGATGTTACGTTATAAAAAGCGTATAAAGTGGCAATGCTCTCCTTGTAAGTCAAATGGTTGACTAAAAAAGTAATCCTGTAAATTTAAATCTCTAAGTATGCCTTAAGTGAGTTCAGATATTTACAGGAGGATTTTTAATGGACATCGACTATGAAGCAATCGGAAAAAGAATTCAGTTCTGGAGAAAACGCAGAAGTCTGACACAAGAACAGTTAGTACTCTTTATAGAACGAGAACCGGCTTACCTCAGTCGTATAGAGCATGGAAATCAGAAGCCTCGTTTAGATGCCTTGCTGCGAGTATGCCAAGCATTGAATATTGATATCAATAATCTGTTGACAGATTCTCCCAAAATGCAGTCTGCCGACCATCTGCGGGAAATGGAGTTTCTAATGGACGGATGCAGTGGTTACGAGTTGAGCGTGATTCTTCAAAGTGCTACTGCGTAGAAAATGATATTAAAGAGTACACGGAAAAGTTGATCTTCCTAATGCTTAAAGAATGAACTTGAAAACAACAATTTTTAGTATGTCGTAACTTTATATTTTCAATCTCTCTTATTAGTAGTAAAGATTTCAGAAGGAATACAGTTGCAGCAAGCAGTGCATTTGTACGTACAAATGCCTATTTTGCAACGCAAAATGCTTGTTGGGAAAATCCCAAACCCTTTCAGATCTGCACCCTTTTGGTGCAGTCTAGAAAGGAAACTTATTCATATCAGATGATAGTGAAGACTATGAAGTATTTGTTGATTCACACAAAAGATGCTGGGATGATAATATTCACACTGCTGAAGAAATCAGGCAGGATATCGTTAGTCTCGGTATAAAAACATTAACCGCAAATCGGAAACGATACATAATCAAATTGTGCAACACGCTACTTGGAGAAATAATTCGCTTATTGCGGATGATTCTTCTAAGCTGTGTTCAGATCTTTTCTACGGGGATAAATTGATTGTGGACAATGATTAGGCTCGTTATGAGTGTGCCAAACCGATGCAGACCTGTACACAGGCTATATGGAGTTTGAAATCCGTAAGGAATGATTTTCTTTTTGTCTGACTGCTCCGTACAGCGAGGAACACAGACAAAAACCTGCTGACTGCTTGTCAAAAGGAAACTCAAACAAATCAAAAAATTGAACGCGCAAGGCCAAACGGCATCTACTAAAAACAATGGCTCGCTGATAATCTACAGCGAGCCATTGTTTTTTCAGCCATCTTGTGATATACTATTACACAGATATGCATGTTTGGAAGGTGCATTGCCATGGCTGAAAGAAATATGGTAAATCTCACAATTACTATGACAAGAGAAGAAAGCATGGCTCTAAAGCAACTTGCGCTTGATAAAGATATTACAGTTTCTGCGTTAATCCGTTTGTGGCTGCAGGAATATCAGAAAGCCGAGGTGAACGAGTAATGGCAGGTAATCGCAATCTCAACAGCGCAAAGACTGCGCGAAAGGATGAGTTTTATACCCAGTTGACAGATATCGAAAAGGAAATGCGTTATTATCGCAAGCATTTCAAAGGTAAGACCGTGCTGTGCAATTGCGATGATCCATTCGAGAGCAATTTCTTCAAGTACTTTGTCCTTAACTTTAATCGCTTGGGACTGAAAAAATTAATTGCAACTTGCTACGCTACTTCACCGATTGCAGGCAAACAGCTACAGTATTATGAGCAAAGTGACGGTCAGCTATCTTTCAGTTTTGGCGAGAAGTGCGGTGAAAGCGCAGATTCCAAACGTCCATACAAAGCTGTTGTTACAAAAGTCTATGATGTAACTGGTGATGGTGGCATAGATATGGTCGATGTAGCAGAGCTGTTTAAGTCTGGAGATAATGCGTTGACTCAGCTGAATGGGGATGGGGATTTTCGTTCTCTGGAATGTGTAAACTTGCTGGATGAAGCTGATATTGTTGTTACTAACCCACCCTTTAGCCTTTTTCGTGAATTTGTTTCTCTGATTGTAGAGCATCAAAAGAATTTTGTCATTATCGGAAATCAAAACGCTATTTCATATGAAGAAACTTTTTCTTTAATGAAAAACAACAAGATGTGGATAGGTGCAAGTATTCATTCAGGTGATAGAGCGTTCTTTGTTCCTGACGATTATCCTCTTGATGCGGCTGGCTGCGGTATCGACGAAGAAACTGGCAGAAAATACATTCGAGTAAAAGGCGTGCGTTGGTTTACAAATCTTGATATCAAACAACGGCATGAGGAAATGATACTCGTTCGTCGGTACATCCCAGACGAATATCCAAAGTATGTGAATTATAACGCCATTGAAGTAGCGAAAACATCTGACATTCCCTGTGACTATGCCGGGGAGATGGGCGTTCCTATTACATTTATGGACAAGTATAATCCAGATCAGTTTGAAATCGTTGGAATTAGCCGTGAATTAGTTCGTACACTGTCTGACGATGTACGAAAAAATGGAGCATATCCGCAAATCGGAAGGTTCTATCTTGATGCTGGAGAAGCAAAGTATAAAAAAGTCTATGAGCGGTTAGTAATTCGCAATAAACATCCAGAAGTCCCAAGGGAGGCACAGTGATATGCAGATAACTGAATTAAAAGTTACCATTGGCGAAGTCTGCGAAGGCTATATCAACGACGCTGAAGAAGGCGTTGTTGGCTACGATGAACGTCTTGATATTCGTCCAAAGTATCAGCGAGAGTTTGTTTATAAAGACAAGCAGCGGGACGAGGTAATCCGTACCGTGATGAAGGGTTTGCCTCTAAATGTGATTTACTGGTGTAAGGTCAAAAAAAGAGGATAGTTCTGACGGTTTTGAAGTCTTAGATGGGCAGCAGCGAACCATTTCAGTTTGCGAATATGTCGATGGCACATTCTCCGTTGATGATAAGTACTTTTATAATCTGCCTTCTGACAAGCAGAAACAAGTTTTAGACTACCCTCTGTTCGTTTACGTGTGCGATGGAACTGATTCTGAGACGTTGGATTGGTTTAGAATCATCAATATTGCAGGCGAACAGCTTACCGATCAGGAACTACGAAATGCGGTTTACGCTGGTTCTTGGGTTTCGGATGCCAAACGGTATTTTTCAAAGACCGGCTGTGCGGCCGATACCCTTGCAGGTGATTACTTAAAGGGCGCTTCTATCCGTCAGGAGTATCTGGAGACTGCTATTTTGTGGGCGGCGAGCGCCGAGGGAAAAACAATTGAAGCATACATGGGCCAGCACCAGAACGACTCAAGTGCTGTTCTCCTTTGGAACTATTTCCGTTCTGTAATCGATTGGGTACAGGCTATTTTTCCTAAAAACGTAAAGAGATGAAAGGGCTGCCCTGGGGATTGTTTTACAACACACACGGCAAGCGAACAGACCTCGACCCTAAAATGTTGGAGGCAGAGATTCAACGCCTTATGGGTGATGAAGATGTCACAAAGAAATCTGGCATTTATGAATATCTGCTGACAGGAGAAGAAAAGAAGCTGTCCATTCGCGCTTTTGACCGCCGTGATGCTCTTGCGGCGTATGAAAAACAAAAACATAGATGCGCAATTTGCGGCGGAGAATTTGAGTTTGAACAGATGCATGCCGATCATATTACTCCGTGGAGCAAAGGCGGAAAAACAACACCGGATAATTGCCAGATGCTTTGCCGCGACTGCAATTTGAAAAAGGGTGCACAAGAATAGTTACTAGGAGCAAATTATACTTTCGTTTAGAAGGAGCATTATGGGCATAAGATTAACGGGTATAAGCACACCTGTGGGTGGAGTTTCATGGGAATATACCAAAGCAGAGGAGCACTCCGCTCCTCTGCCGTTATCCCCTGGACAAAAATTAAAGTATTCATTAGCTCGATTTGTGGTGTGGAAAAATATGATAAAGTACGAGCTGAATTAAAAAATGCTATTGAGCGCACACAATTAGCGGATGTCTACACTTTTGAGAGTAAAGAGGCGTCTACATTGCCTGCGGGCAATCATTACGAGCGTGCGGCGATATTGTAATTTATATCGCATTATCATTATTTATATAAATTCATTGCGCCACCTATCAGCCACCTGTTTCATTTCAGCGCCACTTTTTATTTCTGCTCTTCTTTCCCTTTCTTCCGCAGCACGTCCACCGCCTGGGTGATCGTCTCCGGGATGGGCACTCCCATCAGCCCGGCATTCTCAATGATCGAGATTGCCTCGTTCGCCATAAAGCCGATAATGGCCGCATCCCGGATGAAGCTGGAGCCCATCACCTTGTCCAGCTGGCAGGCCACCAGCACACCAGCAGCGTCACGCCCTTGCGGCAGAGTCCTTTCCAGCCTGCCAGGCTTTCCAGTGCTCCGCTCTCCGTCTTGGGGCTGGTGTGGAAGATGCCCGCCACCATCAGCCCGGTAATGTAGTCAATGGCCATAAAGGTCACAAGCGCTGCCAGCGCGGTGTCCCAGCCGCCAAAGGCAGTGGCAATGGCCCCGCCTACAATGCCAATGATCGTGCATACCTGATTTTTCATGGTTCTTTTCTCCTTTACAATGTCCATCTGCTCTTTTTCGGCCGGGTATCCACATGCACCCAGCCCGTTTTCCGCTTGGGGTGGGCTTTGTCCTTGGGGTAGCGTCCAATGCCTCCCCGCTCCGGCAGCAGCTTCTCGGCGTAGTCTGCCACGGCAGCGATCGTCACACCCTCCACCCAGAAATCTGCGGCCCGTCCCAGCAGGTGCTGGCTGGTTTTGGAGCCGTTCACGTCCGGACGGGCGTTGTAGCTGCCGGTGCGGTATCCGCTCCTTCACCGCCGCCGTGATCTTTGGCTTGATGCTGTCATCGTCCTTGCCTGCGGTCCGCAGCCGGTCGATCTCGTCCTGTACGTCCTTCCACTTTCCGGTTTCCAGTGCGTCCGTCAGGTCGGAGTAGACCGTCCGGTCCTTGTCCCCGGCCAGCAGGCTGTCGGCCTTCTGGTTGATTGCCCCGGTCACAAGGTCAATAACGGCTTCCCGTTTCTCCGCGTCAGCTTTCACACCCTCCCGGATGCCCAGGGTCTCGTACATTTCCCGCACAAGCTGCTTTGTCAGCTCCTGGCGCTGGCTGTCTTTGCCCTCGTTCCGGGCCCTGGCCGCCTGCTCTACTTCCGGGCTGTATTTCTTCAGCCGGTTCTTCAGCTGGCTGGCAATGGTTTTTTTCGTCCTTGCCCATGGCTTCCAGCTTCGCCATAGCACCGCTGGCGTTGTCCGTGTCCCCCTCGGCAATGGCGTTGTACAGCCGGTCATACTGCCCGGTGGCGCTTGTCGGGGTCGAGCTGAACGAAAAGCCGCTTCCGCTTGCAATGTCTCGTGCATCTTCCACATAGGCATCAAAGGCATCCAGCATTTTCCGGGCGTTCCCCATAGGCACACCCGCAATTTCAAACCCGTACTGCATCAGGTTCACGCCTGCCTTTCGCAGTTTCTGGTGATACGCTTCCAGCTGTTCCTCCGTCATGTCACCGGTATCCTGCCGGACAAGGCTGGAAAACTTCGTTACTGCTGCAAAAGATCATTCACAGCGCTGATGTTGGGCACTCACCACATCGTAATCCGTACCGTTCACTGCATTTCCCACAGCGCTGTACAGCTCGCTGCCATACAGGAAGTTGCCCGCAAAGCTTTCCGTGTACAGATTCAGGAATCGCTTGCTCACGCTGGCTGCGGTCACATCTCCGTTCTCGTCCTGCTCCCTGTCCCACCGGTGGAGCAAAAAGTCCGCGCCGATCTTCATCAGTGCAAACACAGCAGTCTGGGTGATCTGGCTCACAATGGCCCGGTTCAGGTTCTTGCCGGCCCGCTTCACTTCTTCTGCTGTCTCGCTGCTGTGTGCAGCCTTGTCCCGTGCTTTCTGGGCGTTGTAGTCCATCACCGCATCGGCCATGATGCCGTAGTTCTGGAAACGCTGGGTCGTGAACATGGTCAGGGTCTTGGTCATCTGATCCGGGTTGCGCTGGATCCCCGCCCGCTGCATGGTGGTGTAGTTTGGCTGGGTCTCCTCGATGACTCGCTGATACATCTTGTTCACGGCTTCCCAGTAGGCTTCGCTGCCTTTCGTGGCTGCACCCTCTGCAAACTCATTGGTATGGTGCTCCACATACCGTCTTGGAGCCTTCCCACAGTGCCGCTACCGTGATCTCGTCCATGCTGTTGATCCAGCCGGTCACCCACTTGGGCAGCTTGTCCATGGCCTTTTCTGCCGCGCCCTGGCTCACGCCAATGCTGGCCAGTTCACCGCGCTGGCTGCCCCGCAGTCTGTATTGCAGCAGCACATCCCCATGCTGGGCTAATTTCCTGTTCCAGCGCTGCCCGCTGCTTGCCTGAAAGGTTCTTCACAAACGGCACCACCGCCGCCATGGTATCCGCACCCAGTACCGCGCCCGCCGTTGGCAGAGATGCCGCCTGCGCAATGGCCACACCAGGGTTCAGCGTCAGGATCGCGCCCGCATAGTTGCCGCGTAACCTGTCCAGCACTTTGGTCATTGTGGTCGAGCGCTTTCTTTGCGTGGTCTGCAGGTCGGTCAGCAGGTCATCGATGTAGTGTAGTTCGTCGCGCTCTGGCCCCACTGCTCTTTCAGGATACCATTTTTCAGCATCTTGATGCCGTCCTCGGTCTCAATGCCACTGTTCAGCACCTTCTGCACATCCCGGATGGGTGCCGCCAGTCCGGCGTAGGCTGCCGTATCCCGCAGGCTTCGCTGGACCACGTTGCTGCATTCCTCCAGCAGGATGGGCAGCTGGCTCTTGACACGGTTCTTCAGAAAGCCCCGGCCCTCGATGGTGGCATCCAGCTTCACGCCCTCGATCTGGGTTGCCAGCGCCGTCTTGTCCACTGCAATGGGGTAGTAGCTTTTCACCGTCGCCCGCTGGAATCCCACCAGCTTCATACTCGTCTCGTTGATCAGATTCGTGGTGTAGCTGCCGAAGAATTGCTTCATGTCCTCGATCCACTTCGGTCGTAGTCGGTCATGGCCTTCTCCACGGCCTGGATCACGGTGTCGGCCATGGGGTTTCCCGTGCTATCCGTCAGCATTCCGATCTTCACGGTCTGCCCCTTCTGGTAAGCCTTCTCAATGTCGCCCCTGTTGTACTCCTCCGCATCCGGGATCGTCAGGCCACCGTTCAGCAGGTGCTCCCGGCTGTCGGCGTTCTGCAGGTGCATGTACAGGCTGCACAGCTGGGCGTGGGTCAACGGTGCAGCCCGACCCTTGCTGTCCTTCAGGCCAATGTCCACCAGCTCTGCGCCGGGTCCCGCAAAGGTTTCCATCTGCTTCAGGTTCTTCTTTCCCGTCACATTGTCAAAGAGCTTTGTTCCCTCCACCGTGATCCGGGTCTGTTCCCGCTGGCCGTCATTCAGCATGCTGCCCAGCTTCTCCATCTGGCTGTTCTGTGCGTAGCCGCCCAGCATCCGGAACCCACGGCCAGCCCCAGCATGTCCAGGTTGTACCTGGTCAGGGCGCTCCGCAGCTTTCCATCGTTGGGCTTTCTGCAAGCTCAGGGTCTTGTTTGCCGTCCGGATCACATGCAGCGTCGCCGTGGCTTCTGGCGTCTTTCACCGCCGCGCCCCAGGTGCCATACCGCCGGGCAAGTTCTGCCTCTGCCTGGCCGCCCTTGGCCACGGTATAGCTCAGGTTGTGCAGTTCCGGGTACTGGTCCCACAATTCCGTATTGCGGTAGGTCGCATGGTCCAGCACCTCTCCTGCCAGCACTTCGGCCATGCTCTGGGCCTTTTGCATGTCAGCGCCGTCCGCTTTCAAGTACTCCACCAATGGCCG